>Ga0066376_10002742_pt1 | contig 16214 bp, 11 predicted proteins | sample Knorr_S15_td_Bot_FD_77009 | JGI IMG/M metagenome (GOLD analysis project Ga0066376, IMG submission 77009) | Marine microbial communities from Southern Atlantic Ocean transect - Knorr_S15_td_Bottom_ad_5009_LV_A | ecosystem: Environmental > Aquatic > Marine > Oceanic | place: Southern Atlantic... | reverse complement strand
TTCATCGTCTGGGTCGAAGAAAACGCTTTTGGCGCCCTTGAACAGGGACTGGTGGACGTGCATACCCTATCCGTTCATCACGGAGATGGGTTTGGGCATGAAGGTGGCGTAGGCCGATTTCAGTTGTGCCAGTTCTTTGATGACTAGCTTGGCGGTCATCACGTTATCGGCCATGGTAAGGGCGTCGGGGTATTGCAGGTCGATCTCGTGCTGGCTATGGGCGCCTTCGTGGTGGGAATACTTGACCGGAATTCCCATGTCGGCCAGGTTCAAGACCGTGTCACGGCGAAGATCTGCCGCCGGGTAACTTGATACTTGGTCGTAATATCCCTGTTGGTCCAGGGGCTCCGGCGTTTTTGAGTCCTTCAGGTAGAAAAACTCCAACTCCGGTCCCACGTAATAGGTATAGCCGACCTTGGCCAGCCGCTCCAGGTTGCGCTTCAGGGCGTAGCGCGGGTCACCGATGAACGGGTCGCCGGCCGGGGTGCGGATGTCGCAAAACATCCGGGCCACCGCGTTCTGGCGCGGGCGCCAGGGGAGGATCGTGAACGTAGTCGGGTCGGGGAAAGCGCGCATGTCGCTCTCATCGATGCGGGCAAACCCTTCGATGGCAGCGCCATCGAATCCAACGCCCTGCTCGATGGCGTCTTCCAAGTCTTCCACCGTGATGGCGAACCCCTTCAGGTGCCCCAGGATATCGGTGAACCACAGGCGAATGAACTTAACATCATTCTCCTGGGCCGTGCGTACCACGAAGTCTCGCTCCGCAGCCCGCTCTGCATCCATGTTTGTCCTCCAGACTCGTAACTGAGATTGGCTTCAGGTTTTAAGTATACCGGCTTTGCCGGGGCCTCGTTCCCTCACACCTGAGGCCGAGTTAATCAAAACCGGGTTAATAAATTAGATGGGCGGGACCGGCCTTGACCGCCAACCCCGCCCACCAGTGAATCCCTTTTAGACCGCCGGCCGGTTACAGCTCAAACGCCGCTTCACCGTGCTCCGAAAGGTCCAGGCCCATGCCCTCACCCTGTTCATCGGCAGCCAGGCCTATCGTTTTATCGATGGCCAGCATGATGGCGCCGGTGAGCACGAAGGACCAGCCGAACGAAGCGCCGATGCCGATAAGTTGGTTCAGGATCTGCTCGCCGCGGCTAACGCCGTCGCCAAGGGCCGCGTAGCCCACGCCGACGAAGAGACCGGTGGCCAGCGCGCCCCAGATCCCGCCGATACCGTGGACTCCGAAGACCGCCAAAGCGTCGTCAACCTTGAGTTTCAGCAACAGCTTGACCATCGTATAGCAGAAGACGCCTGCTCCGAGTCCGATGATGAGAGCGGGCATCGGTCCTACGAAACCAGCCGCGGGCGTGATGGCCACCAGGCCCGCCACGGCGCCGGAAGCTGCTCCAACCGCGCTGGGCTTCTTATCGATCAGCCAAGCCAGGATCAGCCAGGACATCATGGCGGCGGCGGCGGCCGTGTTGGTCACGACGAAGGCGTTGGTGGCAACACCGTCGGCGGCCAGGCTGCTGCCAGCGTTGAATCCGAACCAGCCGAACCACAGCAGGGCGGCCCCTAGGATCACCATGGGCACATTGGCCGGCCCCATGGGTTGCTCCGGGAACCCGATCCTGCGCCCAATGACCAGGGCCGAGGCCAGGGCTCCGGCGCCGGCGCTGATATGCACCACCGTGCCTCCGGCAAAGTCCAATGCGCCCAATTCGCCCAACCAACCGCCTCCCCAGACCCAGTGGGCCAGCGGTGCGTATACGATGGTCACCCACAGCACTATGAAGATGCACAGCGAACCGAATTTCATCCGCTCGGCGAAGGCGCCCGTGACCAGAGCCGGAGTGATAATGGCGAACATGGCCTGGAAGATCATGAAAGCCTGATGGGGAATCGTATCGGAATATGGACCGGCTTCGTTGGCGGAAACACCCTTCAATCCAAACCATTCCAGATTTCCTATGAATCCGCCTAGGTCAGGGCCAAACGCCAGGCTGTAGCCCCACAAAACCCAGACTATCCCCACCAACCCAATGCTCACAAAGCTGTACATGATGGTGGAGACGATGTTTTTCTTGCGGACCAAGCCTCCGTAGAAAAATGCCAGTCCCGGCGTCATCAGCAACACTAGGGCTGAAGCCGTCAGTACCCATGCCGTATCCCCTGAACTAATCATTTCTTCACCGCCGTCGTTTTTGTTTAGACAAGAAACAATCCATGCAGTCGCGGTCTGCGGCTAGCATGGATTATTTGGCCTAACATTATTGATCGCGTGACCGGGCCTAGGCGCCGCCGCAATGATGTACCGGAATTACTTGCGAAGGATGAACCGAGGAAGAACCACCCACATCCCGAACAATCCCACGAACGCTCCCGCCGCTACCAGTGCAATCATCTGTGCCTTCCTCCGTTTTAGTATGAGAGCAGTTTGCCTCTTATTTGTTACAGACAAATATCGTAGTTGTTAAATGTTTGTTACATCCGGGGATTGCCAGGCACGGATGTGGCAAACCTACTCGTTCATCTTTAGGTTGGCCGCTTGTTTAGAACCCGGAGATTCCGCCAGAGGAACGACGGGCCCCCTGACGGCATTCTCCGGTCTGAACCGGCCCTTAACGGGCCTCCTAGAAAATTAGTGGGAGTTAGGAGATGACTAGTCGTCGGCGTAAGCTGGGAGGCCATGTTCCGAGATGTCCAGGCCTTCCAGTTCTTCCGCTTCGGTTGCGCGGACGCCCATGGTCACCTTGAGGAACATGAACAGTGCGAAGCCGGTCACTAGACCCCAGGCCATCACCACGCCCATGGCGATCAACTGGGAAACGATCTGCTTCCCTTCACCCTCAACCAGGCCGTATACACCGCCGTTGCCGCTGGCGAATATTCCCACGGCCAGCAATCCCCACAGTCCGGTCACGCCGTGGACCGAGATCGCTCCCACCGGATCGTCGATCTTGAAGACCCGTTCGATCACGATCAACGAGGCCATCATGATGGGCGCTGCTATCGCGCCGATCGCCACGGCGCCCCAGGGTTCCACGTAAGCCGCTCCGGCGGTTATGCCCACCAGTCCGGCCAATGCGCCGTTACAAGCGATCAGAACGTCGGTCTTGCCTGTCTGCACCAATCGGATGTACAGGGCGACAACCGCACCCGTCGAACCCGCCATCAGGGTGTTGATGGCGTTCAGACCGATGGAGTCGCCGCTGTTGATGTTGAACCCGAACCAACCAAAGAACAGGATGAAGGTCCCGATGACAACGAAGGGCACGCTATGCCCCGAGAGTATGTTGGATGACCCGTCAGCGTTGAACTTGCCAAGACGCGGCCCCACAACCACAGCGCCGGCCAGGGCTACGAAACCGCCCACCGCGTGGACCACTCCGGAACCGGCATAATCAGCTGCCGCCGGAAGGTCGATCTTGTCCAGTGCTCCCAACCAACCGGCTTCGTTCCAAGCCCAGTGGCCGTAGAGCGGATAGATGACCGCGCCGATGATGAAACTGTACGCCAGATACGCCTGCGTCTTGGTCCGCTCCGCTACCGCACCGGCCACGATGGTGGCCGCCGTGCCGGCGAAGACCATCTGGAATACGAAATCTACGTAGGTCTGACCATCCCCGTCGGAGAGGAAGAAATTGCTGTTTCCGGCGACTCCTGCCTCGGATACCCCGAACATGATCGCGAAACCGAACGCCCAGAAGGACAACGACGCGATGGCAAAGTCCATGAAGCTCTTGGTCATGTAGTTGGTGGTGTTCTTGGCCCGGATCAGTCCGGCGCCAAGGAAGGCGAACCCCGCCTGCATGAAGAACACCAGGAACGCACCTAGCATCAATGTCAGGTTGCCAAGTTGCGCATCAAATTTGGCCTCGAGCATTTCCAACTCTGTGGCATCTTGCGCAAAGGCTATGCTGTACCCGGCGATCAGGCTGGCGGCCACTAGCCCCGCGACCACGAAGGGTAACGCTCTTCTGAGAATCCGCGCGCCGTTAGATCGCGGCGCTGTCTCGACTAACATCCTCGTCTCCTTTTCCCTCAACAAAGTTTTCGAAGTTAGTCTAAAGGCCGGATATTACCGGCGGGTTTCGGATTTGTTACGCGGCTGTTTCTTTTTTGTTAACCATTTGTTACGAATCTGTTTCGTCTTTGTTACGACATTCGTTTTCAACTAATCGCCGCCCGTTCGTCGTTCTGGCGAAGGCCGGAACGGCAGCACGCATCGTAGGCGCGGGTTTTTGGCGCGGGTTTTTAACCCGCCTTGCCGCTCGCAGGCAGCATCTCCAAGTACAACAAGCAGACTGCGGCAGACAGGCGTAATTGTTTTAGCAGCCTTGGCCTGCCGGAATTTGAGCGGGTTAAAAACCCGCGCCTACGGTCAATCTTTCATGCGAAGCAAATCGACCAATAAGAAAGAAAGGCTGCAATGTTGCAGCCCTTCTTAGGTTTGCTGAGCCTCGTGATTTGAGGCCGTGCTTCGATCTATTTCTCGATGGGAGCGCCTACGATGCTGCCCCATTCCGTCCAGGAGCCATCGTAGTTGCGGACGTTGGAGTGCCCCAGAAGCTGGGTCAGAACGAACCAAGTGTGGGACGAACGCTCGCCGATCCGGCAATAGGCGATGGTCTCTTTGCTGCCGTCGATGCCCTTGCCGCCGTAGAGGGCTTGCAGGTCGTCGGCCGACTTGAAGGTGCCATCCTCGGCCACAGCCTGTCCCCAAGGAATATTGGCCGCGCTGGGGATGTGCCCGCCCCGCTGGGCGCCTTCCTGAGGAAGGTTCTCGGGGGCCAGAAGTTCGCCGGAGTACTCGGCCGGTGCGCGCACGTCAACCAGCGAGATGTTTCCCGCGGCGACCTTGCTCAGCACCTGGTCCCGGTAGGCCCGGATGTCTTCATTGGCTGCCTTGGCCGTGTAGGACTTGGCGGCGTGGCTGACCGCGTCGGCGGTCAGGGGCTTGCCCTCGGCGTCCCACTTGGCCCGTCCGCCGTTCATCAGCTTGACGTCGGCGTGCCCGTAGTACTTCATCTGCCAGAAGGCCCAGGCAGCGAACCAGTTGTTGTTGTCGCCGTAGAGGATGACCGTGGTGTTGTTGTCGATCCCCGCGGAGCCCAGTAGTTGCTCCATGCCTTCTTTGCTGACCAGATCCCGGCTGAGAGTCTGCTGAAGCTGCGAGTGCCAGTTCCAGCCGACGGCCCCGGCGATGTGGCCCTGGTCGTAAGCCGATGTGTCGACGTCGACCTCAACCAGCCTAACGTTGGCTTCTGAACCGTGCTCGGCCACCCAATCGGTGCTGACTAGTGACTCCGGATGTGCGTAATCTGCCATGACTCTCCCTCGTTTCGTTAATTTCGAATCTTGTTAAGCCAACTCGGCAGTTGCGTCTGGCGTACCCTGAAGCAATCGAGCGGTTGCCGATCCGTTTGGCACTTAGATGCGTATTACCAAGCGAATATGCTCCGCTTGGATGCCCTGATCAAATACAGGAACGAATTCTATAACAAGATTGGTCATTTCGCATCCCTTCGAACGTCTGGGGCATCTATATCGATGTGGCGAGGTGGAGATCACCCGTTGCTTCACGTGCCAAACACGCCGCGGAAACGGCGCTGGTACTTTGCAATTTTAGGCTCACTCCAATAATATAAAGTAGGAGTAGCTGTAGGCTCTGGAAACAGAGATTTAAGGGGAGAACATGGGTAATAATCGGTGGCTTCGCAACAGTTTCGTGTACCTGATGATCATCATCGGGGTAATCGTGATTTTCTACACATTGTTGCCCAGCTTCGGCGCTCGCAGCGAAGAACCACTGACCACAGTCGTCGCCATGGCCAAGAACAATGATATTCGGGAGATTATCATTGACGGCCGGAAGCTCACCGTCTTCCCCAGAGGCGCCAGCGCGGCGGGGACCGACCGGTTCACCAGCCGTATCGGGCGTGACACAGACGTTCTCGGCCTCCTGATAGAGGCCGGCGTGGAAGTTGGACCGCCATCGGGCGTAGAAGTCGTGTTCAAGGGCTCCAGCGGCCTCAGCAGCTTCCTTGGACTGATGCTGAACTTCCTGCCTCTGATCTTCTTTGGCGGCCTGATCTTGTTCATGATGCGCCAGGCACAGGGCAGCAACAACCAGACCATGAGTTTTGGCCGCAGCCGCGCCAAGATGATGCCTTTCAACAAGCCCACGGTCTCATTTGACGACGTGGCGGGCGTGGATGAAGCTAAAGAAGAACTCCAAGAAATTGTCGAGTTCCTGAAATTCCCGGAACGGTTCCTAGCTTTGGGGGCCCGCATCCCGAAGGGCGTGCTCCTGGTGGGCGCGCCGGGCACCGGAAAGACCCTGATGGCCAGGGCCGTTGCCGGAGAAGCCGGAGTCCCCTTCTTCCACATCAGCGGTTCCGAGTTCGTGGAGATGTTCGTGGGCGTCGGAGCGGCGCGGGTCAGGGACCTTTTTGAACAGGCCAAACGCAACGCCCCCTGTATCGTGTTCGTGGATGAGATCGACGCCGTCGGTCGCCACCGGGGAGCAGGCCTGGGCGGCGGACACGATGAGCGTGAGCAAACCCTGAACCAGATATTGGTTGAGATGGACGGCTTCGAGACCAACACCAACATCATCGTCATAGCCGCCACCAACCGCCCCGACATCTTGGACCCGGCCCTATTGCGGCCAGGCCGGTTCGACCGCCGTGTGACCATGGACCTGCCCGACATCGAAGGCCGGAAGGCTATCTTGAAGGTCCACGCCGCCGGCAAGCCCCTGGCCCCAGAGGTGACATTCGACTCACTGGCCAAGGAAACCCCGGGTTTCAGCGGCGCAGAGCTGTCTAACCTGATCAACGAAGCTGCCATCATGGCCGCCAGAGGCAACAAGAAGTCCATCTTCATGGACGATTTCGAAGAAGCCGTTGACCGTGTTATCGCCGGTCCGAAGAAAAAAGGCCGCCGTATCAACCCCAGGGAAAAGGAGATGACTGCCTACCACGAGGCCGGGCATGCTCTGGTGGCCTGGGGTCTCGAGTTCGCAGACCCGGTTCATAAGATATCCATCGTCGCCCGCGGTCAGATGGGCGGCCACACTTCGTTGGTGCCGGAAGAAGACCGTTACCTGTGGACCAAGAACCAATTTGAACACCGGATGGCCGTCACCATGGGTGGCCGTGTGGCAGAGCAGATAATCTTCAACGAAGTTACCACCGGGGCCAGCAACGACCTGGAGCAGGCGACCAAGCTGGCCAAGGGTATGATCAAGCAGTATGGAATGTTCAGCGCGAAGAGTTACGAAGAGATGCCCATTAGCGAAGTCTTTCAGAAGGCTCGCGCCGGCGAAATTTCGGTGATCGAAGTTTACGGCAACGACCTACTTATCATTTTGACTGACGGCGCTGAATTCAGGTCCCGCAAAGAAGACGACTTCCAATTGGCTGAATTCAGCGATAGCTTGATTGAGAAAGGCCTGCCGCCGATCACGATCGACGTCAAAGTTTCCCATAGCCTAGACGGACTGGGAGCTCCGAGGACCTTCGGCAAGATTCAGGAGATGGTATTCCTAGGCCGGGATATGGGCCAGGAAGAGAAAGACTACGGCGACAAGATTGGCGAGGAGATCGATCACGCGATCTCGGTGCTGATGAATGAAGCCTACGAACAGGCTGTTTCGACGATCACGACCCACCAGTCGAAACTCGTTAGGCTGGCTGAGTACCTGATCGAACACGAGACCGTGTCCGGCGAGGCCATGAACCGGCTGTTCAACGCTGACGACGAGTCCAGTGGCGAAACAGCCATACCACCGGTATCGCCGGAGACTCCGCCTGCGTACAACGCCAACCCAAGCCCGGCCACGCATCCGCAGCCGTCGACGCCGCAACCGGCGCCCACGCTGCCGTCGACCTCGACTGAAGGCGACTGAATCGAGCAGACGCCAGCGTCGGTCCGAGGTTACCCAGAATCAGGAAGAGGCGGGTTTTAGACCCGCCTCTTTTTCTTTACTAGAGAAGATGACACTGAATTTATGCCTGGCAGCGCCGCCAGCCAGGCGTTATGCCTTTGGTTTCTGCCCTTCTGGTTCTTCTGAATCTTCTTGATCGTCAGGAAGTTGCCGGTAGTAGATGCCCCACTGCTGCATCAATTCCTGGACCTTTTTGTTCTCCAAGGAAGTTAGTTCCCTGAAGAACCCGGCCAGGGCGTGAGCCGGCATGAATTCCTGGTCACAGACCCAACTGCGGTCCGCGGGCACCACATAGATAAGGCCGCGCTGATGATCGCACACGGCCTTGATGCGGGTCATGTCATTACCTTGGATTATTTCCAGGCCGGATGTTGTCATTTGTTTGGTCCTTAACTGAATCTAGCCGCAACTGAATCTAGCTGCCGACAATATTATACCCGCCGCCGGGCCGCCGATGAATCTGCCGCTGAACCGTTCCCAAGTTTTGGGGTCCAAGAGCGCTTCAGTCCAAATCGGACGATGAAACGTAACGTGTTTGTAGTGCATCATAATTCAAGGCTGCCATGTAGTTCAGATATCCCGTAGATGATAGAATCTACAAGGCTTTGCAAATAACTGGGTGTTCGGCCCGTTGGACCGGCCGGCGCCAAACCTAAAAGGATAAGCAAAAGGAACTAACACACATGTATCAACCCGGAGGCGGATCCAGGCAACCAGAATTGGATTTTGAGAAGATCATGGGCACCATACGCGACGGAGTCGGCCGCGTTGCCCAGCGATTGGGCGGCGGCGGCGTTGGCTTAGCCGTGGCGCTACTTGTGGGCCTGATCGTAGTGATCTGGGCCGCCACCGGCGTCTACACCACTAGCCCCGGCGAGCAAGCTGTGCTCAGGTTGTTCGGTAAAGCCCAAGCCGCGCCCGTGACCCAGAACGGACTTCACTGGTGGTGGCCCGGGCCCTTCGGCAACAAAGACGTCGTCAGGACCGACTTGGTGCGCCGTCTGGAACTCGGCTTCCGAAGCGGAGACGGCGTGGCCAACACACCGGTCCCCGTGGAAGCCCAAATGATTAGCGGCGACCTGAACATCATTGACGTACAGATGGTAGTCCAATACGACATCAAGAACCTGAACAATTTCCTCTTCAAGGTCGATGACCCTGGAGAAGAAGCCGGAGAATCACGGAGCATCGCCGCTGGCCGGCCTGACGGAAGGACCCTGAAGGACGCCACGGAAGCGGCACTTCGCTTAGTAGTAGGACAACGTTCTCTCGCCGAAGTACTGGCCGAGCAGCGCGTGAACCTGGAGCTGGATACCGCGGTAAAACTCCAAGAGATTCTTGACGGCTATGAGACCGGCATCAATATAGTCAGCGTACAACTCCAGAAGGTGGAGGCGCCCGCGGAAGTCCAAGCCGCCTTCAACGACGTGCTCCAAGCCCGTCAGGACAAGGTAACCGCCACTAACCAAGCACAGGCCTACGAGAACCAAGTTATCCCGGAGGCCAGGGGCCGCGCCGAACAGATAATCCAGCCGGCAGAGGCGTTCAAACGGGCTCGTATCGAGCGTGCTCAAGGTGAAGCCGACCAGTTCTTGTCCATCTTGGCCCAGTTCAACGACCGGTCCATAACCCTGGAAAACGTGCTGCAGGACACTGACAACAGCGATGGCGATGACGACCCAACCACGGGTATCGGCCTCGGTGATGTCTCTATGATCTCGGCGCCAGATGTGGATGGGGACGGGTTCGACATCCTCGTTGCCGCCATAACCGTGTTGGGGACCGGGAATTGCGCGTTCACCGCCAACCAAGCCCTGACCACCGATGCGACTGAGACCTGCAATTTCTCGGCATCATACGCAGCGCAGACCGGTGACCTGACGATCGGCGAAACGTTCTCGATCGCCTACTTAGGAAATGAAGACCTGCCGATCCCCCAGTTCGTGGGCGCCGGGCCTTTCAGCGCCCGCCTGAGCAACAAGGCCTTGGACGCCGACAACTTGGACGCCGATAACGACCCATTCACAGGTATCACTTTCACGGACCTGTCGGTCGTGGACGGCCCGGACGGTGGAGCAGTTAGCGGAGTCGACATCTCGGTTTCCGGATTCGACCCGTCCACCAACATCGTCACGCTGCGTATTCAGTCCGGAGAGACCCTCCAGGCGGGTGACCAATTCACCGTGCAATATATGAACCTGGAAAATCTCGCCGTCCCGGCCACCAGCCTAGTCACCCAAGAGAGGCTGTTCCTGGAGGCGATGGAAGACATACTACCCGGGATCAATAAGATAATTGTCTCGCCCGATGCTGAGTCGATCCTGATACTCGGTGGCGGTGGCGGGATAGTTCCGGTGCCGTTGGGACCAGCCGCGCCGTAAGTCCTCCGTGACTTAGCCTGAGTGTCGGAAACTGATCAATGAATAATAAAGGGGTCTCCATGAGGAACCTAGTCATAGCCGGGGTAATTGTGGTCCTGGCCTTAATCGTAATTTCGCAGAGCCTGTTCGTGGTGCAAGAAACCGAGCAAGTGGTCGTCACCCGCTTCGGTGACGTCCAGAGTGTGCATACCTCGCCCGGACTCAATATCAAAGCGCCATTCGTGGATACTGTCACCAGCTACGACAGGCGGCTGCTGCGAATCGATGCGCCACCGAGCCAGTTCTTGGACAAGGACATCAACATCCTAGAGATAGATGTCTACGGTCGGTTCCGGATCAACGACCCACGGGCGTTCCTGCAGACGCTGACCACTGAAGAAAACGCCCGCAGCATTCTGGCCCAACGTATCAACTCATCTCTTCGCGCCGAGGTCGCTGAGCGAAACCGTGAAGAGATCATCGGCGGAAACGTCGAATTGAACGAGTCAGGTGAACCAGTAACAGACGAGGAGGGCAACTCCCGTGTTCTGCCCACCAACTCCCGGACAGAGTTGTTGGAAGATGTGATATCAGCGGTCCAAGTTAACCTGGCCCAGGAAGATCCTTCCTTTGGCGTAGAGATGATCGACATCCGCATCAAGCGCGCCGATTTCCCTCAGGAAGTGGCTGGCAGGATCTTCGAGCGGATGCGCTCCGACCGTGAAAAGATATCCCGCCGATTGCGTGCTGAAGGTGAGGAAGAAGCCCGCACCAGGCGGGCTAGGGCCGACCGCGACGTTGAGGTTATCCTAGCCGCGGCCGACAGAGACGCCGACCGCCTCCGTGGTGACGGCGAGGCCCAAGCCATCTCTATCCTGGCCGAGTCACTGAACAAGGATCCAGACTTCTTCTCATTCCGGAGGAGCCTGGACGCCTACACGGAGTTCTTGAACAGCCGAACGACTCTGATCTTGTCCACGGACGCGCCCATTTTCAAGTACTTGCAGAGTCCCGGCGAAGGCTCCAGCCAGACCACAGACGGCAACGGCGGTTTCACCGACCCATTGGGACTGCAGTAGCCGTAACTAACTAAGTCTAACTAACGACCGGCAATCCTACGTCCCTCGTCCAGACCCCTCGTGGTCTTCTCGGGGGACGTTATTATTATGCGGAACCCCTGCTCCAGCCGCATGGGCACCTCTTCGGCGGTGCAGCCGGTGGCGCAGGGCACACCGAACTCCTTGCACGCTTCAAGGATGGTGAGTAGATTGGCCTGCACATCTGGGTGACTGGCGTTCCCCTTGTGCCCCATGGCCACCGACATGTCTCCCGGCCCGGCCCAGATAGCGCCGATGCCTTTGACCTCCCGGAGGATGTCCCGCACGTTCTTCACGCCTACCGGGTCCTCGATTATGCCCATCAACAGCATGTTGCCGTCTGGGTCTAGCGGCCAAAGGTCGGCCGCGTCGTAGTACTCGGCGGGAGTCAGGCCCCAATAGCGGGGCGCGATTCGGTACCACCAGCCCCGTTCTCCTTCGGGCTCAAAGTCGGCCACGCCCGGCACCTGGGGGTAGCGGGCGGCAGTCACCGCGGCCTGGGCGTCATCAACGTTGTCCAGGTGGGGCAGCACCAGACCGTACACACCGGCGTCCAACGCCTGTTTGAGCACCCACTGGTTCCGCTCCCGGAAGTTGGGCGGAACTCGCACGAATGGCGCCGGGTCAGCCTGCAGCGAACCCTTCTCGGAGACTTTTTTGCGGTTCATCAGGAACTGGAGCATGGTGCGCAGATCATTGAAGCTGAAGCCTTGGTGCTCCATCTCCACGATCACCATGTCATAATCGGCGTCGCCAACGAACGTCATGTCGTCCACGTTGCCGTTCCAGACCAGACCGGAGCAGAACACAGGTTTGTCCTGTTCCAAAAGTTCGATCACCTTGTTGTAGCGGACCATTGCTTCTCCTCGGCTCACACGGTCTAACGATCAGAATTTTCTCGGGCGCATCGTATTCCGCGAAGTCCTGGCTTGCGCATCCGAGATTGGGCGGGATTATGAAACGGCTTGTCTCGTTTGTCTACCTGTCTTGTTTGCCTGCCTGTCTCGTTTGTCCACCTGTCTTGTTTGTCCACCTGTCTCGTTTGTCCACATGAAAGCGCACCTGAGCGCGTTGACGGGCCGGGCAAAATCGCCTACATTTTACGGACGCCTGGAATAAGGCCCAATTTAGCGGCTGTCCATGCCCGGCCAAGGACGTAAATGAACATCCACGAATTCCAAGCCAAAGAAGTATTCACCCGCTACGGGATACCAGTGCCCAGGGGCATAGTCGTGTCGACACCAGCCGAGGCCAAAGCGGCCACTGAAGAGCTGGGCGGCCAGTCGGTGGTCAAGGCGCAGATACACGCCGGCGGACGGGGCAAGTCGGGCGGTGTGAAATTGGTGCGCAGTCCGGAAGAAGCGGCAGCCGCAGCCGAAAAGATGTTGGCGTCCAATCTGGTCACGCCTCAAACCGGGCCCGAGGGCGCGCCGGTCGAGAAGCTGCTGATCGAAGAACTGGCCGACATCAAGCACGAACTCTACGTGGCTTTGACGATCGACCGTGACCACCGGGGCCCGGCGCTGCTGGTCAGCACTCAGGGTGGTATGGACATCGAAGAGGTCGCCGCGAAGAACCCCGATGACATTCACACCGAGCCCGTTGACCCGCTATCGGGGCTCATGCCATTTCAGACCCGCCGCCTGGTGCGTAAGTTGGGGTTGGACCAGGCCGTGGCCAGCGAGGCCGCCAAGGTCCTCTCAGCGCTTTACCGGGTGTTCGTGGAAAACGACTGCACCTTGGTGGAGATCAATCCGTTGATCATCACCGGCGACGACCGGGTGGTCGCGCTGGACGCCAAGATCAACCTGGACGACGATGCGATGTTCCGCCACGCCGACCTGCTGGAATACCGGGACGTTAGCCAGGAGGACCCCCTGGAAGCGCAGGCGTCAGACTTGGATATAGCTTATGTAAACCTGGACGGAGACGTCGGCTGTCTGGTAAACGGCGCCGGCCTGGCCATGGCTACTCTGGACGTCACCAACGCCGCCGGCGCCGCCCCGGCCAACTTCCTGGATGTGGGCGGCGGCGCCACGCCTGAAAAGGTCGCCAGCGCCGTCAAGATCATCCTGTCGGACCCCAAGGTCAAAAGGGTCTTGGTCAACATATTTGGCGGCATCCTGCGCTGCGACATCGCCGGAGAGGGCATAGTCCTCGCCTACGAAGAGACCGGCTCCACCATCCCGTTGGTGGTCAGGATGCTGGGAACCAACGTGGTGGAAGGCAAAGAGATATTGGGCACGTCAGGACTGCCGGTGGTGTTCGCGGACACCCTCACCGAGGCAGCCGACGCCATCAAGAATCTGAAGATATAGCCTCATTTAAGGCTGGAGATAGACCCAGATGGGAGTATTGGTCGGCGAGACGACACGGGTATTGGTGCAGGGCATAACCGGACGGGAAGGCAGCTTCCACGCCCGCGCCTGCATGGCCTACGGCACGAACGTGGTGGCCGGGGTGACTCCGGGCCGCGGCGGGACGATGTTCGAAGACAAGGTCCCCGTCTTCAACTCTGTTGAGGAGGCGGTCGCCCAGACCCAGGCGAATATGTCGCTGATATTCGTGCCCCCGGCCTTCGCTCCCGACGCCATCGCCGAGTCTGCCGACGCCGGTATCCCGCTCATCGCCTGCATCACCGAGGGCATCCCGGTGCAGGACATGGTCAAGATCTACCGGTATATCGAGAACAAGCCCACACGGCTCATCGGCCCCAATTGTCCCGGACTGATCACCCCCGGCGCCAAGTGCAAGATCGGCATCATGCCCGGCTCCATCCACCTGCCGGGGCGGGTGGGAGTGCTCTCCCGCAGCGGCACCCTGACCTACGAGGCCGTGGGCCAACTCACCGCATTGAACCTGGGCCAATCAAGCTGTGTGGGCATCGGCGGCGACCCCATCATAGGCACGAATTTCGTGGATGTCTTGAAGCTGTTCGACGCCGACCCGGACACCGACGGCGTGGTGATGATCGGCGAGATCGGCGGCGCCATGGAACAGGAAGCGGCGGCCTTCATCAAAACGGGGTTCAGCAAGCCGGTCGCGGCTTTGGTGGTCGGCGCATCGGCGCCTCCGGGCAAGCGAATGGGCCACGCCGGGGCGATCATCACTGGGGAAAGCGCCACGGCCGAGTTCAAAATCGCCGCCCTGAAAGACGCCGGCGCCTGGATCATCCCGACTCCCGCCGACATCGGCACCACCGCCCAGGAGATGCTCAAGAGCAAGGGCCTGCTGGCCTGACCGGTCTATCCCGGAGCTTCCAGGCGCGACATCCGTTGTTAGCCAAATCTACGCCTGCTATACTGGATTTCAGTAACGCGAAGCACGGATTCCGCCTTCCCACGGCACACACCTGATCATTTATGGACTACGAAACAGTTATAGGCCTTGAGGTCCACGTCCAACTGAAGACCCAGAGCAAGATGTTTTGCTCTTGCCGGGCCGATTATCAGACCGCGCCCGTGAACAGCCGCGTCTGCCCGGTGTGCCTGGGCCTGCCGGGAACCCTGCCGGTTATCAACAAGAAGGCCGTGGAATTCACCATCATGATGGGCCTGGCCCTGGGCTGTGAGATTCCGGCCCTGACCAAGTTCGACCGAAAGAACTACCCCTATCCAGACCTCATGAAGGGGTATCAGATCTCCCAGTTCGATATGCCATTGGCCCTGAACGGCCAACTGGACATCACCACCGACGGCCACGACCGGTGCGTGCGTGTGGAGCGGGTGCACCTGGAAGAAGACGCATCCAAACTCCAGCACGTGAACGGCGATAAAGGTGACAAAAGGACCGGGGCGCATAGCCTGGTTGACGTGAACCGCTCCGGAGTGCCCCTCATGGAGGTGGTCAGCCACCCGGACATGCGCACCCCCGAGGAAGCACGTTCCTATCTGACCAAGCTGCACTCCATCATCCAGTATCTTGGTGTGTCCACCGCCAATGCCCAGGACGGCAGTTTCCGGTGCGACGCCAACATCAGCCTGCGGCCGGTGGGGCAGGAAGAATATGGCACCAAGGCTGAGATCAAGAACATGAACAGCCTGCGCTCGGTGTTCTTGGCCCTCAACCACGAGGAAAAACGCCAGCGGAAAGTTTTGGAGTCCGGAGAGCGGGTTATCCAAGAGACCCGGGGCTGGTCCGAGGAGCGCAACGCCACCTACTCCCAGCGCAGCAAGGAAGAGGCCCACGACTACCGCTACTTTCCGGAGCCGGACCTGCCGCCATTGGTGGTTGACCAGGCGTGGATCGAAGAGATTCGGAGCAGGATTCCCCAGCTTCCCGCCGACCGGCTGAAAGCGATGATGGACGATTACGGCCTGCCGGAGTACGACGCCCGGCTGCTGACCAACTCGAAGGCCACGGCCGATTTCTACGAACAGGCCGCTGGACTTCGGCAGACGGCTGGAGAAGCAGGCGTAAAATTCGCCAAGGACATCAGCAACTGGATACTGGGCGACCTGAGCCGCTTGTTGAACCTGCAAGACCTGGATATCAACGAATCGCCGGTGTCGCCGGAACACTTGGTTGAGCTCATCGGCCTGGTGGACCAGGACACGGTCAGCGTTTCCATGGCCAAGACAGTATTGGAAGAAGCCTTTGAAACGGGCGGCTCTCCAGCTCAGATCGTGAAGGAAAAGGGCTATACTCAGATAAGCGATTCGTCGGCTGTCGACCTGGCCGTCGGAGAAGCAATCGAGGCTAACCCCCAGGCAGTGGCGGACTACATCGGCGGCAAAGAGACCGCCGCCAAATTCTTGGTGGGTCAGGTGATGAAGATCACCAAGGGCCAGGCCAAACCTGATCTGG
>Ga0066376_10002741_pt1 | contig 16215 bp, 16 predicted proteins | sample Knorr_S15_td_Bot_FD_77009 | JGI IMG/M metagenome (GOLD analysis project Ga0066376, IMG submission 77009) | Marine microbial communities from Southern Atlantic Ocean transect - Knorr_S15_td_Bottom_ad_5009_LV_A | ecosystem: Environmental > Aquatic > Marine > Oceanic | place: Southern Atlantic... | reverse complement strand
GTGACGAAGTAACAGTTACTGTTCTTGGTGTTAAAGGAAATCAAGTTCGCATGGGTGTAAATGTACCGAAAGATGTATCAGTACATCGTGAAGAAATCTACATGCGAATCCAAGCAGAGAAATCTAACCCAAATCCGGGCAACGTTTAATCAGCGACAGATATTTTTAAGAGCCACTCACTGAGTGGCTCTTTTATTTAGTTCAGCTGTTATTTCATCATTTAGCGCTTGTTTAGAAATATATTGCATACCGCGCAGTGCTTTTAAAATAAAACCTCGCTCAGTTTCAATAATCTCACTAATCTGTTGCCAGCTTAATTGGTAACTTTTATGCGGGTTTTCGGCCTTCACCCCTTCATCATCAAACACGATAGTCACTTCGCTACCTGATGCTCGACTCATCATTTGTCTTGCGACCCACCATGGCCGCTTGTAATAAAATGATAAGCACTCAACGACAGCAAGCATAATCATAAAGCTGCCCAGATAATGATTCTCTAATTGATAAAAAGCTAATAAGCCTAAGGTTATTAACAATACCAACAGCGGGTATTTAGGCTTAGCTTGTGATGAATAAGGTAGAGACTCATCAAAGCATTCGTAATAATACGGTTTATCTAATGTGTAAGTTGTACTTAATGTCATTCGGGGACTCACTTAATCGACTGGCAGCAGTTTAACATTGATAGAAAAAAACTGCCGCAGTTGGTTTTCATTTAGTTGTCATTATGAGAGCTTAAGGTATCTGTATTTTTTAGGTGTAAGTTGTATGTTTGTTAGTTCAATGTCATTAGCACTAGCAATGACCACAAATACTTTTTTAGTTATGGGCGATATGCCATACACTCCAATTGATGAAATTAATCTCGCCAAAGATGGAAAAATTACTAAAGCAATCGCAGCAACACCCCATGGCTTTTTAATGCACCTTGGTGATATGAAATCGGGAGCACTTGCTTGCACCAATAAGCTTTTGCAAACAAATAAAGCGTTATTAACATCGCTGACTACACAGCCTTTTATTTACACCCCAGGTGATAATGAATGGACAGATTGCGACCGCGTCACATTAACTCCCCAATTCGATGAGCTTGAACGGCTTAATTTTGTTAAAGGCTTGATGTTCGACGAGGCTTATACACAAAAAGCGAAGCAACTACAGGGTTATGCCACACAAGCTGAAATGCTAGAGAATGCCCGTTGGCAGTTTGATGACATTGAATTTCGTACTTTGCATATACCTGGTACATTTAATGGCCGCTCACAAATCTTAAAAAGTGACAAAAACGCAGCACTTGATGCCGCTGACAAACGTGATAAGTACAACTTAATGTGGTTAAAACAAGCGCTTGTTCATCAGGATGCTAAGGCCTATGTGTTTGGCTTTCAAGCTGACATTTACCATCCAACCAGTAAACCCGCTTGCAGCGAATCACAGCGCAGCGATTGTGATGCCTTTAAAGTGTACCGTGATGCTATCAGCGACTTCGCAAAGCACACCACAAAGCCTGTGCTCGTGATGCATGGCGATACCGGCCCATATTGTCAGCAGCAGCTAGCGAGTAACTTAACGCGCTTAAATGTCCCCGGTGATTTTGCCGTTAGCGATGTAGCTAAGGTGAGTTTTATTGACGGTCAGTGGCATATAGTGAGTGTAACGACAAACGAGCCCCTCACTAAGGTTTGTGAGTAATAACGTAGGTTGGTTAGAGCGGAGCGAAACCCAACAAGTTAGCGAGTTTCTAGGGAAATGAGCCATCAGCTTTCAGCCGTCAGCTATCAGATTAAAAAAGAGCCGGTAGGTTGGTTAGAGCGGAGCGAAACCCAACAAGTTAACGAGTTTCTAGGGAGAGGAGCTATTAGCTTTCAGCCGTCAGATAAAACAAATAAGTTAGCGAGTTTCAAGGGGAAAGAGTAAAGGTAGCGAGCTTGAGGTAGCAGCAGTTTAACCACGCGTAGGCGTGAAATTTATTTCGCGCGATGTTTCTTAAATCTACGTGACGTAGGGTAGAGCGGAGCGAAACCCAACAAGTTAGCGATTTTCTAGGGGAAAGAGTAAAGTTAGCAAGCTACTTGACACAAGCAGCTTGCAGCCTAAAGTCGCTAACTCGCTAACTCGCTAACTCGCTAACTCGCTAACTCGCTAACTCGCTAACTCGCTAACTCGCTAACTCGCATACACAAAAAAGCGGCACTTGGCCGCTTTTCTTAATTAAGGTGTGTTATTAGCAGTTAGTTTCTTTTGCGTTAACACCTTCTTTTACTTCTTCACATGCATCTTCAACTGCATTTTGTGTATCAGTAATTGCTTCGTCAATACGTTCGCCAGCTTCTTCAGCTGTGTTGTCTTCACAACCCATAATAAATAAACCTGAAAATAGGGCGATAGTTGCGGCTTTTAAAGTTGAATTTTTCATAATGAAATTCCTTGTAAATTTAAAATAAAGTAAATGGTTATCTGCTTTTAACTACTTAGGGACACTGCCTCTAAGTGCTCCTGATACCAGCGAAATAACAAGTAATACTAAAAATATAAAAAAGATAATCTTAGCGATGCCTGCAGCGGCTCCTGCGATACCGCCAAAACCTAACACTGCTGCGATTAACGCGATAACTAAAAAAGTAATTGTCCAGCGTAACATAGTGGTCTCCTTGGCTATTTAAATTTTCTTAAGTTCGATGTAACTAAAGCGAGTTCTATGCCAGAAGGTTTATTTCTTAAATTTCAGTTGCTTATGTGTTTTTGTTGTAATTGGCAGGGTTCATCATTTGGTAACTTTTACGAGTAAGCATGTAACTTATTCATAGTGATATTTTTTCATATTGAGCTGCATGAGAAAAATGAAAGAAAGCACTAAAAATGGTAAGACCAATTTAACTTTGTTTTGTGTGGTTAGCTCTAACGCCTTGTTGTGTGTGGTTTTTAGTCATTTTGTTGCTATTAATTAATAGTTCAGCATATAACGCTTGGCTATATTGACTATTTATATCATCTATAACGGGGCTTTAAATGCGTGAATAGTGGGGTGTTAATTATATGTGTGTCATGTTATTTTAAATTTAATTGGTTTTACCAATTTACAATGGTGCTATACAAATTGATTTTCTTTGTTATCATTGATGCATAATTATTTAACAAAAATGACTTTTTATTATAAGTAAGCGAGGGGAGTCGTATGGATATAGGTGGATTACTCACCACTGCGGCCAGTTTGATGGTGACAGGCATGGTTGGCGTGTTTGTTTTTCTGAGCATTTTGATTTCTGCGGTGATCTTAATGTCGAAAGTCGTGGGTCGATTCGACGATCCTGCAACTGCAGAACCTACGCGAACAGCAAAAATTCAACCTCAACAGGGTGTGCCACAGGCACATATTGCAGCTATCAGCGCTGCAATTGCTCAATTTCGAAATAAACAAAAATAACGGGGCAGCTCAAACATGGCTAAATTAAAACTAACCGAATTAGTATTGCGTGACGCACACCAGTCTCTTTTGGCAACGCGTATGCGCTTAGACGACATGTTACCCATGGCAGAAAAACTCGATAATGCGGGTTATTGGTCTATTGAATCATGGGGTGGTGCAACGTTTGACTCGTGTATCCGTTATTTAGGTGAAGATCCTTGGCAACGTATTCGCGAGCTAAAAGCTGCAATGCCAAACACTAAGCAGCAAATGTTACTGCGCGGGCAAAACCTTTTAGGCTACCGCCATTATGCTGATGATGTAGTCGAAAAGTTTGTTGAGCGAGCTCATAAAAACGGTGTTGATGTATTCCGTATTTTCGATGCGATGAACGATGTACGTAACCTTGAAACCGCGATTAAAGCAGCGGTAAAAGTAGGTGCACACGCTCAAGGTACAATTTCATACACAGTAAGCCCAGTGCATACACTTGATATGTGGCTGAAACTTGCTAAGCAACTAGAAGATCTTGGTTGCCATTCAATTTGTATCAAAGATATGGCGGGTTTACTTAAGCCATACGATTGTGAGCAGTTGATCAAAGGCTTAAAAGAAACCGTGTCTATTCCTATTGCGATGCAATGCCATGCGACCACAGGTTTAAGCACTGCAACATACCAAAAAGCAATCGATGCGGGTATCGATATGCTTGATACAGCTATTTCGTCAATGAGTATGACTTATGGTCATAGCGCCACAGAAACCATAGTTTCAATTGTTGAAGGCACAGAGCGAGATACTGGTCTTGATTTAAACCAATTGGAAGAAATTGCTGCTTATTTCCGTGATGTTCGTAAAAAGTATGCCGCTTTTGAAGGTAGCCTTAAAGGCGTTGATGGTCGTATCTTATTAGCGCAAGTACCGGGCGGCATGTTAACTAACATGGAAAACCAGCTTAAAGAGCAAGGTGCAGCTGATAAGCTTGACCAAGTGTTACTTGAGATCCCACGTGTTCGTGAAGATTTAGGTTATATCCCACTTGTTACACCGACCTCACAGATTGTCGGTACTCAAGCAGTACTAAATGTACTAACTGGCGAGCGTTACAAAACCATCACAAAAGAAACAGCGGGTGTGCTGAAAGGTGAATATGGTGCAACACCAGCGCCTATGAATAAAGAGTTGCAAGAGCGAGTACTTGAGGGCGCTGAAGCAATTACGTGCCGCCCTGCTGATAAGCTAGAGCCTGAGCTTGAGAAGCTAGAAGCAGAGTTATTAAGCGAAGCTAAAGAGCAAGGCTTAGAGCTTGCTGATGATGTGATTGATGATGTACTTACTTATGCATTGTTCCCACAAATTGGCCTTAAATTTATTAAAAACCGCAACAACCCAGATGCATTTGAAGCAATTCCAACGGGTGAAGTTGCTAAACCTGAAGCAACTCCTGCTGCTTCAAGCCCTGTAAAAGCAGAGCAGTACAGCGTTAAAGTTGATGGTAAAGTTTACGATGTCGTCGTAGCGCAAGGTGGTGAGCTTAAAGAAGTAACCCTAAAAGACAGTGAGTTAATTCCTCAGTCGGCGTCAGCGTCAGCGGGCGAAACACTCAATGCACCGTTGGCAGGTAATATTTTCAAAGTGAAAGTGAAACCAGGTCAAACCGTTAACGAAGGTGATGTGGTTATCATTATGGAAGCGATGAAAATGGAAACTGAAATTCGCGCCGCACACTCAGGTACAGTTGCAGAAGTATTAGTGGCAGAGGGCGACTCTGTTGCCACTGGCGATGCGCTAATCGCGCTGGCATAGGAGACAGAGGATGGATGGTGTTTTAAACCTCTGGCATGCCACGGGTATTGCTAACTTTACTTTTCCGGCATTGATCATGATTGCGGTTGGTTGCTTGCTGCTCTATTTAGCAATCGCCCGTAACTTTGAGCCACTGTTGTTATTACCGATTGGTTTTGGAGCTATTTTAACTAATATTCCAGTAGCTGGGTTATCTGAGCCGGGCGGCCTTTTGTATTACGTGTACCATATTGGGATCGACTCTGGGGTATTCCCACTTTTGATCTTTATGGGAGTAGGGGCGCTGACTGACTTTAGTGCCTTAATCGCTAATCCGCGTATGTTGCTGTTAGGTGCGGCTGCGCAATTTGGTATTTTCGCAACTTTATTTGGTGCAATACTGCTTAACTATATTCCTGGCTTTGAATTTACACTACAAGACGCATCGGCAATTGCCATTATTGGTGGGGCAGATGGTCCAACAGCTATTTTCTTAGCATCTAAGCTAGCACCTGATTTACTGGGGGCGATTGCTGTAGCAGCTTATTCTTATATGGCGCTAGTGCCAATTATTCAGCCGCCAATTATGCGTGCACTAACAACGCAAGAAGAGCGCGAAATTCAAATGCCGCAACTTCGTGCCGTATCGAAAAAAGAGAAAATTGTTTTTCCGTTAATGGTGCTTAGTTTAACCATCTTGTTTTTACCTGCAGCAACACCGCTGGTCGGTATGTTCTGCTTAGGTAACTTGATGCGTGAATCGGGCGTGGTTGATCGTTTAAGCAATAGTGCACAAAACGAAATCATCAACATTACCACTATTTTCTTAGGCTTAGCGGTAGGCTCAAAGCTTGCGGCAGATAAGTTCTTAACCGTAGAAACGATTGGTATTTTGGTATTAGGTGCTCTGGCCTTTGCAATTGGTACAGCATCAGGGGTGTTTATGGCGAAGGGCCTGAATAAATTCTCTAAATCGCCAATCAACCCGTTAGTAGGTGCAGCGGGTGTATCAGCGGTACCAATGGCCGCACGGGTGGTTAATAAGGTAGGTCTTGAGAGCAATCCACATAACTTCTTGTTGATGCATGCCATGGGACCAAATGTAGCAGGGGTATTAGGAAGTGCCGTTGCAGCAGGTATTCTGTTAGCAATTGTTGGCTAACAGCACGATTTAGTCGTTTTACTTCCAACCGACTGGCGCAGTAATTTTACTGCGCTTTTTTTTGCCTTCAATTTAGGTATAGTGAACCTTAATATTCTACAAGAAAGGAAGCCTAGTGAATGTATTTGTGATTTTGCTGTGTTTGTTTGTGGCGTTAGTGATTTTGGTGCCACTGCTTGAAAAGTACAGCGCGAGAACGGGGCTTGATAAAGCAACTAAATATGCCAAGTATGTTTGGCCCTTGGTGATGATTTCGTTAGTTATACAGCTTATCTATGTACTGCTTTGGAAGCAGTAAAATTAAAGTGAAAAAAGCCGCTGCAGTTTCCTGGAGCGGCTTTTTGATATTAGAAGCTTACTTATTTAACGCTAATTGCAATTCGCGGTTGCGTTGTAATTGCGCTAAGAAGTTATCAGCAATCGGTTTAAACTTAGCTAATTCATCGCGCGGAAGTGGCTCTGATTTAGGAAGTTTGACCGTTTTCGGGTTACGGTGTACACCGTTTACTAAGAATTCATAGTGTAAGTGTGGGCCAGTTACGCGACCTGTCGCACCAACAGTACCAATCTTCTGACCTTGTTTTACTTTCTGGCCAGTTTTAACCATTTTCTTATCTAAGTGTAAGTACTTAGTCACATACTGAGTGCCGTGGCTAATAAATACATAGTTACCATTGTATTTGCTGTAACCTGCTTTAATTACTTTACCGTTACCCGATGACACAACAGGCGTACCTGTACGCGCTGCGTAATCGATACCGTTGTGAGGTTTTACTGTTTTAGTAACTGGGTGCAAACGGCGAGGGTTAAAGCTCGAACTAATATACTTAAAGTTAACTGGCGCACGTAAGAAAGCTTTTTTCATGCTGCGGCCTTCAGGCGTATAGAAGTTACCATCGGTATGACGAATAGCAGTGTAACGCTCACCCTGGTTAATAAACTCTGCGGCAATAATTTTACCGTCGCCAATGTATTCACCATCAACATAGTGAGCTTCGTAAATAAGACCAAATTGGTCACCTTTACGAATGTCATTAGCAAAGTCGACATCCCAACCAAAGATGTCAGCAAAATTCATAATTTGACGCTCGCTTAAACCTGCGGCAATACCCGAAGTCCAAAAGCTATTTGTGATCTCACCACCGGCAGATTTGCTCAGTGTTTCAATCTCTTTGCTATCGATAGAGGTGTCGTAGTTACCTTCGTCATTTAAGGTAACGTATAAGGTATCTGTTTTTGAAATCACATAACGAAGCTGCGCTAAAGAGCCATCTTCAGCGGTTGCAAAGCTTAAAATTTCGCCTGGGTGAATTTTTGTTAACTTACGTGTTTCAGCGTTGGTATTAACTAGTTTGTGTAATGTTTGCGCTGAGAAACCCGCACGTTTAAAGATAAGTGCTAAATTATCGCCATTACGTACTTCATGGTCGATAAGCTCGTATTCTGGAAGTTTTGCTGCTGCTTGCTCCGAATTCAGCTCAGTTAGTTTTTCGTTATCATCAACTTTAACTTGTAATTCGTAGCGTTTGCCAATTTCAAGTGCGTTTGCACTGTTATCCTTTGATGCGGTGGCTTTTTCAGAAGGCAATAATGCCAAGCCGACAATAGCAGAAACCAAACCGAGAATGAGCAGTTTGTGTTTTTTGGGAAGTTTGTGCACTACGTGAACCATATCGTGCCTTTTCTGCTGTCAAGAAATTTAAATACTAATATCGCAGGATATACCTAAAATAGAGCAAATACCAGTGTTTTGTAGATTTAAACTGGCGTAAATTTACGCTAGAATTGGCCTGCGCGTTAAACTTTTTTGGTTAAAATTGCAACAGATGCCTTGGCTTAAACTAAATCAACATTAGTTAACTAAAGTACCTTCATTAAATTGCAATAACGCGGTATAAAGAACAATCATGCGCGCTGCCTTCAGGGCTGTTTCTTAAACTATTTAAGTTAGGCTTTTTTCTAGTGTCGCTTTTTGGTGCTAACTAGCTAAATTTTAAAGTTTTTAGCTCTATATTTATAACCCTGACAGGCCACCACGCCCCGGTAGCTGAATTTTTGGAGTAATACACAGTGGATTTACAAACCGCTCTAGCTGAGATAAAACGCGGTGCAGAAGAGATATTAATTGAAGACGAATTAGTCGAAAAGCTAAAGTCTGGTAAGAAACTTAAGATCAAAGCGGGTTTCGATCCAACTGCGCCTGATCTGCATTTAGGCCACACAGTTCTTATCAACAAAATGAAGACCTTCCAAGACCTAGGTCATGAAGTGATTTTCTTAATCGGTGATTTCACCGGTATGATTGGTGATCCAACGGGTAAAAACGTTACACGTAAGCCATTAACTCGTGAAGATGTATTAGCTAACGCTGAAACATATAAAGAGCAAGTATTTAAAATTCTTGATCCTGCAAAAACGACTGTTGCATTCAACTCTACGTGGATGGAGAACTTAGGTGCAGCAGGTATGATTAAACTGGCTGCGCGTCAAACAGTAGCACGTATGCTAGAACGTGATGACTTTAAAAAGCGTTATGCCGGCGGTCAATCAATTGCGATCCACGAATTTTTATATCCACTGGTACAAGGTTGGGACTCAGTTGCATTAGAAGCTGATGTTGAGCTTGGCGGTACAGACCAACGCTTTAACCTATTAATGGGTCGTGAATTACAAAAAGACGAAGGCCAAAAGCCACAAACAGTACTCATGATGCCACTGCTTGAAGGTACTGACGGCGTTCAAAAAATGTCTAAGTCATTAGGTAACTACATTGGTATTACTGATGAGCCAAACGACATGTTTGGTAAAGTTATGTCTATCAGCGATGAGCTAATGTGGCGTTACTACGATTTATTAAGTGCATTATCAATCGAAGAGATTGCTGCACTTAAACAACGTGTTGCTGATGGTGCAAACCCGCGCGACATTAAAATTGAATTAGCAAAAGAACTGATTGCACGTTTCCACAGTGAAGACGCTGCTGAAGGTGCTCATCAAGATTTCATCAAGCGTTTCCAAAAGAATGCATTGCCAGATGAGATCCCAGAAGTAACAGTGACAATTGCTGAAGACACTGTGTTCATCACTAATTTACTAAAAGAAGCTAACCTTGTAGCAAGTACATCAGAAGCTATGCGTATGATTAAACAAGGCGCTGTAAAGATTAATGGTGAAGAAAAAGTAACGGATACTAAGCTTGAAGTTGCTAAAGGCACAACACAGATTTACCAAGTTGGTAAACGTAAGTTTGCTAAAATCACCTTAGCTTAATTAAGTAAGTTAATTAGTATAAAAAAACCAGCTGCGGCTGGTTTTTTTGTGCTTTTTCTCAGCTAATAAACAGCGTAGCGACTTCAATGGCGATGATAAGCAGTAACCAAAATGCTTTCGCTTGATTTAAACGATTCACTAAAGCGGGAATATCATCGGCATTTGGTAGGCGGTCTGTACCGACGCGCATTTTATTAAAGCGCTCACCTTGGTATAGGGCTGGGCCGCCTAACTGCACTTGCAAGGCAGCCGATGTAACACTTAACAGCCACCCTGTATTGGTTTGATAAAAGTGTCTGCCATAGTGCTTAATATAATGAATGCTCTGCTTGCTGGCATTGGTTGCCGCAATAGTTAATGCAACTAACCTAATGGGTAACCACTCCAATACAAACAGTAACTTAGCAATGGTCGTTAAAAACGGGTTGTTTGGCTTACGATTCTTACGCCATGCTTGATGCATTAATGTGAGTAAGCGATAAACCAAAGCAAGGATAGCGCCGCCAAGCAGATAAAAGAATATAACGGCAAAATAATGCCGCGCACTTTGCAAAACGAGCGATTCCATGGTTGCTTTACAAATGCCTGGGGCAGATAAGCGCGATACATCACGAGCAACAAGGCTAGCTACTAGCTCTCTGGCGGTGGCTTTTTGATTGAGCTTAAGTAGCCTTGCAATACGTAATGATTTCTTCTCTTGAGCGCGGCTACTGAGTAACAAATATAAAATTAAGCCATTTAATAACTCGGGGTAAAAGGCAAACTCTAAAAACAGTACAACCAAGGTGACTATAACTAAAACAGTGAAGCTAAAAGCCAGTGTTGAGGCTAAATATTGATAACTTTTGGGGTTCGCGGGGCTGTATAAACGCTCGCCGAGGGCAGTGAAAATAACGCTTAAAAAGGTATTCGGATGATACCAACTTACCAAAGGAAAAAAGCGCTCAGCAAAGAGCGCTACAAAAAATACAATAATGTCCAAATGGTTTTGAACAATATTTGCAATCACCTTATAAACTCACCGACGTCAGTTTCTCTAAAAGAGCAACAACCATTTTAGATGAGTTGATAGATGCAGTTTCGATATACTCTTCAAATGATTGCGGCGACTCTTTGCCAGCAATGTCAGACATTGAACGAATAACAACAAATGGTGTTTCTAGCACGTGACAAGCCTGTGCAATTGCTGCGCCTTCCATTTCTACTGCAAGCATAGTTGGGAACTCAGCGCGTGTTTTTTCAATTCGTACTGGGTCACACATGAATGAATCACCAGTACAAATAAGGCCAATCATGGTTTTAACATCACTGATTTGGCTAACACTTTGCTCTGCTGCTTCAATCAGTTTAGGGTGTGCAGCAAAGCCAGCTGGCATTTGTGGTACTTGGCCGATTTCGTAACCGAATGCAGTAACGTCTACGTCATGGTGGCGTACTTCTGAAGAAATAACGACATCGCCCACATTTAATGATGGCTCAAAACCACCTGCAGAACCTGTGTTGATCACACAATCAGGGCTGAAGTTATCGATTAGCAGTGTAGTTGCAACAGCAGAGGCTACTTTACCAATACCAGATTGAACTAAAGTAACTTTGTTACCTGCTAATTCACCCGTGTAAAATGTAAAACCAGCTTTAGTCATGATGCTTGGGTTTGCCATCGCTTCGCGTAAGATTTTTACTTCTGGCTCCATCGCGCCAATAATACCAACGTGCATAATATTTGATTCCTTTGGTTGAATAGGGTGATTATACCTAAAAATGTCTAAAACAAACAAAAAAGCAGACCTTAAAGTCTGCTTTTGCCAAATTTATGACGGGCTATATTTCAGCAAGCGCCGTTGAGTGTGCTTTTGCTTGAGATGGTGATAATACAGCTGGTTTTGTTACGCGGTTACGCGAAGGTCTAATTGGTGCTGCTGCAGGTTTACCAAGTTTAAACATGATAGCATCACGCACTTCTCTTGGTTGATAGCCAGATTTCACTTTCATACGAATATGCGGAATACCGGCAGCTTCTAATGCGCCACTTACAAACCAATCACGTTGGGCCTTGTGACCGTCGCGGTTGGTGTTATTTACTAAATCAACAGCAGCAACAATGGTAAGTTTGTCTTTGTCGATGAGCACATAGTCGAGCTGTTTATTTTTGGCTTTTGCCATTGCTGCGCGCTTAGCTTTAACAGATAAGCCTTGCTTACAGTCAATTAAATCAATGAGTTTAACGCGGCTAACAATTTTATATTGATCACCAACAGCGCGTTCAAGAAGATGTAAAAATGCACTCTCCACTTGCGTAAAAACAGTTTGTTTACGAGTGAAAGGGTAAGGGTTTCCGCCTTCATCGGTAAACTTTGACGCAACAACAGAGGCTACTACGACTAAAACTAAAATTGATAATAAAGCGAATTCCATACGGTAACTCCACAACAACAAATTGACACTGAAAATAAATAGCAATTAGCGTGCCTAAGTGTGGAGTTACCCGAAATTTTTAAGCTGTGTATCCGCCTGCGATACCTTTAACAGCGATTGCCACGGCATCATGGGCATGAAGTGATTCGTAGTGGTTTATTTGCAGCCAGTAATCTGCGTAGTTTTGCTCTTCAAGTAAGCCTTTAATTTTACGCGCAGCATCTTCACAGAACATGAGGTTTTGACCATTTAAGCGGGCAAACTCTTGCTCATCTTCACGTTTAACTGCCGCTTGAACAGGCGTCTTTAGCTCAGCTTCTAAAGCATCAATTAAGCCAACCACATCAAAACTGTCAATTTGGCTGTCGAGTTTTACTTTCACGTTTGCAATTGAACGCTGTGAATGTGGTGTAGCAACAATGCCATCCGTTGTGCCTAGCCACTCTAGAACAGTTTGCTTATCAACATGTTGCTCTGCAAATTTTTCGCTGAATGCATTTTGAATTAACTGACGAGCTAGGGCCGCTGAGCATGGGCAAGTTGATGAGTAGGTTACATCAACCATCAGCTCAAAGCTTAAAACGCCTTGATTGATTTTAGCGATGAGATGAATAGGGTAGTTTTTCCAGCCTACTTTGCCGCTTAATAACGATTTACGACGTAATGGCAGCTCAAATTTAAATTCAATTTGCGCTTGGTCACTTAAATCATCATGGCTACTAATAAAGGCATCAAGTGCTTGCGCAAGTGTTTGCGGATTCACTTGCTGCTCGGTTGATAAAGTATCTAGTGCTAAAAATAAACGCGACATATGAATGCCTTTCGCGTCTTCTTTATGTAAGTTCACAAAAGCGCGCGCTTTGGCAATCACATTTACAGGGGCAATATTGCGAGATTCAAAAATGAAAGGAAGTTCAATTTCGCCCATGCCAACCCAGTCTAATTTACCTGTTCGTAAGGCGGGAGCCGTATCAGCAATATCTGGCATTGTGGTTTGCATGGTAATACTCATTCTTTGCAATTATTAAAGCGCGGTATTTTACATGAAAAAATATAAAAAAGCGGCGTTGATGAAAAAATTCTATGTTTATCGCACAATATGAATATTTCTAAAGGAATAGTGATAAAATTAGCTATGCTGTTTTTTTTCGATTATGTGCCTAAGCTTTAATATATGATTGATTCTTCTTTGAGTCCGTGGGCTCGCACACTCTCAAGCTTTATTTCTAAATACGGTGAGTTTAAAACTGCCGCTGCCTGTTACGCCTTATTATTGGTCATGTCGCTGATCTTATCGTGCATGTTTTATTATGTCGCGGTTGGTACGGTGACTTTAGTTGATGTTTTGGCGGTGATGTTTTTTACCGCAGTAGTATCACCGATTTTAATTACTGTGCTGCTTAATTCGATTCGTCAGTTAGAAGCCTCTTACAGTTATTTAGATAGCGCAACCAAACAAGAAAAACTGCTTAACCAAACACTAAAAGACAATATCAGTCGCTTAAACGAAGAGATTGATGAGCGTAAAATGGCGTTTCATGCCAAGCATAGAGCGATTGAAGAACTCAGACGCGAAATCGCCGAGCGTAAGAAAACCCAACAAGAGCTTGCACAACAGGGCATGTTATTACGCTCTATTGTCGACTCGTCTCCCGATTTATTTTATTACCGCGATAACAACGGCGTGTTTGCTGGCTGTAATAAAATGTTTGAACAAGTGATCGGAAAAACCAGTGATGAGCTGATTGGCAAGAGTGTCGAAGACATCTACCCAAGCGATTATTTGCCAGAAGTGCTGCGCACCGATAAAAAAGTATCTCAAACCCATCAAGCCTTGACGCTCGACGTTGAATACCCCGTTGATGGTGAAAAGCGCTGGTTTGAAATGCGTAAGCTACCCTTCATTAATGAAAAAGGTGAGTACATTGGTTTGCTTGCCTTTGGCCGTGATATCACCAGTCGTAAAGAGGCGGCTCAAGCCCTTGAAGCAGCTTATAAAGATAAAGGTAAGTTCATTGCAACCTTGAGCCACGAATTAAGAACACCGCTTAACGGTATTGTGGGTCTAACTCGCATGCTACTTGATACAGAACTTGATAAACAACAACGAAGCTGGTGTAACACGGTATTTTCAAGCGCCGAAACCCTTGGCAATATTTTTAACGATATTATCGACTTGGATAAAATTGACCGTGAGCAACTCGATATTGTTGCTGACTCAGTCAATGTGGCTGACTTCATTAATGATGTAGTGAACTTCGCTGGCTTAATTGCAGAACAAAAGGGACTAGAGTTCAATATTAAACGTAAGGGAACGCTAGATGTGTATGCGTCCCTTGATCCGACTCGTTTACGTCAGGTTGTTTGGAACCTGATTAACAATGCCGTTAAGTTCACTCAGCAAGGTCATGTAGAACTTGAGTGTCGTCGTGAGAATCGTCCTGATGGTCCATGGTTAGTGATGCGTGTTAGTGACACGGGCCAAGGTATTCCACAAGAGCAGCTACATCGTATCTTTGACATGTACTACAAAGCGCCAGATATCAACGGCACCAATGCTATTGGCTCTGGTATCGGCCTTGCGGTTACAAAAGCGCTTGTTAGTGCAATGAAAGGTGAAATCCATGTCAGTAGTACGGAAGGTGAGGGCAGTGTTTTTGTTGTTGAAATACCGCTTAAGCTTTGTATTGCGCCAACAGAGCAAAATTATGCAGTGCGCAGCTTAAATATTCTGTTAGTTGAAGATGTGCCGCTAAATGCCGAAATTGCTACTAACTTACTTGAGCAGCGTGGCCACGAAGTTATTTGGGCTGAAACCGGTGAAGATGCGCTGTCGTTTGTCTACACAGAAGATGACTTAGACCTTGTTCTGCTTGATATGCAGTTACCTGATATCAATGGTGATGAAGTGGCTCGTCAAATTCGTGACGATGAGCATTTTGATAACCTGCCAATTGTTGCTTTGACTGCCAACGTGCGTAGTGCCGAAGAAGAGCTTGCAGGTATTAATATTCAAGGTGCACTCGCTAAGCCCATCAACACCACTAAACTCGATAAAATGCTCGGCGAGCTATTCGATATTAAACAGCAGAAAAACTGTCAGCCAGAGCCAATAAAAGCGGTAGCTGAAAAAGATTTATCGGGTATTCGTGTTGAGTTACTTGATATTGAAACTATCGAAGATTTTGTAGGCTCAATGGGGCTGGTGATCTTTAATCGTAGTTGTGAGTTATTTAGCAAGTTAAACCCTCAGTATCAAACTGAGCTTGCAGATGCCTTAGCGGCAGATGATAGAGAAGAGTACAAATCGGTGGCACACAAATTAAAAGGTGCAGCTGGCTCTGTAGGTTTAAACGATGTGCAATTACATGCTAAGAAGATGGAACACGGCGCGCTTGAAGAAAGTAGTGAAGAGTTACAGCAGTGGCTTGATGAATTAGCAGTGAAAATAAATGAAGGGCGTGACGCCCTCCAATTATTCTTACAGCAGTTAGAAGATTAATTCTAATTAGCTGTCGATTTTACCAATGAAGCGGTAGCCTTCACCATGGATGGTGCTGATCAGCTCAGATGTGCTGTTATCGCTTTCAAAGTGTTTTCTGATACGACGAATTGTTACGTCTACAGTACGGTCGTTAGCGCGAAGCTCACGGCCAGTCATGTGCTTGATTAATTGTTCACGGCTGAAAATACGGCCCGGTGAGTCAAGCATTAAGCGTAGCGCACGGTATTCACCTTTAGGTAAACGTTTAGCGTCGCCACTTGGAGATGTTAAACAACGGCTGTTTTCATCAAGTTCCCAACCGTTAAATGTAATAACACCATTTGTTTCGATATTAGCTTCTTCGCCACCTAACGCTGTACGAGAGATTAGGTTGCGCGCACGAATCGTTAGTTCGCGAGGGTTGAACGGCTTAGTGATGTAATCATCTGCACCAATTTCAAGACCTAGAATACGGTCAACGTCGTTGTCACGACCTGTTAAGAAAATCAGGCCAACATTGCGTTTTTGACGTAATTCACGAGCTAAGATTAACCCGTTTTTACCTGGTAGGTTGATGTCCATAACTACAAGGTTCACATCATCATTATTTGTAAGCTTGTCATGCATATCATCGCCATCAATGGCTTCAATAACTTTGTAACCTTCAGCTTCAAATAAACTAACGAGGTTTAG
>Ga0066376_10002740_pt1 | contig 16221 bp, 7 predicted proteins | sample Knorr_S15_td_Bot_FD_77009 | JGI IMG/M metagenome (GOLD analysis project Ga0066376, IMG submission 77009) | Marine microbial communities from Southern Atlantic Ocean transect - Knorr_S15_td_Bottom_ad_5009_LV_A | ecosystem: Environmental > Aquatic > Marine > Oceanic | place: Southern Atlantic... | reverse complement strand
TGCTGTCGGTTGTCGTGTCCGAGTCCCCCTGGTGGGGATCGAGATTGTCTGTCTGGTTCATTCGTATCCGTCTTTTATCTGGTTGCGAGATCGCGAATCAGCCCGATGGCCCGTGAAAACGCGTGGCGGTGATTCGGCTCCAAGTCATCCAATCCAGTCTACTAACCTGTTGCCACGATCGTTGCTCAAAACTGCCGGTTGCCAGGACGCAAGCTGCCGGAGAATTGCGAACCGGCTGATCCGCATCCGTCTTGAAAATCCCGGAGGCTGGCAACCGAATGCGATAGATCCTGGTGGCTCCAAGCTGGTGGCTCTTTTCGATTTTCCATCGCGGGGATCTGGATTGGTACCGATTCAGGATGGCATTGATTTGTCGCTGCTTGAGACTCCTGTGGACGACCGTGCCCAGTTGTCCTGCATCGGATTCTTCGTCGATCCAGTACTTCAGGTCTTGCTGCGGTTCTTCTCGATCTTGCCCCGTCCGCGAGCGTTCGTAGTAATAGACATACTCGTAGGCCGGATGCCCACCCTGGATGGGACCGGCCAATTCGACGGATTGTCGATCGCAGTCTCTGAGCACCCAGCGGGCGACATCGCGTCGTTGTCGGAACGTCAACCCGTACTGTCCCTGCGGGTTGGCGAGATCGTCGTCGAGGAAGTTGTTCCAGGACGACAGGAACAGCACATGCGAGGCGGCGATGGTTGCCAGCAGGCCACCGGCCAGGATCCGAGTCGGTTTCCGATTGGCGTCCAGGAAACGGCCGATGGTCGACGCGGCGAGTACCACAAGCACGGGCAGGGCAATCAGCAGGTGTTCTGGACGCACCTCGGGGTGGTAGATCAGCCCGCCGAGAAGGGGCAGGACGATCCATAACCACAGCAGTCCGATGCCGTGTTGTGGGCGGGGTGCTTCCGAGTCTGCCGCCCGTGCCCGCAGGGCTTTCGGTGCAACGAAACAGGAGGCAGCAGCGGTGACGATCATCATCAGGCCGCTTGCAGACACGAGTGCGCGTTGCCAGCTGGGGAAGTACTGGGGCAAGTCTTGTGGATTGGCTGCGAACCAGTACGCGAAGTTGCCGCTGTGCAACAGCGATTGCAGGGTGTTGATTTCGTCGAGAATCGACCGCAGGAGGTTGGACTTGCCACCGAGAATCGACAGCGTATCCCGGAATTCGACCCAGTCTCCGATGTGATGAAACGCCGCCCAGGGTGTCCAGGTCGACAATCCGAAGCAGACTCCGGTGATCACCGCCAGCCAACCCACCCGTTGTCGTCCGATCCAGATCACGACGGCCAACCAGGCCGTTGCCGCCAGGCCGGAAAAGTGAATCTGAGGCAGCAGGAAGCCGAGGATCAGCATGCGAATCAGCCGCCAACTGCCTCCTTGGGACAGCCACGTCAACGACAGGCCCACCAGCCACAGACCGACGAGGCCCAGGCAGCTGCCCGACCACATTTGGCGCGAGTAGACGACAGCCCAGGGCGAGCAGGCCAGAAGCAGTCCCGCGGCGAATCCGGCCCGGCGACCAAACAGGCGACCGGCAAGCCGATAGGCCAGGTAGACCGACCAGATGTTCAACACCGCCACCAGGACGACACCGGTCAACGGATGCCAGACGAGCTGGTTGGGCAGCGACAACAGGTAAATGAACAGTGACGAGCCTCGGACTCCTTCAACCAGCGAACCGGCCAACGGCCAGCCGGTGTCGGGTGTCGAGGCAACCAGCAGGTTGGCCGTCAGGCCGTCACCCGCCATCGCGTTCGTCATCGCAACCAGGTCGAGTCGCGATAGTCTCAACACGGCGGCCAGCACAAGGATCGCGATCAATCCCCACGGAATGCGACGGCCACCATCGTCTGTTTCGATGGTTGGGGTGGAGGTCATTGGCCGGGGCCGTTCTGTTTCGCCTGTTTCCTCATGACATCTCCGCACGACTTCTGGAATTGGTCTCAGGACCGGTCTCCGGGGTTGCGAGACGAGACAATTTCCATGCTAGCGAGTCGTTACCCCCACGGGCCAGACTCTGATTGGAGGCAGAGGCGACCCTGGGGGAAGGAGCAGCGGTGTTGCCGGGCATCTGTTCGGTGCTTGTGCGGGTTGGTATGTTGCAGGGGTCGGGTGTCTGTGTGCTGGGACAGGCACCAACCCGCCAAGGGGCGGGTGGGGAGCCAGTCCCTGAGGGTGTGTGTTGATGATTGTTAATGCGTACGCAGTTCTGGCCGCTTTTGTCGGGTTGTTGCAACTTGCGTTTGGGTTGCTGGTCATCAGGTTTTCGTTCGATCGTGGCGGCATTGCGACGAAGTCGGAGCTCGAAGAGCGTCCGTATCTTCTGCTTCTGCTGTCGTTCCTGCTGATCGGCGCGAATCTTGCATCCTGGCCGCTCTTGTACTCCTTGTTGCAGAGTTACGTGCCTTCGTGGCCGGACGTGATGTGCATTTACGGCGTGACCCAAATCGGACGTGGCAGCCTGGGCAGTTCTCGTCATCTTCCCTGGCTGCTGGTGACGGTGCAGTGCACCAAGCCTCTGCTGGTGTTCCTGGGCGGGAGCTGGTTTGTGTTGTACCTGGCCAACCGGGCCACTCGGACGGCCGTCTTGATGCCACGGTTGCTGCGTGGCCTGCTGCCGTTGGGCGTCGTCAGTGTCGTGGATTCGGTCTGCGTGGCGAGTTACCTGGCCATTGGGAAGCAGGAACATTCGTTGAGCGCGGGGTGTTGCACGTCGCAACTTGCGGACCGGTCGCGGGTCTTGTCCGAATCGCTGCTGGGGGCCGGCAGCCACCCCTGGTTGACGGCGATCCTGGTTTTGCTCGTCACTGGATTGTGCCTGGGCATTTTGACGGTGATCCGCGGCCGAGTCGATCACCGCCGAATCTTGCCGGGGCTGATTGCGGGAGCACTGATCGCGATGCCGCTGGGGGGGTTGTTCCTGGTCGAAATCGCTTCACCAGTACTTCTCGAGCGGCCCCACTACTGCCCGTACGACCTGATTGGTGAGGTTCCCGAGAGTGTGTTGGGCGTGGTGCTGTTCGTACTGGGCGGTTTTTCGGTCGGCTGGGCTGGGGTGCTTGGCAGGTGGGGTCGAGTCGAGGAGACGCAAAGCGTGTTGCCCCGGCTGATCGGGAGCCTGCTGTTTCTTGGCCTCTTCGGGTATCTTGGATCGATGATCATGTTCATCGTGGAGTTTTCCCTGTCATGAAGCCTCCGGTGTCCTGGTGGTGGGCGGCCTTGGTGGGCCTGGTGGCCATTGGCACGCTGCCGGTGATTGGGCATTGGGTCCGGGCCGACGATCGACCGCGCTGCCACTTCGACGGATTGGTGATCGACTCGGCATTCCGCGTGCGGATCGAAGTCGAGTCGGACAGCGGGACCGAATTCTGCGATGTCAGTTGTGCTCGTTCGTGGCTGGCCGGTCATCGGTCGGCTTCGAGCAGGATTCTGGTTACGGACGAGGAGAGTGGCGATTTGATGGAATCGACCGATGCGTTCTTTGTCCGCAGTTCGATCATCACCAACAGCATCACGGGAAACCGATGGCATGTCTTTGGGACTCGCGATCGGGCTCTTCAGCACGCTCGAGAATCACGCGGCCGCCTGATGTCGGAATCGGATCACCCATTTGCTACTCACGGAAACGTCCCCTGATGCCGCGAGTTTCGCCGACGTGCCTGCTGTGGTTGATCGCGATCCTGGTCGTCGCGGCCGGATCGGCCGTGGTCATCCCGTCTCGGTCGTCAACATCGCAAGCCGTCGATAAGGCGAGGTTTCAGCAACTGGTTGGCGGCTTGGGATTCGGCCCGACCGTTGAACTTTCGACCTGTGCCGTCCAATTCGATCCTCGGCTCGAAACCACCTGCAACTCGGCGGTCGGTCCCATCCCCGCCGGCAGTCTTCTGTGTCCTGGCTGTGGCCGCTTCCTGTTTTCCTTTTCCTCTCGGTCGCCAGGCAGGTTGACCGGTCGATCCAATAATTAGAATGTCGTCGTTCCTTAGCATCGCCCGCACCGGATCGGTTGCGATCCTTCTGTCTCCATTGCGGAGTGCGGTCACCGTGGTGGCCGTCATCGCCGTGCTGGTCCCCTATCTTGTCGGGACCGGTCTGGCGGAAGGTCTGCGGCAGGAGGCGTTGATTGCGATTGGAGTGGGTGTGCCTGAGGCCAAGGGGTTGGTACCCGACTTGTACGTTGCCGCCAACCGGTTTGGTCGTCGCGTGCCGATCCCGGTTTCGCTGGGGGAGCCGATCCGACAATTCGACGGCGTCACCCAGGTGGTGCCTCGGATCGTGGGCAGGATTACCGTGGGCAAAAAGCGGGTTGAGGCGGTTCTGGTCGGTTTGCCTCGAGAGGCTCTACAGCGGTTCGGTTCTTCGGTGCACCGCCTGTCGCGTGTGGTGGACGGCAAGTTGCCGGGATCCCGACGCGGCGAGGCTCCGGAACTGGTCATCGGTTCGAGTTTGGCTCGGGAACTGAACCTGCAGGTGGGCGCTGTGATTCCGCCGATCCATCGCAGCGGTGGCGGCGAGAAGACTCCACGGATCATCGGCATTTTCGAGTCCGACGTATCGTTGTGGCAGTCTCGGATGATCTTGACGACGTTCGAGTCGGCTGGCGAGATCTTCGACCAGGACGGTTTGGCCACCGATCTGCTGGTGTACTGTCGTGCGGGTCAGCCCGAATCGATCCGCTTGCGGATTATGGGGTCGCTTTCAGGATCTTCGCGCGAATCCACCACAAGTCTCCAGCCCTCGGTCACCTCGCGTTCGGACCTCGAATCTCTGATCCCGGCCGGGCTGGGTCATCGCGAGGGAGTTTTCAACCTGCTGTTTGTCGCCGCGTTTGGCATTGGGATCCTGGTGATCGTGGTGACGTCCGGCTTCGGTCGTCCCGAGCGTCGTCGCGAGATCGGCATTCTGAAGGCGACAGGTTGGCAGACCGACGAGATCCTTCTGCGGAGCCTGGTCGAGAGCCTGTTATTGGGATTGGCGAGTGCGGCGCTGTCGATTCTGTTGGCCTGGATCTGGTTGAACGGGTTCGACGGGTACTGGATTGCCGGGATCTTTCTGGCGGGTGTCGAGACGACACCGACGATCACCGTGCCTTTTGTGTTGTCGTGGCAACAGGCGGCATTGGCCGTGCTGATTGCCTGCCTGTTGGTCACGACGGGTTCGGCCTATTCGACCTGGCGCACGGCCGTGACATCTCCGGCGGAGGCAATGAGATGACGGTCGGGTTGTTCGAGACCGAAGGGTTGAGCCGGGTCTATCATGCCGGGAGGTCGAGTGAAGTCTGTGCGCTGAGTGACGTGTCGCTGGTGATCCCGGCGGGCAGCTACGTGGTGTTGGCTGGTGCTTCGGGGTCGGGTAAGACGACGTTGCTGTCGTTGCTGGGAGCGTTGGACCGGCCGACTGGTGGTCGCGTGCGATTTGGCGATCTCCACCTTGAGGACTGTTCGGATGTCGAGCTGGCACGGCAACGCCGGCGGATGGGGTTCGTGTTCCAGGACTTCTCGCTGATTCCTCGCTTGCCGATCTGGGAGAACATCACTTACCCACAGATTCCTCGGGGCATGTCGACGTCCGATCGCCGGCAGGTTGCCGAGGACGAGTTGTCTCGATTGGGTCTTGTGGCGAAGTGTGATGTCGTGCCCGAGGAGTTGAGTGGCGGCGAGCAGCAGCGAGCGGCGGTGGCTCGGGCACTGATTGGCGACCCCGAGGTCGTGTTTGCCGACGAACCGACGTCGAACCTGGATCGCCGCTCGGCGGCCGAGTTGGCATCGATCTTTGCCGAGATCAACGCCGCCGGCACGACGCTTGTCGTTTCGACTCACGACCCCGACCTGATCGACCAGGCATCCCACGTCTTCACGCTGGAAGACGGCCGGTTACTGGAAACGGAGGTCAAGAGTTGACCTCCTCGTTTAGCGTTTGGGTGGTGTGGCTTCCTTGACGATGGCTCCCTGGTTTTTGCTGAGTATCAGGAGTGAGAACTTTTGGACGTTGTCGAGGTCGTTGGTGCTCAGTGAGGCGTAGTCGAAGCGGCCTCTGAGGTCGGTGTAACCGTCCTTGTAGAAGGTGACTTGTCCGTTCTTCGCCCGAGCGTAGACCTTCACATAGACGCGTGGTGCGGGTTTGCGGCTGGTCGCATCGGTGACTCGGACCTGTCCATACGGTTCGACCACCTGGACGGCGAGCGAGTTCGAGTAGTAGGCCTGCGAGCGGACAAGGCCCTGGCCTCGGACTTCCACCAGCACGTTGCGGTTGTGGAACCGTGGAGGCAACAGGACGGTGTGTCGGGTCTTGCCCTTGGGCAGAGCGACATCGACCGACTGGTTGGGTTTGATATGAGCGAACCGGCTGGCGTCCTGTTTGACAAAGGGGTTCCTGGAAAACAGCAGTTCGATATCCATGAGGTAGTAGTTGAGTGTGACGCGTTCGAGGTTTTGGAAGTCGATGGTCACCTGTTTGCTTTCGACGGTGATGTCGAAGTTCGGTTGTTTGGCGGCGAGTTTCTTTTGTCGATCGGTGTCATTGTCGGGATCATCGGCGGCCTTGCGGCCTTCGGCCTCATCGAGGTGAGCCACGACTTCCGAGAACAGTTTACGCCATTGATCGACGGGGTAGCCGACTCGGTGTCCATCGGGTCCGGCGTTGACCGGGATCAGGTCTCCGGCCTGCAGCGGTTCGAGTCGTGCCAGCCATTTTTCCGAGACGGTCCGAGCGATCTGGGGTTTGTTGCTGAAGAGGTCCAGGTAGGCGGTGAAGTAGTCGTACTGCAGCCGTGTCTGCAGGTTGGCGGGTTGCACATCGGCGAAGAAGGTCAGAGCTTCCTCGACCCGGTCCTGCAGCAGCAGGTAGTAGGTGACGGCCATCCGGTCGTCGTCGTGGAGCGTGTCCTTGTAGGTGATGTTCTTGAGCAGCCTGTGGTACTGGGCGTAGAAGCGGTCGTTGAGGATTTGGCGTTGTTGTCCGAGTTGATGGTTTCGTGCGTTGACCAGCGGCCGGTAGTCCATGTGCTGGTAGGTACGCCGTTCGACCGGGTCGATGACCAGAAGCGGGCTGTCGAGCACGGTGCCACAGGTGTTGACGAAGGCGTCGACGTGTCTGAGGTATTCTCGGATTGCCAGCGAGTCGTTGTGCAGCAGGCCGTAGGCCCAGAGGGTGTGGTTGTAGACACGTCGATCGCGGAGCAGTCCGAGCAGTTCGGTGAAGAACTTGCGGTCCTTAACCCGGAAGGCGATCTGGGTCAGGTCGACTGCCAGGACATTGTGTTTGCGAAGGAACTCGAGCACTTCGGCGGGTGTTCCATTTTGAGAGATGTGAGCCCAGCTGGCGAGATCGAGTTTCGAGGGTTGTGCGACGGCGTGGAGCACGACGGGTTGTGCGGCGGCGATCACGTGTTCGTCGCGAGCGACATGGACCGGGTAGTGTTGGTAGTTGCCGGCGGCGGGGAAGTAAAAGAAGTACTCGATCCGCTGTGTGCTGTAGGCGCCCAGTGCGACCAGGGCACTTCGGGTGTAGCGGGTCTTGGCGACGGGGATGGTTCCGACGGGGACCTGCAGCAGCACGTTGAGTCGTTGGGGTGCGGAGCTGGGGTTGGTCAGCACGACCTGGCAGCCGTAGACGGTGTGCAACAGGAACTCGTCGGCGACGAACTTGTCGACCTTGTCTCCGTCGACCTGTTCGAATCGGTCATCGAGTCGGAAGAAGTTCTGAGTGACCAGGACGGGTGATCTCTTGGCCGGCTCGATCTTCTTGCCAGCCGGTTTGATTTCTCGGTGCAGCACAACCGCCGGGCTACCGGCGGCCAGTGTCAGGGTATTCCCGTCGATCTTGAGATCGTGTTCAGCGGCGTCGAATGGCAGGTCGAGCACCGAGAGGGCGAACATCATTTCGGGGAAGCTGCCAGCGGCTTCGGCGAAGTGTTCCGAGAAGAACGGGTCCTGGGGATTTCGATGTGCGTAGTCGTTCCAGAACCGATTGACTCGGACCAATTGCCCGATCATCTGTTCGATCGGCAGCCGGTAGTAGTGGTTTTCGACCCATTCCTGCGTGTGATCGAGTCGTCTGAAGAGTTCCTTGAGTTGCTTTCGGGCGGTGGCATCGGCGAAGCGTTGATTGCGGAAGAACATGTCGGCGTTGTCCTTGGATCGGCCAAGACGCCCGAGATCCGACGGCCGGTTTTGTGCCGACTTCTTGGAAGCTGGCTTGCGGGCCAACCTGTCGCCGAGCCGTTCCTCCATTTCGCTTTGTAGTTCCTTCTGCAAACTGAGACTTCCGCGTTTGGCGGTTTCGGAATTCGGTTGTGGTCGGCGGCCGCCACCACCGGCCAGTCGGCCGCCAGTGGCCAGCCCGAAGGCTGGCAGGTTGTCTGCAATCACGCCGTTGCCGTTCTTGTCCCGGTCGAGTTTCGAGTAGAAGTCGTGGACGCGTTGTCCGAGGTTGGCCTTCCCATCCTCGTCGGTTTCCAACTCGCGGCTGCCCAACGCCGTCTCGAACAGCACTTCGATGCGGTTGTTGTTCGTGGGTTTCAGGGCAAGCAGGTCGTCGACATGCCGCCTGGTGCGGATCAACTGGCCGTCGAGTCGCCCGGCGAGCAGGATCCGTTCGACGATGTTCAGCCGCTGATGTGACCAGGGGTCAAGGAACCGGTCGAGTTGATTGCCGAGCAGCCAGTGGTCCATGAAGGTCTTGTCCTTCTTGTTCCTGAGGAACGGCTGCACGATGTTGCGGTAGAACTCGGGGTCTCTTCTGGAGAGGAAGAAGTTGAGTTCATGGCAGGCGTACTTCGAGTACAGCTTGCGTTTGGCGACAGCATCGAGAGTGGGCCAATCGAGTACGAAGCGAAATTCGGCGAGTGTTGGGTTGTTGGAGAGTGTTCGGTAGAGGTTGTAGATCTTCGAGAGGCTGTCGTAGATCTCGAACCGTGACGAGGTGATGTCCTGGATCACCAGTTTCTGGCCCTTGGGCAGGAATGAGATCTGAGCCTGTTGAGTGAAGTGTTGTTTGGGGTCGAGTCCATGAGTGAGTCGCAGGTCGAGGAAATCGGCCTGGGGATCGGGCAGCACGAGGCTGCGTGATGCGGTGTGTCGGAGATCGACGGCGACGACGTGCACCAGGTTGTGGTTGGCCAGTGCGTCTCGAGGCAACTCGATCAGCCCCTGCTTGTTGGGTCGCAGGTTGAGTTGGACGAGTGACGAGTTGGGCAGGAAGTCGAGATTGGCGTAATCGGTGGGTGGCGGCTGCGGTGCTGCCGACTTGGGAGCCGCCCGTTGAGCGGCGGCTCGTTCTTCGTCCAGCGACGTTCCAAAGGATTCCCCCTTGGCCGCCTGCTGCTTGCCGGTGGTCGTCTTGCGGATGGGCCAGGGGTTGAGCAGCAGGCTGGGTCGGCTGAGCATATTGCCGGCGAAGTGTTGTTGGTACTTGCGTTCGATGATGTAGCGGAACTCGTCACCGATGTTCCGTCCGGCGATGTAGAGCGCCGGGTGCTGTGGGACGCTGACCTGGAACGGTTCGGCGTCGTGAACCCGGCCCAGGAACCCGTGAGCCGAGAAGGCAGGGACGTAACGCGTGGCGAAGACGTGGACTCGGGTCGAGGGACTCGAGTTGGCCAAGCGGATGGTCAGCAGGGCGTCTGTGAGCGTCGTTGAAACCACCTGCAGTGGCTGGTGGGATCGATCTTCGAGCCGTCGGGATTGTCCCATCAGGTACCCGTCGCGCCGCTGTCCATCGGTCAGGCGGATTTGGATCGCCGTCGCCGAGCGTTTGATCAGCAGGTGATAGTCGCCGGCGGTGAGTCCCTGGAGTTCGAGGAACCCGTTGCGGATCGAGACGGCATCGAGTCGGTCGGCGACAAACTGGCCACCGCGTACTTCGAGCAGCGAGACCTGTTCGGCTGTCGGTTCGGCCGCTGTTTCCATCCACGGCAGGCGAAGCACTTCACCAGCGAGGCCGTGCAGTGTCTGCGGATAGTTGAACTGGTCACCGGCAGTCTGCCAGGCGTGTCGCGTGCCATCGGCGGCGGTGGCGGTGATGGTGGTGATATCGTCGAGTGATCCGAGCGTGACCTTGCCATCTGGTGCGGTCTGCATGGCGAGGGTCAGTGGTCGTTTGAAGTGGCGGTGTTTCAAGACGAGTTGCATCGCCTGCCCACCGCGCGGCTCGCCACTTTTGCCTCGGGTCTCCAACACGTACCCTCGCGGTGTTCTCAGCAGGTGGATGTCCTCGACCTTCGGCACCGTGTCGATCGTGTTGACGACAAACGACTGCGACGTTTGCAGCGAGACGTTCTTGCCCTGGCTGATGTTCTTGACTCGGGCCGTGAGTTGGAATTCGAGTTTTGAGAGCCGTGTTGGAACCTGGAAATCGTGGACACTCTCGGCCGTGTCGCTCAGTTCGATTTCACCGACTTCTCGGGTCGAAGCCACTCCATCTCGGTTTGTCGAGGTGATTCGCAGGCGGACGTTGTCGAGCATGCTGACCGACACGGGCGTGCCGTTGACCGACAGTGATGGCCGGATCACGACTCGAGCCTTGCGGCGTCCGAGCAGGGATTCGCGATCGACGAAGATGCCGGCTGCGAACGTGTAGTTTTCGGTTTCGTGAGAGAACCGGTCGAAGGATGCAAAACCGTTGTGAACGAGGATCAGTGGCTGGGCTGCGGGTGATGTGGTGAAGGGGATGTGGATCGAGCCGGTCTTATCGGCGGAGTACAGTTGTCCGCCGAGCCAGATCGTGGCATCGGGGACGGTGTTGGCCGATTCGTCGAGGACCGTGAACACGTGTCCGGCCGTGCCGGTACGGACCAGGTGTCTGAGTCGACCCTTGCGGACGAGCACGCGGCTGCTCTTGCCGTTGCCAATGAAGTCGATGACCCAGGCCCCGCGCCCCTTCAACTCGGGAAACTCAAACCGTCGCAGCACCTTTCTCTGAGGCGGCTCGCGGTAGGTGAGTGTCCGTTCGAAGTTCGGGACCAGCCCGTCGAGGTTGACGTCGGTGTTGAGTTCACGGACCTGGTCGCGGTAGTAGTTCAGCGTATTGAGTTCGAAGATCTTGACGATCAGCGTGTCGACGTTCTTGATTTCGAGTTCGAACGAAACGTTGTCGTTGGGGTCGAACGTGGTGGGATTGGTGGCGACGAAGTCGATATCGACTCGTTTCTGCAGTCGCCGGTATTGCTCGGGCGTGAGCAGCGTGGCGAGTTGTGCGGAGTCGCCTTGTCCGGCCAGGATTTTCGTTTCGGCGAAGACCTGTTTGAGGTAGTTATCCGCGAGGTAGGTTCGGAACGGCTCGTAGCTGTTTTCCTTGCGGAAGAAGTGTTCCAGGTACTTGCGAATCAGGGGTTCGTCGTTTCCGACGATGGGCAGCCTGGTGGTGGCGGTGTAGTTGGCCTGCAGGTTGGCGAGGTGTCTTCGGTTGGCGAGTTCCTTGAGAATCGCGGGGCGGACGTAGTGCATGTTCCGCGGCAGCTTGATGTAGTTGAGGAATGTCTGTCGATTGTGCACTCCCCGGTTGTGGTCGAGTCTGAGTTGTCGGGCGAGCACGTGTGCTTTGAGCGAGTTGTGGGCGGGGTCGAGTCGTCGAGCGAAGTTCCAGAGCCGCTCGAGGTAGTCGGCTTCGGCGGCGGGGTGATTTCGCCAATCGGTATCGTCGTCGGGTTGCAGTTTCGAGAGGTAGGTGGTGACGAAGTTGGATTGGTTGAGCAGGGCGGGTTGAAATTCGAGGCATTCGTCGAGTTGAGCGAGCAGCAGTTGGCGGTGGATGCCGAGCGACCCGAAACCACGGCTGCCTGTGGCGGCCAGGTCGTTGATGATCTGTCGAGGCAGTCCGGCGAGGTCGGGTCGGGTGAGTCTTGAGAGCAGGCTGCGTCGTTGGGTGATGGTCAGCTTGCGTCGTGCGAGCCATTGGAGAGCGGAGTTTTCGAAGGCGTCGAGTGAACTCCTGGGGCTCAGCGACCTGGTGGTGAAGGCATTGCGCGAGATCAGCCGTGGGTCGAGAGAGGTGGGCAGCTGGGCTTGGGCGGCAGGGTTCTTTTGCTGGTGATTGAGGTTGGGCCGCAAGCGATTGCGGAGAAATGCCAGGGTTGGGATCGGGCTTTGCCCGTACCGCAGCAGCACCTGGCGATTCTCGATTTCGCGGTACAGGGCGGTCGGCGACTTGGTCTTCAGCAGCCACTGTTTCAGGACCGCATCGACCTCGGTGTACTTCTTTTGGTTCTGCAGGTGCAGGCAATTGAAGTAGAAGTGGCTTTCGGTGCCGGGGATGAGTGTTGCGAGTGGGACCGAGCGATCTGGTGCGAGCGAGAAGTCTTCGATGAAGGAGATTTCGCCTGCGGAGGCTGGAGCGGCGACCAGCAGCAGGATGGTGATGGCGGCGTGGAAGCCGGATAATTGGCGAGTCATGGCTCAACTCCAGACATGGTGAATCTTGTGACGACGAGGTAGCCGATCACACGCACCGGGCGGTTCCCCTGTCCGCCTGGTTGAACAAATCGTAACGCGCGTCGAGGGCAGTCGCGACATTCAAGCCGGATTCTCGGGGGGCTGGGGTGTTGGACGATTGGCTTGGCGCGTGAGTTCCGGGAAATGTGGTGACAGGCGGCTTTGGGACAGGCACTCAGACGCCCTTGGCGGTCGGGTGCCTGTCCCGAGTTCTCAGGCCAGGATCTCGTGGACCACTCGGCCGTGAACATCGGTCAGGCGGAAGTCTCGACCTGCGTATCGGTAGGTCAGGCGAGTGTGGTCGATGCCGAGCAGGTGCAGCATGGTGGCGTGGAGGTCATGGACGTGCATGGTGTCGGTGACGGCTTTGAAGCCAAAGTCGTCGGTTTCGCCGTAGGTCATCCCGCCTCGAATGCCTCCACCGGCCATCCACATTGTGAACCCGTGGTGGTTGTGGTCGCGGCCGTCTCCGTTTTCCGAAACCGGTGTCCGCCCGAATTCTCCGCCCCAGACCACCAGCGTGTCTTCGAGCAGCCCGCGTTGTTTGAGGTCGCCCAGCAGCGAAGCGATCGGTCGATCGACGTTTCCGGTCAGAGTGACCATTCGCTGGTTGTGGTTGTTGTGAGTGTCCCAGGGCTGACCGCCGTCGTAGTAGACTTGCACGTACCGGACACCTCGTTCGCACAATCTCCGAGCCAGCAGGCATCCGTTGGCGAACTTACCGGTGCCGTAGGCTTGGCGAGTGGTCTGAGTTTCCTGTTCGAGATCGAAGGCGTCGGTGGCTTCGAACTGCATGCGAAACGCGGTTTCCATGGACTGAATCCGAGATTCCAGCCGACCGCCTCCGCCTCGTTTCACCAGGTGTTCGTGGTTGAGTCGTCCGAGCAGGTCGAGTTGTCGGCGTTGCACTTTACGGTCGTAACGGGCATTGCGGAGGAAGGGGATGATCTTTTCGGGCGAGAGGTCGGTGTGATCGATGTGAGTGCCCTGATGGTGATTGGGCAGGAAGGCGCTGGTCCAGGTCCGTGGTGCTTCGACGGGGTAGCCGGTGGCGAGCACGACGTAGGAGGGCAGGTTGCGGTTTTCGGTGCCCAGGCCGTAGCTCAGCCAGCTGCCGACACTGGGAACGGCGGACGTCAGTGCCCCGCAGTTCATCAGGTACATCGCGGGGTTGTGGTTGGGGTTGTCCGAGTGGCAAGCCTTGAGCACACAGATGTCGTCGATGACTTTCGAGATTTCCGGCAGCAGGTCACTGACGATCACTCCGCTGTCGCCTTGCGGCGCGAACTTGCGAATCGACGGCAGCAGTCCTCCGGTAATCCGTTCGGTCCGCAGGGTGGCTCCTTCGGGTCGCTGCCCTGCGTAGGTCTTCAAAGCCGGCTTGGGGTCGAACAGGTCGCCCTGGTAGGGACCGCCGTTCATGAACAGCTGGATGACTCGCTTGGCCTTGCCGCCGTAGTGAGAGGGTGACCGGTCGGCGGCGAGTGCCGAGGCGACTCCGACGGCTCCGAAGCCGCCACCGAGGCGTCCGAGCATTTGGCGGCGCGAGAGCGGATCGAAGGGGACTGGATCGACGGGGGCCGGGGGTGTCATCGGGGCGGGTGCCTGGGTTGAGGTTCAGTCGATAAACAGGAATTCGTTGCTGGCCAGCAGTGCGTGAAGGTACTGCGACCACAGGCCCTGGCTGGGTTGGGGCTGGTCGCCGGCCGACAGGTAGTCCTGTCCGATCGCCAGTTCCCTGGTGCTGGGTTCGCGTTGAAAGAGAAGGCGATAGGCCCGGTGGATGGTGGGGGCGATGGGTTGTTGTGGCGTGGCGTGGATGCGAGTTGCCAGCCGGTCGGCCTGTTGCAACAGGAACGGGCTGTTCATGGCGAACAGTTGTTGAACCGGCGTGGTGGTTTGAGTGCGATTGGGGCTGTGGGTCCCGGGGTCTGGGAAGTCGTGCATTCTGAGGATGACGTTGAGTCTTTTGCGATCGATTGTTCCGTAGAGAGTCCGTCGCTGGTCGGCGGTGTTGGCGAGGTCGCCGTCCGGTCCGCCGAGGCGTTGGTCGAGCGACTGTGTGACCTGCAGCATGGCATCTCGCCACGGTTCGATCGCCAACCGTTGAGGCTGGAACCTCCACAGCAACCGGTTGTCGGGATCAGCGGTTTGTCCGTCGTCCCGATTCTGGCTCGATTGGCGATAGGTGGCCGACGAGACGATGTCTTTGTGCAGCCATTTCAGTGACCAGTCGTGTTCGACGAACCGTTGTGCGAGGTCATCGAGCAGTCCGGGGTGCGAGGGTTTTTGGCCTTGTGCGCCGAAGTTGCTGGGAGTCCGCACCAGTCCGTGTCCGAAGTGCTGTTCCCAGACCCGATTGACGATGACTCGTGCTACGAGCGGGTGTGCGTCGTCGAAGAGTGCGTTGGCGAGTTCGAGTCGACCGCTGCCGATTTGGAACGGTTCGAGTTTTCCGGAGTTGAGCACTTCGAGAAACCGTCGGGGCACCAGCGGCCCTTTTCTCATCGGGTTGCCGCGAATGTGGATATGCAGGTCACGGGGTTGACCGCGTCGGTATTCGAGCCGATTGCGAGCCGGTCCATCGGGCACGACGTGGATACTGGCCTCCTCGACTGCACGGACCATGACCATGTTCAATGCGAACCCGGTCGATTTTCGGATCGCGGCGATTTGGGCTTCGATATCCTTGAACCTCTTATTGTTGGCCGCGGTTTTCGGCAGTTGTTCCTTCATCTTGGCGAGGTGGACCGAAAGCGTTCTGACTTGTTCTCGGGCTTTTCGGACCGGCAGCCAGACGTCGTCACCTGCGAGCGGCCGATCGACAGGCCGGCTGCTGATCAGGACTCCACCGATGGCGTAGTAGTCGCTGTTGGAGATCGGATCGAATTTGTGGTCGTGGCATCTGGAGCACGCCAGTGTGAGACCGAGGAACGTGCGGCCGAACACATCGACTCGTTCTTCGAGTTCCTTGGCGACGGTTTCGCGGACGAGGCTGATGTCGAGTTTGAGTTCTTTCCAGTAGGTCGGGCTGAGTCCAAAGAAGCCCAGGGCGGCCAGGTCGTCGGGTCCGGTGCTGTCGATCAGGTCGGTGGCGAGTTGTCTGCGGACGAAGTCGTCGTAGCCGACGTTGTTGTTGAGAGCATTGACGACCCAATCGCGGTACCGCCACGGGTTGGCCGTACTGCTTTCGAAGCTGGGCAGTCGATCGGTGTAGCGGGCCTTATCGAGCCAGAAGCGGGCCCAGTGTTCGCCGTAGGCGGGCGAGGCGAGCAGTCGGTTGACAAGTCGATCGATGGAACCGGGTTCGGTATCGGCGACGAAACGGTCGACCTGTTCGGGCGAGGGGCCCAGACCGGTGAGTCCGAAGCTGAGTCGTCGGTGGAGTGTGCGTCGATCGGCTGTGGGCGACGGGGCGAGGCGGGCGTGCTGGAGCCGATCGAGGACAAAGCGATCGATGCGTCCGATCGACCAGTTGTCGTGCCCGGCATTGGGTTGTGATCGGGGGAGGCTGGAGTGGAACGGTCGGAAGGCCCACCAGGCTCGGGCTTCGGGGCTGTCGGGTGCGGCGGCAGAGACCGATGGCCCACCGCTTCGCGGGTCGGGGGCACCGAGGGCGATCCAGCGTTCGAAGATACGGATTTCTCGAGCCGGCAGTTGTCGGTTGGGCGGCATTTCGAGGCCATCGTGTTTGAGGGCATCGATGAGCCGGCTGTTTTCGGGTTTGCCCGGCACGAGTACCGGACCCGATTCGCCGCCGCGGCGTGTCCCGTCACGCGTATCGAGTCT
>Ga0066376_10002739_pt1 | contig 16222 bp, 10 predicted proteins | sample Knorr_S15_td_Bot_FD_77009 | JGI IMG/M metagenome (GOLD analysis project Ga0066376, IMG submission 77009) | Marine microbial communities from Southern Atlantic Ocean transect - Knorr_S15_td_Bottom_ad_5009_LV_A | ecosystem: Environmental > Aquatic > Marine > Oceanic | place: Southern Atlantic... | reverse complement strand
GGTGACGGAGACGTGGGTGTCGCCGGGCTGCTGGATGTCGCCCTTCATCCCCGGTTCGCCGATAACAACTTGGTCTATCTGACGTACTCGAAACCCGTCGAGAACGGTGCAACCATTGCCCTGGCACGCGGACGCTTCGACGGTACAGCCCTTCGTGACCTCGAGGACGTCTTTGTTGCCGAGCCTTGGGGTAGGCGCGTCGACTACGCCGGGTCGCGCGTCGTTTTCGCTCCCGATGGGACTTTGTACATGACCATCGGCGGGGCGTTCGGTACGGCACGGTTGCTTGCCCAGGACCCCAGCACGCACGTCGGCAAGGTGCTGAGGCTGCGCGACGACGGGAGTGTGCCGGACGACAATCCCTTTGTCGGGCGATCGGGCTACGCACCGGAGATCTTCTCGCTCGGACATCGCAATCAACAGGGAGCGGCGATCCACCCCGAGACCGGGATGTTGTGGACCAGCGAACACGCGCCTCAGGGTGGCGACGAGGTCAACTTGATTCTCCCAGGTCGGAACTACGGCTGGCCAGTGGTCTCGCACGGGCGCGAGTACGGCGGGCGCCGCGTTGCCGAACGGCCTTGGCAGGACGGGATGGAGCAGCCGATGATCGTATGGCTGCCGTCGATTGCGGCCACGGGCATGACGTTCTACACCGGAGACCGCTTTCCGGCGTGGAAAGGCAATCTCTTCGTCAGTGGGCTGATGACCGGCCGGATTTGGGGCACCGGCCACGTGGAGCGCATCGTTCTGAATAGAAACGGCGAGGAGCTACGTCGCGAATGGCTCCTCGCCGAACTCGGCCAGCGAATCCGTCATGTGAGCGAGAGTCCCGATGGTCTGCTCTACGTGCTGACGGACGACGAAAACGGGGCGCTGCTCAGAATCGAACCGGTAGAGTGAGCTGGCCCTGGTCGGCTAGCGCCTGATCCTGCCCTTGAAGGTGCCCTCACCCCGCTCAGGGGAGTCGGTCGTGCCCGCCATCGTCATCCCTTCGATGCTGCCCTCGTAGGAAATGACACCCTCACCGCTGGGGAAGAACATCTTCTTTCTACTTGATCTTACGATCTAGTCGTGCCGATTCTTCATAGGCCGACAGTAGTGCGGCAACGGTCCGAATTTCTTGTTCGCTTATATGAGTACAGAGGTGCCTTGGCCGCATTAAAGTTTCAGGCAAGACGCCTCTCCGCCACCAGAACAAAGGAGCCCCATGCGGCACATGATACTGCTAGCCGCAGCTTTGAGTGGGGCAGTCGCCACTCGACCCGCCGACACGGAAGACCGTGTGGTGGTGAACGGCGAACCGGTGACGCAGGAGCAATACGCTCGAGAACTCCGTCGGCTGGGCATCAACTTGACGGTATCCGTGCCCGACGGAGAATACTGGTACGACCGAGTGTCCGGTTTGTGGGGCGTCCCAGGCGGCCCGACCCTTGGCCAGCTCCCGGCTGACCTCAACTTGGGCGGAGAGCTACTCGTGGACGCCTCCGGAAGTGGCTCCGGAATCTTCTTCAACGGCCGTGAGCTGCATCCGGCCGAGGTCGTGTACCTGCAACAACTCTTCGGCTACGCTCTTCCCGGTCGCTACTGGCTGAACGCCCTGGGTGTGGGCGGGGTGGAGGGTGGCCCGCCGCTCTTCAATTTGGTCGCGGCCGCCCAAGCGCAAAGCGGCGGAAACGGGTACAACCGTCGAGGACTCTTCGGAAGCAGCGGGAGCGACGGCAGCTGCTCCTACGTAATGCTCCCCGGCGGATCGAGCGTCATGACGGGGTGTTGAGCGTCACGACCGGATCAGGCCTCGTTCAACAAGGACCAATGCGCGTGGACCAAATGCCACGCTCCATCGCTGCGGCGGTATACACACGTAGCCTTCGACGCGCCCATCGGCTCCCCGTCCAAGGAAGTCGGATAGTAGTGTTGCGTTAGAATCCCAACGTCCCCGTATACCTGAACTCTGGGATTCACGACTTCGTAGGTGTGCGCGGGGTACTGCCCCTTTATCCCTGAGAGATAGTCCCGCAAAGCGTCGATCCCGTCCACTCGGATCTGTGCTCCAATAAAGTCGACGTAGGTCACGTCGTCGGCGGCGGTCTGCACGTACCCCTCAGGGTCACCGGCGGACCACCGATCCAACGCCTTTCGCTCCTGCGCGAGGATCGCTTCCTCTGCACTCCGGTCGTTCATGCTTGCGCGCTTCCTTTCAAGGCCTCGAGTTGCCCTTTCGGTGGACAGGTCCCGGGCATCGGATGACTTAGGTGTGGGGCTCACCGATGGCTACACCGGAGCCGCCCTCAAACCTGTTCGCCTCACGGTACCTGTCTAGAAGGGCCTCTAGGCGCGGGTCATCACGAAGCGCTTGGAAGTATGGGCTGCCCTCGATGGCGTCGAAGTTTCTGAAGCCACGTGCCAAAGCCCGCTCAACGGACTCCAAAGCATCCTCCAGTCGTCCCATTGAGGCCTGGGCGGCGCCGACATTGACCAGCGCCGTCGAACTCTCGCTCAAGCTGTTTGCCTTCTCGAGTGTCGCCAGCGCCTCGTTGTATTTACCGAGGGACAGCTGCACCTGGCCGAGAACGTTATGGGCCGCCCGGTACTCGCTGTTCAGGGCAACGCCGTCTTTGAGGACCGCTTCGGCTTCCTCGTAGCGCCCCTGACTCTGTAGGGCCCATCCGAGCTGGTGGTGCGACAGAAACCAAGTGGGATCTCGGGCGAGCGCCTGCCGCGCAGCGTTCTCTGCCCGTACAGCGTCCTGCGGGTCCTGCCGGTTGCACACCCAGGCGAGAAGGCACCACGCCATCGCATTGTCATCATCAAGCCGCAACGCCTCCTCGTACTGGGCGGCCGCTGCGAGGTGGTCGCGCGCGTTCGCCCGCGCCGAACCCAGGGCGATGTGTGCTTCTGGAAGCCGGTAGTCGATTTCGATGGCCTTGAGGGCGAACTCCTCGGCCATCGCCTGGCGCTCGGGGCTAGGGTCGATGCCGGCGTTGTAGTGGTACGCGTGTGTAAGCGACATGCCGGCTAACGCGGGTGCATAAAGCGAATCCAGGTCGAGGGCGCGATCGAAGTACTGCTCAGCTCTAGAAAGCATCGCTTCGGAGTAGTTCCCGTTGGCGTGGGCGGACTCGATGAAGGCCCAGCCTTGGTAAAATGCACTCCACGCCTCCGCGGTTTCGGTGTATTGGGCGCGGACGGCCTCGGACTCCGTCTCGCTCAAGTGAAGGCCAAGCGCCTCGGCGACACGAACCGCCATCTCTTCGGTGAGGGAGAACAAATTCGATGCCGCCCCGTCGAAGGCGTCCGACCACTCCCCGAAGCCTGACGCCGCCTCGGTGAGTTGCACCGTGACTCGGGCTTGCCCGTCGATTTCCTGAACCACCCCCTCGAGAACGTGGTTCGCCCCTATCGCGGCGGCGATCTCCGTGACATCGAGCTCAGAGCCTTTGAAGCGCGCCATCGACCTCGGTGACCGCACCTGGATACCGTCGATCCGACCGAGTCTCACGCTGAGTTCGAACGTCATCGCGTCGGCGAAGCTCTCGCCCTCGGGGGAGGCCCCGACATAGTCGAAAGGAACCACGGCGACGAGCATCCCATCGCGCTCGCCCCCGGCATCCACGGCGGTATCAGCACTGGACGGGAACAGGGCAAGGCTGACACCTGCACCCACGAGTATGGCCCCGATGATCAATATCTCGGGCCCACTCACCCGTTGACGTCCCTTTTCACCGTGGTATGCGGCCACAACGAGTGTCAGAGGGAGGCCGAACAAGAGCACGATCAGGACGTTTTGCTGGAACGTGACCGACAAACTGACCGGGTCGGCCACCGCGTCCATGAGCCCGACCGCAGCGAGTGCTCCCGCCACATAAGCCAACCCCCATTGGCCCAGCTTGCGGCGTTTCAGGCGATCGAGAAGAGACGGCATGATTCCTCGGGGGTGCGGACCCTGGCTGGCGAGGGATAGCCCTCGCACCATGGTCAGGCCACCGAGTCTTGGCAAGAGTCGTGGAGGGCTGGGACTAGGCCACCTAGCCTTCCCCGTCGCACGGATCGAAGCTACCGTGGAATCCCCATCCATCGCTCTCGAACGGATCGAGGTCATCATGAAAGCCCTCTGCCTCCTCCTACCCACTCTTATTCTCACCGGCTGCAGCACCGCGGAGAGTGACGGGGCATCGGGCCCGGACGCCCTCCTCGCAGACATGGCGCGCGATGTATTGGCCCAGCTCGACGGGGACATCCGCGTGGCCGGCCTCGGTGATGAGGTGGAGGTGATCCGGGATCCCTCGGGGATCGCCCACATCTACGCGAGTAATCAGGAGGATCTCTTTTTCGCTCAAGGTTTCGTAGCCGCCCAGGATCGGCTGTGGGAGATCGACGTCTGGCGCCGATACGCCGAGGGCAGGGCGGCCGAAATCGTGGGACCCGAGCGTTTCGAGACCGACCGGCTCTACCGGCTCATGAAATACCGCGGATCCCAACAAGAAGACCTCGACAGCTACCATCCGGAGGCTGAGAGCATCTTCGCCTCGTTCGCGGCAGGGGTGAACGCGTACATCGAGCACATAGGGGACGACCTACCGGTGGAGTTTACGATCACTGGCACACGGCCCGACCGCTGGACCGCGGATCTCTCCTCTCTTCGCCTCATCCAACGGGCCGCCTCGAGGGCCCGTCAGGAGGTTCAGCTCGCCAGAGACGTCGTGGAAATGGGCGCGGAGGCCGCAAATCACCGCCGCACCCCGGACCCGTACGTTCCTCTCGAGATCCCCACCGGATTGGACCTTGAGGCCATCGCGGAGCATGCGGATAGGATCATCGCGGCCTTGCGCGGAGACTTCGACCAGATTCTTCGGGCGCCGGTGCTACCGGAATATCAGGTGCCCGCGCCGCCTTCGATGGCGAGGACTTCGGGATCGCAGGACGAGCTTGGACGCTTCGCGGGAGCCGACCGCCTCACAGGAGCGGGCATCGCGGCTCGCTTCTCACTCGGGGGACTGCTCGAGCAGCCCCTGCCCTCCCTCCCGGACGCGTTCCGGGAGGAGCCGGGGAGCAACAACTGGGTGCTCTCTCCCCGGATGACCACCACGGGAGGGGTGATTCTCGCCAACGATCCTCATCGGCAAGTCACCAACCCGTCCCTGCGCTACATCGTCCACTTGAACGCGCCCGGATGGAACGTGATCGGCTCGGGTGAGCCCTCGCTCCCCGGAGTCGCCATCGGACACAACGACCGCGTGGCGTGGGGTCTCACCATCGTCGGCACCGACCAGGACGACTTGTACCAGGAGACGGTCAACCCGGAGAACCAGAATCAAGTTCGTTGGCAAGGCGAATGGGAGGATCTGCGGGTCGTCATCGACACGATCATGATTCGGGGGGAGGCCCCCAGGGTGGTCGAGCTCAAGTACAGCCGCCACGGGCCCATCGTGTATGAAGACACGGACAATAACTACGCTTATGCGTTGAGAACTGTGCTGCACGAGCCGGGGACAGCCCATTACATGGGCTCTCTTCGGGTCGACCAAGCGCAGAACTGCCAAGAGTTCCTGGCGGCCATGGCGTACTGGAAAACGCCGTCCGAGAACATGATCTGCGGAGATGTCGACGGGAACATCGCATGGAAAGCGGCGGCTCTGACGCCCGATCGGGGCGGCCGTTGGCACGGCCGGCTACCGGTGCCGGGCAACGGGGACTACGAGTGGCAAGGATTCCGCGAGGATCTACCGGAGGAGTACAATCCGGACAGGGGCTGGATCGCCACAGCGAACCACAACATTCAACCCAAGGACTATTCCCCTCCCCTCATGTTCAAAGTCCCGCCTTACCGGCGCTTCGAGCGGCTCAACGAGATCCTGTCGAACAACACGGGATTCTCCATCGAAGACAACATCCGGCTCCAACTCGACGCCTATCACTTCGGGGCGGCCCAAGCGGCTGTGCTCTTTACGGGATGGACCGCTGACGATCCGGAAGTGGAGCGGGCGCGTAACCTGCTGGACGACTGGGATCACGTGTTCGCCGAGGAGAGTGCTGCGGCCGCTGTTTACTTCACTTGGAGTCGAATGCTCAGACGAACCCACTCTGAAGCCTCCGTTCCCGACAACGTTCCCGACGGGGCGGTTGCGAGCGCTCTCAGGCTGGCGGTCGACAGCTTGAGCGTTTCGCAGGGGAGCGATCCGGCCCAATGGCGTTGGGGCCGGAGCAACCGGATTCCGTTCGCACACCCTCTCTCGACTGCCTTCGACTTGCCGGCGGTGGAGCGGCGAGGCGGGGCGGGAACCGTGTCGTCGAACGGGGGCACGTACAAACAGATCATCGACCTCGCCGATTGGGACGGCTCGCGAGTCCTCAACGCTCCTGGCCAGTCGGGACAGCCGGGCAGCCCCTTCTATGACAACCTCCTGGATGAGTGGAGGAAGGGCGACTACCTGCCCTACCTATTCACGCGGGAGGCGATCGAGGAGCACGCGGTCAACACGTTGAGGCTGGTTCCAGGGGGCTGAGCCCGCCAGGCCATCGTGGAGATCTTCGTCACCGATTCCGCCGGGAGACCGGCCATGAAACGTCGACTCGAATCGACGAGAAAAACGCTGGGACCCATCACTGGTCTGTGTGTGTTATTGGCCGCCTGTGGAGGCGAGGATGCTGCCGAACGACCCGCCGAGGTAACGGGGGTGGATGGCGGGGCAGTCGCCGAGGCACCGGGGGTCGATGCTGAGGCTGTCGCCGCTGCCGAGGCCGGAGCCCGGGGGTTGGATCACATTCGATTCTTGTCCGCTGACTCGCTCGAAGGCCGATTGGTCGGATCCGAAGGGAATCGGAAGGCGCGAGACTACATCGTGGGGGTTTATCGCTCTCTCGCACTCTCGATGTACGAGGGTGCCTACGTCGAGTCCTTTGAGGTTCAGACCGCCGAGGAGACGCGCGAGGGGTCGAACGTGGTGGGATACGTCGAGGGTACGGACCTTCCGGATCGCTACATCGTGGTGACGGCCCACTTCGATCACTTGGGAATACGGGACGGCGAGATCTACAACGGGGCCGACGACAACGCGTCCGGCACCGCAGGACTAATGATGTTGGCAGAGTACTTCTCGGCGAATCCGGCCCGGCACAGCCTGATCTTCGCTGCGGTGGACGGTGAGGAAGGGGGACTCAGGGGCGCGCGGCACTTCGTGTCAGACCCACCGGTTCCGTTGGAGAACATGGCTCTCAACGTGAATCTGGACATGATCAGCCACAACGACAGTGTGCTCTACGTGGCCGGGGCATACCACACGGAGTCTCTGAGGCCGGTGCTGGATGAGGTCGCCGCCGGGTCGGCGATCACTTTGCTCCAAGGCCACGACTCCCCGGATCTCCCCCCGGGAGACGATTGGACTACGTCCTCCGACCACGGTCCGTTCCACGCGGCGGGCATCCCGTTCGTGTACTTCGGGGTGGAGGACCACCCGGATTACCATCAAGCGAGCGACACGTTCGAGACCATCAACCAGCAGTTTTTCCTGGACGCCGTGGAAACGGTGAAGCAAGCGATCCTCCGGTTCGACGGTCAGTAGCAGGCTGTTTTTCTCCGCCGACTTGGACCCAGTCCACCGGCTCGAGACTGGCCGCAAGCAAGAAGAAACAGTGCTCTGATCAGCGTGTGTTGCATGGGGAACGGGACCTAGATCAGCCTACCGCCATCGACGGGCAGTGCATGGCCGGTCACAAAAGATGCGCCGTCGGAACACAGCCACAACGTGGCAGATGCGACCTCCTCGGGTTGTCCAAAGCGTCCCACGGGATGCATGGCCTTGAACTGTTCAACGAGCTCTTCATTGTTCGAGAGCGCTCGGGTTATCATCGGAGTTTCGATCACGGCGGGACACACCGCGTTGATTCTCAAGCCGCTCTTGGCATACTCGAGCGCGGAAGCCTTGGTCGCTCCGACGACGCCGTGCTTGCTCGCGTAGTAGGCGACTCCTATTCGTCCTCCTACCAGCCCGGCTACGGATGACATGTTCACGATGGCGCCCTGCCCGCGCTTGAGCATTTCGCGGATTTCGTACTTCATGCACAACCAAACGCCTTTCAGGTTTATGGCGATCACTTGATCCCACGCTTCTTCTTCATTAGCTGCGGTTTGGACAAGGGGCGTTCCCTCGATGCCCGCGTTGTTTACCGCGTAGTCCAATCCACCGTATTGCTCGACGCACTCAGCGACCATGGCTTCCACTTCGGCTGCTTGCGACACGTCCGTCTGTACGAAGTGGGCTTGGCCGCCGAGTTCTTCGATCATCGCCACGGTTTCACTGCCTTCGGACGCGCGACGAGCGGCTATCACGACCTTGGCGCCCTCCTTGGCGAATGCCAGGGCGATGGCCTGGCCGATACCGGAGTTTCCACCGGTAACAAGCACAACTTTTGATTCGAATCGGCTCGTCATTTCAAAGAACCCTCCCCTATCAAAAACCGTCCACTCGCCTGAAATACGGATCCTGCCTCCCGACACTGCGGTCGGCTCCAACCGCGCTCAAGATGTCGACCGCGAGCAAAGCACGCGAGTCTTGATGCCCTACTTCTTCTAGACCGTTTTGGGCCGAGAAGTAAGCCCGTCCCTCGCCCACGAGGCGTGACAGGACATCCCACCCGTCGCCTCTCGTCCAAAAGCGGCTGCCCGTCATCGGCGCAAAACCGACCGGTGCATAAACCAGTGCTTGCACGTAGGAGCCCGGAGCCTCACTATGCTTCTTGAGTAATTGGACTTCCGGTGCGCCTGTCCAAGGGCCAACCCGGACACCTTGATCGAAAGAGACCGGGCCTTGTCGTCGAAATTCGACGTGCGTCCTTCGAGGCCTCACAGAGGAGGAAAGTGGTGATGAACCCCTCACGTAGTCGGATGTGGCACAGCGCGCTATTGAATCTTCCGTTGATCGCGGTGATGGCAGGCATCGGCGCCTCATCGCTGACCGCTCAAACGTCGATCCCGTTGCGGGACGGCAGTCTCGCCAACATCGAGCCGTATCTCTACGCTGCGGAAGACTTTGGCATCGATCCGGCCAGCGTGACCTACTACAAGGACATCGCCCCGATTCTCAGCGAAAACTGCGTGAAGTGCCACACGACCAACGGGATGGCTCCGATGGCGCTGGAGACATATTCGCAGGTGCGGCGATTTTCACAGAGGATCAAGGACCGCACGGCCATCCGGGACCGGGGGGGCGCGATGCCGCCGTTCTACATTGAACGGAACATCGGAATCCAGGAGTTCCGTGACGCCGAGTACTTGAGGGACGAAGAGTTGGCGAAGATCCAGGCCTGGGTGGACCACGGATCGCCCGCGGGCAATCCTGCCGACGGACCCGCCGTCGCCCTCACCCTCGGCGAGTCGAGCGACGTCTCGTCCGCCACTTCATCGATCCGGGGCGTACAGTGGGAGCTCGGAGAGCCGGACTTGATCATTCCGATGGAAGCGTTGACGATGCCGCAAGTCGGTCCGGACCGGTGGGGAGATTTTGGCTTGCTCCCGACGGGGCTCACGGAGGACCGGTTCGTGAGGGCCGTGCAAGTGCGTGAGGTGAGCGATCTCTCCTTCGACGACCCAGCTCTCGCCAACACGGTAGGAGGGCGCTTCCTCTTTCACCACATGAGCTATTCGGTCCGCGTTCTGGACGAGGACGGGAACACTACGGACGAGAGGATCAGCTACCCCATCCACGAAGTTGGACGCAACGCGGACATCTTTCCCGAAGAAGTCGGCTATTCGTTGCCGGCGAACTCGGTGCTCCATCTGCAGAACGGACATCTTCGCCCGAACCAGGTACGCGAGACAACGGCGCACCTCGAATTCGGCTTCTACTTCCATCCAATAGGGTACGAGCCGAAATACCGGCGCCAAGGCAGCTTGGCCATGGGTAACGACGTCGACGTCTACGCGAAGCCGGCCGAAGCGAACCAGACGCACGTTACCTACACGGTGCTGGATCAGCACACGAAGCTCTATGCATGGGAGCCGCACCTCCATGCGCCGGGTGCACGGGCATGCGTCGAAGCGATCTGGGGCCCGGTCGTGCATACGATCAATTGCGCGGGTTATGACCACAACTGGGTCAAGCAATATCTGTACGCCCCGGGGTACGAACCGCTCCTCCCGAAAGGCACGATAATCCGCTACGTCGGTTATCTCGACACTTCGGACAACAACACCAACGTTGCCGACAATCGAAACTGGCAAGGAAGCGGCCGGCGCTCCGTGGCGAATATGTTCCTGGAGCTGGGTTGGGTGGTCCGTCTCACGGACGAGGAGTTCGAGGCCGAGATGGCCGAACGACGAGGAATGATGAAGGACAGGAATGACTTCGACGTCGGCTGCCCGCTGTGTTGGGCTTTCGAAGAAGAGGGTCTCGTGGTGCCGGCGACGGCGACGCAAGAAGACGGCCTCCCGTGAGGACAAGAGGGTTGAGGAAAAGACACACGCCTGACGGAGGTCATTGGGGCCACTTGCTGGTGTTGGCCCCGCTAGCTGCGCTCCTGGTTTTCGACGGAGCCGCCGCTCAGACCATGCATTTGCAGGGCGAGAGGATGTTTCCGGCCTTCGACGGGTGGGAGCAGCAAGAGGATGGGTCGATCAAGCTCTGGTTCGGCTACTTCAATGAGAACTGGGAACAGGAGTTCGATCTCCCGATCGGGCCGGACAACCATTTCGCGATTGTCGAGGTAGGAGCCGACCCGAACATAGAGGCGGATGAGGCGTTCGACGTGGCCTACCGCTCTCTGGAGGCCGATCAGGGCCAACCCACCCACTTCTTTCCGCGTCGAAATCCCTTCCTCTTCACCGTTACGGTGCGGGAGCCTGAGGAGTTTGGCGGCCCGGAAGAGAGGCAGATGGTCTGGACGCTCACCGTAAACGGGAAGACGCAGCGCGTGTACGCGTCGCTTTCCCCGAACTACGCGATCAATGGCCAGTCGATGTCCACGGACGTGGGAGGGAACTTCGGTAGTACCCATCAGGATCTCATCACGAACATCCCCCCGGAGATCGAGGTCGAGGGCGGAACCGAACGGACCGTGAGAGTAGGAGAGTCCTTGAGCCTGGTCGCCTTCGCCGACGATCCGGACAACTATCCTCCGAGAAGAGAGCGACGGCGGCCACAGTCGATAGAGGAGCTTTACCGGCCCCCCCGGGGGTCGGTCGTCAGGAGCATACCTGGCCTGCGGCTCGCCTGGATGGTGTACCGAGGAATCGAGGAGCATGCCACTTTCAGCCCCACCCAGATGAAGACCTGGATGGACTCCCGCATGTACGCGAATTCTGCGTGGTCGCCTCCGTACATCATTCCCGAGCCACCTGAGGACCGGAGATGGGTGTCTGAGGTGACCTTCGACGAGCCAGGAGTTTACGTGCTCCGTGCGGTCGTAAGTGATGGCGCCAGGTTCAGCTACGAGAACGTAGAGGTCACAGTGACGCCCTGACTCAGGCACCGCCCGGCCGATTCGGACACGCTCCATGACATTCACAGCGGCAGTCGTGCAAGCGGGCTCCGTGGTCATGGATCGGGAAGCGTGTATCGAGAAGGCGGCCGAGCTGATCCGCGAGGCGGGCAAACAGGGTGCACAACTGATCCTTCTCCCCGAGGCCTTCGTGCCCGCCTACCCTTAGGGACTCAGCTTCGGCGCACCTGTGGGCGATCGTTCTGCCGAGGGTCGACGCCTCTTCGAGCGCTACTTCAACAACGCGGTCGAAGTGCCGAGTCCGCACGTCGATCACCTCTGCCAAGCCGCGAAGGACGCGTCGGCATTCGTCGGCATGCCCATCATCGAGCGCGAAGGTGACCTGGCACGCTCTACTGCACCCTGCTCTACATCGGTCCGGACGGCACACTGCTCGGCAAACACCGTAAGCTCAAGCCCACCGCCGCTGAACGGGTGATCTGGGGAGAGGGCGATGGCTCTACGCTGAGCAGTTTCACGACGGAGCTCGGCAATATCGGTGGTTTGATCTGCTGGGAGAACATGATGCCGATGGCCCGCATGGCGATGTACGGCAAAGGTGTGGAGATCTATCTGGCGCCCACCGCAGACTCACGGGACTGTTGGCAGGCCACACTACGGCACATCGCCATCGAGGGACGCTGCTTCGTGCTCGGCTGTAATCAGTACCTGACCAAAAACATGTACCCCGCCGATCTGCCTTGCATCGGAGATTTGGCCGACATGCCCGACGTGTTGAGTCGGGGCGGCTCGGCCATCGTGTCCCCCTTTGGGGAGTACTTGGCCGGACCCCTCTTCGACGGAGAAGGCATCCTCACGGCCGAAATCGAGATGGCGGAAATCGCGCGTGGGCGCTTCGATTTCGACGTCACGGGCCACTACTCCAGGCCGGACGTCTTCCGTCTCATCGTGGACGAGTCGGAGAAAAAGTCCGTCGTGAGCGAGAGTATCGGAAATTTAGATCAGGGCTAACTCACCGGGTCCCGGCCATCAAGTAGTCCCAATGCTCACCGGCCCGATTCAAAACGGGCGCCAAGTCTTGGGCGAGCAAGTAGCCCTCGTCGATGAGGCGAATCGCCGCGTCCGACACAAGGCCCACGTATTGCTCCCGACTGCGATACCGCTCTTCGATCGCACGTCTCGGATCGCTGCTCAACCGCCGGTCGGCAGCGGTTCGTGGGAACGGAATGTAGGACCCCTGCATGCTGGACAGCACATCTTCGGGGCCAGACTCTGCGTTGAAATTGTTCCACCCCGTATAGGTGGCGAGGGGCACCGCGACTTCAGGCATCTTCAGGCCACCCGTCTCGTTGCCATCGGAGTCCACTTGTGGAACCAAGATCGGAAACGACGACGCTACCTCCGGGGGTTCGACAGTGATGATGCCCCTGGTGGCAAACTCAGGACCGTAGTCCACCCGGTAGGCCTTGTGCGGGGTGGCGGGCTGACCCACACCCGGCAGTTGCGGGAAGTCGAGCTGCTCGGGGAGCACCAGATCGCCATCGCTGATCCGCGGGTAAGTGCTCGCGGGCGGCGGCGAGTCGTCGGTGGCCCAACGGTTCATGGCCAACACCAGGCTACGCATGAACCAGGAATAGTCGTTGGGATTGCTGAGCTGTTGTCCGCTCCGTTGCACGGCCGGGAAGCTGCCCGGGCCGTGTTGTCCACCGGCAAAGGAATAGATGCGAACGTTGTCCATCAAGGGACTGTCTTGTGTGCCGTCGATGGACGTGTGAATCAGCGACGCAGCGCGTCCCCAATACTCGTAGGACGAGTTCGTGTAGAAGATCTTCGGCATGAACGCCGGCTCTACACGGTCCAGCAGCCCACCCCGCATACCGGTCTCGGGATCGGTCTGCGAGATGTCGGTGAACGGGAAGATGTCGGTCGGATACAGCTTGTTCAGATACGGATGGCCGTCGCGCGACGGCTGGGCAAACCGGTGGTTGAAGCTGCCACGCCCGCCGCCGGCGATGTGCGACATGATGCCGTCGAACGCCTTTTGGTGCTCTTCGGTTTCGTTGAATCCGTAGTACATGAATGTCCGCAGAAACCGGCCGCTCTGGGAACTCCCGAACGCGAGCGCGCGGTCGATCGCACCGCTCGGGATGGATAGCTCTTCCGCCGCGCCGTACTTGAGCCGCGCCACCACGTCACGGATGGCTGCCGGACCCAGACCGACCAAGGGCGGATTCTGCGCTTTGTAGACGACGTCGTAGATCTTGTGGGGCTCGAAGCCGCCCTCCAAGTGGACGCGTGTACGGTCGGGCACGACACGTCCGTTCTCCAGACGAGCGAAGCTCCACTGACTCCGGGGAACCACACGGCGCGGTTGATCCACCCCGTCGCGCACCGTCATCATGTTCGCCGGATCGTTGGGGTCGGCGACTTCGTAGGCGGCGTGATTGCGATCGGATAACGAGCGGTCGAATTCACGCTCTTGCACGAGGATTTCGCTTCTGACCAGCCCCTCGATGGCGGTCATACCATCGGTAGCAACGGGGGAGTACAACCGCACCAGCCCGTCCCGATCCGGAGCATCGAACTGCCAACCGAGCCAAAGCAGCGTGAAACCGTTGCTGAGGAGGAGGCCGTCGCCCATCTCGGCTTCAGTCATAGGGCTCAAGCTTCCCTCGCCACGATTGAAGTAGCGCAGCAACCCCTTCCCGCCACGATTCGACACTTCGTACAGAACCGTGCCGTTGCCGCGCAAAACGTCCAAGGGTTTGATCAAGAAGAAGTCGGAGCTGAACTCGACCAGTCCTTCGGCGTTTCGGGGAGCGTTGGCGATATCTGTGATGATGCGGTTGGCCGGATTGTCAGGGTCGACCGCGAAGTAGATCGTGCCGACGATTCTTTCGTAGGAGCCGGCCAAACCGAACATCATGCCACCGGCCAGAGCGGTCCTGGACCGCACTTCGATCCGAACGACTTTGGCGTCCAGAGTCGACGTGGCTAGGCACAACACGGTCAAAAAAGCTGCGATCGTCCGAGTCATTTTCCCCTCCTACGGTGACACCGAGTCGACCGAGGCTCGCCGAAGGCGACCGCAGGTCAATTCGGCTCTTCCAGCAGTTCGTCGCGATGAACAGCCGCACGCCTGTCATGATACGACATGGTGGACGTTCGCGCACAAGGTGACGGGGCCCGAGAAGGCCCATGAGGTGCCTACCTGTCGGTTTCGGACTCCCTCAGCTCGACTCGCCGAATTTTCCCGGAAATCGTCTTGGGCAACTCATCGACGAAGTCGATCTCACGTGGATACTTGTAGGGCGCGGTGACGCGTTTGACGTGCTCCTGAATCTCGGCCGCCAGCTGGTCCGACGCCTCGTGGCCGGCGGCGAGGATGACGAAGGCCTTCACGATCTGGCCGCGGTCCGGATCGGGCTTGCCCACGACTGCGGCCTCGGCAACCGCCGGATGTTCGAGCAGAGCCGACTCGACTTCGAAGGGACCGATACGGTACGCCGCCGAGATAATGACGTCGTCGGCCCGGCCGACGAACCAGATGTAGCCGTCTTCGTCCTGGTGAGCGCGATCGCCCGTAAAGTACCAACCGTGGTGAAACGACTCCGCGTTGCGATCGAGGTCTCGCCAGTACTCCCGGAAGAGACCGACGGGGCGCGGCTCGGTGCGGACCGCCAAGTGACCCTCCACGCCGGCGGGTTGCACGGTCCCCTCCTCGTCGACGATTTGAACGTCGAATCCGGGCGCGGGTTTCCCCATCGAGCCCGGCTTGACGGGTAAACACCGATAGTTGGCCACCAAGTTGACGGTCTCCGTCTGGCCGTACCCGTCGTAGATGTCTAGACCGGTGGCTCGTTTCCAGGTGCCGATCACCTCCGGATTCAGCGGCTCACCGGCCGAGGTGCAGTGGCGTAACCCCGACCAGTCGTACTGCTCCAGGTCGAGTTGAACGAAAGCCCGATAGAGTGTGGGGGGCGCGCAGAAGCTGGTGACTTCCTGCGCGGCGATGAGCCTGAGCATGGGGTCGACATCGGGTTTGCCTACCACGTTCCACATCACGATCGCGGCTCCCAACCGCCACTGTCCGAAAAGTTTTCCCCACGCCGCTTTGGCCCATCCCATGTCGGAGACGGTCCAGTGCACGTCGTGCGGCCCCAGATCGTGCCAAAAGCGCGCCGTGATCTCGTGGCCGATCCCATAACTCGCATGCGTATGCATGACCATCTTGGCGTGGCCGGTGGTGCCTGACGTGAAGTAGATGAGCAAGGGATCGTCTGAAGCCGTTGGGTCTACTGCTGCGGCCTCGTCGGAGACGCTAGCCATACCGGATTCGAGATGCTCCCAGCCGGCAAAGTCCTCACTCACGAGGTCCCCTGCGGGGTTCTCTCCTGCCAGACTCTCGCCAACGAGGACTTTGGCCCGAAGCGAAGGGCAGGAGTCGGCCACCTCATCTACACGCGCCGCACCGACCGAGTCCGTCACGATGAGGCAGGCCTCGGCCGCGTTGACTCGGTACTCGATGTCGCGAGGCATGAGGAGTGATGTGCCCGGCATAGGCACCGCGCCCAGCTTCAAACAACCGAGAATGGTGAAGTACCACTCCGGTACGCGCGGGAGCTGGACGAAGACCCGGTCGCCCTTCCCAACGCCGAGCGCCTTCAGGTAATTGGCCGCCCGGTTCGCGTCTCGTGACATCTCGCCGAATGTGTGGCGGGTCGTCGTACGCCCGTCGGGGTGAATCGCAATCAAGGCCAGCTTGTCGGGGTCGCTACGCGCCCAT
>Ga0066376_10002736_pt1 | contig 16231 bp, 15 predicted proteins | sample Knorr_S15_td_Bot_FD_77009 | JGI IMG/M metagenome (GOLD analysis project Ga0066376, IMG submission 77009) | Marine microbial communities from Southern Atlantic Ocean transect - Knorr_S15_td_Bottom_ad_5009_LV_A | ecosystem: Environmental > Aquatic > Marine > Oceanic | place: Southern Atlantic... | reverse complement strand
GATGCTTCTTTTGCCTGTATGAACCAGGACTTGTGTTTACAAACTTGGGAGAATGCTTTTGTGATCAGTCAGGATAGCATTACTGCAATCACAAACACACTCGATATCAGTGAAGCCACCTTAGCACAAACTGCAACCGATTTATTGCTGTCGGATGATGCCTTGGCACTGTCTGAAGCTAATGTTATCAATCTAAACCAAGATAACAGTGTCTTAACAGATAGTTTAAACTTCGTTTCAGATGAAATTGCACTTCTTACTATGGAACTTGCGCAAGGAATTCAGGCTTACGATTCTCTTTTAAGTGCTAGCACTTTAGAAATAGACTTTATGTATGAGAGTCTCAGCGAATATCAAATGCTGAACGACTCCTTAACGAGTCCAATTTTTATTGACCTCTTATCGGGTTGGAATATGATTGGTTATCTACACCGCGAGCCTCAAGATATTGCCGCTACCATGGATCCTATCTCAGAAAAAATCCAAATCTTAAAGGATAATAATGCCGATGCCTATTGGCCTGAATTCGGCTATAATGGTATTGGAGATTTTATACCAGGTGAGGGATACCAAGTGCGAATGTACGAGGATGAACTCAATTATACACTTCCTCTTGTTGGCGCCCAACGTCTGGAATTAATTCCTACAGTACCACAATGGGCAATTGATATGCAGACTATAGTTCACCCCAACGATATACGTTCGCTTATAAGAGTGGTAAATATGCTCGGACAAGAAGTGAATCCGGAATATGTACTACATGGCACAACATTGCTGTACCTGTTTAGCGATGGAACCGTTGTAAAGAAAATGACAAAATAATCACTATCTAATTAACAAATACATTATTTGTGAAACACCTGCTCTTCGGACTGGGCGTTTTTTTTGTCAACAGTTTGAATTTTAACAGGTAATTACCTGTTTGATAATATCAATTACAATATTAACAACCCGAACTCAAATATTCAATTAGTTTTATACAATTATGATACTGTTTTTGGAGGAGAGTCTTTCATGGTACGAGTTTCAGCTGTTCCATACGGTTCAACTAATGGATTCCCATCTGTTCTTAATTTAGATTATGGAGGTTACAAATTTGACGTGTATCTGAGTTGTTATTGGTAAAAAAAATCATTACTAGCTACCTCATATGTTTAGTTAAAACTCCTAAATATTTTAAATTCTCATATTAACCTACTTGTAGAGTTCTATTTTTTTTACGGTACTAACTGTTACTGCTGTAAGTCTTGTTAGATTCTTCACTGAACCTGTGGATTTGTTGAAGCAAAATCAAAGAATAGGTTTAACTGTTTCAGATACTTTTGAAATTGCATAATCATAATGTTTAATTGCCCTCAATATCTAATCGCTCGAGTGCATGAGGCGACCTTGATATTCTCTAGAAATCCGCTGTAGTTGATAGCTGCGCGGTGTACATCAATTTTTTATATAATAATAGAATGGACTAATTGTTTACCTATTTTATTTTTTGACATATACGATTGTATTAACTAAAAAATAAAAGCATGAAAAAAACAATTTATCTAGGATTAATCACATTAGTTTTTGGATTATCCTTACAAGCTCAGAGTTACAAAATCTATAATCACAATGATTATGGCTTTAGAAATCTAACCCCTTCTTATGAGGTTAATTACGATTCTTATAGTAATTCTCAAAAGATTTATCAATACAATGATTACGGGTTTAGAAATATGACACCGTCTTATGAAGTTCAATATGATACATATGACAACTCAGCCAATATTTATAAATACAATGATTATGGATTCAGAAATCTGACTCCATCACAATCTATTTATTACGATCCATATTATTAATATTAATCAGCTCCAGGTCATTTACCCTGGAGTTTTAATTTCTATCTCATGAAAAAAATATTTGCTTTCGCACTAACATTATTTAGCATCACCATACAAGCTCAAAACAGTTTACAAGATGGTTCTTCTCCCTACAACTCTTTTTTTGGTTATGGTGTATACGATAACAATTCATACAATGAAATAGAGTTTAAAAACACTCAATCTTCAGATGTGATTGTATGTTTGGTAAATGTTTCTACAGGTAAAACCCTAAGAAACGAGTATATCAATAAAGGGAATACATTTAATATGACTAAACTACCTAACGGTACTTACATGGTGAAAGTTTTTTATGGTAATGACTGGAATCCAAATAAGATGATGGCAGGAGGGAATATATATGGTGGGTTTAATTTAGATGAGAGTTTTAGTGTTTCAGACCAACAAGATGATTTGTTAATTTTGAATCAGTATGAGACATCCGATGCTATAAATTATTCTGTTATAGAAGTTACATTGTACCAAGTGTACAATGGTAACATGGAGCAAAGGTCAATTGATGAAGATGAGTTCTTCAATTAATCGGCCCCTTTATATTATTAATTTCTGCTTATGCATTATATTTAAACTTTATAAAATCAGATAGATATGAAAAAGACAATTGGGATTATAGTAGTAATAATATGTATATTGATAATGGCAGTTCTAAAGGCGACCACCGGCTCTACAAGCGGAGGCGCTGGTTTTATTGGTAATATTGTGTTGTTTGGTGGTGTGTTTTACGGTTGGTCTCTACTTAAGTCAGATAAAGACCAATAGAGCTTTTACAACATAATAGCAATATTCTGCTATAGACGTAAAGGATGGGGGAAAGTCTGTTTCTTTCAGGTCATCTAATTCCTAGACCAAGACGTCGAAAGTAAATTCTATTTTCTCTTCTAAGGAGAACTTGCGTTTTGTTTGACGTTTGATGTCTCTAATAATTGATTCTGATTTCTTTTTACATCCATAATGAGTTGTTTTGTTTTTTCATAGAAGGTTAACCTTCTATGGAAAAGTGTGACTTAAAATTACTAATTTAGAGTCCAAATCTACTGACGTTATACAAGCAATATCTTTACTCGATAAGGGTTTAAAGAATGTAGAAGATAAATATGATTTATATTACTTTAAATCCCTTATTCATCTAGAAACAAATGAGTTTGATTATGCACATAAAAGTTTAAATAACTGCATTAAAATTCCTCCTAATGACCCAGCATCATTCTATGCTGAATATTTAATTTATAATATACAAGGAAAAACTTTTAAGGCCCTTTCATCTTTAGAAAAAGCAATTTCAAGAAAAAGCAATCATAAAGACGACTTTTATATCCCATCAATTAGTGGTGATATCATAGAACTTTGGGACTTACATTTTTACCTAGCTGAAGTTTATCAGAGCATCGGTGAGCTTGATCTGATGTGTGAAGAATTATCAACAGGTTGCAAGCTAACTTACTGTAATGATGAAAAATATAAACAAATCAAAAAAAGAATCTCAAAAGAATGTAAATAAAACCATTTTATAATTAAACTTATTCGATATTTAAATAGGCTCGCCCCTGGTTGATTATAGAATTATAATCTGAAATTACATTATCTAAAATCATCTTACTTGGCATTACTTGATTTGTGTTAATACTATTAATACAAACCAATATTTTTAAAACATCTAAATGATCTTGTACCTGTTTTGAATAATAATTTTCTATAGAGTCTATTTTAAATGAGATAATTTCCGTTTTATCCAAGTGTTCTTTCTCAACTTCTGATAAATAATTATTCATGTATATTTTTAAGTCTTCACTATCAAGTTCATTGACATGTCTTTTTGATAGCGAAAAGAATTCCTTATATAGATTTAAGTACTTATGAAAATCATAAATACTGTCTGAAGCATTTTGATTTAGAATTGTTAATCGGTCATAGATAAATTGAAGAGATTCATTTTTATCTAATTCTTCATTAAATGTCTTATTAATAATATCACCTCTATAAGTATCTAAAATACTTCTGCATTTTTGATTTCTACTTATTGAATTAGTGTCGCATTCTACTCTTGTTATCTGAGTAGAACTATTTTTGTTTGGATAGAAATAATAAATCAATAGAATTCCAGTGACTGTAATAAATATTTTTTTTACCATAATAAATATTTTATTTCAAATGATTGTATTAGAATCAAGTGAGGATTTTAAATAAAAAATTGTGAATTAAACCAATTGGCATGAATTGGTTTTAGGTAGATTTTTTGATTAGAATAGATTGATGAATGGTCTGATTATTATACTGAAGATTGTAATAAGCAGTTTGATTTTTGTCATTACAATGAATCAACCTTGCTTCATCTCCTAAACAAACCCCTTTAGAAATTTCAATATTATCTTTTTCATTTTGATCTAACACGATAGAATTATTTATTTTTTCTAAGACATTTCCTACTGCGACATTTCCAGTGTCTATACTCTGTTTTTCATTCATTCTTGTATCCATAGCAATTGAGCTAAGTATTTTATCAAAGTAATCTTTATAGATTTCTTTTGAATTAAACAGTTCCATACCATAAAGCTTACCATTAATAAAATATGCCAAGCCATTTGCCTCTGTATTTAATTTAATATTGTTAGTGGCAGAGTCAAACTCATCTCTTTTTTTATCAAATAATTCAGAATGAGACTCCGTGCTTGATTCTAAATTAAAGCACATCAAATCTTCATTTACTTTCTCCCAAACACGGCTTTGACTTGCCATAAATACACTTTCTTCATTATGTTTTCTATGCTTATATATATCTTCTGCTTTTTGAAATCGAATATTCTTTGATGCTATTGTGTCTGATTGAGTAAATTTATCAGAAGAATAATTCCATCTTCCACGTTCAATACAACTTACTGGAATTTCAACAGTTTGCTTGGCTCCAACTAAAATGGATGTATTGATAACTCGATTCTGCTTTGCTCCCTCAAGTATATCTCCATCTAAAATCAAAATATTTTTTTTAGATAAGTTTTTTAGTACAACCTTATTAACCTGTTCATCATTATCAATTTCAGTAATTTCAACTTCATTATTTTTAAATGCCTCATGAATACTTATTAAACCAAGTGGTTGAATAGATGTATCCTGGACTTGAACAACAGTTAGATTTTGTTGTGTTTGAATCTCAATAATTTGAATTTCATTAGTAGAAAAAATGTTATTTTTATTCATGTTTTTTTTTTATTTTGTTATGTAATGGATATAGATAAAGTCACGCTCCAGGTCTATATATATATATCTTTTAGACCTATGACTTCTTTTTGATATTTATACTCTCGTAGCTTCCCCCGGGGTCTATATACAAATCAGATGAAAGCTCGATTTTGTTTGGCTTTTTCATTTTAGTTTTTAAAAAATTTATATTTCTAGAAGTTTAGCTGTTGACTGTAAAGTTTTTGTTCGTATTGGTATATTTTGTACATTTTTAAGGCATACTTTTTAAGTTCAGAATTACTTTCCCTTATAACTGATCTCATTTTTTGTACCCTACTCTCTTTTGATGTAATATGCCAGTTATTTGAATCAGTACATATATAAGCTTTTGTTAGTTTTCTCTTTTTAACTGATCTATTTCTAAGTTTTATCTCATTTAGAGCATCTGATTGAGACTCGTATACTTGTTTACCACACTTACAATGACTTTTAAATTCATTCATAATTTTTCCTTTTATGTTTTTAATTCTTTTCACAGGTATATGACAGGAAATAAAAAAGGTAAACAGAACTATTTCTTATATTAGCTAAATGAGAACATTTATTATATGCCTAATGACCCCTTTCTTGCTTTTTGCTCAACAGAGTAATTCGGAGACATTCACCAAAGAAATATATGATAACATCATAATGGCCATTGGAAACGATTCCCCTAGCCCTCCAAAATTTATTTTCAATGAATCTTCAAAAGGAAAAGTAGCCTACATAAAAAACAAGAAAATTTATATTGAGAAAAAAGCAGTGGATTGTCTAGCTGTTTTGGGTGATCAACAAGAGGATGCTGTAGCTCATATTATTGCACATGAGCTTGCACATCATTACAGGGGCCATGGGTGGATGATTCGTGCTGGTTATTCTTTCTCAAGCGATAGTATGGGGACTATCCTAAAGGAGCGAGGACAAGATAAAGCGCAAAGATTAGTTGATGAGACTGATGCTGATAGATTTGCAGTTTTTTATGCACATATGGCTGGCTATAACACCGCCAACATAGCAGATACAGTTCTAGATATTATTTATAGCTCTTATGGTTTACCAGAAGAAATGTCTGGTTATCCAACATTACAAGAAAGGAAAAATATAATTTTAAAAAAGAAAAAAGAGCTGATAGAGTTTACCCATATATTTGATGCTGGGAATCTAGCTTTATTAACGGGTAATTATCATGCAGCTATTCCTTGTTATGAGTACATAATTGATAATCAGTTTACAAGTTTTGAGAATCACAACAATCTTGGGTTAAGTTATTTAGCAAAATCCATTGAGGCTCTTCAAATCGATAGTAGCGATGCATTTAATTACTATTTACCTCTATCTATAATTACTAAAAGTAATGCCTCATCAGAAGCTTCGCGTAGTGGTGCTTCATTTTTGTATGATAAAAATTCAATAATTGAGGATATAAAAACAAGTATAAAAAAATTTAAAATAGCAAGTGAATTAAAAGAAGATGCTATTGAAGCTAAAATGAATATGATTAGCGCAAAACTAATTTTAAAAAAATTAAATAGTGATTATAATGGAATTAATGAATTAGATATCATTAGAGATTTGTCAAATTCAAAATACAAAGATTGTTTCTTAGGGATTTATTATCATATCATTGATAAAAGCTGTAAAGCAAAAAAGTATTTTAAGCAGGGAATTAAGAATAGTGATGAATATTCTAAATTAAATTTGAATTTTATTTATAGTAAAATAAAGTCTGAAAATAATAATACCAAAACTGATTTAGAAATTATAATTGATGATACGGAATTAAGTAGCTTCTCAATGTTTAACGATCCTATTCACTCATTTAGAAAGATTCCTGGTTTAAAATTAAAGATATACCAGTTAGAAAACTCATTTGTCTATAAATATGGGAAAAGATTATTTATTCAGAAGACTACAAATTTAGATTTCAAAACCAATATAGGGATTCAAGCTAGTATGGGTAAAGATGAAGTGCTTAGTTTGACCTTGGGGATACCTACAAATATCATTATTTCATCTAAAAAAAATTATTACATTTACGATAGTATTAATGCTGTGTTTCAATTTGAAAATCAAAAACTTACAAGCTTATTTAAATATATAAACGATGACTACTAAAAAAATTTTATTCGCAATTTTTTCCTCTTTAACTTTTACTGTATCTGCCCAAGGTCTAATTTTCACTTCACAAGAAGATTTATCTCAGGTAGATCAGTACATAGAAGAAGATAGAGGATTTACAAGCTATTTACCCAGCACATATTCCCTTGAAAAATATGCTCCCCCAATAATGAAGCAGGAAGGTGGCTCATGTGTGGGGTGGTCAACATGTTATAGTGCTGCATCAATTCTACATAACATTGATAGAAATATTACGGCTTCCTTTGAAAAAGAAGCCTTTGCTTTTGACCCCTATTATATGTACTCTATCATGAAACATCAATCTAAAAAAGATTGTTCAGAAGGTTTAGATTTTATTGATGCAATGCGATTTTTTGAAGATTGGGGAACAAAAAGATGGGCAATGCCGCCATGGTTATCATGCAATACTGAATGGTCCGACAATTGGTTAGAGAACATTCAATATCAATCACAACCTTTTACTATAGATAATTATTATAAACTAGATGTTTCAGATATTGATCTATTAAAAAAACAAATTTATGACAAATCTCCAGTCATAATTGGCGTATATATTGGCGAGTCTTTCGGGCCTTTATCGTCTACTAAGGGAAGGATTGGTACTTCTGGATTGTGGAATCCAGATTATAAAAATGACTCAGATATTTCTGGACATGCTATGACAATCGTTGCATACAATGACTATAAATTTGGGGGGGCTTTTAAGATAATGAATAGTTGGGGTATGTCTTTTGGAGATAATGGATATGTTTGGATTAAATATTCTGATTTCACAAGGGTAGTTGCAGAGGCTTGGAAAATTTCAAAATCATCTTTCAAAGATGTTGAAACCAAAAACTATACTCAATTTAAATATATAGGAGGCGATACATATGAAGGAAATTTTAATGACAAAGGCAAACATATGTTCGGTGTATATCAATGGAAGACATCGGGGAATATGTATTTTGGTTATTGGTTTAATGATAATAGAGATGGTGAAGGATTATTCTTCGACTATAGCAAGAAGGAAGTTTTTTACTGTGAATATGAAGATGATATTTTGCTAGACTCAAAATCTCTTGGGTTTTCTGATGAAGACAATGTTCAAACTGATATAGAATTATACTTAGAAAAATTTAATATCGGACTGAAATTTAGTAATGCCAATGAATCTACCAATATCTTTGACGTAGAGTAACTTTATTTTAAAAAGTTTTTTAGGGCTTTTAAACTATCATTTGCGGTTTCAAGGCTGTCAGTTTTGAGTGAATCTTTAACCAGTGCTCTTGAAGGAGCAGCGTAATCCTGAATAGTTTTACTCTCATTCGTGATGAAATAATAACTAAATCCGAATATAAGCGTAATGCTTGCTGCGATACCAAGGTTTTTATTTGTTAAGTATCTTGTCAGGTTTATAATAGGCCTGTCAGTAGGTTTCTGTCTAATGTTTGATGCCGTTTGTTTTTTTATTCTTTCGATAACACTATTATGTTGTTCAAAACGCTCTATCGCTTTAGATAAAATAAATAATTCATCATATTTTTCTTTATACAATGAGTCTGAGGCTATTTTACGCTCAACTAATGAATTGTCTTCATCGTTAAGTTTTCCTCTTAAATGATTCTCAATTAATTCTATTTCTTTTTCAGTTAACATGAATCAACTTTTCTTTTAGTTTGTCCTGACATCTATTCTTAGTAGTCTTAGAAGTACGAGCATTACTATAACCTAATTTGTTTGCGATCTCGTCGTGACTTAATTGATCAAACCAATACAACTTTAGTATTTCTTGACATTTGGCACCTAATAGTTTTAGTTTGGCGTACATAAGTTTGATTCTATTATCAACTATGTTGGCGGGTTTATCAAAATCTTGTAATTCCAAATGAGGTTCATTTTGATAAATAGAATCATCGTAGTCTAACCATTTATTTTTCTTTGACTCTTCGTTACACTTGTATGTGAAAATAGAGTACATGTATGAACTTATCTTGGTTGTACGCCCTTCATTACTAACTATTTCATACTCCTTACTAAGCGATATCCTGTCGTTTACTACTAAGTTCTCATAAAACGCAATCAAACCTAATTGCAATATTTCACTAGGATCTACCTTTTTGTAATTTTTAGTTACACTTAGTAATACAGGCTTTAAAGCCTCAGATAAATAATCTAAAGACATATTTACCTCTCTTTGATGGTTGGACTTTAATCCTCGAATGATGTCTTTATCTTCCAACTGTTATAGGTATATGTAATTTATCAGAAAAGGTAAATGAAATTATACAATGTTAATTGATAAATACCTCATAAATTGAATATATTTTAAATGGATTTGTTTTCACTTTAACGTAAAGTTTTAAGTTGTAATTTTTCAGTACTTCAGATTCTTTTTTCTTACTGAAATAGTCCATCTCATATGTCAGACCAATCATATTGTCTGAAAGTTTATGCATTTCTAAAGTCCTCCAATCAATCTCATGCTTAGTCTTAATATATTTATTAAAAGAATATTTAGATATATCCATAATAGAATCGGAGGTAATGTTGTGGAAATCAAAAAAATACTTAACTGTGTCAGTGTAGTACTCTTGTAAATTATTTATTGATTTTGATTCAATTGTATTATAATATTTATTGAGGAACTCTTCAATTTCAAATCTATTCAGTGTTTGATCAGCTCTCTTTTCAGTTTTAATAAAATAAAAATCATTTCCAATTAGTTTTGTTGTCTCTACAGGAGTTTGCTTATTATTTGTTTTTTTTGAAACATCAGTTCGTACATTTTTGAATATTTGTTCAATTGTTATGTTTGGCGTAAGCATATACTTATTTAATGATATGCAATAAGTGCTATTAACACCCCATCCATCTTCAGCAGTTTTGCCATATTCTGTAGAATAAGCAATTAATGTTCCGGATGCTTGGTTCATTTGTACTAAGCCTTTCCCTGCCAATGATCTTGACCAGCTATTTTCAAATGGATTATCTCGACATGCATCTAAGATCATTATGTGTGTTTTATTTTGCTCAGTGTTTTGTTCAAGGTATCTCATAAAAGTATTTGCGTTTACACAGAAGTCTTCAATATAAGATTGGTCCTTTAATTGTACATCAGTTGGAATTAAATAATTAATCTCATTTAATTGAATTGCATGTCCCGCATAGTATATACAAGTAACATCATATTGGTCTAGTTTATTTCCAAATTCTCTAATAGCATTAATCATCTTTTCTCTTGTCCCGATATTTTTATACAATAAAACCTCAAAATTTAGCTGCTCAAATGTCTGTGCCATTAGTTCAGCATCTTTAACAGGGTTTTTCAACCATCCATTTTCATTTTCACCGTATTCAGCATTTCCAATCACTAAAGCAAGCTTTTTTAATTCCTGAGCTTGTAAGCTAAAAACGAATAGAAATAGAGTAACTAAAAGAGTTTTCATTAGAAATTATTTGAATGATGTTAGTAATTTGGAAATCCTGTTTCCTTTATAAATTTAGCATAAATTTTGAATTCACAAATTGATGTGATTCTACTGAAATTGAGGGAGTTCTATAATTAGTTTTCAATTAAGACAAAAGCCCTCTGTAATAGGGGGAAGGATAGTCTTTCATTAAAGTTAGCTGAGCATTTTTATAAACCACCTCTCTTTTTGAAAAAATAATAAAGCACAATTGCTGGTAGAATCGTCAAGAATATCCAAAGAATCTTGTAAGGGTCTTCATAAACAAAATAAATTAACATCCAGATAGAAAAAGCAATGAATACTAATGGCGTAAATGGATATCCCCAAGCTTTGATAATATCTGGATGGTTATACTTACGTTTTCTAGCAATAAAGACTCCAAGTACTGTTAGCATGGCACATAAAGAAAGGGTTATTCCAATGTATTCAATTAAATCTTTAAAAGAAGCAAATAGCACCAATAATAAGGAAACAATTGTTTGAAAAATAATAGCTTTAACTGGAGTCCCCCCCTTACTAATAGTACTAAATTTTTTCAGAAATCTATAATTTTTACCCATTTCTACTAAAACTCTTGGGCCAGCAATAAACATAGCGCTTATTCCTGAAATCAAAGCGATTGAAAAAAACCCACTAAATAAAACAGCACCACTATTACCTAATAATTTTTGAGCAACTATGTTACCTATATCAATCTCACCAGCCAACTCATCAAAAGTTGCCACATACATAAACGTCATATTTAATAAAACATAAATTATTGTCACAAGTACTGTCCCTTTTATCAATGAGAAAGGCAAGTCTTTCTTTGGTTGGTCAAGATTCATAACAATATAAGTACTTGCATTCCACCCACTATACGAAAACATAACCCAAACGAAAGAACCTGCAAATGAAAGGCTTAAAATAGTATCATAGCTTATTTCAGATGGTGCAAAAGAAATTCCTGATGGCTCATAATTTGTACATATAAAAGGCATAATCAATAGCAGAAATATGAAAAAAAGCTTAAAAGAAGTAAAAATATTTTGAAAAGCACTGCCCGATCTTACACCTTTTAAATGAACCATGGTAACGCATAATACAATAGCAAATGAGAGTATTTTGCTTATTGAAATATCAATTGAAAATAAAGTAAAAAAATAATCCTTTGACAGCCCTAAAAATGGAAGTATGTATTCCCCAGTTGCTATAGCTAGTGAAGCAATTGCTGCTGCAAACCCTACTATTATAGATATCCATCCTGCAATAAATCCCAATAATGGATGATATAATTCAGACAAAAAAGCATATTCTCCACCAGATCTTTTGATAGAAGTAGCTATCTCTATATAAGCAAAAGCACCACAAAGAGAGCATAAGCCACCCAAAATCCAAATAAATAAAATACTAAATGGATCTGGAATAGCCTCTGGAAGAACTTGAAAGCCAATAGCTGTGAAAATACCCGTGCCAATCATATTGGATATCACCATATTTGTGGCTACACTTCTTGAATATTTTAGCTTTTTCATTAAATTAACAACTACCTTTTCTTGTCAGCATCAGATTGTTATTCCCAGAATTGATTATCTCACAAGGATATATGAATTTGAGATAAAATTCTGTTTGTAAAGTAGAGGAAAGATGTTTTTAGATGATCATTCATCTTTATGAATCATAGGCACAAATCTCACTGGGATTATATTCTCTTTTTTCAGTTCATCACCATTTTTTTCTATTACGATTAGTTGTTGATTATAACTCTCCCCAACAGGTAAAACCATCAATCCACCATCTTTAAGCTGTTTAATTAATTCAGTAGGGATTTCCTTAGGAGCTGCAGTAATTATAATCTTGTCAAACGGAGCATATTCTTTCCAACCTTGATATCCATCTCCGAATTTTATTTTTACATTATTATATTCTAGAGAATTCAATTTTTTTCTTGCATTAATAGCTAAGCTTTCTTTTATTTCAATTGAATAGCAAAAATCAACCAATTGTGATAATACTGCAAGTTGATAACCTGATCCAGTGCCAATCTCAAGAACATTATCAGAATGTTCTAACTGAAGTAATTCTGTCATAAGAGCAACAATATATGGTTGAGAAATTGTTTGTTGCTCTCCTATTGGTAACGGATGATCATTGTAGGATTCATAAATAAATTCTTCTGGAACAAATAGATGTCTTGGAGTATTTTTCATTACATAAATAACCTTAGCGTCCTTTATTCCTCTATCTATTATTTGATATTCAACCATAGAATCTGCAAGCATTCTCCAATTATTCTCAATATAATTGTCTTGTGCGCTAGATATAAAAATAGCGAGAAAGTAGAATGTGTAAAATAAAATTTGTTTTTTAAAATCTTTCATAAGAATCTTTTATTCTTTTTCTGGAAATAGCATTAAGTATATATCTTTTTGTTGTTTATACTTTGATATGATATCATTATCTAATAAAAGGTTTTCCTCATACAACATATCTAATTTTGTAAAATATTGAGATAATAAAGGAGCCTCATCTTCACATCCATATTCCTTGATTATACTTGTATAAAGACTATTGATTAGGCTTAACATATCTTCTATATCTTTATATTGATATAAAGAGATCTCAGAATGATCTAAATAATAATTTGATAATAATTTATTACAGATCCACAATGAATATGTTCCATCATTATGGTTAACGCCCAAATTAAAGGCTTCTTTATATAAGTCATAAATAATTTTTTCCACCTTCCTTACACTATCTATATCTGTAGAGTCAATGATTAATTGAAGGTTTGAATATGTTATAGCATTTGCATTTAAAGTAGATATACTATCTATATATGTTGGATAAGCTATCTGGCTCAGTGCTAGATTACGATATTGAATAGTAGAATGAGAGCATTCAATATATATCTGATCACTAACATCCAAAACAATTGGAAAAGTGTGAAAGAACTTAGTTGCTGTCAAGTATAATCCTTCCAAATCAGAATTATTATTTGATTTAGATATACTTATTCCCTTGTTTATTATATTTAAATTTTTTGCATAAATAGAGTCAACACTACTATTTATATTCTCTCTCAAGTATTCATTAACTTCTTTAGCCTTATCTTTTGAAACATAGTCATCTTCACCAAATGAATATTGCAAGATATCATTAAACGATATTATACTCCACTTATATGGAAATACATGGTTAAATGTTAAAGCGTATTTATTCAACTTTTCTATTTCTATTTTTTTATTTACACTTGCACTAAAAATCTCTGCACTTTTTATAAAATTTTCATATGAAGAAAGAGGGTTTTTATCTTTAATAAATAGCCCTGTTAAATAGTGTGAGCAGGCAACCCTGAAATCTAACTGTCCAAAATTATCTTGATTATACTTATTTAATTTATTAATTTCCTGAATAAATGTAGAATCATCTATTCCACCAGAAGCATAATCTAAGTAAGATTGGCATCTTAAATATTTGTAAAATGCTTCAGAATATAATTCTTTATCATTATTAGTAATTGCACCCTCATTTTCATATAATAATTTTGCATTTAAAAAAGAGGTTGATGCATTACTAAGATACTTATTATTGATCCTCAAATACTCTTGATATTTTTCCTCAGTCCATTCCTCCTTATTCTCCTCATAAAACTTTGTAGGTTCAGAGTCTGACATCTGATAATAAATATGCCCCATGTCAAAATACACTTGTCTAAGTTTTTTCTTATCTATATTATTCATTTCTGATTTAAGATAGATTTCTAATATTGTATATTTATCAAGAGCATTTTGTATGTTTCCTTTTGCTTTTTCAGATTCTGCCTGCTCCTGCAGGTCTTTTACCTCTATCTTACCATAATCCTTTTTTAATAATAAATAAAAAGCACCACCAGTAAGTTGTGTTGCTTCCTCAGTCATCTGTTTCCCTCCAGTTTTTTCTAAAACTTCTTCTCTTACATTTCTAAACACTTGATCAATTGTAGTATTTACTTTAACAAAATTGTTAGCTAAACTCTCAGCATAGTAGCTATTTTGCCCTTTCCCATCTGAAGCAGTATTTCCAGCACTTGTTGAAAATGCAATTAATGAACCCGTTGGTGCTTGCATTTTAGCAAGCCCACTACCTTTTCCTCCTAATGATCTTGCTGTCTCATTCCAATTTGATTCAAAAGGATTATCTCTGCAAGCATCAAGAATTAAAATATTTACCTCACTGGTATTGCTTGTTAAATATCTCATAATTTTCTGAACACTTACAGCATAATCCTGAATATCATATTCAGAATTAAAATCTTCTTTTGTTGGAAGTAAATAATTTTCATTATTAACCTGCACACCATGACCTGCATAATAAACGAAACCAACATTATAATTTGATCTTCTTTCGCCAAACTCTGACACTCTATTTACAAATGCTCTTTTAGAAACAATGTTAGTATCAAGAATTACGTCAAAATCTAATTTTTCAAGTGTTTTAGCCATTAAGAGTGCATCATTTACTGGATTCTTTAATTCACCCTTATCATAATTGGCATTACCAATTACTAATGCTAATCTTTTTTCGGTTTGGGAAAAAAGTAAAGAAGGAATACAGAGTAAAATAAAAAAGATTATTTTCATAATTAATATATTTTAGTTAAGCGGTTCAAAGTAATACTGTATAAGGTCAGCAGATTTGGACTCTAAATTAGTAAATTTAAGTCACACTTTCCCATAGAATGTTAACCTTCAATGGAAAACAAAAGAACTCATTATATGACGTAAAAAGAAATCACAATCAATTATTAGAGACATCAAACGTCAAACAAGACGTAAATTTTCATCAGAAGAAAAGATCAGTATTGTTATAGAAAGATTAAGAGGAGAAGACTCTGTAGCTACTATATGTTGAAAAGAAGGCACTCACCAACTTTGTATTATAGATGGAGTAAAGACTTTATGGAGGCTGGTAAAAGACGCTTACAAGGAGATACTGTTCGAGAGGCTAACTCATCTGAATACGATGCTTCTAGAGCAAGAATAGCAGTTTTCTCTAATGGTTTTTCTGGTTATAATTTTTAAGACTAACTTAAACCAAGTCCGCCCGATCCGTTCCTTCTAACAACTTACTATGAAAAAGATACTTTACATTTTACTATTTGTTCCTCTGTTTGGTTTTTCTCAAGCGGATGTTTCAAAGGCAAAACTTCACGCTTTACTTAGCTCAGTTCAAGAGTCGGATTTTTATCAATACGACTCCAAAGACAATTTAAATCAATCCATGGACTGTGCAAAGATAATTGCAAATCCAGAAGGCGGTTATATGGCAATATACCACCATTATTCAAGTTCTCAGCCCCAGGTTTTTATAGCAACGTCGACTAATTTTAATGATTGGGAAATCGAAATAGTACTTGCTTCTAACGCCTCTCAACCTACCATAGCGGAGGCTGAAGACGGTGGCTATCTTGTGGCTTGGGAACAAGAACCAAGCAACCATCTTAAAGTTGTTTATTACAACTCTTTAGAAGATTTGTTTAACAACATTGCAAGCAGCTCCATTGATATCGAACGAACACTT
>Ga0066376_10002734_pt1 | contig 16234 bp, 16 predicted proteins | sample Knorr_S15_td_Bot_FD_77009 | JGI IMG/M metagenome (GOLD analysis project Ga0066376, IMG submission 77009) | Marine microbial communities from Southern Atlantic Ocean transect - Knorr_S15_td_Bottom_ad_5009_LV_A | ecosystem: Environmental > Aquatic > Marine > Oceanic | place: Southern Atlantic... | reverse complement strand
GGGTTGGAGGCGGACACCCTCTTTTTGCACACCCGTGAATTCCAGAAAGTAATCACCCGCGCTATCGTGTGCGCCAGTTACCACCAAAAGATATTCGCCTGTGGACGGCATGCTCACGCCCTCTTCAATATTGATATGGAGAAGTGATCCGTCGGGACCAAACACTTCCAGCGCAACGTCAATATTGCTTCCCTCGGCAGGGCCACCTTTGATTCTGACAAACGTGCCTTCCTCAACAGTGAAAGACCATGTCTGTTCACGGTCACGCTGGGTCGTCTTACCTGTGATGGTGACCATGGATATTCCAGCCGGAGTCGATCTTGGTTGGATGGTATTGGGCAACTGAGTTGGAGTTGCTGAAGGGATGGGTGTGGCTGGCACCTGAGTAGGGGTCGGGATAGCGGTAGCCGTAGCCGTTGGCATGGGAGTAGGCGTGGGTGTGGGTTTAATGTCTGTACCGCAACCTACCAACACCACCATGAGTGCTGGCAGTAGCAGGAGCAGTGGTATGGCTTTGAGCTTCATTCATGCTCATTATAAACCGTCACGGGTAGGCACATACCCATACAAACCAGTTCCAAGCCGTAGCCAACTTCCTGCCGGGAGGCCCCCTTAGTCTGCTGCTAAACGGGAAGAGACCATGGCGGGGTAATTTGAAGGTACGTTACCTAGAGCTTGTAAACACTTTTGTAAACACCGCCAAAGCCAATACCTCATTGACTAAAGCTTCCGAGGATGATTTCGTACCTGAAGAGAAACATGGTGGAGCTGCGGGGACTCGAACCCCGTGCCTCTTCAATGCCATTGAAGCGCTCTCCCAGATGAGCTACAGCCCCACGAATGAGTCGGGTGGTTAAAAGACCACCCGACTAAATATAACAAACCGCAATATCGTCCGCAATGAGTTCTGCAGCGTTACCGCAAAACTCCCCCTGATGGTTGGGGCCTGATAGCGGGTCTAAAAGCCTTAAGTGGGCATATCCCTTGGTGAGCGAGCGAGCCGGGCGGACTGTAGCTCTTCGTTGGTTACCAGTGGCTGCTGCAGCAATTCTTGGTAAAGCCCTGCTGGAGGGGTAACGTTTTTCAGAGCCGGGATTACCTCTTCGCCCATGAGCCGAACGGAGCGCATCAGGTCCTCGTGCGGCATGCCGCCAAACATCATCCAGTTGCTTATGTGTGTTGCGCCGGCTTCGGCGACCTTTTTGAACTTCTTGATGACCGTCTCTGGACTTCCAAAGAACAGCCTGTCCATGTACTCCTCGTCGCCGAGCTCACCTTCGTAAGGTGTGGCTTCGACTTGGCCGTTGACTATAGCCTGGCGGTTAAGACCACGCTGGGCTCGGTTTTGCCAGCGGGCATACTTGAGCATTTCGAAGGCCTCATCGTCAGTGGGGGCCACATGGGTCATGCACTGGGCGCCCAGGTTGATCCCCGTCAGTGGCTTGCCTACGTTTTGCATAGCATGAACATAGACACCAAGCTGTTTTTTCATGCCGTCTTGTCCCATCATTCCGGAGGACAGGGGCATCATGTCCATTTCTGCCGCCAGGTTCATGGAGTCCACGCTGGTTCCCGCCAACCATAGCGGCGGATAAGGCTTTTGCATGGGCTGGGGGAAGACTCTGACCGGATTAGGGATGTTGTGAAACTCCCCTTTGTAGGTAAAGGACTCTTCGGACGTCCATGCCTTGATGAGAATGTCCAAGGTCTCCTGGAACTTCCCGCGGGACTCGGTGACATCGCCGCCGAAGCTGGCCATCTCATAGGCCTGGTAGCCTCGACCGACACCGCACATGAAGCGACCGTCGATCAGGTTGTCCAGGACGGCGATCTCTTCAGCCAGTCGCAACAGCTGCCACACCGGCAGAACGACCGCAGCTGTGCCAATCTTGATGCGCTTGGTTCGCTGTCCGATGTACAGGGCTTGCAATAGTGGTGAAGGGGAGTTGCCGTAGTTGGTGAAGTGATGCTCGGCGATTAGGCAGTAGTCGAAGCCTAACTCCTCCGAAAGTTGAATCTGTTTGACACCCTCTTCAAATAGGGTTTTCCAGTCTCGTAGAGTGGGATTAGGCCACTCATAAAAAAGGCCAAATTGCATTAATGCTCCTTTACATTCGGTGGGTAAATAACCATGTTATTGCGGCACGATTCGCCGTTTAATGATGGGTAAGCAGGACGTATTATACACGGAAGACAGATGACAACCCACTGAAGCAGCCTTAATAGGTGGTGCTAGGGATTGCTAGGAAGTGTGCCTTCAAAAAAACTCTGAATTGAAGGCTCCGGCGAGTTTGAGGAAGGGACTTTCATGACGACACGAATGATGCTTTCCGGTGAGGCTAGGCAGGTTCTTGCCACCTGGTATAGCGAATCGTTGATCGACGATACGCCTGTTCTCAAAGGGTCGTTATTCGGAAAGTTCTTCGGCATGTTTAACCAGCAAGCGGTGACCATCAGAGGCAGGGTGCATCTCACAAGTCACGCTCCGGCGTTGGACTCGGATTATGGCATCATGCTGGTCGGTCACGAGCTCTTCCATGTGGAGGACCAGCTGGCCAGAGGCTGGGGCTCGTACCTCTTCGCCTACATTCGCGGGTGGCGGCCTGCCCACATCAAGAACGGGTCCAGCCATCCCATGGAGCGCGACGCCTACGCTCGTGGCAGCGAGGTCATGCGTCTAGTGCAGGCCCAACGACATGACAGCGTCACCAGCCAGTAGCGAAATTAATATCGGCGTTGTCAGAGTAAAGGGACTTGGCTAGTTGAACTTATTCATGGTGATGTTGATGCTCTCCGTCAGCAAGCTGGACACCGCCTCAGTCACTCGCTGAAGTGCTTCGCTGGTTGCGTCGCGTTCTTGTGGAGACATCTTGCCGATCACGTAGCCAATCTGGTCTGAGCCTTCCGGTGGGTTGCCTACACCAACCCTCATCCTCGGGAAGTCCTGCGACTTCGTCGAGCCAATGATTGACCTGATGCCGTTATGCCCTCCGGCGCTTCCCTCCGGCCGCAGACGAAGCTTGCCCACTGGCAGGTTGATGTCGTCGTAAACGATCAGCACCTTGTCCAACGCAATGCTGTACCTGGCCATGAGGTACTCGACGGACTGGCCGCTGAGGTTCACAAAGGTGCGAGGCTTGACCAGGATAACCCGCTGACCCTCTATGGTGCACTCGCCGATAACTGAGGTCTTGTGCTTGCGTTCCAACTTGACGCTGTGTTTTTTGGCCAGCAGGTCTATGAACCAGAACCCGACGTTGTGGCGAGTCTCCGCGTATTTCGGACCTGGATTTCCCAGGCCAACAATAGCTAAGGCTGGTGGTTCACGATAGTCCACAGAGGCATCGGATGTTCCTAGCAGGTCACCCAAGTTGGGAAACTTAAATTTTGGCATATTTTAAATAATAGGCTATGGAATATTGCATAGTTTTTGGTTCATGTCCGGCTATTCGGGCTGGATTGGTGTCCACTTACTCTCTCGCGCTGGCTGACGTTAACTTATTACCCGGGATATCTAAAAATGGCCTCGAGGGCTGAACTATTATAGTATGAAGACCGACGTGACGCGTCAGGTGCTGAGTGCTCATAAAGATGGAAAACCTTGACTAACCGAGAAACACTACTACAAAAATATGGTCTGGAACCGGATGAAATAGACCGTCTGAGCCTCGAAATGGTGGACGATGTGATGCCACCACTGACTCACCTCACGAAGGGCGAGAGGTACGTGGTCAGTCGCATCGTCAGGGCGGAGGGCGAGCCGCAGATCGTGCACTCGATCAAGTTCAGCCCCGGCGCAGTAGAGATTGGGCTTGCCGCGATCAAGTCTTCGGCGCAGATCGTTACTGATGTGAGGATGGTGGAAGTAGGGACGTCCAAGGCAATGCTGAAACTCAGCGGCAACCCTATTATCACGTTGATCGACGCTCCAAATGTGGCTGAGCTTGCCAAAGCTGAGGGCATCACAAGATCGGCTGCGGCCATCCGGGAATTGGCCCCGAAGATCTCGGGTGCGGTGGTTGCCGTGGGAAATGCTCCTACCGCACTGCTGGCGCTGCTGGACCTTGTAGATGAGCAAAAAGTTTCGCCAGCCCTTATAATTGGCATGCCCGTAGGCTTCGTAGCCTGCGCCGAGTCCAAGCAGGAGCTAGTACAGCGCTCGGTCCCTTATGTAACGATATTGGGAAACCGGGGCGGTAGCTCGGCCGCAGCGGCTACGCTGAATGCGCTGCTTACTATCGCGACAAAAGGATATTAATGACTCTCGAAAGTTCTGATAAATCGAATAGAACGGCCAGCCCCTGGGGCGTGGTACTGCTAGCTCATGGCAGCCAGAGCGGGAAAGATACGGCTGAAGGCCTTCAGGACATGGTCCGCAGGTTGCAGATTGAGTTGGGCGGCAGCTCCGACGATGTGCAGGTTGCCTGTCTAGAGTTCATTAAGCCCGACCTTACGGAATCAGTGAGTGCGCTAGTAAAAAGAGGGCGTTCTCGCATCACCGTTATGCCGTTCCTTCTGGGGAAGGGCACGCATCTCACGGAAGACCTGGAAGAGGAGATCGGGAAGGCCTTGAAGCAGTGCCCCGGCACCGATATTCGACCTTCTGCTTCTTTGGGATCTGATCCGGCGATGGCCGACATTGTGGTGGACCGCGTTTTGGCGCAGACCCGAGCGCTGAATGGCGCTGTCGTTGCTTCACCCCGAGGCGTAATGCTGGTCAAGGCCGGCACACGCTCTAAGAGGGAAGATCACCAGTGGTTCCGAGAGTTCGGTGAGATTGTGGAGAAGAAGTTGGGTGACGCTTTTGTTGTTGCGGTGGCACAGTCCCACTTCGGCACGCCCACCATGGAAGAGGCCGCGAAGCAGCTAGCCGACCGAGGCGTAACGTCCATGATATGCGTGCCATATATCTTCTTCCCTGGCGTCATACTCACCCGAAATATCGAAGGCGGCATTGAAGAGCTCAAGCAGTCCTTCCCTGATGTTGCCTTCTCTGTCACTGACACACTGGGTATTGACGACAGGCTGGTGAGCCTCACCGCCCGCCGCATTCAAGATGTATGGTCTACCTCGGAGAGTAGCCTTTCAGCGCTGCCCGAATAGTCGGGTGGGGTTTTAGGAATGGCAAAACGCGAAAGTGACTACAGTCGGCCTACCGTCAAGGGACGGAAGATGCGGACTGGCTACACCACAGGATCATGTGCTGCTGCAGCGTCCAAGGCTGCGGTTCAGTCTCTGCTTGTCAAAGAGCCCGTTTCTGAGGTCACGATTCACCTCCCTGTAGGCAAATACGTTACCTTTCAGATTCACAGGTGCGAATTCCTCGACGGAGGAAAGGTGCTGTGCTCGGTTATCAAGGACGGCGGCGACGACCCTGACGCTACCTCTGGCGCCGAGATCTGTTCTACGGTTTCGCTGGTTTCCCTGGCTCAAGATGGAGGAGACAGAGTCACGCTCAAGGGCGGGCCTGGTCTGGGTACCGTGACGAAGCCCGGTATAGGCATTCCCGTTGGCGACGCTTCCATCACCAGGGTGCCTCGCAGGATGATCACCCAAGCTGTGATAGACGCGGCAGATGGACTGAAGAACGACAGCTCTTTTGTTGTCGAAATCTCTGTGCCCGGCGGCGAGGAGATTGCCAAGAAGACAGACAACCCCCGGCTGGGCATCATGAATGGCATATCCATTCTGGGTACTACTGGTGTTGTGCAACCCTTCTCCACAGCGGCGTGGAGGGCCAGCGTGAATGTGTCCATTGATGTAGCCGCCGCTAATGACCTACAACGCATGGTTATTTCTACAGGCACGCAGAGCGAGGCCTTCACCAAGCCTCTCCTGGACTTGCCGGATATGGCCTACGTAAACGTCGGCATATTCACTGGCTCAGCTTTGAAACGCTGCGTACAGCGGAGCATCGGCAGGGCGACTCTGGTGGGCATGGTCGGCAAGTTCTCCAAATTAGGCATGGGATACTTTGTGACGCACGTTGCCGGCAACAAGGTCGACCCGGATTTTCTGACATCGTTGGCTGCCGAGTGCGGCGCGTCGCCGGAAGTGCAGGCCGAGATGCGACTGTCCACCACGGCGCGACACTTTCAGGAGATTGCCCAGGCCCATGGGGTGATGGACGTGTTCGATCTGATCTGTCGCAAGGTGTGTGAAGAGTCCAAGATCTACGTCGGCGAGAAGGGCAGTGACCTGATAGTTGATAGCATCTGCTTCGATTTTGAGGGCAACGTTCTGGGCAAGGCCACTACAGACGACGAACCTTTGCAACTTATAGAGAGCGCGTCGGTTGGTGAGTAGTATGCAGGAAGAGGAAGCATCAGTTTTGGCCACTGAGGGAAATTCAAAACGTCCTCTCGGTCTGCCCGACGATGCCTTTGCCCAGAGACGCCCGAATAAGGGACTCATTACCAAGTCCGAGGTTCGGGCAGTAAGTCTGTACTCGCTTCGACTGAACCGGGACAGCGTTGTCTGGGATGTCGGCGCGGGGACTGGCTCGGTGGCATTGGAAGCGGCTTGGATTGCTTCACAGGGACGGGTTTTTGCAATAGAGCGTGACAGCGAAAGCCTGAGCATGCTTCGCCAAAACGTAGATAGCCTTGGCGCGGGCAACGTACAGGTGGTGGAGGGCGAGGCTCCGCAAGCGTTGGAATCTTTGGAGGACCCGGACGCGGTCTTCATCGGTGGCACCGGCGGACAGCTTCAAGAGATCGTTTCCGTTGTGGGCGAGAGGCTTGTGCCTGGCGGTGTGGTAGTCGCGAATATCATTGCATTGGACCGAGCAAGCGAGGCTCACAAGTTAATGAATGACATGGGACTTCTGACCAACATGACCATGGTGAGCGCCTCTCGGGGCAAGGCCCTGCCTGACGGCTCTACCAGGTTGGAGGCGCTGAACCCGGTGTTCATCATTACTGGCCAGAAAGACTCAGGGCTTTAGACGCGGTGGAGGCTGTAAAGGGGAAAGGCTGTCTGTATGGAGTTGGTGTGGGACCGGGCGACCCGGAACTGCTCACGCTCAAAGCCGTGCGAGTCATAAAGTCGGCGGACGTAGTCTTCGCACCGCAGGCCGAGACCAGCCAGGATAGTCTGGCGCTGGCTGTGGTACGCAATCACCTTGATCTGGCTAACCAGGAGCTGGTCTACGCATCGTTTGCCGTGGGCGTCGACACGGACACAGTCTGGAATGAGACTGCACTGGAGATATCGCGATATCTCAACAGAGGGCTAAGCGTCGCCTTTCTAACACTGGGCGATCCCATGCTGTACGGGTCTTTCATGTATGTTATGGATAAGGTGTTGGAGGCCGAACCGAGCATGCCGGTGGAGGTAGTGCCCGGAGTGTCGTCCATATCGGCATCCGCTGCTTCCGCTCGAATGCCCATCGTATCGCGCAGGGAACGGCTGGCAGTGCTGCCGTCCATGTACGGCGTTGATGACCTGCGACAGGTGCTTACGCAGTTCGAGACGGTGGTGCTGATGAAGGTCAATCAAAAGGCGATTGATGCGGTGGAGGAGATCGAACGAGACGGAGGGCTGAAGCGTTGCGTTTACGTGCGCCGCGCTTCGACGGAGCGAGAGATGGTGGTGCGGAGCGCCTCTGATGTGACGCCAGATGATCTGGACTACTTCTCGATGATGATTTTGAGCGCTAACCGTGACACAGCGGTGGCGAAACCGATAAGTTAGATTTAACAAACAAGATGGGTAAAAGAGGACATTAAATAGATGAGTGGAAAAGTTTACTTCATAGGCGGCGGTCCTGGGGACCCCGAGCTTCTAACGCTAAAGGCGGTAAGGCTGATCAAGTCGGCGGACCTGGTGCTCTACGCAGACTCCCTGGTTCACCCTTCGATCACGGAGTTCGCCAAGCCTGATGCGGAGGTGGTTGGTAGCAAGAACCTGACGCTGGAAGAGATGACTGAGCTGATGATGAAGGCGGTCAGCGAAGGTAAGATCGTGGCACGAATCCAGAGCGGCGACCCGTCTATATACGGCGCTTTGCTGGAGCAGATGCGTATTCTTGAAACGGCGGGCGTTAAGTTCGAGGTCGTACCTGGAATCAGCTCTGCATTTTCCGCAGCGGCTGCGCTGAAGACCGAGTTCACGGTACCCGGCGGTTCGCAGACGGTAATCTTCACTCGTTTTGAGGGTCGCGCCTCCATGCCCGACGGCGAAAAGATGGCCGACCTTGCCAGGCACGGCGCAACGCTGGTCATCTTCCTCAGCATTACCCGAATCAACCAGCTTGTTAAGCAGCTCCTTGAGGGCGCGTACACGGAAGAGACGCCTGTGGCCATAGTTTATCGCGTTGGCTGGTCCGATGAGCAGATTATTCGTGGGACGTTGGCCGACATCGGACCCAAGGTCAAGGCGGCTGGGATTACTTTGCAGGCCCTGGTACTGGTAGGCGAGGCCTTCGACCCAAACATTTGCAAACCAGAAGAGCTTGCAGCCGTAGCCTCATCTCAACTGTATTCAGATGACTACACGCATATCTACAGAAAGGCCAAGGGATTCGAACGTGGCCGTAGCGAAGCCGCCGAAGCCCTCGAAGCCGAAAGGGTTAACGGAAGCGTCTGAGCATGAACGAAACACCTACCACAGCAATAGTCGCCATCTCCAGGCGTGGTGCCGAGATGGCCAATCGTCTGGCGACGGTCATGGAACAGGAAGTTGACCTGTACGTGGAACGACGTCTGGGCGACGCTTCCATACCGGAGGCAATCGTCTTTGATCTTCCTGTGCGTCCGCTGATCGCCAGCCTCTTCACTAGCCATCGAAATCTGGTCCTCTTCATGCCAGTTGGAGCGGCTGTCCGATTGCTGGCTCCTTATCTGGAGAGCAAGGCCACCGATCCCGCAGTCGTTTGTGTGGATGAGGCAGGTCATTTTGCAGTCAGCCTGTTGTCTGGCCACACCGGCGGCGCTGATGAGCTAGCCAAGAGCGTGGCCAGCGCTTTGGAAGGCACGCCTGTAATCACATCTGCGTCTCATGCGCTGAATACGGTGGCTGTGGACCTGCTGGGCAAGCGGTACGGCTGGCGAATTGAAGCGGAGCCTGAGGTAATCACTCGTGTGTCGGCTGCCGTGATAAACGGAGAGCCGGTGGCGCTACTGCAGGACGCCGGTGAGACCGAATGGCAAACGGACGGTACGCTTCCTGACAATGTTCAGGTGTGCTATTCAATGGCCGAGTTCAACAGCCCATGGTGGTCAGCGGGCCTGCTCATTACAGATCGAGTTCGCGACGAATCGGTGTGGGATGACAGACCTATTGTGACGTATAGGCCTCGCACATTGGCGGTGGGTGTAGGCTGCCGCAGGAACGCTTCTACACAGGAGCTGGATGAGCTTCTCAGGCGGACATTTGATGGCAATGGCCTGGCCATCGGGAGCATTAGATGCCTTGCCACCATCGACTTGAAGCGCGATGAAGAGGCCATATCGACAGTTGCTCTGTGGCTTGAAGTACCTGTGGAGTACTTTGACAGCGACGAGCTCAACTCAAGACCAGGGCCTTCTGGGCCTTCCGCCGCACAAGACCGCCTGGGTGTAGTGGGCGTGTCGGAACCGGCCGCTTTGCTGGCGTCTGGCAACGATGATCTTATCGTCCGGAAGGTCAAATCAGCGTCGGCTACGGTCGCGGTGGCCAGACTGGTTGGTGCAGCATGAGCACAGGTCAACTCTTCTTAGTAGGCCTCGGCCCTGGCTCGCGTGACCTTATGTCCCCCATGGCTGTTGACGTTCTCGAGCGCTGTGAAGTTGTCATTGGCTACAGCGGCTACATCGACCAGATCAAAGACATCACCGAGGGCAAAGAGATTATCTCTATGGACCTGGGCGAGGAGATGCTGCGTGCTGCTAAGGCCGTTGAGCTGGCCTCCGCTGGCAAGTTCGTGGCCGTCGTCTCGTCTGGTGATGCCGGGATTTACGGTATGGCAGCGCCGGTTTTTCAGCAGCTGGCGTCCAGCGACTGGGATGGCCAAGACCCGGTTGTGGAGGTTGTGCCCGGAGTGTCGGCCTTGCAATCATCGGCTTCACTGCTGGGCTCGCCGCTGATGCAGGACTTCTGTGCAATCAGCCTTAGCGACCTTATGACGCCTTGGGAGATCATTCGGAAGCGGCTGGCAGCGGCATCGCAGGGCGACTTTGTAGTAGTGCTTTACAACCCCCGAAGTCGCAAGCGGCAGCGGCATGTCGAAGAGGCCAGGGAGATTCTTCTCACCAGCAGGGCAGAGCACACGCCTGTTGGGCTGGTGCGCAACGCCTACAGAGGCGACCAGAAGGTGAGCCTGACCACTCTGGGTGAGTTGAAGGACCGGTTCCAGGACGTGGACATGTTTACGACGGTTGTCATCGGCAACTCCACTACGTATGTCGCGGGCAATAAGATGATCACGCCCAGAGGTTACCGCGACGCTAACCCCGCCTGATAAATTGCACCGAGTAAATAACGCGGAGTGAATAGCATCGAGGCGCTTGAGTCGCGTACACTCTTGTTAATTCAGTAATAGCAGGCGGTACAAAATTCCCCAAAATGATACCAGCCATCGTGATTGCGGGCGCTCGCAGCGGCGTCGGCAAGACAACCATAACCACGGGCATCATGGGCGCTTTGGCCCGCCGTGGACACAAGGTTCAGCCTTTCAAGTGCGGGCCGGACTATATCGATCCGTCCTATCACAAGATGGCCTGCGGTATCGCTAGTCGCAATCTGGACACGTGGCTGTTGTCTAACGCCGCTGTGCTGGAGTCTTTTGGAAGGGCCAATCAGGGTCGGGATATTGCGGTTGTCGAAGGCGTTATGGGCCTCTATGACGGGCACGCCAACCTCACAGAGGAGGGCTCCACCGCAGAGGTGTCCAAGCTACTTCGCGCGCCGGTTATCCTCATCGTGGACGCCGCCAAGGTAGCGCGTAGCATCGCCGCCGAGGTCCTGGGTTATCAGCAGTTCGACCCTGATGTGAACATCACAGGCGTCATTCTGAACGGCATAGGTAGTCCGCGCCACCTGGATTTCTGCAAACCCCCTATAGAGGAGGCGACGGGCCTGCCAGTAATTGGCTACATGCCCCGCCGTGACGACCTTCGCGCTCCCGAACGACATCTGGGGCTGGTGCCGGTGGTGGAAGGCCCTGTGGCCAATAACTGGCTGGACAAGCTGGTAGCACAGATCGAAGACAGCGTTGATCTGAACAAGCTGCTGGAGATGGCGAAACAGGCAGAGACTCCCACGGCAGAGCCCACAGCATACCCCTCGCAGCCGGTGTCCAAAAAGACGAAAATAGCCGTTGCCATGGACAAGGCCTTCAATTTCTACTACCAGGACTCGCTGGACCTGCTGGAGGCCTGGGGAGCCGAGGTGGTGTCATTCAGTCCTCTAGATGACGATAGGCTGCCGGAGGGTGTCGGCGGCGTCTACTTGGGAGGGGGCTTTCCTGAGATATACGCGGCAGAACTGGCCAACAATAAAGGCATGTTAGATTCAATTCGAAGGGCTGGAAATTCAAAGATACCAATATACGCGGAGTGCGGAGGGCTGATGTACCTGGGGACCTCCCTGACGGACTTCGACGGCAATCGCCATGAGATGGTTGGTGTTCTTCCCGTCGAGTCGTCTATGGAGAAGAGCCGTCTGACGCTGGGCTATCGAGAGGTACAGGCTTTAGTTGACGGCCCGCTGCTCTCTCAAGGCCAGCGAATACGCGGTCACGAGTTCCACTGGTCTGTTTCCAGCATCGAGCATGATTCCAGTGCGGCCAGTGCGGAAGAAGTTTCCTCTACGGCAGCGTATGAGGTAGTGAACCAGGACGGACGGCTCGAAGGCATTCGACAGGGCAGCGTCTGGGCCTCCTACATCCATCTGCATCTTGCCAGTGCGCCGGGAACGGCACAGCGCTGGGTCGAGACGTGTGCCAGCGTCATGCAAAGCCAGGTCTGAATGGCAAGACTTAGTACGAAGCGTCTGCTCTGTCTGCGCACCAGGGTCTTTTACGGCTGGTGGATCGTTGCCATTGGGCTGTTTGTAGACGCCTTCAAGCACGGCACCTTCAATCGCGGGTTCAGCCTCTACGTCTTGCCCATTCGCAACGAGCTGGGAATAGGCGTCGCGGCCATCGCCCTGGCCGACATGCTGGGCAGACTCGAAGGCGGCATTATGGGACCGGTGGTCGGCTACTGCACGGACCGATTTGGCCCGGGTGTAATGCTGGCCTTCGGGGGCATTATGTCGGGCGTGGGATTCATTCTTCTCTCTCTGACCAACAACCTCTTCTTCTTCACGCTCATATTTGTAGGCTTCTTGTCGGTGGGATTCCGGTCCGGCTACAACAACGCTTCCATTCCGGCAGCGAACCAGTGGTTCAGGCGCAAGCGCGGGCTCGCCATGTCCATCATATCGGCGGGAAGCGGGCTGGGAGGTGTGGTGGTGGTGCCTGTGATCGGCCTGCTGGTATTTTCAGTGGGCTGGCGAACCGCTGCACTGGTATCAGGAGTCGCAATCATTGTGGCTGTAGTGCCTCTTTCATTTCTGATGAAGAAATCCCCAGAGGGCATGGGCCTTTATCCCGATGGCATAGAGCCTGAGCCTCCAACTGACGCCAGCGCGGGAGAGGCCGCCGTTCAAGTGCCCTCTTCTCTGGAAGCAGTGGAGCAGGATTACACGGCCAAAGAGGCCATGAAGACCCCCACCTTCTGGATGCTGACGATGGCGTCTGGATTCCGTAACACCGTACACTCGGGCATCATGTTCCTGATGGCGCCTGTAATGGTCTGGTTCCTGATGGGAAGTGGTCGCACTGAAGAAGAAGGCCTCCCCATCGCGGCGCTGTTCATCGGGGTTCTATCCGGCTCCACGCTGGTCTTCAACCTGATTATCGGCTACATGGGCGACCGCGTATCCAAGACAAAGCTTAGCGCCATATGCATGATTGGTGGCACCTTCTCAATGCTGGTTCTGCTAAATCAGAGTGGGCATCTGTGGCAGTTGCTGCTGTTTGTAGTGCTGCTGGCCTTTGCCGAGAGCGTCAACCCGCTGACCTGGGCTATTATGGGCGAATTCTTTGGGCGGAAGTCCTTTGCCACGTTGAGGGGTTGGCAGCACGTTCCCAACCAGTTCATGTCTATGAGCACTCCTGTGTGGATGGGCTGGATCTTTGACAATACCGAGAGTTACTTCTGGTCCTTGATCCCGTTGGCGGCTATCTATGGCATCGCAGGCATTTTCTTCTACACCATGCCGCGACCCAAAAGCAGCTACGGACAAGCGGATAGGCAGGGATAGGGTGAGTTGGGGGCATACAAAGGTCTTTGAATTTATCAATTAACCGCTATTGGAACGTAGTCGATTGCATAGCTGTCGTTACATTCTTGTACATGACTGTCAGAGTATCAATCTGCCTGGTTCTGTCCGCTAGCGGTAGGAACCTTGATCACGTGTATGAGATTTCGAGCAACGTAATTATGAGGCCATGAATTTGTGTCTATTTCAACTATGCCAAATTGTATGTAATGATAATTTAAATTCAACTAGAGTATCTAATTGGGATCGCTTTAGGCATGTAGTTGCCGACTGCATCGGGCATATTCATATTTGCCAAGTCAGAGTTAGCTTGACTGCGATTACCCTTTCTCAAGCCGAGAGTTCTGGAAGACAGTAGGCTATAGCACTCTATCACGCTCCCTCTTGACAAAGCGGTGCTGACGGGCATAGCATCATTAATCATGTCTAGCATACGTACATTTGGTTATTGGTCTTACTATTATTTTACCAACGAAAATACGGTTGGTGGAGGCGTGGTGTCGTCCAAGAACTAGCGTGAGCTAGATAAGTCTGAAAGACTTGAGACCCAGCCAAAACAGGCTGGGTTTTTTTGTGGCCTTTTATATTGTGCAGCATTTCACATTTTAGAAACAGTGACGCAGCATGATAGAGCGAAAGAGTACAGGCCATTCAGACGATATGCTAAGGGCTCGCCAAAAATTCAGGCTCCTTATCGAAGAGTGGTCACAAGGGTTATTCAAAATGCAGAGGAGAGACAGGCATAATGCAACCGTCACCGGCACGCGACGTTAATATTCAGCGAACGGAGCCGCTAATAAGCCCCGTAGACCTCGTGAAAGAGCTACCCCTCACGCCAGAGGTGGAAGCGACAGTGCTCGAGGGCAGACGCCAGATACAGGCTGTTCTGCGAGGCGATGACCCCAGGTTCCTGGTGATCGTCGGGCCTTGCTCCATTCACGACGAGAAGGCGGCTTTGGACTATGCAGTACGCCTCAAGAAGCTTTCTGATGAGATGAGCGATCATGTGCTGCTCGTCATGCGAGTGTACTTCGAGAAGCCTCGCACCACCGTTGGGTGGAAGGGCCTTCTCTACGATCCTAATTTGGACGATACCTTCGACATCAACGAGGGCCTGCGCCGCGCCCGTACTCTGCTCACCAAGATTGGCGAGATAGGGGTGTTCACAGGCACTGAGTTCCTTGATCCCATAGTTCCGCAGTACCTGGCTGGCATGGTTTCGTGGGCGGCCATTGGCGCTCGTACCACCGAGAGCCAGACTCATCGCCAGATGGCTAGCGGCCTAAGCATGCCCGTAGGCTTCAAGAATGGCACCGACGGTAGTGCACAGGTCGCCGTGGACGCTATGATTTCCGCCAGGGCTCCGCACGCTTTTCTAGGGATCGACCACTTCGGCCAGACCTGCGTTGTGCAGACCAGTGGTAACGCTTACGGTCACCTGGTCTTGAGGGGCGGAAACTCAGGCCCCAATTTTGGCTCTGACGCAATTGCAGAGGCGTGCGCCTTGCTTTCCAAGTCTGACGTGCCTTCACAGATGATGGTGGACTGCAGTCACGGCAACTCCAATAAGGACCATACTCGCCAGGGTATCGCGCTGAAGGACATCATTGAGCAGCGTGTTGCTGGTAATGCCAACATCATAGGCTGCATGCTGGAGAGCAATATCAATCCAGGCGCGCAGAAGCTCAATGGTGACTTGGCCTCTCTTGAGTATGGCGTGTCCGTGACCGACGCCTGCATCGGCTGGGACGAGACGGATGAGCTCATGCGGTGGGCGCATGGTAAGATGGCCAATGTCATGGGACAACCGGTAACCTAGTCGTACATTCCTAGTTTGTAAAAAGGTCCCGGATGCTGATAGTCCCCGGGGCCTTTTTTATACTCTATATTTAGATACATTATTTAGATACATTTACAAAATTTAGAATACTTGGGGAACAGGCTTGAAAGTTACTGAACGCACTAAGATCAAAAATCACCCTGAGCGTACCGCTACAGATGAGACGTCGGAAATCTTGTCGGCGGGTTCAGTGGCACACGTGGGCTTCGTGGATGACGGCATGCCATACGTAATTCCCTTGTCATACCACTATGACTCAGATACACCGGACAAAATATACCTGCATGGGGCGCAACGCAGTCGGGCAATGGACTTGTTGGCTTCAGGTGGCCCCATGTGCTTAACAGTGACGCTGACCGACGCTCTGGTGTATTCTCGCAAGGCCATGAACCACTCTATTAACTATCGCAGCGTGGTTCTGTTCGGCAAAGGCCATGACATCGTGGACGAGGACAAGAAGTTTGAGCTGTTCGACAAGATGGTGCAGCGTTACTTTCCTGGGAGAAAGGTTGGCGAGCACTACAACGCACCACCTTCCGCAGACCTGGGCATCACTGCGCTGGTAGAGGTGGACATCGAGGAATGGAACGCCAAGGCAAGACGCGGAGGCCCCACGGGTCCCGACGATGACAAGCCGGACGCATCAGGCACAGCGGGCGTTATGGACCTTCGCGAGGTATAAGAGGCATACCCCTGAGGGATAGGTAGACAGAAGCAAGCTGTAATTGACTGTGAGTGAAGGATAAGAAACTTTTGAATATACCTGGGATTCTCCTAAATCCTGCCCTGAAGATGTTGGGCAAAGGCATGCTTTTCTTCGTGTTACTCATTGCCGTCGCCTCATGCTCAGGCGATGTAGGCCTTCAGGGTATTCCAGGCGGACAAGGCGAGATTGGGATTTCTGGCGAAGACGGAGTTGATGGCTCCACTGGATCACGGGGTATTGCCGGGTCACAGGGAGTCGCAGGGCCTGCTGGTGTTAACGGCAACACTGGAACCCAAGGCAATGCCGGGTCTGCTGGCGAAGACGGAGACAATGGGTTTGCGGTCTATCGAGCGACGCCGGCCAACACCACTATTACCACG
>Ga0066376_10002732_pt1 | contig 16242 bp, 11 predicted proteins | sample Knorr_S15_td_Bot_FD_77009 | JGI IMG/M metagenome (GOLD analysis project Ga0066376, IMG submission 77009) | Marine microbial communities from Southern Atlantic Ocean transect - Knorr_S15_td_Bottom_ad_5009_LV_A | ecosystem: Environmental > Aquatic > Marine > Oceanic | place: Southern Atlantic... | reverse complement strand
GAAACAATATTATTTACATCAGCCTGGCTGTCGCTTTCGTCGGAGCTGCGCTGGGGGCCTGGTTCGGCCTGTGGTACGGTGAGGCTGTCTACCCCGACGGTGTGCGCAACACGAGATTCGCTTTTACCAGCGATGCCAAGTCTCCTGCGAACTGGACGTTCATATTTGGCGCAGCAATGGTTAGCTCGATTTTTGGTTCTTTGTACTACGGGTTCCGTCTCTGGCGGTATCACGAAGTCTAATCCGGGCAACCATCATCGGTCAGGCTAAAACCTACCTACATCGCGCTGGACTGCAAATCTGTTCCCATGTTACCTATCAAGCCGTCTTTAGTTAGGGTTTTGCATTTGACTGGCCGGAACCAACACAGCTACGAAAGCCTTATCAATCAGGTGAACGCTAATTAATACAAAAATTTCGGATGCAATCGTTGTTGGTGGAGGAGTGATAGGCTGCTCCATTGCCTATTACCTGTCCAAGTCCGGCGTAAAGGTCACGCTATTGGAACGCGGCCAGATTGGCATGGAGGCCTCCAACGCAGCCTCCGGTGTGCTGTCCTCACCTCTGCTAAAAAGCGACGATCCCTATACCCGCATGTCATTTGAGAGCCTGGCCATGTTCCCCGATTTGGCGCAAGAGCTTCGCGAGACCTGTGGAGTGGACGTCGAGTTCTCGCGCTGCGGTGAGCTTGGTCTCGCGTTGACCGACGATGAGGTCAGAGAATACCAGGGGTTGGGCATGAAAGTGGCCGAGGCAGGAGGTAGCGCTCGCTGGATGGACTTTGAATCAGTGCATGACTACGAGCCGCAGGTCGGGCCGGAGATTCTAGGTGGCTTCTACATGCCGGAGGTCTGCAAAGTAAACAACCAGCGACTCAGCCTGGCACTTGCTCGCTCGGCGGAGTGGCATGGCGCGCAGATCATGCAGGCTACTGAGGTGGTGGGTCTGGTGCGTAGCGGTCTCAAGATCACAGGCGTGCGGCTGCCTGACGACGAGATCTACGCTGACAACGTTATCCTGGCGGCGGGACCCTGGACTCATGCCCTGGCTGAAAGCGTGGGCGGAGACATTCCGGTGAGGCCGGTACGAGGTCTCAACCTGAATTTGCAGCCCGCAGGTCGCAGCTTCCAGAGTATAATTCATGGCTCATGGGGCATGCTCGTTCCCCGGGCGGACGGCTCTATCATCGTCGGAGCAACGGTGGAGGAGGTAGGATTCGACAACCGGGTCTCCGCTGGCGCGATTCAGGATGTCCTTGAAGTGGCCACCAGCCTGATACCTTCGTTGCGTGACGCCACTCTAAACTGGGCCTTGGCGGGGCTTCGACCTGGCTCCCCCGACGACGCGCCCATGCTGGGTGCCGTGCCCGGTTGGGACGGTCTGATGGTCGCCACGGGACACTACCGCAACGGCATCCTGCTTAGTCCAGTGACAGGCAAACTGATGGCAGATCTTATCACCGGCAAAGACACTGAGATGATCGACCACTTCAGTCCCGGGCGTTTTAGGGAGCAATAAGCTCTCCTTGCAGTAAAGCAGCCTCGGGGCTACACTCAGCCTGAATCTCTAATAACGTGAAATGAGGGCTGCACATGTCTATTAAGATTGGCGTTGGACTTGGCGGATGGCCTTTTTCTGAACCCGACCCAGAACTGCTATGGCAATATGCAGATACCTGTGAGGAGCTGGACGTAGACTCCATCTGGTTTAGTGACCGTGTAGTTGGCCCTGCCTTGAACATGGAGGTAATCGTCGCCATGTCCTTCATCGCAGGCCGCACGAAGAACCTGAAGGTCGGCACCAGCGTAATTGCCTTGCCCTTAAGAAATCCCACGGTGTTGGCCAAAGAGATCGCTACACTGGATTTCCTATCAGGTGGCCGAACACTTCCGGCGGTGGGACTCGGTGCGGATGACCTTGCGGAGTACGAGGCGTGTGGAACGGTTCGCAGGCAGCGCGTCAGCCGGACCGAAGAGGCCATCGAAGTCATGCGCAAGCTCTGGTCGCAGGACCATGTGACGCATCACGGCAAGCACTTCACTCTCAACGACGTAACGATTCAACCCAAGCCCGTTTTTCCTCCGAACGGCATGCCACCTATCTGGATTGGCGGCCGCAGCGAGCCCGCATTGCGACGCACGGCCAGAATCGGCGATGGCTGGCTGGTCTCCCAGGCTACTCCTGACGAGGTTAGCGAGGGCGTCAAGAAGATCAAAGAGCTGGCGCAGGAGTTCAACAACGACATTGAGGACGATCATTACGGCACCTTATTTAGCGTGTGTTTTGCCGATACGCCTGAGGAGGGCGAGCGGTCGGCGGAGCCATACATGGCGCGCCGACGAGAGGACAAACACTGGCGGGAGTTCTCAGCCTTCGGTACGCCGGAGCAGGTCCGAGTGGTTATAGACAGGTACATAGAGGCGGGAGCGGCGAAGTTCGTCATCAGGCCGGCATGCCCTCCCGAACTTATTCAAGAGCAGTTGGAAATATTAGGCAGGGAAGTGGTGCCTTATTATCATGAGACTGCGTCAGTCTGACTCTGGACTAAAGTTACAAGGAAGCAATGAATGGCGGATTACAGGACCACCATAGGGAACGTCGAAATCGCATCGCTCTCTGATGGTCGCCTTCGTTTTGCGCCTTCCGATTTCTTTCCGGATATCGAAGCCAAACAGTGGGACGCCTATCGCAGCGATCTGTCTCCCGAGGGTGACCTGCTAATGAACATGGGCTGCTTTCTCTTGCGCAGCGACGGCAAGACGGTGCTGGTTGATACGGGACTCGGTCTGAAGTCGTATGACCTCGATGCGCTGGAGACGGGTCTGCTGCACGACGAGTTTCAGGACAAGAGCATTAATCCGGACGACGTCGACATTGTAATGATTACGCATCTGCACAGGGACCACGTCGGTTGGAACTTTACGCCGGACGGCGATAGCTGGAGGCCGACCTTTCCCAATGCCAAGTACTACGTGCCTGAGACCGATTGGCGTATCTTCACTCGCCGGGCAGGCATGGAGCGTTTCTCCTACATAAGGGAACAGGTGCTTCCATTGGAGGCGCTGGGTTTGCTGGAGCTTATGGACAGCGAGCAGGTGCTGACCAGCGAGTTGACTGCCATACCGACGCCAGGGCACACCCCAGGTCACACCAGTCTGCTTATCTCATCCGGCGGCGAGAAGGCCATCATCGTGGGAGACGCCTCTCACGTACCCGCGCAGGCTCAGGAAACGCACTGGAGTCCAAGAGCCGATTCCAAGCCTGACGTATCGGCAGAGACTCGCAAGAAGCTGATGGACCGTATTGAGGCCGACAACGCTGTGCTGGTCTCCGGTCACTACCCCGCCCCCGGATATGGCAGGCTGGTACGCCTAGAAGGCCGCCGCTACTGGAAGGCGTTGGACTAGGTAGGTTACGATATGAGTACGATAATCATGATCTCCTCACGCGCTTTGAGGGATAATAAACAAGGCTAAGCAAGATTCCTAACTTAGTTACTTGCACCGGGCGATTTAGGTCTGTTCAGGCGGCAAGAACCATCGACAGATCGAAATAGCCTCTGAATTATAGGAGGCCTAACTGTGAGCAGCCTTCGGATTTCCAGCCAGTCCATTATCGGCATTGCTATCGTCGTAGTTGGTCTGCTGCTATTGCTAAACGCCTTTGGCATCGCCGGGGTCGGTACTGCAATGAAGTGGATTCCATCCATATTCATTGTTTATGGAATATTGCGACTGTTGTTTGCTCGCTTCAGCCAACCCATGGGGCCCATTGTCACCATTGGCGCGCTGCCTGCAGAATCCACAAGTCTTGTTGAAGGCAGCTTCCGGGGGACCGGCGCAGAGGTCACCACCGTGCGCAGCGGCGACAAGACCGACCTCAGTATTGGCATGAAAGGGCAGGGCATCTCGTTCCTCAGGAATCTAGGAGACACCGAATGGGACGTTTACCTGTCACAGAAGCCAGACATGACCCTGAAGATCAACAGCAGAGCCTCCTCTGCCTTCCTTGACCTGCGAGATCTGGAATTAAGTGACATCAGTATTGATGTGGGAGCTTCTGACATCGAAATTGTCATGCCCGCGTTGGCAGGTCACGTCACCGCAGACATCGACGCTGGCGCTGCTGACGTCAACATCGTAATATCAGAAGGTGTTGCGGCCCGTATCAGTGCTAACACCGGCGTGAGTTCTTTGAGCATTGACGCAATCCGATTTCCAAGAAATGGTAATGAGTACCTATCCCCGGACTTCTATGACGCGGTTAACAGGGTTGATATCGAGATAGACTCCGGCGCATCCAGCATTGCTGTCCACTGATAGGGGAGCCTTGCAGCCTGATCCGTCGCGAGTGATCATCGAGCGCATTCTATCTTTCACTAAACACCTCTGACACGTGAATAATGCCCGATATTAATTGGCCAGAAAAACTTGCTCCGTCGCTTGTCACCCCATACAATTAGTGCTACCAATTTTTGTCATTCCGTGTCGCCGCCAACAGGGCCGCGACGCATTAAAGATAACAGCTGTTTAGAGGAGGCCCCATGTATCAGGTTGACCTGTCCGGCAAGAACGGCATCGTGTTTGGCGTCGCCAACCACCGCAGCATCGCCTGGTCCATAGCCCAGACACTAAACAAGGCCGGAGCGCGAATGGCAATCGCCTACCAGAACGAGCGCGTTCGAGACGGTGTCTCCAAGCTGGTAGAAACCCTGGAGGGCGACTCGCCGCTAATCGAATGCGACGTCAGCGACGACGAGGACGTCAAGGTGGCCTTCGACAAGGTGGGTGAGGCCATGGGTGGCCTGGACATCATCGTTCACAGCATAGCCTTCGCAGATCGCAACGACCTAGGCGGCAGGTTTGTGGACACAGGCCGCGAGGGTTTCCGCATGGCGCTGGACATCAGCGCCTATTCGCTGGTCTCCTTAGCAAAGTACGGCACGCCACTAATGAAGAACGGGGGCAGCATCCTGACGCTGACTTTTCAGGCGGCCAATAAGGTCTTCCCCGGATACAACGTCATGGGCACGGCCAAGGCCGCGTTGGAGAACGAGGTCCGGCAGCTAGCGTACGACCTGGGAGTAGACAACATCCGTGTCAATGCGGTGTCAGCAGGCCCGCTGGATACGCTATCCTCTAGGGTGATTAGTCACTACCGCGACATGAAACGAGTTCATGCGGAGCGCTCGCCTATGCGTCGCAACATCACCACCGACGAGGTGGCCAACGCGGCACTCTTTTTGCTAAGCGACATGGCCAGCGGCATCACCGGCGAGATTCTTCACGTGGACACCGGCTACAACATCATGGGCATTTAGTTTTGGATTGTTGGCGGTGCAATGCTGCTAACGAACCGGACTCAATCAATTTGTGCTAGTAAGCGGACCACTCGTGGTCAAGCGCCAGAGCCAAAGCAACAAACATATCTAGGGGATATATAAAAGTATGTGGGCAGACGTTATTGTTGAGGCGTTGAAGGAGAACGAAGTCTCCCTCATCGCATACGTACCAGACATAAGCATTAATCATGTCACCAAGCTAATGCAGGACGACCCCTACTTCCATGTGGTCTCGGCCACGCGGGAGGAGGAGGCCATAGGCATAGCTTCAGGCGCATACGCAACCGGACGCAACGCCGCTGTGTTCATGCAATCCAGCGGATTTGGCAACTGCATCAACGCACTGACCAGTCTTTGCATACCATCCCGAATACCGGTGCCAATGTTTATCAACATGCGGGGCGAGGTAGGCGAATTCAACATCGCCCAGGTCGGCATGGGCAGAGCCGTCAGGCCGATTCTGGATGTGCTGGGTCTGCCGTACTACACGCTGGACACAGAGGACAGGCTCGACCTACGGGTAAGCGGAGCGATCAAGCTCTGCCTCTCGTCTAGGCAACCGCTGGCACTCTGTATGACACCGCTTCTGCATGGAGGGAAACTTGCATAGGTTCTCCGCTACCAAAATGCTTTTGAATCACGTGGGAGACGCCCCCGTGGTCGCCAACCTGGGACCGTCCACCGACGAACTCTGGCACGCCGGTCACCGCGACCGCAACTTCTATACTTATGGATCGATGGGTCTCTGCTCTTCTATAGCTTTGGGTATGGCGCTATCGACCGACGAAAGAGTGGTGTCGCTGGACGGCGACGGGTCGCTGCTTATGAACATGGGCACCATTGCCACAATAGGGCGGGAGAAGCCCAAGAACCTCATCGTCGTCGTTTGGGACAACGAGCAGTGGGCGCAGACAGGCAACCAGCCTAGCCACACGGCCTATGGCACTGATCTGGAGCAGGTCGCCAAGAGCTGCGGCATAGCCAAGACCGCCACCGTATCGGACGAAGAGGAGCTTCAGTCGGTCTTCATGCAAGCGATGGAGGAGGACGGCCCCTGGTTCATCGTGGCCAAGGTGGAGGAGATGGAGGAGTACATGCCCGTTGCTCCTATCGAGCCGGAGATGACCACCTACCGCATGCGCCGTAGTTTTGAATGATTTTGAATAGAGTTTGCATCAGTTCGTGAAGGCATAGCATGGTGGAATTCGTAACAATACGAAGGCTAAGCATTGGCGTATGCGCAGATAATTTTAGACCCGCGCTTGGATCATATATTCGTTCGTGGTGAGTGCCGATTGAATCGAGCATCCTCGACAAGGTCGGGACCTGTCGGGGCCTGTTGAACTACTGGCCTTTTGCCGCAGCCAATTCACCCCAAACCCGTGTAGTCATAGCCAGCCAGGACAATCGGAGCTATTCAGAAATGCCTGACTCCATCTATCTCGAAGTCGAAGAAAACGCCAACAGTGAGTACATGCCTCTGATGCTGTATGAGGCCCATGCGGACCCTGTCCCTATCTTCCAGGTCGTGCTGGACGAGCCGGGCAAAGCCATCGGCCTCTACGACGTCACGGGTTGGAGTAGCGAAGGCGACGGCTCGCCTTGTCCCGCACTGTATTCGCCTGTTTCGGACTCGGGGCAGGCCGTTGTGCACCTGGTGTTTGGCGGCGACTGGGGCATTCGCATGAAGCCCGCTGATTCGCCCGACGGCTGGGATTTAGCCAACGACAACCAGTTTGGTGAGCCCTACCTCATGCTCATGGACGAAGGCGCTGTGGTCCTGGAATAATAATTAGAAAAAATTCGAAGCTAACTAATCCGCTGCTGGCTGTTTTTGGCCTGAATCCGCGTCCGAACGCGGAACCTGTTGCTCGGGTTCCTTATCGTCTATATCAGCCGCCTCAGCTTCAGCACTCTCCGTGTCCGCTACCATCTTCTGCCTTATGGATTTCCAGAACAGGCCAATTAGCGCTACCAGAATAAATCCACTGACGGCATTAATAGCCATGGCGAATGGAGCGCTGGAAGCGTCGGCAACGGCACCAATGGCCAGTGCTCCGAGAGGGCCAGAGCCTATTGCCAGGGACATTATGCCCAACGCCCGGCCTCGCATGTCGTCGCGGGCGACCAGCATCACGATCGTCCCTTGCATGGTCCCGAAGCCCGACGTGCCAAGCCCTAGTATGAACAGTATGGCCAGTGACGCGAAGTACCAGTGGGATAGGGACAGCATCAGCAACATAGATAGGGCCAACAAGGAGCCATACAGGTATACCCGGCCGTGGTAGCTCATATCAGACCGCGAAGCTATGACAAGGGCTCCTATTAGTGCCCCCAGACCCTCCGCACCCAACAGTAAACCCATCAAGCCTGGACCGACATTAAGTACTCGTTCTGCCACTACAGGGATCATCTGCTGGTAGGGGAACAGCATGAAGTTCATGAAAATTGTGATTAATACTACCGCCATGATGATGTTGTTGCCGCGGACGTACTTGAATCCCTCAGCCAGATTCTTGAAGGCGTTCGAGGCGGTGTCGGCCACCATTGGTCGTATCTGTTGACTCTCAGGCAATCTGACGACCGCCATTAGACTGACAGAGAGGGAGTAGAAAAGGACCGCCACAACGTATCCACCAGAAATTCCCACCCATTCAATAAGCAGCCCACCAAGAATAGGGCCGAACATTCTGCTGGAATGCATTCCCAACGAGTCCAATGCTACCGCATTGGTGACCCGCGCCCGACCCAGGATGTCGATGACGATGGACCTGCGAGAGGGCATGTCTAACGCCCAGCCCGTTCCGCTGATCAGCATGACTACGTATGCATGCCAATACTCCATGGTGCCAGTGAAGAGAAGTATGGTTATGACAAGCGCAGCGAATACATTGGCCAATTGGGTTAGCATGAGCAGCCGGCGTTTGTCGGCTTTGTCTGCCAGAAGCCCGCCTATGATGCCGAGCAGAAGCATAGGACCCATCCCAAAGAAACCTACCAGCGCAGCCTTGAACGCCGAATCTGTAATGCTGAATACGAGCCATATCAGCATAGTCATCTGCATCCACCGGGAGATGTACGAGAAGAAGTTGCTCGTCCACAGTGCTCGGTAGCTGCGATTCCTAAATGCGTCGAAGGTATGTGGTATCCGGCTGGATACGCGGGCCAAATCGGAACATCCTGTTATGAATGAGGTCAGAGCCATTCTATACGTCTGCCATACGGCATGATAGTGATACGACGTGCCAAACACGTGCTTATCACCGGAGGCCACAAAAAATCACAGGTATTCACATTTTTGAACCCCAACTAATTCACCCTGCTAAGGCACATTTATCTTGGGTGAATGCTGTGCAGCCAGTACTCCACGCGTTTGCCAACCAGTACAATAGCATGCACCAAGCTCTTGCTTTATGGGTTTCATGGCAGTAGTAGTAGTCCATTCCAAATGTAGGCGTATTTCATGCCTCCGAACGTGATGCCCTGGAAATCCTTTTGGAATTGGAATGAGCGAATGTTGGTTCGATTAAAAAGCCCTTTTCTTGCAGACGTTTTCTGCATAGGCCTGCTTCTGGTAGGTGTAACTGCGTGGATAGGGCTGGGCCTCGTGAATGATTGGCCGACCTACGATGGAATGGCTAAAAGTGGTGGTGTTACCGTGGCCACTTCTTTGGGGACAATTGGTTTATCCATGGCCTTTTTGGGCCTCAAGCCTGGCTGGCAGGACTAGTTTCTGTTCCACACTACGGCCCCACAGTACACACACCATCCGAAGAAGTAATCGAGATAATATGAGTATGTACTCATCTTGTAGTACATAGCTCGTTCCCTGACGAGCCAGTCTCGCAGAGACTCCTCCTGGGTCAGCCCTCGCGCATTATGCGCGAGGGTTTTTTTGTCCAACTTGATGGGCTGGCCACGTTTTGCTCGGGAAAATGCTGGTTAACCAGTCCGAAATTGACAAAGCTCGGCCGTAGAAATTGAAGTAGCAACAGGAGAGGAGAAAGCGCTGAGAATAACAGACGAACAAGTAGGGGCTTTAGGTCTAGGAGTGAATTTTGCGACAGATTGTTGATGTGGCGTGGTCGCCAAGCACGTCTTCTAGGACTCTATAGTGATGAGTCCCTTGCGGAAGGCGTAGCGCAGCAACTCCGTGCCGCTGTGCAGGTCCAGCTTACGCATAATCCTCTGCCGATAAGTCTGAACGGTGTAAGGGCTCACACTGAGATGCTCGGCAATGGCTTGGTTATTCATGCCATCTGCCAGTAGAGACAGTACCTCTCGCTCTCGGGCGCTGAGCCGCTGGTACGTGTCCGGCACCCTATCGGCCTTTTCTCGATTTAGAAAATTGCCGACTAGTTTGCTGGCCATACTGGGGCTGATGAACACCTCACCGCTGTGCACAATGCGGATCGCCGATGTGATCTCTGCCACCTCGATGTCCTTCAGAATGTAGCCTTTCGCTCCGGTCTGAAGCGCACCAAGCATGTGGTCTTCTTTGGTCAGACTGGTGAAGATTATCACGGCGGTGTCTGGCGCGACGTATGAGAGACGCTTCAGCATTTCCGAGCCAGGGGCAGAGGGGAGATCAAGCTCCAGAAGAACGACATCGGGCTGAAGCCGCTGAATCTCCGCGATCGCCTGCCAGCCATCACTGGATTCGCCGACCACATTAATATCGGTTTCGCCCCCAAGAGTTGCGGAGACTCCGTATGTCACAACCGGGTGGTCAGCGATAAATACGCTAATAGTTTCGCCTCGCGTGCGACCGGAAACTGGATTCATTGGCTCTGCTATGAGAGGCAAGGTTTGTTCCAAAGTCTTAACTCTTTCAATGTATGCTTTTGTAACAAATAAACAGTACAGCATTCTCGTAAACCCTGTGTAGCCATACTACAGGTGGATTCACCTCTTACACTGCCATGGTCGGCAGAAAGTTAAGCCTGATATTTTCCCATGGGTTTAGCGTGCCGCCCGGAAACTCGGAGATATACAGAAGCCCTCAGGGAAAGCAGCTCAAAGGCGGTGGTCAATGCCGAAAATGATCGTTCATGAGGCGCAGTTTGGATATAGATACTGCTCTAATCGGTTACCATGTTTCTTGTGCTCGTTTGCGGTCTTAAAAATATCTATGGATACGTAGATGCGATAATGAGCATAGCCAAAATCCAATGTAACACTGAGGAGACACCCTCTTGAGTTATTTTACCGGCCTGGCCTTGCGTCGCCGTCCGGTTACTATTCTGACCATTATTCTGATAATGGCCATGGGCGTTTTTGCGTACAACAATTTTCAGAGAGAACTGTTTCCCCAGATCGAATTCCCCAATATCACTATTCTCACCTTGTATCCCAACTCTGATCCAGACACAGTGGTTCGGGATGTTACGAAGCCCATAGAAGACGCTATCTCTGGCATTTCAGGCATCGCAGACATCCAGTCGACATCTGGCGAGAACATCTCCATCATTCTGGCGACTTTCGAATTCGGAGAAGATCTGGATGAAGCTGAAAGAGAGCTGGAAAACGCCATTAACGAAATCGATTTTCTGTCTGGTGTAGACGACCCGACGATCGTCCGAATCAACAGCGACACCTTCCCTGCGATTCAACTTAGCGTGCTGGGCGATACCGACATTCCGGGTCTGCAGCGAATACTGGACAACATCATCATTCCCAGGATCAACAGAGTCGACGGTGTTTTTAGAGTCGACACCCTGGGCAAGGTGGATGAAAAGCTCTTCGTAACGGTGGACACGGACAGGCTGGTAGCGCTCGGGCTCAGCATTACCCAAGTGGCCAATGCTATAGCTTTGAACAACACTAGCTTTCCTGCCGGAAGCATCAGTACTGAAGGCTCATCCATTGCGATAAGGACGACTCACCAGTTTGGTACGATCGATGATATCCGGAACCTGACCGTTGGATTTGAGAACGCCACTGGCGGTCCGGTTCAGGGTGCGCGAACAGGTGCCCGGCCAATCCTGATGTCAGAAATCGCCGAGATATCCATCAGCACTGCTAACCCCAGGACCATATCCCGAACAAACGGCAAACCCAGCCTAAGCCTTGCCATCCTTAAAGATTCGGACGCAAATACGGTAAACGTCACTGAAGGCGTAATTGCGGTCATTGAGGACCTGGAGGCGTCAGGCGCGCTCCCGGAGCACATGGACCTGCTGGTGCTATCCAACGATGGCCCCGCTGTAAAAGAGTCCCTTAACTCCCTGCTGCTCGACGGAACAATTGGGTTTGTTTTCGCGGTCATGGTCGTCTTCATTTTCCTGCTCAACGTTCGCCCTTCTTTAATGAGGGGCATTGGCATGGCCCTTCGACCTACAACGATCATCGCCATATCCATTCCGCTCAGCATTTTGCTGGGCATCCTGTTCATGTCCGCCACCGACATCACCTTAAACTTCATGTCGCTTGCCGGGCTCGCCATAGCGGTAGGTCGTGTGGTTGATGACAGCATCGTGGTGTTGGAGAACATGTACCGCCACATCCAGAGGGGCGAGGACAGGCTTGAGGCCGCATATGAGGCCACGAAAGAGGTAAGCGCGGCAATCGTCTCGTCTACTCTCACGACTGTGGCCGTGTTTGTCCCTCTGGGGTTCATACAGGGCCTGGTGGGAGAGTTCTTCAGCCCATTCGCCCTGTCCGTAAGCCTGGCAATGATCGCCTCGACCATCGTTGCCATAACGGCGGTGCCGGTTCTTGGTGCTCTTTTGCTGAGGCGCGATGACCAGGCTGTGACTGGGATGAGCATGAGCGACGACGATGTCGAGGACTCGCTCATTCAGCGGGTGTATTCGCCGGTGCTGATCTGGTCTCTTGGTCACAAATTCTTCACGCTACTTATAGCGGTCGTCGTAACCCTGGCCGTGAGCGTTCCCTTAATGATGTTCGTCATTCCGGTAACGTTCTTTCCGGCAGGCACACCTGAATTTCTAACAATCGACGTAGAGCTGCCCACCGGGACATCCGTTGAGCGCACCTTTGCGGAGGTAGTCAATGTTGAGGAGGCGCTGCAAGAGTTCGAGAGCCTGGGCTTCGTTGAGACTTACCAGGTGACGCTCGGTGCTTCCGCCAACGAGTTTGGCCCCAGCGCAATTAGCGGTGGCTTTGACACTGCGGGCTTCATTGTGCGCCTCAACAAAGATGCCGTGCCTGAAGACATCGGGAACCTGATCCGGGCGCAGATGCCGGTGGCTGACGACTTTTCTGTCACCGTGCGGGAAATATCAGGCGGACCTCCGGCGGGCGCTCTGGAGATCAAGGTAACTGGTCCTAACTTCAATGATATTTCGGCCGTCTCCCGTGACCTTGAGCAGCGTCTTGGTGAGCTTGAGGGCATCATCAATCTCGCCAGCAACATCTCTGAAGCCAAAAGCGAAGTGGTGATTAGGATCGACCCCTCAAGGGCAGCTGAGTTCGGTCTGACCACCGTCACAGCAGGGCAACAGGTAAGCCAGTTCATCGTCGGCAGACCGGTCTCTGAGATTGACCTGGAAGGCGTGACGATGGACATTGTGCTGCGGGGCCGCCCCAGCGATGTAGACGATATTAACAAGCTGAAGAACCTGACTATTGAGGGGCCGCTGGGCAATACAAAACTGGGCTTAATTTCCAGTATTGCCATCGAGGACGGTCCGATATCTATCTCTCGATTCGATAGTGAAAGGTCTGCCAGCATAACAGGCGATATCGTCGGAGACGACACTCAGGCTGTTGGGGTAAAGGTTGACGCGGTCATAGCGTCTATGCCTATGCCGCCCGGTGTAGAGGTGAAGTCCGGCGGTATATTTGAGCAGATCAACGAGGGCTTCCAGGACGTCTTCATGGCCATGATCGTAGGAATTGTCCTGGTCTACCTAGTGATGGTTGCCAGCCTTGGTTCGATACGAAACCCATTTATCATTGTGCTGAGCTTGCCTCTGGCGGTGGTGGGTGCGCTCCTTGCCCTGGCCATCACAGGCCGGACCCTCAGCCTCTCCGCGCTGATGGGCTTCTTGCTCCTCATCGGCGTGGTGGTTACCAACGCCATCGTACTGTTGACCTTTGTCGAGCAACTCCGCGAGAGGGGTTACAGCGTTTACGATGCGCTGCTGCAGGGCGGGCGCATTCGCTTGCGGCCAATACTGATGACTGCTTTCACAACCACCTTTGCCCTGTTCCCGTTGGCGGCTTTCTCCACCACGGATAGCGGCATCATCGGCGCCGAGCTGGCCACTGTCGTCATCGGAGGCCTGTTCAGCTCCACCTTCCTCACGCTTATCGTCGTGCCGGTCATGTACACCTTGATGAACGTGAGCATTCCCGGACTGTTCACGCGGATATGGCAAAAGCTGCGCCGCAGTTCGACTTACAACCCGCCCGCGTCAGGATTCCAACCCAGAAACGACTAAATTTGTATTGTGGGCGTGCCATAATTTGGCTGGCGATGACGGCATTTAGCTCGGGGCGGCTACGGCCACACTTAGCTGGGACTGCGTTTTGTGAGGCGGGCGTGTTTTTGTATCGTGGGCTATCCAGAAATAGGGCGGCGATGATGTATTAGCAGCTTACCTGCTTTGCCATTCTCAACAAGGTTGGTTTGGGGTGACAGGCCTATTGAGAACCTTGCCTCGCGAAGGCCAGCCCCCACACAGACGCCGCTCCAGCAACCTTGAGCTATTCTGCGCATGCCGACATGGTGTTTCCCGTGGTGATCACGGTGTCAGATAGCACAAATCCAATCGCGGCTTTCAGTTGGACGGGAGTACACCGTAGAGAGCAATGGCCTGGGATTGCTACTCTCCTAGTCGGTGGAGGCGCAGAGGCCCACCCGAATTCCAAGGCGATGCTAGCCGATCTTATTGTCGCCCAGGCACATCGGGCTGTAGACCAAGATATTATGGTCACAACTTCTCCGTGTCTTCTGCAACGCCGGACAGACGCATCGGTGAGTGAGACAAATCCGCGGCTTCCTTCCGAGACTGCGCAGATAGTCGGGCTGTGTTTGCGCACCCGTAACAACGACGCAACCAATTGCGGACACTGATAGGCTCTACCTTGCCCTTTTTGACAGCGTTATAGTCCCCAGCCACCTCTGCGCGGTATTCTAGTTGCGGATCGTTTATGGGTCGTGGCTTGTTCGTTCGTAGACATAGGTTCGGCCGGGCAAACTAATTATGAGTGTGTCGTCTTCCACTATCTTGAATCCAATACTGAGATCCGGTGAAGAGGTGAGAGGTATATGTAGATTGGAAGCAGAGGAAGATCCATAACCAGGACCATGCGTGTAGGTGCACATATTCCGCCAGGGAATCAAACTCTGTCCCTGACCAGGTATGTAGCGAACGAATCCGACGGAATTGGTCTTGTCGTGTGCTTCGTTGGGGTTCCAGTCAAGATATTCATAATCAGGTGACCCCGCGTCAGGGCTGGCACTCCGCATGTAGACACGATAAGAGCCTCCATAGTCACATTGCCATGTGCTTAGGTCTGGTTGGAGTTGGTAGTTTCCGGTCTCTTCCTTCATCCAATCGTTTGATGTCCCAGAGACACTCTCGTCAAAAGTTAGTTTTGTGTTCACGACTACGAACGGTGGAACATACCCCATAATGTCGGCTGTCATTTGAGTCCGCTTCCATTGGCCATGCAAATGCGGGTTGTACGTATGGAAACGTAGCGTGAGCGACTCTTCTACCCCCGTGACGTTGGTGATCACAAGCGCGATAGTTTCGTAGTTTTTGATCTCATCTTCGTCGAGCTCGTCCGACTCCACAGCGTCTGCGCATAGGCCTACTTTCATCCGACAAAACACATACTCGATTTCTTGGGACAAATCAATTGGAGGTTTTTCCCATTCCCCGTCGACTTTGGTTATTGCGGTTATGCGGAATGGTTCAGGCACTTCCGATAAATCAAGGTGCAGTCGGCTTAATTCGGGTTTCGTCTCCTCCTGAAATTCGAACAAATAGAGCCGTTTCGAGTATGGAGCGATGCTAAGGTCGAAGCGATCTTCAGTTCCTTTGTTCAGTTCAACAGGTTGCATCTCTAAAGGCCCGTTTTGAGGCGTGAACGCAAGCTGAGCGCCGTTGTCGTCCAACTTCTCGACAGGAGGATCTTGGTTGAACCCCATGACTGATACTTCTTGCCAGAGAGTCGGGAAGTCGCCCGGAAAGAGCATCGGAAGCTTCTCTAAAGCGTCTTGCTCACAGCAAGAAGCACGGAGCATAGCGCCAATGGCATCGATCCCGCCGCCGCCCGGCCCAAATTCCGCATAAAGCAGCGGAAAGAGGACATCGTTAGTTCGATCTGTGAAATCTTTCTCGAACCAGGTTGTCCAGTTCCTTGTGGCCCTGAAATGTTCCATATGTGGCCGGTTGTTCAGCGGCTCGTAATGCTGGTTAACGATATGCTCCGCCCAAGTGGCGGTCCCTTCCATTAACCAATCAGGAGTGAACACCCTTTTGGAATACTGCAAGCAGTGGAAGAATTCATGGGTAATCGTGGCCTGCCACTGTCCAGGACCAAAGAGCCAGATGTGGCAAACACCGCTCTGTGCGCCGTAGTCAGTAGTCTTGTATCCAGAATTGCCGGGTCCCAGGGGATCCCAGGGTGCAGACTGACTCGCGTAGCCGTAAATGAAGCTCCCATCCGTTTCGCCGGGGACTGGCAATCCTGGAAAACTGATGGTGGTGTCCTCGTGCATCTGAATGTAGAGATGGTGCTTCCATCCTCCCAGATGGAGAACCTGTTCAAGCTCAGGGCTCACGCGGTCCAGGAGGTCTCTGATTTCGGTTGCTCGAGTTTTTTGCGCTGGTGTGAGCCCACCGCCATCCGAGACATCTATATTAGGGTCATATGGTTCGGGCAGGAGCCACGGGAAGCAAAAGTGAACCCATCCGCCATTT
>Ga0066376_10002728_pt1 | contig 16279 bp, 14 predicted proteins | sample Knorr_S15_td_Bot_FD_77009 | JGI IMG/M metagenome (GOLD analysis project Ga0066376, IMG submission 77009) | Marine microbial communities from Southern Atlantic Ocean transect - Knorr_S15_td_Bottom_ad_5009_LV_A | ecosystem: Environmental > Aquatic > Marine > Oceanic | place: Southern Atlantic... | reverse complement strand
TCAGGCACAAATCTGAGACTAGAAAACACCTATGACCATGCCTGGAGATGATTTCCTACTAACTCTTGATCAGTAGGTTGTCAGCAAATATACTTGCAACCTATTTGCAACCTAAATCTGCAACACTTGATAACATTACATAGACTATAGGCACGATTAGGGATTTGGTTGGTATACTGAATGAGACGAGATTACGCCTGCCAACATGCATCGACACACCAACAACCGCACTCTCAAGGCGGAGATCAGGGGTTCAAATCCCCTACGCCCTACCAAACTTAGGCACGAAAAAGACCCCTGGAATATCCCAGGGGTCTTTTCTTATAGCTGTTTGCCTAATGGTAAGGCATCCGCCTGCTGCATTCTGAGAGCTGTACTTATGTCCGGCAAAAAGTTGGACTCTAAAGACCTGCTCGGGTTAATCAATAGAGCCATAAACAATGCTTGGCCGAGTTACATGTCAATTATCGCTGTAGGGAAAGCTGAGGCACTCAACGATCTTCACAGTGACGATTCTGGGCGGACTGATCCAAAAACTTAAATTAGATTGACCTGGTCCGACCGCACCGTCACCAACTCCTCAGTGTCTAGCATGACGTGATACCCGTTGGCCCGCTCGTTAGGGTTGTCCACGGTCCGCTGTTACACATTAGCTTCGACCGTGCCAATTTGGCCATCGTAGTTGCCCGAGATGATTGTCACCCGGTCGCCGCGGCGTCGCATACAGTTCATCGGCTTGAAGGTAGGCTGGTGTCATCGGGTGCGAGAAGAGGACTTTGTCTGCGAATAATCCTGGGATACGGTCCGGCTTGTCTTTGGCGATGGGTGAAGGTTGAATCCACAATAGGCCACCTCCAGGAAATTGCTGGTTAATATAGCCGAACTCTACGGGCTTCCCGGTAGCCCTATTTCTTGTTCCGGTATTTCCAGAAAGCAAAGACAGTTGGCTCAGCAACGCCTCTCGTTGACCGGTTCGGAGGATGTAGATACGCTGTCCCCTTTAGTCTTATAGATTGAATGACCATGACTAATCTATTGTTTTTGTTGTTGGCTACCGTTTCCGCAGTCTACCTGGGCTTCAACTTTAGCCGGGGACGCCAGAAACGGATATCGGTGCCGTTCGTTGTTGTCCTTGTACTTGTGATCGGTTATGGCGGGTGGCAAGTATCCCGCGATTCAAGCGACCGCTTTGAGTCATCCGACACTCCAAGTGGACAGATCGGAGAAAACGCGAAGCAACAACTTTCCGTCCCGGAAGACTTAAATCTTGCCGATCCTGGTGACATCCCGGCAGACAACTCTATCAACCCGATAGTGACCAAACCACCGTCTGTACCGAAAGACTTAGATGCCGCCGATTCCAATGACATCCCGATCGCGATTAAACGACTGTCCGTCCCGACTGGCATCAATCCGGCCAGTCCCGGTGACATCCCATCAGACAATTTGATCAACACGGGCGACCTTCTAGCATTTCTTCAATCTGTATCATTGGATGGCCGCACTCAAATACTGAACAACGCCCGGCTATGGGCTGAGATTTGGACTTTCAATAACGCGGCCATGAGGTTCAGCAGCAACGATGTAATATCTCTCTTGAATCAATTGCCGGAACCTTCGCGATTAGACGAGGTCGACGCTCTGGTGGCGAACGCCGTTCTAGCTTCAAAAAACTAACAGAACCTGAAAAGCCCCGACCGCCAAACGCCCTCTCAAAGCGGAGATCAGGGGTTCAGATCCCCTACGCCCTACCAACCAGTACAACTGGATTTAAGAAAGCCCCTGGAGTCATCCGGGGGCTTTTTGATTTTGTGCCTTGCAACCTAAATGCTGCCTACTCTAAACTGCTGTCGAATATCCCACTCGTCGCAGTCTCGTCGGGTAATCACTCTGGAGGGATAACTTGATGATCGAAGCCGGCAGAGTCGTTAGCCTCTTTGTCGTTGACCGTAAGGCTGAGCCGATGCAGCAGGTAGAACAGTTCTCCGCATTGGCCGGACGGGGCATAGAAGGTGACCGTTATCTTTTGGGCACGGGAACCTATTCGAAAAAACCGGAGCCCGGCCGGCAGATCACCCTGATCAAAAGTGAAGTATTGGAGTCGCTAAAGGACAAGTTCAACATAACCGTTAAACCCGAGGAGTCCCGCCGGAACGTCCTCACCGAGGGCATCGAGATCAACGATCTTATCGGGACCGAATTCTTCGTGGGGACCGTCCGCCTGCGTGCCCACCGGCTCACCGAGCCGTGTAAATATCTGGAGAACCTCCTTGAGCAACCTGGTCTATACAAAGAGCTCTGGGGCAACGGCGGGATCAGCTGTGAGATATTGACTGATGGAGTTATCAACGAGGGAGATATCATCGCCGCTACCCTCGACTAAAAAATCAACTTGGCTCGTGTGACAGCCAATCTGCTTTCCTTTGGAATCACACGGGCGGTACAATACAAGCGACACCATTCAGAAAAACCAGCCAATAGAAACAAACAAGCTATAGACATCACGAAGAGACCCTTGGCGAAATATCCAGTTGCGGTGATGGCCGTGACTGGCCCTTTCTTGAAGAGATAACTTCCGAGCACCTCCGCGCATCTGCGGGGCCGATCAAGGCCTTTGGCGACTGTCAGACATCCTGCGTCTGGCCGGCGCATAGATAGCGTATTGGTGATTTGTCCCCCTCCAACTAAGGTCCGCGATACACGTGGCGGCCGGTGAAACCCGGCGAAACCCGGCGAAACATAAAAACTTGCCGGTCGATCTAACGGTCCCGTCCGCGTGGGCGTAACCCCCCCAAGGTAGCTTTTATTAGGTAGCTTTATCAGGTAGTTGCCGCTGGCATGTTGCGGCTTCAGCCGTCTCAAGAAAGCGCTGCCCTTCTCTTCGGCTGGCAAAATCTACCCATCCGGACTTTTAATGTTTGATCTGGCGCACTTGTCCAGGATTCGCACCGAATCCTTGGCCGGACTCACCGTCTCGCTGGCCCTGGTGCCCGAAGCGGTGGCCTTCGCGTTCGTGGTGGGGGTTCATCCCCTGGTGGGGCTCTATGCCGCGTTCATCGTCGGACTGATCACGTCTTTGACCGGCGGACGGCCCGGCATGATCTCCGGCGCCACGGGGTCTCTGGCGGTGGTCATGGTCTCGTTGGTCAGCGAGAACGGCATCGAGTACCTGTTCTTCACCGTGGTCGCCATGGGCGTGATCCAAATCGTGGTCGGGGCGTTCCGGTTGGGCAACCTGATCCGCATGGTCCCCTTCCCGGTGATGCTCGGGTTCGTGAACGGCCTGGCCATCGTCATCGGCCTGGCCCAGTTGGAGAGCTTCAAGATCGAGGGAGCTGACGGGAGCAAGTCGTGGCTGCCCATCCCTGACCTGGCGATCTTGCTCGGACTGATCGCCGCGACCATGGCCGTCATCTACCTGGTGCCCAGGCTCTCCAAGCGGGTCCCGGCGGCGTTGGCTGGGATATTGGTCGTATCGGGGGCCGTGATATTTGGCAACATCGACACCCCAACGGTCGGCGACCTAGCCAGCATCTCCGGCGGGCTCCCGCCCTTCTCCGTGCCCAACGTGCCGTTCACTCTGGAGACCTTCCGGATAATCCTGCCCTTCGCCTTCATCCTGGCGGGGATCGGGCTGATCGAGTCGCTGCTGACCCTTTCGTTGATCGACGGGATAACGGAAACCAAGGGTCAGAAGAACCGGGAGTGCATGTCCCAGGGTCTGGCCAACGTGGTGACGGGGTTCTTCGGCGGGATGGGCGGCTGCGCCATGATCGGCCAGAGCATGATTAACATCAAATCGGGCGCCCGGTGGCGCCTGTCCGGTGTCTTAGCGGCGCTGTTCCTGCTGGCGTTCATCCTGTTTGCGTCGTCGCTGATCGAGCAGATACCCATCGCCGCGCTGGTGGGCGTGATGTTCGTGGTGGTCATCGGGACCTTCTCCTGGTCCAGCCTGCGGATCATCCGGAAGGTGCCCCTCTCCGACGCTCTGGTCATGGTGCTGGTGTCGGCGGTGACCGTGGCCACCGACCTGGCGATCGCGGTGGTGGTTGGGGTGATCGTCTCCGCGTTGGTGTTCGCCTGGAAGACCGCGCGCCACATCTACGTTGATGCCGGAGTCGGGACCACCCTCCACCGTAAGGTCTACAACCTCCACGGCCAGCTCTGTTTCGCCTCGGTCAGCACCTTCCGGGAGCTATTCGACCCGGCGTCCGACCCCGAAGAAGTGGTGCTCAATTTCGCCAACTCGCGGGTCTGGGACCACTCGGGGATGGAAGCGATCGTGGAGCTGGCCCAACGCTACGGCCGCGCCCGCAAACGCCTGCACCTCCTGAACCTCAGCGAGAACTGCCAAAAGATGCTGAAAAAGGCCAACGTGATCGTCCTCCCCGAAACCGAAGACAACCCCAGCTACCGGGTGGCGTTGTCGGATCTGGGGGATTCGGACTGATTGCAAATTCCAACGTCCAACCACTTGGTCACGAAGAAGACCTCTGGAAATCCCCAGAGGTCTTCTTGATTTTCGGTCTGGCCCGCCTGGAGTGAAGCAGCCGACTCTACCTCGAACGGACCGACATCGAAGGCCACGGTCTAAGACGCGGGCACGAGTTGGTAGCCAAGCTGGTGTCACCTTTCCCCGCTGAAGGCATCGACATGAAGCCGATCAATGACCCAGAGGTGGTGCGGCTGCCGCTGCGCAACGGGTACCCGATTCCGGAGGATGTGCTGTAGGGGCTCGGCAGATTGGTTCGGGTCCTGGAGAAGAAGCCGGAGGAGTGATCCCCCGGCTTCTTAATTTAAGTCGATCGGCCAAGTCAAGCTGATAGAATACGCAAATCAGTAACTTAATTGGAAAGATAATTCGTTGGTGAGTGAAATGGTGAACAAGAATCAACTGGATGATTCATCGCCTGAAGAAATCGACTTACCGCATCCGGACATGCAAACGGTCGGTGATGTCCCTCTTGGAATCGACGGGGCGGGAGAAGCCGATTGGGATCAAGTCGATATCCTCCATGATGTGATCACGAGAGGTCCAAATCGTCAGACAATCGCGGTTACGGGCGGATGGGGGAGTGGCAAGACCTCTCTGATGCGGCTTGTTCAGGCCAAAATCGATAAGTCGAAAAGATATCCGGCGGTCTGGTTCAATGTCTGGCGCTACGAGCGCGAAGACGATTTGGTAGTGCCGTTGCTGCAGACTATAGAGTATGAACTAGAGAACGCCCATTGGCTTGATGACGAGAAGGGGTCCAGGGTGCGTGATGGATTACGCAAGCTCACTTTGGGGTTCTTGAGTGGAATCTCTCTCCAATATGGACCCATTAAAGCCTTTGATGGCGAGAAGGTCGCCGATTTTTTTGAACCCGATAAAGAAAACAACACACAGGCGAGCCAATATTTTGGCTTCGTGACGAGATTGGAGCGGCTCGTAAACACCTTGAAAGAAGATGACCCACAATTTCGAATCGTCATATTTGTCGATGACCTCGACCGATGCCAACATGAAGCCATGTTTCGCCTTATGGAGTCAATGAAGCTATTCTTCGATATTGCTGGCGTTGTATTCGTGACTGGTGTGGCCACGGATCCGCTTCGTCAAGCGGTTGCTGAGCACTACAACGAGAAAGTGGACGCCGATAACATAACACGAGCCGATTTGTATGTAGACAAAATCTTTCCTCAGCAATTCAGAGTAGTCGTGTCACCAGCAAATGCCATCAGAAGATATGTGAATGCAACGGCATGTCCCTTGTTCCTAGAAAAAGAGGGCTGATAGACAGACCGATCGAATCGTTAGGAAAACCAGGGCCACCGCCGCCAGTGGCACAGCGAGGCCAACCAGCGTCAACCCGAAGAAAAAGGCCGCGGCCAACCCGACGCAGACTCCGGCATGCACAACGAGGTACTCTCCAAGTCCGACCTGTTCTACGGTGATTTGGCCCCTGTCGAACGCCGAGAGCTTGCTGGTGATTTCCATGCGTAGAGTATCGACGATTTCCGTGGTGATAAAGAGTACCGGCGGTGCCAGGAAAATGACCTAAAAGTACCGGTTCTCAGAAGGGTGCAGGCCGCTCCCGGCCGTTCGTGTATGATTGCCCCGAACCAGGCTCCGAACCAGGCCCCGGACCAGCTTGCGAACCACAGGAAACACTGAAAAACATGGACACACCTGAATCAAGAACCGACGTACTTGAGGCAGAGGTCAGCACGGTCAAGGAATACCTCGCCTCGTTATCCCCCGACGACTTGCAGCGGCCCAGCGCCTGTGCGGACTGGTCCGTGGCCGACGTTCTAGCGCACCTGGCCGGCCAGGAACATGCATCACGGGTTAGGAGAGGGCTCGAGGGGGACTATTCTCCGCCAGAGGGCTCTCCGGCGGTGGCGGACCACGATGAGGACCGGTTCGCCAAGAACATCTTCGACCGGGCGCTGGCGACCCGGGAGCAGCACGGAAACCAACTGTTGTCCTATCTGGCCCAACGGCTGGACGAGGCGGTCGAGGTCTTCAACTCCGTGGGCCCCGATGATTGGGACAAACTCTGCTACTGGCCCCCTGGACCGATGGCAGTGCGGACCCTGCTGGACCAGCGCATCGCCGAGCTGACCATGCACACTTGGGACTTCAGGTCAGTCCTGGACGACGATTTTCATCTCTCGGCCGATGCTGTTGAGGCGTTAATCGAAGGCGTTGACCGGGCGGTTCGCCGGGCGTTCCGGCCCGACCCGTCTCTAACAGACACGCTGGTCCACCGCTTCGTTTTGGATGTCCCGGCCGGCGCTCGCAGAGACATCATCATCACGGCGGACGGCGCACAGGTACAGCCGGCGGGTAACCACGAACCGGACGTGACCTTCCAATGCGGCGGTGAGACTTACGTCTTGATCATGTTCGGGCGGCTGAAGATCGCCGACGCCCTGTCGGAAGGCAGTCTGACCTTTGACGGCAACCCGGCATTGGCGGTGGGCTTTGGCCAGCGGTTCGTAGGCGGCTGATCTAGCTGGACACTTCGGTCAGTCGTTTCCGGCGGCAGGCGCGGCTTCGGTGGGTCCATCTGGCGTTGTGTCTTCAGCCGAAGTGACCTTGGGCAGGAACTCCAACCAGCCCGGCAGGTACCAATTCCATCTTCCCAGCAGTTTCATGCTGGCCGGCAGCAGAATCACCCGGATCACTGTGGCGTCGATGAACACGGCCACCGCCAGCCCCAGGCCGAATTGCTGCAGGCCCAGCACCCGGCTGGTGGCAAAGGCGGCGAACACCCCCACCATCACCGCCGCCGCGCTGGTGATCTGGCCGGCCGTCAGGCGGATGCCCGTGGCCACGGCGCGCTCGTTCTCCCCATGCTTGTCATACTCTTCCTTGATCCGGTTGAGCAGCAGCATGTGGTAGTCCATGGACAGTCCGAAGAGGATGCCGAAGAGGAACAGCGGCAGCCACGTCTCAATTATCCCAGACTCCTCGGAGCCGAGGATACTGATGCCCCAACCCCATTGGAAAACCATGACCAGGATGCCGTAGACGGCGCCCACCGATAGCAGGTTCAACGCCAGCGCCTTGATGGGTATGACGATGGACCGGAACATCACCAGCAACAACAGGAATGACAACCCCAGCACGAAGGCGAATACGTAATACGCCGAGCTGAACATCCGGTCCCGGAAGTCGATCCCCTCGGCCGTGTCTCCGGCCACGTAGGTGTCGGCGTGGATGCCGGCGAACGCCTCTGGCACTATCTGCTCCCGGAGCAGCCGCACCGCGTCTTCAGAGGCATCGTCATCGATGTTGCCGGCCAACGGGACATTGATGCGGGTAAGGGTGCCCGTGCGGTCGGTGACCGTGTCGAAGGGCCCCAGGAACGCATCATTTTCTTCGACGCTCTTGATCAGTGCGGCGACGGCCCCCAGAATCTCAGGGGTATTGACGTCTGGAGCGTCAACCACCACCTTGGCCGGCAGGATCAAGCTGCTGGAGAAATGGTCTTCCAGCAACTCCAAGGCCCGCTTGCTCTTGAGGTCGTCGGGTAGAGCGTCGGCGCCGGCGTTGAATCCCAGGTTCATTGAAAAGAAGGGGACCGTGAGGGCCACCAGCGCCGCTATCGTCAGCGTCGCCAGGGGAAGCGGCCGCGCCAGCACCCAGCCGGTGATGGTGGACCAGATACCGCCCCCGTCTGATTCCCGGGCCAGGAAGGGTATCCGCAGACGGTTCACGCCGTCTCCCAGCAGGGAAAGCAGGCCCGGCAGTAGCGTCAATGAGGCGATCACGGACACGAACACCACGATTATTGCGCCTAAAGCCATGGAGATGAACGTGGAATCGCGGGTAAGCATCAGTCCGGCCAACGACAAGACCACGGTGATGCCAGCGTAGAACACAGCCCTTCCAGTGGTGTTGGCGGCCACCGTGATGGCCTCGATCTTCTCCCGCCCGGCCGAACGCTCCGTCCGGTAGCGGCTGACGATGAAGAGGGAGTAGTCTATGCCGACCGCCAGCCCCATCAGCAGGATCATCTCGGCGTATAACTCGACCAGCGGATAGACCTGGCTGACCACGGCCGCGATGCCGATGGCGGTGAAGATGGAGCCCACAGCCATCACCAGTGGAATCAGCGCGGCGATCAACGCCCGGAAGGCCAAGATCAGGATCACCAGGCCAATCACCAGCGAATAGAGCAGTATCCGGTTGAAATCTTCGGTCAAAATCTCGTCAAACTCCTCTTCGATGAGCCGGAAGCTGACCACCCCTATCTCAAATCCGGCGGCGTTGTCCGAAGCCTCCCGTACCGTCTCAAGGAGCGGCCCGATCTCGATCTCTCCGGCCGGGTCGCCGGGGTTCTGGAGCGTGACCAAGGCCAGCACGGCATTGCCGTCGTCCGCGAACATGCTGGGGTTGCCGGTGTCGTAAAAGCTGATGGCGTTCAAGACCTGAGGAAGCTCCCTGATCGCCTGGACCGTTGACTCCACCGTCTCCTTGAACAAAGGGTCGTTGGCGTCTAAGGAAGGGTTGCTGAAGATCAGTCTCTCGCGCCTGGTGTGACTGGCGGGCTGAGTAGCGGCGGGGTCAGGGGCGAACCGCTCGTTCAGGAGCTCCGACCCTTTGCCCGATTCTCCAACGCCGCCTCCGTCGTCTGTTGTGTCGGCGCCTACGAATCCGATGGCGAGGACCGCCAGCACGATGACCAAGACCGCGGCAAGCAGGATTATCCAGCGGTGAACCGCGCTCCAGCGGGCGATCCGCGCCGTGAATGACAGACCTGTAGTTACGCTACTCATGATTTTCCCTGGGCTCTTATCTTAAAACGCCGGCCTAGACCGCGTTGGGTCCCACGGGTTTTACGGATTGCCGTACAAACTAAGATTTGGTGTTGGCAATATCAAACGATGGCAGCGGATATCGTAACATCCGATCGCTCTGCTAATATCATTCTAGTTACATCGTATTGCCCAACTTGACCCCCCATAGGCCGTGTGCTATACACCGGGCAACCCCCAGCCAATAGACCGTGATGGGATCTTACAGGAGGCGCGACGTGGTATTGGACGTGAAGAGTCTGGTGGACACCGATGCCGGTCTGATCAGCCGGCGCATCTTCATCGAGGACGAGATCTATCAGGAAGAACTGGAGCGCATCTTCGCCCGCTGCTGGCTGTTCCTGTGTCACGAGAGCCAGATACCCAAGCCCGGCGATTTCATCACCACCTACATGGGCGAGGACTCGGTGTTGGTGATTCGCGACACCGCCGGCAAGGTCGGGGCCTTCCTCAATGTCTGCGCACACCGGGGCAACCGCCTATGCCGGGCCGACAACGGCAACGCCGCGACTTTCACCTGCGCCTACCACGGCTGGACCTACGGCAATACCGGCGCCCTGCAGGCCGTTCCAAACCTGCAAGACGCCTACTATGACGACCTGGACCGGTCCAAATGGGGACTGATTCCGGTGGCCCAATTGGACACCTATAAAGGTCTGATCTTCGCCACCTTTGATGAAAAGGCTCCGTCTTTGACGGACTATTTGGGTGAGATGGCCTGGTACCTGGACTGCTTCTTCGACCGCCGGGAAGGGGGAGTGGAGGTTGTTGGAGGAGTCCACCGCTGGATCATCCCCTGCAACTGGAAACTGCCCGCCGAGAACTTTGGCGGCGACGCCTACCACGTGGCCTGGAACCATCTGTCGGCGCTGACCTCCGGTTTCACCCGCGCCCCGGCCGCCCGACAGACCCCCGGAGGCGGCACCGTTTCACCCGGCAATGGTCACTGCATACTAGCGGTGGGCGCCGAGGATTATGCCGCCGCGCCCGACGAAATCGTCCAAGAGTACGAGGAGTCGATACGGGCCGAGACACTGGACCGGCTGGGCCCCCGCCTTGAGAAGATGACGCCTAACGTAGGCACGGTATTCCCCCATTTTTCGTTCCTCCGGGGCAGTTCCCGCAGTTTCCGGGTCTGGCACCCGAAGGGGCCCGACAAGATCGAGGTGATCTCCTGTCAGTTCGTCGACAAAGCGGCGCCGCCGGAGGTCAAAGAGGCCCTCCGGGTCACGGGTCTGCGGGCCTTCGGGCCATCGGGCGCCCTGGAGCAAGACGACATGGACAACTGGGAGGAGTGCACCCGCACCAACCGGGGCGCGGTCACCCGGAGGTACGCTTTGAACTACCAGATGGGCCTGGGCCACGACCGTTTCGATGAGGAACTGGGCGCTTGGTCCAGCGATTTCCGGATCAGCGACAGCAACCCCCGCTATTTCTACCAGCGGTGGGCCCGCTTGATGCAGGCCGACACCTGGGACCAGGTCTAGGACGCCGAACTTGATGCCGAACTTGATAACAGAAGAAACGTTGCGCGAGGTTGAACAGTTTCTCTACCGGGAGGCGCGGCTGCTGGACAACCGACGTTTCTCAGAGTGGCTGGAGCTATTTTCCGGCGACGTCCGCTACTGGATGCCCACCCGCTCCAACCGCTACCCCGTGAACAGCAAGGCCATATCCATCCTGGACGCTTCCCGCTACGAAGAAGAGGAGGTCTCTGGAGAGGGCGAATTGGCCTTCATGGAAGAGACGAAAAAGACTCTGGAGATGCGGGTGGCCCGCCTGGACACCGGCATGGCCTGGGCCGAGGACCCGCCGTCCCGCACCCGTCACATCATCACCAACATCGAAGTCGAGCAAGATGATTCTTCGGATGGCCTGAGGGTCTACTCCAACTTCGTGATGTACCGGAACCGTGGCGAAAGGGACGAGGACTTCTACGTGGGCAGCCGGGAGGACATCTTGCGCCGGGAAGCCGGGCAGTTACGCATATCCTACCGGAAGATCGTCTTGGACCAGAACGTTCTCCTAGCCAAAAACATCAGCAACTTCTTTTGACCTGGCCGAAAGTCCGAAGGCGGCCACGGCACATCGAGGCGCCCCATCCCCATTGTCACCCCGAGTGTAGCGAGGGGTCTCATTGCTCTTGGTGAAGCCGGGTTGCACCGAGTAACGAAATTCCTCGTCGCCTACGCTCCTCGGAATGACAAAAGTGGGGCGCCCCTTCTTTGCTGTCACGCCGATCCTTCCGAGGGAGGAGAGGGGTCTCATTGCTCCTGGTAGAAACTGGGCTGCACCGAGCAACGGGATTCCTCGTCGGCCTTCGGCGCTCCTCGGAATGACAAAAGTGGGGCAAGGATTAATACACGTGATGTCTTGACTGTCTACCCGGACGCCCGAACCGCCGCGGCCAGCTCGTCAAAACTCATTGCCCCTGAGTGCAGTCTCCCGCCGACTTGGAACGAAGGCGTCCGGGTGATTCCCGACCCCGAAGCCTCATCGTGTTGGGCCAACACAAGTTCGTTGTAGCTGCCGGAATCCAGCTTGGGCCACATATCCCGCCAGTCCAGCCCGACGGACACGGCCAGCCGGCGGATGGTGTAGAGGTTGCCCAGGTCGGTGCCCTGTTCCCAGTACTCTTTTGAAGCCGCCCAATAGAACTGGCGGTCTAGACCCTGCTCTTTGGCGTAGGCCGTCGCCGCATGGATGGCCAGGGTGCTGACCGACCGATTGGACGCCGGTTCAGTGCCCAAGCCGTGGCCGGGCTTGTAGAGGGGCTGCCTTCGGTTCCCGTCCGGCACGTCCCCCGGGACGCTTGTAACCGGGTCGCTCTCAACGGAACTAGAGCGCAACAAGAAGGGCCTCCGGTCAATCTCGAAGCTCAACTCGGATGCCAGTTCCTCCAGTTGCCGCAGCCCGTGGTAGGAGTGGGGGCAGGCGTAATCGAACCAAACGGTGACCGCCGTCAGAGGCATCTCGGGGATCTCAGCTCAGGCTCAGTTCTTTGGCTTGTTTGAGAACTTTCACCAGGGCATTCATGGTCAGCACGCCGGTATTGGTGTTGCGCGGGCTGGGGTGGTACGAGGCGACCATCATGGGAAGTGACGGTCCGAACCGGTAGATCTCGCCGTGCATGAACTTGCCGCGCACTTTCTCCGACGCCATCTCGCTCAGGGTCTGCAGCGCGGCCCGGAACGCGATGTGGCCCAGGGCCATGATGACCTTCAAGTTGGGCAGCATCCGCAGCTCCCGGACCAGATAGGGCAGGCAGGCCCGCTGCTCCTCGGGCGTGGGTTTGTCGCCGGGTGGAACACAGCGCACCGCCGCGGCGATATAGGCCCCGGTGAGCTCCAGGCCGTCGTCCTTGTGGTCCGAGTTTGGTTGGTTGGCGAGCCCGGCTTTGTGCATGGCGGCGGTCAGAAACGTCGCGGATGAATCGCCGGTGAAGACCCGTCCTGTCCGGTTGCCGCCGTGGGCCGCCGGCGCCAGACCCAGCAGCACCAATGAGGCGTCGGGGTCTCCGAAACTGGGGACGGGCTTGGCCCAGTAGTCCCAGTCCTTGTAGGACGCTCGTTTCTCGACGCCAATCTTCTCCCGCCAGTCCACTAATCTGGTGCACATACGGCAGGCCACGATCTCGCCCGTGAGGGCCGCCAACTGTTTTCTATGACTATCTGCCACACATAACTCCGTGAAAAATCGTTGGTCTGGGTCTCTTAGAACCTGGTGATATACTCCGGCCCATGACCGCCCTATCCCTGATCCTGGTGCTGCTGTCCGCGGTGGCCCACTCCTCGTGGAACCTGATGTTGAAGCGGGCCGGCGACCCTGAGGTGTTCGCCTGGTGCCTGTTGGTCGTCGCCTCCGTCTTGCTGACCCCGGTTGGCCTGGCGCTGCTTTGGTACAACTCGGTCGGCCTTTCCGGTCTGTGGTTTCTCCTGGCCACCATAGTTCTCCACGTCCTTTACTTCAACCTGTTGGCCCGCGGTTATGCTCAAGGCGACCTTTCGCTGGTCTATCCGGTGGCCCGGGGCATGGGGCCCATGCTTGTGCCGGTGCTGGCCGTAATCTTCTTGAACGAGACCATCGCACCCCTGGCCATCGCCGGGATAGTTGCCATCATCGGAGGGATATACACAATCTCATGGTGGGGCAATTTCCATCAAGTGCTGCGAAGCCCCCTGCTGTTCCTCAGGTCCGCCGGAATGCGTTACGCAGTGCTCACCGGACTCACAATAGCCGCCTATTCCATCGTAGATAAAGAGGGAGTTGGGCAAGTACAGCCGCTACTCTACATGTATTTGTTGGGTACCGGAACAGCCATTATGCTGGCGCCCTACATCCTAGCCCAAAAAGGGGCCGCGGCGGTCAAGGCGGAATGGCGGGCCAATGCCATCCCCATCACCGTGGCCGGACTACTCACCTTCACCGCCTACGGCCTGGCGCTGACGGCGTTCTCTCTGTCGCGCGTCAGCTACGTCTCGCCGGCCCGCGAGGTCGGCATCGTCATCGGGGTGATGATGGGAGTGTTCCTGCTGAAGGAGCCCTTCGGCGGCGGCAGGCTGCTGGGTTCCGGCTTCATCGTCGGCGGTCTGGTGATGGTCGCATTATCACCTTAATCCCCCATTTTCCGGCCTATGGGGGCAGACAGAACGCCGCCAGACATAATGTATAATACCCGGAGCCTAAAACTGGCCATTATCAGACGTGGGTAAAGAGGGAGCCGATGATTAACCAGGAACGCTTGGTCAACGCATTCTGTGAGCTTGTGAAGATCGACAGTCCGTCCGACGAAGAAGAAGATGTGGCTAGGCATCTGACTGAACGCCTGGAATCCTTAGGCTTCAGCGTCGCCAGAGACGCCCACGGCAACTTGATAGCGTCCGAAGACGGCGACAACCCGCTGATGCTCTCGGCCCACATGGATACCGTGGAGCCGGGACGCAGCATCAAGCCCCAGGTGGACGGCGACATCATCCGCTCCGACGGAACCACCATCCTGGGCGGCGACTGCAAGGCGGGGGTGGCCGCCATCATGGAGGCGTTGGAGTCGGCCAAGGAAGACGACTCTCCCCGCCGCCCGGTGCAGGTGGTCTTCACCCGGGGCGAAGAGATCGGCCTCATCGGCGCGGCCAACCTGGACTACTCCATGATCCATTGCAGAGAGGCGGTGGTCTTCGACGGCAACGGCCCGGTCAACACGATCACCGGCTCCAGCCCCACCTACATGGCCTTCGACATCAAGGTTACGGGCCGGGGCGCTCACGCCGGCGTGGAACCGGAGAAGGGCATCTCCGCCCTGCGCATCGCCAGCGAGATCATCAGCGACCTGCCCAACGGGCGTCTGGACGAGGAGTCCACCTTCAATGTGGGCCTGATCTCTGGCGGCACCGTGCGCAACGCCGTGCCGGTGGAGGTAAACTTCAGCGGGGAGTACCGCAGCCGGAACACCGAGACCGTGGCCCTACTGGAGTTGCAGTTGTCTGAGGCGATCGACAAGGCCAGGACCAAGTATCAAGAAGCGGTCATCCACCAAGAGTTGGAGATGCTCTTCCAGATGTACACCCTGGACCCCAACGAGCCGGTGGTGCGCATGGTCACCGACATGCTGAAGACCATGAAGCTGACGCCCGACATCAAGCCCTCAGGCGGCGGCACCGACGCCAACCAGATGCGCCTGAACGGCGTCGACTGCATCGTGGTCGGCATGGCCACCAACGAGATGCACACCGTCAACGAATACGTGGTGATCCCGGACCTGATGGCCACCGCCCGCCTCTGCCAGAACCTGATGAACCCCAACCAGTAGACGAGGGGTATGCGAAACGGCGTAGGGGCATCCTCGACGAAGTCGGGATGCCCCTACATGTTAGAAGGAGAAGAACCATGAACGGAGCAGAACTTAAAGCAACCTTGAAAGAGGGTGGGCGGGTGTTCGGAACCATGATCTCCATCGCCCGGAACCCCAAGTGGATACCCATCCTTGACAGCGTGGGCCTCGACTACGTAGTCATCGACACCGAGCACAACTACCGCAGCCGCGGCGAGTTGGGCGACTTCCTGATCATGATGAACACCAGCGGCGTGGTGCCCATCGTCCGCATCCCCATACCCGACGCCCACTATGTGACCATGGCCATGGACGCCGGCGCCCAGGGCATCCTTGCCCCCTACTGCGAGACCGTGGAGCAGGTGCGAGAGGTTGTGGGCGCCGCCAAATGGCGTCCCCTTAAGGGCGAGTCTGTCGACCGGGTGGTGGCAACGGGAGAACACGTCAGCGACGCCACCAGGGCCTACCTGGAAGACCGCAACAAGAACAGCATCTGCATCATCGGCATCGAGAGTGACGCAGCGGTGAAAAACCTCGATAAGATGCTGGAAGTGCCCGGCATCGACGGCATATTCGTCGGCCCCAACGACATGAGCATATCCCTAGGCATCCCTGACCAGTACGATCAGACGGTCTATCAGGAGACGGTCAAGAAGGTTATCGACATGTCCGAGGCCAAAGGCATCGCCACCCTGGTCCACCAGCAGACCCCCGACCTATCCACTTATTGGATATCCCAAGGGGCCCGCTTCATCCTTCACGGCACCGACCGCCGCGCCCTAACCGAGGGCTTCAAGGCCGACTTCGGAGCCCTAAGAGACTTCGCCGAAAACAACTAACGCCTAACCCAACCACCCCTCCGTCATTCCGGCCTGCGCCGGAATGACCGGCGGAATCCCCTCTCCCGCGCATGGGTGTATAGACCGGGGAGAGGGTTAGGGTGAGGGCGTTGGCTCTTAACAAACCATCTAATGACCGCCCGGTGTAGTCTGAGTGGATAGCGGCCGCTGTTTGACCGCCCCAGAAGCGCTCTGATAACGTTGGCCATTACGAAATCCATTTGGAATAGAAGGTGTGGCGATGCTGACCACCGATGTCTCCTTTCAGAACCTGAACCCGGCCTCGTTCCTGGAGCGGACCGCG
>Ga0066376_10002727_pt1 | contig 16287 bp, 12 predicted proteins | sample Knorr_S15_td_Bot_FD_77009 | JGI IMG/M metagenome (GOLD analysis project Ga0066376, IMG submission 77009) | Marine microbial communities from Southern Atlantic Ocean transect - Knorr_S15_td_Bottom_ad_5009_LV_A | ecosystem: Environmental > Aquatic > Marine > Oceanic | place: Southern Atlantic... | reverse complement strand
TGTCGGGAAGTGTTGGAATTTTCCCCACGGAAAGTTGGACCAAATGTGTAAACATCTGTGAATGCCAGCGCAAAGACTTCTGCCCAAACTGTCCGGAAACTGTCAAACTCACGTCTGTACCAAAAAAGTCTTTGGTATAATCAACTTTTCCCTCGGAGTCTCACGGCAAGTTTTCCAAATCAAGCGTAGTGACATGAAACATTTCACCAGCGCCTTCTGCATCATTTGCGGTGATGATCGGTGTCTGAACATAGAGAAAGTTACGTTCCTGAAAAAAACTGTGGGCGGCCCCCAAGAGAGTGTGTTTCGAAGACGAAAGACTGCACCAAGAGTGTTTGTTCGCGTGTGCAAGTGGGCAATTTCACGGAGGAATTCGAGGCTGAGACCTTTCTTTTGGAGGGGATATAATTCTCCGGATGAAGTGCCAATGACTCGGACTTTTTCCACATGTATTTCAAAAGCTTGTCCTTTTGCAGGAGACTCAACAACCTTGCCGGTGATACTGACCGATGTTCCTGTGGTCAGTCTGGAAATTTCTTCGTAGTTTTCCAAAACCTCATCGGCAACTGCTTGTATTCCGTTTTGATTTGAACCGTCGTAAAGCTGAATAAAGGAAATCCCTTTTGAGCCCCGTCGAGTGCGCACCCACCCATTAAGTGTAACTCTCTTATTTAGTTGTTTTTCATTGATTGAGGAAATCCGAAGACGCGGAGTCATTTTATTTGGTACAAGGTTGTGGTGTTAAGGTGCAGTCTAAGTGTCCGGCAAAAAACGATGGCATCTGTTTTATAATTGGCCGCGCAATTGTTTAGCAACTTCAATTTCAGAATTTTCTACTAATTCAGAAAGTTCATCCACAGAAATCATCATGCTTTTTCGGTCCGGCATAATTGCATAAAGATATTTCATGAATTCAGGAACCATTGATAAATATTTTTGATTACGCTCTAATTTTATTTGACGTACTAAAAATTGCTCGAGCTGCTCCTGAGACATATTACGCATTACATTTAAAAATGCAGTCGAACATTCTTCAAGTTCTTTACTAATATCAGTTGGATAAAAAAACTGTAGTTGTTTACGTGACGCTGCAATTCGTACAAAGACCAGCATTACCAGACAAACCACTAATCCGTCTATCCAGTGAATACCCCAAACTCCCATGAAACCCAGCAAAAAATAAACAGCGCCCGTAATTGAACCCAGCAATTGAAGGGTTAATCTGATTTTTTCAACTGAGAAATACTTGAAATTGTAGCGTTTTTCTTGAACGAAAAATGCCATCCCTTCTGTAAACTGCGGTGCAACAAGAACAATTTCCTCTGCGGAAGCGAGTTGGTTCTCCAACTCCATTTCAAGCTTTTTCCTTTTTTCAATTGCACGTTCATTGATTACCTCCTGTATCACAAAACGACGGGTGGAACGAAGCCGTTCACATAATGCTTCGATATGTGCATTAGGATTTTCTTCCCCTCCGGACATAGGATCTGGTTTAAACATCCCCCGTTCAGCAAGATATTCAATTACTTCGTCATACAACTCCTGCATGTCTGTAGGGATAGTGCTGGTGCCCGTTTTTTCTTCTTCTGCCTGTGACTCTGCCTCCAAGTCCATTTCAATATGGACTAAAAGTGAATAAAGATCAGAGGCGTTTGCATCGTTGGCAGGGTTAAGTTCGACCATGCGGATGAAAGTGTTTCCAATAATAACAGTATAACCGGAAAATCTTTTATCCTTATAATCTACATCAGGCTTCTCAAGACCATAAAAGCCCTTCAGAATTGTACTAATCATGATGCGCAGAAAGGTATCATAATCCTGGTTGTTAACACTTTGGGTAACGAGCCCATTCCAACTCAATGCTGCAAATTTGTCGACATTCGACCGGGAATCCTGCCACAACTCGGTAGCATCAACAAAATAGGAAACTTTCTCAGGAGTTCCTGTATTTTTCCAAATATAGGCTGAAGATTCAGCTGCGGCGATCTCGGGATCCATTTGCTTCTGAAAGATCACCATCACATCCCTGGAGATTTGTTCAGCAAAATTCTCCGGAACATCAACCGCTTCTATTTCCTGTGTTTCTACTTCTGCCATGATCAGTGCAATTTAGCTTTCAATTGTTATACTTGAACAGAAATTCGCCAGTCTCGACGCTGAAGAATTTCATCCTGAAACAGAGACCGAAATTCATCAAAGGCTAATGTTTGGCGATCTTTACTTCCGTAACGCTGCCATGTCACAGTTTGGTCTGCTTGTTCATTTTCTCCGACAATCAATAGATTCGGAATTTTCTCAATTGCGGCAGACCTGATTTTTTTGCTGAATGAATCGTTTGAATCGTCCAATTCGCTCCGCACAAAAGTGCCAAACAAGTTGTCATTCAAACGTTGTGCGTATTCATTGAATGCAGAGGCCACCGGTATTACCCGTACCTGCACCGGAGCCAGCCAGGTAGGAAAAGCGCCTCCGTAGTGTTCAATTAAAAAAGCGACAAATCGTTCATGTGTTCCCAGCGGCGCACGATGTATAATGATTGGTGTGTGCTCTTCATTATCACTTGCGATATAAGTCAAACCAAAGCGCTTACCCATTACTAAATCAAGTTGATTAGTTGACGCGGTTTCTTCACGTCCAACTACATTTGTCACTTGAAAATCAATTTTAGGTCCATAAAAAGCAGCTTCACCACGTACTGCTTCATAGGGAATTCCCACCTCATCCATGGCTTCGGTTACGAGCATTTCCGCTTTTTTCCAGAGTTCCGGTTCATCTAAAAACTTTCCTGTATCTTCCTCCGCCAGAGAAAGGCGCATCCAAAAATCGCTTAAACCAAAGAGTTTATAATATTCAGTGTGGAGATTCATGACTTTGATAAACTCTGCTTTTGCCTGTTCCGGCGAACAGTAAATATGGGCATCATTCATAGTCATGCTGCGAACTCTCAATAAACCGGCCAGCTCGCCTGACTGTTCATAGCGGTAACAAGTTCCATATTCAGCCAAACGCAAAGGTAAATCACGATAACTCCGCGGTTCTGCTTTATAAATCATGTGATGGTGCGGACAGTTCATTGGCTTGAGAAACAAGCGTTCACCATCCATTTCCATTGGCGGAAACATGCTGTCTTCGTAATATGGCAGGTGCCCGGAGGTATAATATAAATCCTCTCTCGTAATATGCGGCGTGGAAACCCGTTTGTAGCCCGCCAGAAATTCTGTTTCCTTAGCCAGTTTTTCCAACTCATCACGAATCACAGTTCCGTTTGGCAGCCATAACGGCAACCCTTTTCCAACATCTTCACTGATGGTAAAATAGTGATGTTTGCTGTTCAGTTTTCGGTGATCCCGTTCCATGGCCAACCGACGTTTTTCCCTGAACAACTTGAGCTCGTCGACTGTTTCAAAAGCCAGTCCATAAACCCTTTGCATCATGTTGTTTTTCTCAGAGCCTTTCCAGTATGCTCCTGCCAGAGAATCGAGGGCAAAGCAATTTTTGGGAATGTCCCGTGTTGATTCCACATGCGGCCCTTCACATAAATCCCAAAAAGGACCATTACGATAGAGGCTGAGAGTTTCATTTTTTGCAGAGAGATCTTCGACCTGTTCAATTTTGTAGGACTGATTATCTTTGCTGAGCCTTTCCACCATTTGAGTCTGATCCAGTTCTTCACGCTCAAATACCTGTCCGGTTTTGATAATGTGACGCATTCGTTTTTCGAGAATCGGCAGGTCTTCCGGACACAACGGTTCAGCCAAATCAAAATCGTAATAAAATCCGGTATCTATCGGAGGTCCAAATCCAAGCTTTGCGTCGGGGCGGATTTCCAGCACCGCTTGCGCCAAAACATGTGCCAGAGAATGTCTGATTTTATAGAGATTTGAATTCGGGTCTATTTTTTTCATTCGTTATATAAATCTGTTGCCATTTTTGATTGAATGTTAAAAAGTCGAAATATCACACTTGTTTGACATATGCATTATTTCTGCAGAAGCTTATTTATTTAGTCAAGCCGCAGGAGGTGAATCTACGGAATTTGCCCATGTGATATCCGGAACAATTATTTCTTGATCTTTGACAAAATTAGGATGTGCTTCCAAAGCAAACTCTAATGCTTCTTTGACATTTTTCAATGCTTTAATATCCAGTCCATTTTTAATTTCGTCCGGAACTTCCACTAAGTCCTTTTCATTTTCTTCCGGAATCAGGACTGTGTCAATGAGTCCTCTTTTGGCTGCAATAAGTTTTTCTTTCAAACCTCCAATTTCAGTCACGTGTCCCCGCAATGTTATTTCACCTGTCATTGCCACATTATTCTTGACGCAGATTTTGGTAAAGCTGCTGATAATTGCCATCATCAAAGGAAGCCCGGCGGAAGGTCCATCCTTGGGAGTTGCACCTTCAGGAAGATGAACATGCAAATCTGTTTTTGCAAAAATCTCAGAATCAATGCCTAAATAATCTGCGTTACTGCGAACATAAGAAAAGGCCGCTCTTGCGGATTCCTGCATCACATCTCCAAGTTTTCCGGTCAAAACAACTTTTCCTGAACCGGACATTAAACCCACTTCAATGAGCAGCATTTCTCCACCCATTGGGGTAACGCCCAATCCCATTGAGACACCAATCTGGTTTTTCTCTTCACGCTGATCGTGTTCAAATTGCGGAACTCCGAGCAATTCGTGCACCAGTTTTGGTGTCACTATCGTAGCTTTCTTGCCTTTGGAACGCACCAAACGGGTTACTATCTTGCGACATACTTTTCCAATTTCCCGTTCCAAATTACGAACACCTGCTTCCCGTGTATAACCTTGAGTGATTTCCTCAATCGCGGATTTTCGGAATCGCAGCTGCTTCTCTTCCAAACCATGAAACTTGCGTTGACGCGGGACTAGAAATTGAGTTGCTATGTGCTGTTTCTCCAATTCTGTGTAGCCTGACAAAGGAATCACCTCCATCCTGTCCAGCAGCGGTCCGATAATATTTTGAGTAGTGTTTGCGGTACAGATAAACAGGACATCTGCCAAACTGTATTCGACATCCAGATAGTGATCGATGAAGGTATCGTTTTGCTCCGAATCAAGTACCTCCAGCATCGCTGCGGACGGATCGCTGATATTGCTTTGATACAACTTGTCAATTTCGTCTATCAACAAAACCGGATTATTGCTCTTGGCTTTTTTTATAGACTGAATAATTTTCCCCGGCATGGCGCCAATATAAGTGCGGCGATGTCCGCGGATTTCTGCTTCATCACGAACACCACCTAAACTGATGCGCACAAAATTTCGCCCCAAAGCGCGGGCCACCGATTTGGCCAGTGATGTTTTTCCAACTCCCGGAGGACCGGTCAGACAAAGAATGGGTCCTTTCAATTTTCCTTTGAGGGAGGCAACTGCAATATATTCAACGATTCGTTCTTTGATTTTCTCCAAACCGTAATGATCTTCATCAAGAATCTTCTCAGCCTGTTCAAGATCGAAATTATCTTCTGTCCTCACTTGCCACGGCATGGAGGTCAACCACTCCAAATAGTTGCGTACCACATTGGCTTCTGAAGACATAGGTGACATCATCCTTAATTTTTTCAATTCTTTTTTCGCTTCAATTTCAACCTCTTCCGGCATCTCCGCTTTTTTGATTTGATCCGCAATCTCATCCATTTCCGCTTTAGGGTCATCCATCTGCCCGAGTTCTTTTTGGATGTTGCGTAATTGATCTTGAAGAAAGTCCTCTTTCTTTGTATCACTGAATTGATCAGTCGCCTCTTTCTTCAACTTATCTTCAAGTTGGACTATTTTCATCTCATCTTTCAAAATCTCAAGCACCTGCAGCAGACGTGTTTCAGCATTCAAGGTTTCCAGCAGCTTCTGTTTTTGTTCGCGTGGAAGCTCCATCAATGAAATTACGCGGTCACTAACCAACAAGGCGTCCACTTCTTTCAAAGAGTCTAAAACATCTTTATTCAACTTAATTTTGCCCCGTTTAACATGATTGTTAAATAACTCTCGCACCGTTTCGGCCAACTCCTGCACTTTTTCCTGATCATACTCAATAGCATTTTCGTCCACTGGCTGAACTTGTACCAAATACTCTTTTTCAGCCAATTTGGTAGCAATCAGCTTTCCCCTCCGGCTACCCTCAAAGAGTGCTTTTACAGTACCATTTGGCAGACGCATCACCTGGATAACGCGTCCCAGCACTCCAATTTCAAAAAGATCACTTTCCTGGGGATTTTCAACAGCAGAATCCCGCTGCGTAACTACAAAGATTCCGCGGTCTCCCGCAAGTGCGCGGTCCAAAGCATCCATCGAAGCTTGACGACCAACAAAAAATGGAACAGTAGCTCCTGGAAAAACAATCTCTTCCCGCATCGGCAGCAGAGGGACAATTACAGGTTTTAGTTTCACAGACATTTAAAGTTTCAGGTTTCAGGTTTCAGGTTTCAGCCGCTAAGAACGCTAAGGAACACTAAGGTTTTTCTCGGCGTTATTAGCGCTATTAGCGGCTAGAAATTTCGGTACTTCACTTTACTATATTTCGCTTCTCAGGATTTGGAAAAGAGAGTGTTAAATAGAAAAACCAAATTTCGGCCACAGCAAGCAGCAAAAGAAAGATCAAAAAATTATTGACATAGAGCGCACCCGCAACAGTTGCACCGACAAATTGACCGATAAATTGCGAAAAATTATAAACTCCCATCGCTGTACCTTTAGTTTCCGCAGTTGTGCTGCGGGTGACGAGGGAAGGAAAAATTGGTTCAAAAACATTGAAACCCATAAAAAAGAAAAAAAGAGCAACAACGAACCATAGGAGCCGATCCTGCTCCTGTCCGATACCCATGGATATGACTGAACAAAACAAGAGTATGATTCCAAACAGCATGACTTCCCGGAAACGATTTCGAACTTCCGCAAAGATTGCCGCCAGAATCATGGACACGGCGCCTGCAAGCATCATCGGTAAGTATATTTTCCACATCTCAGCACGTTCATAACCGTACTGGACTAAAATCATCGGTATCAGGAAAAATGTGGATGCTAGTCCTGCGCCACAAACAAAGCCACCCCAGCTTATTGTTCTCAAAGTTGGAACTTTCCAAACAGTTTTTGCCATGTTCCAAAAAGAGGTTTTTTGCGGAAGCAACGGACTTGATTCCGGATTTGGTACCGTTGTCAACACTAAAACCAAACTTATAGCCGACAGCACCACAATCATCAAAAACATTCCGTTCAGTCCCAGCCACTCACCAAAAAAAGGCGCTGAACCAAAAGCAAACGCAAAGGCAATGCCAACACTGGCGCCTAAGGCCGCATTCGCGCGAGTACGTACTTCAGGACGTGTTAAATCTGCGATCAATGCAAATACCGTTGAACTAATTGCTCCACTGCCTTGAAGAAAACGGCCAACAATCATCCAATGGATTGTATCCGCAAATGCCGCAAGAACATTGCCTGCCATGAACAATCCCAAACCGATCACAATCACACGTTTGCGCCCTACTCTGTCACTCCACATTCCAAAAGGCAGTTGAAGAAGCCCCTGCGTCAAACTATATGCACCAAACGCCACACCAATCAAAAAAGGGGTTGCTCCTTCCAAATCCATGGCAAGTACACTAAAAACCGGCAAAAGCAGAAAAATGCTGAACATCCGAAAAAAAAGGATCCCGCTCAGGCTGTAAATGCTCTTTTTTTCGTAGGATGTAAAAATTGATGGTTTTGCGGATTCGCTCATTCAAGTCTTTAATTTACTGTTCCAGTTCGTACCTCCTTTATTCCAGGTCAAACAAAAATTAATTACTGAAATTATGACAACGTCCTCCTTGAAACTCAAGCTTAAGCGAAAATATTTAGACAAAGTTTTTTGTATTTTGTCCATTCCATCACTCATCTTACAGAATTAAATTTTTCAGCAAATAATGGAAGTCCATGTTAAAAATAATTGCGGGAATAATACTATTTTATTAAAATATGAGAATTTAAACTTGATTCAAATCTTAACTTATCCTAAGTTTCACTGAACTTAATTTATGAAATTTTCACTTATGGCTCGGCCTTTTGAGATTTTATGCCGAAAACATTTTTTTGAACCAGTTCTTCGAGTTGGTGACATTGCGGTAGATGTTGTTCCCACTGAAAAATAACTAAATTCCGGACAACTCCATATTCACAGCGAGCTTCCGGATTTCTTGAACAAAGAAAATGGCTGACGAAAATCCCACCACCGTCATTGTAAATATGCATGGTTTGCTGGGAGAACAAGAAGTAATTCAAATGGAATTTAAAGCAGAACTTCTTGTCGAGCAAGAGCAATTTGTTTTTGATAATGTGGCATATGAAATTGTCCGGATCATAAATGAGGATGTCGAGTATCCTGTTGTTTACGTCGTAATTCTCGACATACTAAGCCAGACTTGAACATTGACAATTGCCCCGGGTTTTTATCAAAAACATGCCTGCATTACTTCAAAAAATCCTCAAGAAAATAAAATCAGACAGCACAGTTGTTGAGTTACGGGGGCTTTCAGGATCCAGCAAAGCTCTTGTACTTTCCATGCTCAGTCCAAAATCCGAACAGCAGGAAGAGAAAGTAATTCCGCTGGTTGTAGTTTGCGAGTCATTTGATGTTGCGGAAGTTTTGCTCAACGACATTTACTATTTTCTTGGTACAAAGGGAGTTCATTTTTTCCCTTTCTGGGATGTGTTGCCCTACGATAATTTTTCTCCACACAAAGGTCTGGTCGCACAGCGTTTTCAAACACTTGACGCATTACTCAAGGAAAAAGTGCGGATTCTCATCACAACTCCAAACGGTTTGATGCAGCGTTTTCTACCTCGTAAGACTTTCCAAAAAAACACGATTTTGATAACAAAAGATTTCGTCGGCAGTCCGGAGATTATCCAAAAACAATTGCTGGAGTCCGGATACAATCTGGTGGATGTCGTTGAAGATCAAGGAGAATTCAGTACGCATGGAATCATTCTTGACGTTTTCCCGCTCAATCGTGAAAAACCGGTTCGGATGAAGTTTTCGAAAAAGATGGAACTTTTGTCCCTCAAACCGTTTGACGTTCAAACTCAGCGCACCGCAGAAACGGAGTTGACTTCACTTGAAATCCTGCCTGGAAATGAAATTCTGTTTAACTTGGAAACAATAAGTTTTGCCCGCCAAACACTGCCTTCATTTCGGAAAAAATGTACTGCGGAAGTATTGAAACGCTTGAAGGAAAGTTTGCGGAAAAGTGAGAGTTTTCCCGGAATAGAATCGCTCTCTCCGCTTTTCTATCCAAAACTGGAAACTCTTTTTGATTACTTACCAACGGAGTATTTGCTGATTGTTGATGAAGAAAAAAATGTTGAGCAGCGTGCAGAGCATTTTTATCAGGAAGTCTTCATGGAGTACGAAATGAGTTGCCAACAAAATAAACTCACTCTCTCACCGGAATCATTATTTTTAACGCACAGAGAACTTGCTACACGTTTAAACAAATCCGCGAGAGTGATTTTAAACTCCAAAACACATATCGATAAAACAGAACGCGTTGTACATGAACTGAAGTTTGTCAACAACAAGTCATTGCGACAGGGATTTGAAAAAACAAAAGCAACATCTGCAGCAGGCCACATGGTGCAGCTGCTTCAGAACTGGCAAAAGTCCGGAATACCTGTTTTGCTGAGCGCAAAAAATCAAACACATGCCGATCATTTTCAGCAACTGCTGGAAGATTTAGGTGTGGAAAGTACTGTTGCGGGAGAGCAGCTGATTCCGAAAACTTGTCCGTGGCTGTCGTGGCTTGAGAATGGTTCGGTCGAAGGCTTGACAAAAACTATTCCGATCTTGAGCGGAAAAGTTTCCGCAGGTTTTCGGAAACTTGACGCAGAGGGTAAGACGCGTTTTATTTTGCTGACCGAAGAAGAAGTATTTGGTGAAAAAACACGAAGTCGACGCTTGCAGCGTACACAAGTTCATCAGGTTACAGGAAGTTTGGATGATTTACGTGATGGAGATTATGTGGTTCATTTGGATTACGGAATTGGGAGCTACCATGGATTGCATAAAATTTCTGCCGGCGGTTCAAACAACGAATTTATGCTGCTAATTTACGCACGTGAAGAGAAAGTATATGTGCCTGTAGGAAAATTCCATCTCGTTCAAAAATATATCAGTGCAGACGGAAACTCACCAAAACTGAGTAAACTTGGAGAAAAGTCATGGGAAAAAACCCGCAAAAAAGTAGCACGTGCTGTGGAGGATATTGCAGTAGAACTTGCCGAAATTTATGCAGAACGTAAGGCACGCAAAGGTTTCGCCTTTTCTGCAGACGATGCAGAAATGCAAAAATTTGAACTGCGCTTTGAATTTGAGGAAACTCCGGATCAATTGGAAGTCATCAGTTCGGTCAAGGCAGACATGGAATCGGAGATGCCGATGGACCGGCTGATATGCGGCGATGTTGGTTTTGGTAAAACTGAAATTGCCATGCGCGGCGCTTTCAAAGCTGTACAGCAGGAAAAACAAGTGGCGATTCTGGTACCGACCACAATTTTAGCTCAGCAGCATTTCCAAACATTCAGCCAGCGCTTTGAGGACACACCTTTTATTATCGAAGTTATCAGTCGTTTTCGTACTGACATAGAACAAAAAAATATCCTCAAACGTCTCCATGAAGGAAAAATCGATATCATCATTGGAACACATCGCCTGCTATCGACAGATGTGAAGTTCCGTGATTTAGGTTTGCTCGTTGTGGATGAAGAACAGCGATTTGGGGTCAAGCACAAAGAAAAAATAAAACGTTTCAGGGCGAATGTAGATGTTCTCACACTTTCAGCAACTCCAATTCCACGTACACTTCATATGTCCCTGATGGGGCTGCGTGATCTGAGTTTGGTTAACACTCCGCCTGCAGACCGCAGAGCAGTGCGTACTCGATTGCTGCCGGTAAATGATTATATTATTCAGGAAGCAGTCAGCCGGGAAGTAAGACGTGGCGGCCAGATTTTTGTGGTACATAACCGCGTTGAGACGATTTATGAATACGGAAATTATCTTAAAAGCATCCTGCCCAACATCCGGATTGCCATCGGACACGGACAAATGAGAGAAAAACAGTTGGAAAAAGTGATGCTGGATTTTATCGAAGGCCGAATTGACGTTTTGCTTTCAACTACAATTATTGAATCCGGACTTGATATTCCGAAAGCAAACACAATCATTATCGACAACGCGCAAAACTTTGGACTGTCGCAGCTCTATCAATTACGTGGAAGGGTCGGCCGCAGTAACGTACAGGCCTATGCGTATTTACTGGTTCCTGCAGAAAAAATATTAAGCGGAGTTGCTCATGAACGGCTGCAAGTTCTGCAGGGTCTTAATGATCTGGGCGCGGGTTTTAAAGTTGCTTCAAGGGATTTGGAAATTAGAGGCGCGGGGAATTTACTCGGCTCGGAGCAATCCGGACAAATCGCCAGTGTTGGACTGGAGCTCTATTCGCAAATGGTGGACAGAGCGGTTAAAAAACTATTGCAAACTCAATCCGGATTATCTCCGGAAGATATAAATGTCCGCCTCGATCATATTGACCAGGCTATTCCGGAAAGTTATATTCGCAGCACCAGCCAGCGTCTTTCACTTTACAAAACATTAGGGACATTGCCTACAAAAGAAGATTTGTGGGATTTTCGCAGTGGAATTGAAAACCGCTTTGGAGCGCTTCCGGAATCGGTGCTGAATATATTTCGGAATGCGGAAGTTAGACTTTGGGGACAGCTGCATGGAGTTGAAAAAATTGAACACGGCCGGAATCGTTTAAGGATTAAAGTCAAAGATGCTTCCAGACTCAATCATGAAAAACTGATCGAATGGCTTTGTGAAGAGGAAACACCGTTAAGCTATATTCCTGAAAACACACTCGATTTTAAAAATGTGCCGCCTGAAATGGCTGCAATACTCAATGGATTAAAAAAACTGGAACAAGTTTTTACGGTTTACAGTTGAGGGAATTCCCGCCGAAAACAGATGGCTTATTGCCGGATCAACGCCAGATACACGGGAGGTCATCTGAAAGGCTTGTCGTCCTTGGCAATTGTTTTCCGTCCCTGGAAAACGATGGCCTCCCATGAAATCCTTTTGAGAACCTGCATCAATGCAAGTTTCTCACCAATTTTGGCTGTCTTTGGTTAGGACTTTATAAACCTGCTGTAAACTTCCATAAAACGCCGCATATCCGGCATCATTCTGAGACTCATGCGGAAAGTGTGGGAAATCGGTGGGCTCATCGGCCGGACAAGAATTTTATTCTCCCTCAAAAACTTAACTGCCGCAACTGGATCTTTGGGTTCGACCAACATGAAATTGGTTTGATTTGAATAATATTTGACCTGATTTTGATCAAAAAATTTTTCAAGCGCGGGTTTGCTTTCTTCAAGCAGGTGCTTCACAACCTTTTGCCAATGTTCCGGACACTTTAATTGTTCACGCGCCGAGATAACCGCAATCACATTCACGTCATAAGGTCCGCGTATTTTTTGCAGATGAACAATAAAATCCGGTCTCGCGATTACGTACCCCAAACGCAAACCAGGAATCCCCAGCGCTTTGGAAAAAGTGCGGATTACTACCAAATTTGGATAATTTGATAATAGAGACACACAAGTCTGTCCGGAAAATTCATAATATGCTTCATCAACCAGAACGGGAACTTCAGGAAATGTTTTCAGCAAATCCTCAATTTGCTCAAGTGAGACAGCTGAACCAGTGGGATTATTTGGATTTATGACTACAATTAAACGAGTCTGACGCTTAACCGAATCTTTTAATTCTTCATGGGGAAAACGAAAGTCCGGCGGAAATTGAGGACCGACAACCGAACAGCCGATTGTACCTGCAACCTGGCGGAAAAAGGGGAAACCAGGCTGAACCATTGCAACTTCATCGCCGCTTTCCAATAAACTGCGTAAAATGACGTCAATCCCCTGATCCGAGCCGTTTGTCAGCAGTAAATTTTCTGTTGGAACCGCGGCATATTCGCTCAACCTCTCCAGAAAATCACCATATATGGGATATGCGTGAATTCGATATTTTAGTAATATGGCAATCTTATCAATAACTTCCGCAGGAGGAGGTAAAGGCGGTTCGTTGAAATCCATCAACAGATATTCTTCCGGATTACGATTCTCAAGAGGTGGATCGTAAAAACTCATCCGGAAAATTGGATCCCGGACTTTAATACTTTGCTGCGGAATTGAATCTGGCACGTGTTCTCACTCTCCGATTGAAAACATAAGTTCAAGATCGTGTCGCGAAAAAGTATTGAAGGCGATTAATGTTTCTGAGGCAGTGATTCCATTCAGTTCTCCAAATTTTTCAGTAATTGTTTCCGCAATTTGCTCATTGGTTTTGACCCTCACAATTGCCACCAAATCATAACGACCAGCGACAGAATAGACTTCCGAAACTTCTGGCATATTGACCAGTTTTTGGGAAATGTCCTTTATGTGCTGTCGTTCAATATTCAAAAGTACCAGTGCTGTAACCATGATTTTCTCCTGTGTTGTGGGTTGTTTGCTGAGAGGTTTTTTATTGTAACAAAGCTCAATGATTTTCAAAAGGGCTTTGTCTGTAGTTATGTTACTTGAAGTGGACCCCAAGTCAAGGACAGTTTCTCTCATGAGTTAAGGTGTATTTTAGTTTGTTTTTCATTGTATTATTCATGCCGCCTTCTTGGCAACTTCTCTACCCCAATAAATCTCTGCAGGAGTTTTTCCTACCAGAGATTGATATTGTGCTCCCTGGTCTGTATTGAATATCTCAGGTGTCTTATGCCTGCGCAGGGCACTCTTCAAGGCATTAACACAGAAATCATCATCCATGGTAACAGAAAGCACATAACGGCTGGCCCAATCCATTACAACTGTCAGATAAACAAAGCCGTGAGCCAGCCGAATGTGAGTGATGTCGGAGCACCACACTTGATCAGGTTCTGTAATAGTCATCCTTTTCAGCAGATAAGGATAAACCTTATTCTCCTCTTTTGAAGACTATTAATTGATTTTACACAATAGTATTTACTGTAATAAAAAACACATTATATCCAATATCAGCCATGAACTACGGAGGACGCGCTTCAAGGATGAAGCGTAAAGTAGCAATAAAATAAAACTGAAATTGCTTTCGGTAATAATTGAGAAAATTCGGAAAAACGGAAGAAAAACTTGACAAATATTAGTCAAACGACTAGACCAGTTCGAAAGTTAGTCGTTCAACTAAATCATAATTATGATTCAAGATACTAGAAAAAAGCTGTTGGAAGGTACACGCAGGTGCCTTGTGGAGAAAGGTTTTCAGGGAACCACGGTAAAAGCTATTGCAAAATATGCCGGGGTAAATCATGGTCTGGTGCATCATTATTTTGGTTCTAAAGAAGAACTACTGGCCGCTTTGGTCGAAAAAGTTACGGAGGGCGAAGGTACTCCAATGTCTTCGAACTCAAAAAATGGGGTGCATCAGTACGATGATGTCTCTGCCATGAGTTCAGCAGAAATGGAGACCTTTGCAAAAAAGAAGCTTGTTCCTCACATGACCTCGGATTACAACAAGTTTGTGATAGAATTGCTGGTCATGAGTGAGGAAATGCCAAGTGTAGCAAAACAGGTCTGCAAGTTGTTGAATCGCAGGCGTGAATGGTTTGGACGGATTTTGGGAGTAGAAGATTCAAGCCTGCTCTTGTTAATCAGTGGTGCCATGATGGGCTTGATGCTGCAATATAAACTGGACCCAACCATTAACATTGAAGATGCAGTAATTCGCTTATTTAGTTTAATTTCAAAAGGAAAAAGCAGGTAGAAAAAAATGTTGAAAAAATATAGTAATAAACTGGTTACATTACACTTGTTGACAGTTCCACTGTTGATTTTCAGCCTGGTGATGGGGACCTTAGTTTTGGCTGAATTACCGAATAATGCGGAGAAAATAAATTCATTACGTGTACACATGCTTGTCGGCTTTGTAATCGGCCTGCTGACACTAATTAGAATTTTTGTAAAAAAGAAGCACGAACCGCTTGAACCTTTGAAAATAGATAATCCAGTGCGGAAGAAGCTCATTAAAGTTACCCATTTTTCGCTTTATACACTGCTTTTATTGATGGTTTCCAGTGGAGTTAGCCTTTCGTTAATTTCGGGCGTTGGAGAAATAGCTTTCTTTGGCTCGACTGCAGCACTACCGGAAGATTTTGAGGTTTTCCTGCCGAAAACTGCACATGCAATTTTTGCCAAAGTTCTGTTTGCATTCATCGGTATTCTTATCGTGGGTGTCCTGCTTTATAAATTCAAAACGGATTCCAGTATTTCCAAAAGAATGTGCTTTGGAAAATAACCTATTATTAAATTAAGTCAATAACCAAAGATGAAAACATGAAAACACTCATTGCAAATATCGAAAAACAATTTGAAAAACTTGGCTACTTTATCTTCGCCAGGCACTGGACAGTGATTCTGGTGGCTTTGCTCATATTTGGAGCCCTCTCTTCACAGGTAACCAACATAGTAATCGATACATCCAATGAAGCATTTCTGGAACCGGATGATCCGATACTGACTCAGTACGACGCATTCCGTGATCAGTTTGGTCGTGATGAAGTAGTGGTCGTTGCTATACAACCTAAAGATGTTTTTGAGCGTCAGTTTTTGGAAAGACTCAAAGCATTTCACGAAGATTTGGAAAACGAGATCCCATATCTGGACGAAGTAATCAGTTTGGTCAATGTGACTTCGATCAAAGGCGAAGCGGAGGAACTGCTGGTTGAGGAACTGTTGGAAAACTGGCCTGAGGATCAGGCAGGTATTGATGCACTCAAAAAAGATGTGCTCTCCAATAAATTTTACAAGAATTTACTTATTTCCGAAGACGGCACCTTTACTACCGTAATCATTCGGTCCAATGCATTTACGGGAGAAGATACTCTGACAGAAGATTCGGAATTTGGAGAGGATATGTTTGAAGATGAAGTTGGTTCCGATTCCGCAGAAAACTCTGAAGTTACCACGTTGGATGAAACCCCTGAGGGTCGGATCACGGAACAGCAAAATACAGAATTTACCGCCGCAATAGAAAGCATTGTCCGACGTTACACTACTCCGGATTTCCCCACAAACGTCGCCGGTTCTCCGGTAATGACCGGAGTTCTGAAAGACGAAATGATGAGCAATATTCCGCGCTTTACTTTGATGGCACTGGGTTTGATCGGGATTTTGCTGTTGCTTTTGTTCCGAACTCCGGTTGGCG
>Ga0066376_10002726_pt1 | contig 16288 bp, 12 predicted proteins | sample Knorr_S15_td_Bot_FD_77009 | JGI IMG/M metagenome (GOLD analysis project Ga0066376, IMG submission 77009) | Marine microbial communities from Southern Atlantic Ocean transect - Knorr_S15_td_Bottom_ad_5009_LV_A | ecosystem: Environmental > Aquatic > Marine > Oceanic | place: Southern Atlantic... | reverse complement strand
GCGACCGCTCGTCGAGGGGTCCTACATCTCCATCGAGCTGAACACCAAGACCGCGGTTCCCGAATGGGACGGGCAGGAAGTGTTCATCATGCAGGAAGACCCAGCGTACCTCACAACGGAGGGATGGCGGTTCTTCCGTCCGCGCCAGGAGGCGCTGTACTTGATCGGGTAGCCACAGCGCCTAAACTGACCGAGCATTCCATTGAACCACGCGTGCGGCCGGGAGGCTCCCATGACGCGCATGAGGCAACACACACCGATGCGCGGCCAGATGCGACGGCTCGCTGTCCCGCTCCTCGCGCTCATGGCCGTGACGGCCTGCGTGGAGGGCGACGCCGCAGACGATGATGACGCCCTAGTGGTGGCTACAGCCTCGATGGAGGCGTCGGCGATGGAAGCGTCGCCCTTCGAGCCCGGTGTGGCCGAACGGGCCGAGATCCTCGGCGCGCTTCAGAAGGTTTTCGATGCGCTTGCGGGCGACGCGGAGCTGCTCGCCGAGGTCGTGATGCCCGGCATCGATATGCGCTCGATCAGCGTGGGCGAGGACGGTGTGCCGCGGCAGAGCGTATCGAGTTCCGAGGGTCTCGCAGAGCGCATCGGGGCAAGCGAGGTCACGATGATCGAGCGCATGTGGGACGCGGAAGTACGCGTGAGCGGATCGCTCGCGATGGTGTGGACGCCTTACGACTTCTACAACGGAGACGAGTTCAGCCACTGCGGCGTCGACGTCGCGACGCTGCATCTGACCGAGGATGGGTGGAAGCTCGCCTCGCTGGGTTGGAACCGTCAGCAGCCGCCGACGTGCGAGCTACACCCAGACGGGCCGCCCGGAGGTTGATGGTGCATCGAATGGAGCCGCTGAACCGGACGCTCACGCCCCGCCTACTAACGCGCTTCGCGGCACTTTGCGTGACGGCCCTGGCGAGCGGGTGCGACCCCTTCGAAGGGTCCCCCACCGACCGGGGGCCCGCCACCTACGACGAACTCGTGACGCTCTTCGAGGACTGGCGGGCGTTCGAGGCGCCCGACTTCGTGGATGGCGTGCCCGACTACTCGCCGCGAGCCATGGAAGCCAAGTTCGCCGACTTCGGGGAGTGGCGCGTCCGGCTCGAGGCCATGGACACCCGCGAATGGCCCACTACCGAGCTGATCGACTGGCATCTCGTTCGGGCCGAGATGGACGGTTACTTCTTCGACCACGAGGTCCGACGGCCTTGGGTTCGAGACCCCGCCTTCTACGTCATGATCTACTCGGCCGAAAGCGACGTACCGGCGCACGAGGGCACCGTCGTCCACGGCTGGATCGACCTATGGCAGTACGAGTACCCGCTCAGCGCGGAAGCCGCGTCCGAGCTCGCCGGCCGCATCGGCAGGATTCCGGCGTTGCTCGACCAGGCCCGCACCAACCTCACGGGTGACGCACGCGATCTGTGGCTCGCCGGCTTCAGGTCCTTCCGTGGTCAGAGCGCTGAACTGGGGGCGCTCGGCGCTCGCGTAGAAGACTCCTCGTCCGAGCTCCGTGTGGCGATCTCCGAGGGTAGGGGTGCCACCGACGAGTTCCTCACGTGGCTCGAGGCGGAGGCGCCGTCCAAGACGGGCCTCTCCGGTGTCGGCAAGGCCAACTACACCTGGTACATGCGCAACGTCCACCTCGTCCCCTACTCATGGGATGAGCAAATCACGCTCATGCGCCGCGAGCTCGCTCGGGCTCACACGGGCCTGCGGCTGGAAGAGAACCGAAACCGGGATCTGCCCGAGCTCGACCGGATCAGCAGCCCGGAGGAGTACGACCGCGCGCTCAACGAGGCGGTGACGGAGTACATGCGCTTCCTCGAGGTCGAGGAAATCCACACGATCGAAGCGTATATGGAGCCGGCGCTCCGGGCCGTGAACGGGCAGTACTCACCCGCCGCCCCGGATGAGATCCGCAACTTCTTCAGCGAGGTCACTTATCGCGACCCGCTGGCGATGCGAACGCACATGCACCACTGGATCGAGCTCGCTCGCATGCGCGAGAACCCGCACCCGAGCCCGATCCGGCGCGTGCCGTCACTGTACAACATCTGGGATGCCCGCTCCGAAGGGCTCGCCACCGGCGTCGAGGAGATGATGATGCACGCCGGACTCTTCGACGATCGTCCACGCACTCGGGAGCTCATCTGGATCATGCTCGCTCAAAGGGCGGCCCGAGCCCTCAGCGGCCTGTACCTGCACGCCAACGAGTTCGCGATGGAGGACGCCGTCGCTTATGCGACCGAGTGGACCCCGCGCGGATGGCTCCCGGACGGAGATCTGGTCCGTAACGAGCAGCACCTCTACCTGCGGCAGCCGGGTTACGGCACGAGCTACCTGTCGGGCAAGATCCAGATTGAGGAGCTGTTGGCAGAGCGCGCGATGCAGCTCGGCGACGACTTCACGGTGGAGCGCTTCTTCGACGAGTTCTTCGACGCAGGCGTGATCCCGATCCCGCTGGTGAGATGGGAGATGACGGGCGAGAAGGATCCGATTCTGGACCGAGGGTCATCGCCTGAGGGCGCGCATTGAGGCGACGGACCAGACCCGCACCGAAGACGGAAGCTCGAACCCTCCCTGGGACCTTCGCATACCTGCACGGGTCCAACACGTGTCTTATCTTGATTGTCGAACACAAGTCAGCGTCTTAACCAAGACCAAGTTCAACCCCGCACCAGGATGCTCAGCGTGATCTGGACTCGATTCGAAACGATGATCGCGATCGCCATGCCCATCGGACTCGTTCTGAGTGTTTCCGGTGCCCCTCAGGGCCCTGTCGCTTCGAACGTTCTACGGAATGCGCCCGTGACCATCGCGGTGAGCTTCTCGGAGGAGATCAAGCCGATCCTCGACGCAAAGTGCACCCAGTGCCACGGTGGAGAGGACGAGAACGGTGTCGTGGTGAAAGAGATGGAGCTGGACCTCACGACCTACGAGACGCTGATGGCCGGCTCCGAGTACGGATCCGTGGTGGAGCCGGGTGACGCCGACGGCAGCGTGCTGTGGCAGATGCTCGAGTTCGGCGACATGCCTCAGGACGGAGACCCACTCCCGGAGGACGAGCTCGAGCTCTTCAAGACGTGGATCGCCGAGGGCGCCGAGAACAACTGAGCACACGCGATCAGCCGCCGTCCAACCTCCTGACCAGGACCTGCCTGAACTGAATCGGATGACTCTCGCTCTGCAGCGCGATGTACCCGCTCGCGAGAGGCGTACCGTCCACCTTCACGCCCGGATCGAACCCGTCGACGACCCCGCCCCCGATCGAGGGTCGCTCGTACGTGAGCACGGTGTCTCCGTTCACGATGTGCGTGACGGATGCGTTGCCGCGGACCACCAGGTCGAACATCACCCACTCGTCACCGTGGAACGTCGCGGACGTCGAGTTCACGCAATGGCCCTCGAGCTGGACGCCATCCATCTCGACCTCAGTGCCCGGCGTACACAGGTTCGCGGTCGGGCGGTCGTCCACTCCGTTCCCACCGAGGAACTGCGCCTCCAGTGAGATCGGGAAGTCCTGGTCCGCGAGCATCGATCCGGGGCTCTGCGCGTGGAACATCACTCCGCCGTTCTTGAAGGCCCAGCCAGGCCCGTCGCCCGCTTGCTCCCCCACGATGCGATACTCGATCCGCAGCTCGTAATGCGCGAACGGCTCGGCGTAGAACAGGTGGCCGAAGCGCTCCTCGAATGCGTCGTAGCCGGCGTACCCGACCGTCAGCAGGCCGTCCTCGACACTGAACGTGCCACGTGGGTCTTCTCCGAGCTCGCTTCCCCGGATCTTGGGCGTCCAACCCGTCAGGTCGCGCCCGTTGAAGAGGGGCACCCAATCACCATCGGCCGTGCCGGGGGACTCCGGGAGCCCATCGCCACCATCCGGAACGGCGTCCCCTGATGTGCAGGCGGCGACCGCGAGGATCAGCACGAGGCTTCGTCTCACGATACCAGCACCGGAACCGGGACGAGGCCCCGAAGCGGCCATCTAGAGCCCCTTTGCCTCCAACACGGTACGACACGAGCGGCCCAGCACGCGAAGGTCGAACATGAACTTCCGCCATCCGCTTTTCACGGTGTGCATGAAGCCGATGTACGCGTAGTCGAGCGTCCACTCGTCAGGGCCGTCCTCAATGCCCTTGTTCGCCTGAACCAAGCCGGTGAGCCCGGGACGGATGAGCTTCTTTCGAAGCAGGCCTTCTTCGAGTTCATCGTAGTACGGCTCGAGCGGCCAAGGGCGCGCTCCGACGAAGGTCATGCGGCCGATGAGGATCGACATGAACTGCGGTAGCTCGTCGAGATAGTACGCCTTCAGGATCGCGCCCACGCGGGTGAGGTTCTCGGGCTCACTCTCCATCGGCTTGATGTGCTGGTACTTCTGCGTTGCGCGAATCTCCCGGAATACGTCCATCCGGATGATCCGGAACTTGGGCAGAGCGAAGACCTCCCCCTCGGACCCGCGCGGCTCGGTCAGGAAGAACGGCCCCGAGTTCTTCCGGATCAGCAGCCCCTCCAGAGCCATCGAGCCCATGATCAGAAAGATGAGAGGTGAGAAGAGCACCAATAGAGCCAGCGCCAGCGCGATATCGAACACTCGCTTCTGCCAAAAGATGGGGACCAACTCTTGAAGGGTCCGCCCTATGTCGTTGTAACGCTTCAGATCTTCCTCGTTCATGGCGAGCAGGCTAATGAATCCGGGGGGGGTGATGCTAGTGATGTGTAGGCGAAACCCGCGGGCCCGTCGGGCTAGAGGCCCTCTACGACGAAGCCCTCCGCCTCCGCGGCGGAGGCCAGGCGCTCATCGAACGTCACCAGGGTGCCACCAGAAGGTGCGCCGACCCATTCGATCGCCGCGGCAAGCTGGAGAGCATCGGCGGAACGCAGCGGGTGAAGCCGAAGCACTCGCATCGCCTGGGTTCGTACCTGATCGCCGGGCACCATCTCGTGGCACCGTGACCGTAGCTCCTCCAGCCGACGTACCAGCACGCCCTCGTCCCTGCGACTCACCGTCCCCTCGCGTCGCAATCTGGAGAACGCGGAGGCGCACTCGACCGGAGACGCCCACCAAACGACCATGTCTGGATCTTCGGCGAGGATGCCCCTTGCCCGCACAGTACGTGGCTCGTCGAGGAGCAGGGGCACGAGCGCTGAGGAATCCCAGAATCTCATCAGCGGCTGGTCGAACGGTCCTCGAGCAGAATCGCGAGGCCCCGACCGTCCGGGTCCCTCACGCCTCGACCCTCGGCAGGGACTGCTGACCCAGGTTTAGAAGGCGCCCTCATGCGACCCTCTCGGATCAATTGAGCTACTCGGCCCGCAGGCTCCGTCGTGTGGTCCAGTGGCGCCAGCCGCGCGATGGGTCTGCCGCGCTCAGTCACGATCACTTCCTCGCCGCTCTTCACCGCGTCAAGGTAGTGACTGAGGTGAGTCTTGAGGATGCTGATGGAGGCCGTCGTCATGATGAGACTATTTTAGTCTGATGACTTCGATCAATCTAGTCTAAAGGATCTGCACGCACGGCTCCGAGGACCCCTCGAGGACCTCTGCCAGGATCTCCAGGCCACCCCGGAGATCCTCCCGCTCAGGCACGGCCGGGATCGATACCCGCACCGCATGCGGCACCTCGCGTCCGACGGTAAAAGCCCCGGCACCCGCGATCCATACGCCGCGCTGCCTGGCCTGAGCCACACACTCATCACTCCGGAGCGGTTCCGGGAGCTGGACCCAAAGGTGCAAAGAGCGCCGATCGGTACTGTACTCGAAGCGCCCACCGAGGATCTCGTCGACCAGATCGTGTCGCTCCTGTAGCTCGGCGAGCTTCCGTTCGCCCAAGCGGTCGGCTGTGCCGTCCGCGATCCAGCGGGTGGCTACTTCGGTCATGAGGGGCGCCGGCATCCACAGGCTCGAGCGCACGCCGGACCGGATCCGCTCGACCGCATGTTCAGGCGCGGCGACGAAGCCGACCCGGAGCCCAAACGTCGCCCACTTGCACAGCGTCGTGATGTGAAGCGTGCGCTCCGGCGCGAACGTGGCCAACGGCGCGATGCGATCGGGGTGACGCGCGACATGAATCTCGTCCTCGACGACGATGAGGCCATGCTTACGCGCTACGTCGGCAATGTCCCGGCGGCGCGCCTCTGACATGGTGGCGCTCGTCGGATTCTGAATCGTCGGCACGCAGTACAGGGCCCGGGCGCCATAGTCGATTCAGAGTGGCCCGCGATCCGCGACGTGTTCGTGGCGTGGCTGGGCCCGGAGAACTTCGACGAGGGTGGTGAGCAGAGGGTGAGTTTGAGGGGGAGGCGGTAGTCGAGCTTCTCCTAGATGATGGTCGCGAGACTTCGGCCCCTACCTCCGACTACCCACTCCGGTCAGGAAGTCCACGACCGCAGGAAGCCGGGCCGCATCAGCCGCCGTACGACCCTGCTCGTCCACCGCGTCCACGTCGATACCGAACTCGACAGCAACCTTCACGGCTTCGAGCGTGAGCGCCTCCAACTCGCCTCGATCCGGGGCCATGAAGGCGCTCATCCGTCTCGGGCCGCCCATGCCGACGGCTGCCATGAGCGCGGTCGTCGACTCGGCCCTGCGGACCGCTCCGAACGTCCCGGCGGCCCCCACGTAGTCCGCGTTGTGCACGAAGAGCGGGTCGGCGCCGTGCTCCGCGAGGAGCCTCATTACGCCCGGCTGAGTGAAGCGAGCGGCGAGCCAGAACGGCGTCGCCCCTACCAGTGCTGGGTGGAAGTGCCAGTCGGCGGACGCGCGACGGGTCGCGGTCCAGTTCGTGACGCGCACGTTCGGGTCGGCCCCGTGGGCGAGGATCGTGCTGACCACCGCCTCGTCGCGGCGCATGATCGCCACGTGCAGCGCCGCGAAGCCCGCCCCGGCCGCATCGGGGTCCGCGCCCGCCTCGAGCAGAAGCTCCACCACTGCTCCGAAACCCGAATGAGCGGCGAGCGTCGTGGCGCTCACGCCCCGCGCGTCGGTGTCGTCCGGATCGGCACCGGCGTCCAGCAGGTGTCGTGCGGACGCAGCGTCGCCAACGCGGGCGGCGAACAGCAGCGCCGTGTTGCCACCGTGGGGGACGTTCTGCTGGTTCGAGGGGTCGCTGTGAGGGGAGATCGCCATGACCTGGCTCCACGTCTCGGACCGCGCGTGAACGTCCGCTCCGTGCTCGATCAGGACGCGAACCGCCTCAGGATGCCGTTGCGCGGCCGCCCACATGAGCGCGGTCTGGCCTCTCGTCGCACGTGCGTTGGGATCGGCGCCCGCCTCGAGGAGGACAGCGACGACCTCGGGATCGCCGGTGCGCGCGGCGGTCATGATCGATGTCTCACCGGACAGGAGCGGAGCGTTCGGGTCAGCGCCGACGAAGAGCAGTGCGAGCGTCATCTCGGCGCTTCCGTTCAAGGCGGCGTTCCACAGCGGCGTCGCGCCGAGATCGTTGGCGGCATCAGCGTCGGCGCCCGCCTCGAGGAGTGTCGCTGCCGCCGCGACGTCGTCCCAGTAGCTCGCCCAGTGGAGCGCGGTCGTGCCGTCAGCCGTCGTGACGTTCGCGTCCGCGCCGTCCACGAGAAGCTCCGTCAAAACGTCCCATTCACGATTCCTGGCTGCCTCGATGAGCGGTGGGTCATCCGCACCCACCAGCCCAGGGTCGCGAACGACTCCGAGGGCCGACGAGGGGTGCGCGGCGCAGAAGAGCAGCACCGACAGCACGAGGCCACCGCGGAACGACCGACCCGCCATCGGGCTGGTGTCCCGAGCTCTGACTGGGGGCACTAGAGCCCCGGCAGCGCTTCGAGTGGCAGGGCCCCGGTGCTCGCTCCGATTTTCTCGACCGGGACGCCCATCTTGTCCATGAGCGCGACCAGCAGATTCGCCATGCCCGGATCGTCACCGTACTGGAGGTGCTCGCCACCCTTGAGCGTTCCCGCGCCCCCTCCCATCACCAGAACCGGCAGGTTCCGACCCGAGTGCCGAGTGCTGTTGGAGATCCCTGAGCCATACAGGATCGTCATGTTGTCGAGGAGCGATCCGTCCCCGTCGGGTGTCGCTCGGAGCTTTGTCAGGTAGCGGGCGAACAGCTCGGTGTGGTATCGGTTGATTCGGGACATGCGCTCGACCAACTCAGGCTGGTCGTTGTGATGCGAGAGCGGATGATGGGCTTCCGGCACACCGATCTGCGGGTACGGTCGCGCACTCTGCTCCTTGCCGATCATGAAGGTGATCACGCGCGTCAGGTCCGTCTGCAGCGCCAAGAGCTGTAGGTCCAGCATCAGCTCCAGATGGTCTTCGAAATCGGCGGGTGCGCCCTCGGGTTGCGGGAACTCGGGCAGCTCCAAGTCGATCTGGGCTTCGGCCATCTGGATGCGGCGCTCGACGTCCCGGATCGCCTCGGTGTACTGCTCGACCTTCGCCTGGTCCTGCGCACCAATCGCGCGGCGCAAGTCGGCGAGCTTATCCGCTACAGAGTCCAGGATGCTCTTCTGTTGGCTGAGCCTCTCCTGCCGGACGCCGCGCTCAGTCGAGCCGGCGTCCCCGAACAGCCGCTCGAACACCACCCGCGGATTGTACTCGGTCGGGAGAGGCTGCTCGGGCCCACGCCATGAGAGCGTGTGTGTATAGACGCAACTGAGGTTGCTGCTGCACGCGCCGGCGTTCGCCGGCGCATCCATCGACAGCTCCAGCGAGGCGACCTGAGTGTCCCGGCTGAACTCACGGGCCAAGAGCTGATCCATCGAGACATCGGCGAAGATCTCGGTCTCGGTCCGCCCACCCTGCGGAATTCCGGTCAGGAACGATCCGGACGCGCCCGCGTGGATCTGGACCCAGTTGGCCCTGATGCCTGACAGGACCAGCATCTGATCACGGAACGGAGCCAGCGGCTCGAGAATGGGCGTGAGCGCGAAGTCTCGACCGACGTCCACGGGCGACCAGTACTCCATCGCCATCCCGTTCGGCACGTAGAAGGTCTGGAAGCGGTGGACAGGCTCGAGCGCCGACAGCCCTCGCAGGCCGACCGGAACCATCGCGTCGAGGAACGGGAGCGCCAGACCGGCCCCCAACCCCTTTAGCACGGTTCGCCTTGGGATCGATTTCCCTGTCAGGATCGTAGTCATCTGGCATCTCCAGCTTTGTACTCATTCCACATCATGCAGCGTCCTCCGCCCTGCGCATCAGGAAGGCCGGGCTCTTCACGATGCCCAGGACGATCCCCGACCAGCGGTACCCGTCCTCCTGGGCCTCGCGGACGATGCGCCGGACCGTCGGCTGGTCGAAGTGCTCCAGCGGTCGTCCCAGCGCATACGACATGAGCTTTTCAGTCACTGTGCGCACGAACTGCTCATCATACTCCAGGAGCAGGTCCCTCAGCGACCCTACACCGTCGAGCTCGACCCCATTCGGGAGGGTCCCACGACTGTCGATGGGCTCCCCGCGCTCGTCGACGTCTCGCCACGCGCCCGTGGCGTCGAAGTTCTCGAGCGCGAAACCGAGCGGGTCGATCAGTGAGTGACAGCTCGCGCATAGAGCTTCCGTCCTGTGCCGCTCGAACCGCTCCCGTATGCTGAGCGAAGCGACGTCCGGACTTTCGTCCAGGTTCGTGTCGACGTTGGCGGGCGGAGGCGGCGAATCCGCGCCGAGGATGTTGTCGAGCAGCCACTTGCCTCTCAGCACGGGCGAGGTGCGGTCCGGATAAGCCGTGATCGCCATCAAGCCCCCATGCCCGAGGATGCCTCCACGCTGTTCGGGGTTGGGCAGCGTGACCCGGCGTGGGCGGCTCCCGTAGACGCCAGGGATGCCGTAGAAGCGCGCGAGCCGCTCGTTCACATAGGTATAGTCCGCGTCGAGCAACTCCGTGATCGGCCGGTCCTCGCGCACGTTGCTCGCGATGAAGAGCTCGGTCTCCTGGCGGAAGGCGTCCAACAGGCTGTCGTCGAAGTCGGGATAACGGTTCGGGTCTGCCAGCTTCTCGGGCAGCAGGCGCAGGTTCAGCCACTGCGCGGCGAAGCCCTCGACGAGAGCATGGCTCGCGCGTGGGTCGGCCAGCATCCTACGCGCCTGCTCCTCGACGACCTGCGGGTCACTCAGCCGCCCCTGCTCCGCCAACTCGAGCAGCGTCTCGTCGGGGATGCTGCTCCACAGGAAGAACGAGAGCCGAGACGCGATGTCCATGGCGTCCAGGTCGTAGGCGTCGCCCGGCTCGACGCCAGCGGGCTGCCGATAAATGCGGAGCAGAAACTCAGGGTCGACGACGAGGCGCTCCAGCGCGAGTTGGATGCCGGCGTCGAAGCTGCCGCCGCCCGAGCGACCCTGCCGGAAGAAGTCGAGGAGCGTCTCCACGTCGTCGGTGGTGGCCGGGCGCCGATACGCACGCCGGGCCATCCTCGAGAGGATCTCGGAAGCACATGCCTCCTCCTCCCCCCCACTCGGTGGGCGGCACACGAAGATCTCATCTCGGCTAGGCGTGTCGGCCACTCCGGTGACCTCATACGGGCCCCCGATCTGAACCGAGTGCACGCTCGCGTGGTCCATGTAGATCTGATCGTTCGTCAGGACCCGCCCTCTCTGGAGGGGTTGGGGCAGCCCTTCCGGCTCGAAGTGCTCCCTGACGAACGAGACGCCGACGACGCGGGGCCCCGCCTGTACGGTCACGCGGGCCTCGAGGTGGGCGTCACCGGTGGACTGCATGTACGCCTCCCATTCGGGATCGCCGAATGAGCCAGGCTCTCCAGAGCCGGCGTAGCTCGCCGCGGCCGGCCTGGAGTCCGTCACCCCACCGCCGACCGTAAAGCGCTCGACGAGCGCTCCCTCGAGCCGTAGGTCGACCTGTTGAGGCCATCCCATCCCCATCAAGTAATCCTGATATTGCCTGCGGAGGCGGATCTTGATCAGGTACTCGCCGTCTACGGGGAAGTCGTATTTGACCGCGATGCCTCCCCGCGAGCCGAAGGGGAGCTCTTCGCTTTGCCGCTGATCCTGCACCACGTGGAGTGGGACCTCGAAAGTCGCGACTCCTGGTGAGACAGGCGGAAGACCCGTCGCGAGGCGCGTGACCTGTCGGGCCACGGACAGGTAGCGCTCCATATGTGTGGTCGTGATCGATAGCGCGTCGGCGAAGTTGTCGAAGCTGCCGTCGGCGGTCTCATCGCCCGGCAGCAGCGCGCTCACGTCGACGTCGAGCGCGAACAAGTCGTTGATCGCGTTGTTGTACTCGAGGCGGTTCAGTCGATGGACCGGATTCGTGGCGCCCGGGTTCACCGGGGCTTCGGCAGCCGCGCGGTCGAGCTCCGTCTCGAGCCAGCCCGCGACGAGGTCGTAGTCGTCCTGAGTGGGCCGCGCCACGTTGCCGGGCGGCATCGTTCCGGTACGGAGCTTCCTGACGACTGTCTCCCACTTGTCGGCCGCTGCTCCCGGGTCTTCGACATCCAGAGCGTCGAGATCCAAATCCGCGGTGAGGCGCCTCTCGTTGTGACAGCGCACGCAGTACCGGTCCAAGACATCTCGCACGTCCTCGGCGTCGGTCGCGGCGGCGACGGCACCGTCGTCAGCGAAGAGTCCTACGGAAACCGGTGCAGCAGGACGTCCGCTGGCATCGCCCAGAGCCATCTGCCCGACGACGACGAGTGCGGCGCCGGTTACGCCCAGGACGAGCGAGACGATCGACGCGTGTCCGGCCGTGGAACGCCGGCGCCTTGCGTCGTGAGCCTGCCACGCCTTGAAGTTGAATCGCATACCCGACCCCCCGTTAGGGCGGGGGAAATGTCTCAGACCCGACAATAGCTCCCGTCGCGCCGTCGTACCACGCAAACGGTGCTGGCTCGCCTACCCCTCTAACCGTAACGCCACCAACGACCCCGGGATCCCATTCCCCGCGATCGGGAGCACGATGTACTGAACGCCGTCGTGCATATAGGTCATCGGGGCGGTGCTCGTGGGGGCCGGAATCTCGACCGCGCCGAGCCTCTCTCCGGTCACTTTGTCCACCGCGTACCAGATCGAACGACCGCCACGACCCTCGGCGAACATCAACAGGCTCTTGGTGACGAGCGCGGTCGCGTTCCCCTGAAATCCCGTGTTCTGCAGGTTCTCGATGCCCTCGAGAAGAGGATGGTCGCGAATGCGGTCGGGCGTGTCGCCGTTCGAGATCCACCACAGGTGCTCGCCTGTGTTCATGTCGATCGCCGTGATGCGGCCGTAAGGCGGCTTGAAGATCGGCAGGCCCTCCATGGCGGCGAAGCCACCGCCACCCGCATTCATCCAGTCGACGACGTTCACGCCGGGTTGGTTCAGGCGATCGGCGCCGTCATCCCGCTCGGCGCCTGCCCCGAGCCTTCCGCCCGTACACGCCTTTCGTGAGGCGACGTACATGATTCCCGTCACTGGATCCATCACGGTCCCACCGGGAATGTTCGTGCCCCCGGTGGCACTCGGGCACTGTGCGGTGGCTCTGTACTGCGCCTCATTCCCGACGTTGACCCACGGCGTAAAGATCGGGCCGAGCTTTATGTCGCTCACCTGCTCGATCGCCATCTGCCGGAGCTCGGGAGTGAAGTCGATGAGGTCGTCGATGCTGAGCCCCTGTAGCTCATAGCCCAGAGGTCTGCTCGGGATCGGCTGCGTGGGCGAATACCACTCACCGGGAACGTCACCCACCGGCACCGGGGTCTCGGGGATGGGCCAGATCGGCTCGCCCGTCTCCCGGTTGAACGCATAGACGAACGACTGCTTGGTCGTCTGAACCACCGCGGGAATCGCCCGTCCGTCCACGGTCACGTCCACGAGGATCGGTGCCACCGGATTGTCCCAATCCCAGATATCGTGATGGATCATCTGGAAGTGCCAGCGCCTTTCCCCAGTGCGTAGATCCACAGCAACCAAGCTGCTGCCGAAGAGGTTGTCGCCAGGGCGAAAGCCCCCGAAGTAGTCGTTGGTCGGCGCGTCGGTCGGGAGATAGACGATGCCCAGATCGGCGTCCGCCGACAGCGGCGGCCACGCGTTCACATTGCCGCTCCACCGCCACGCATCGTTCTCCCATGTGTCGTTCCCGAACTCGCCTTCGCGCGGAATCGTGTGGAACGTCCACAGGTGCTCACCCGTGCGAGCGTCGAAGGCTTGAACGTCACCCGGCACGTTCTCGACGCGCGAGTACGTCCCACCCATGTGCGCGGAGTTGCCGACCACCAACACGCCATCCACGAAGAGTGGAGGGGAGGAGGTGGTGATAGAGCCCCGTTCGCTGTCGATGCCGGAGAAGACGTCGTACGGGTGCCCTAGCGTCGCGAGCATGTCGACGGTCCCCGTCTCCGGGAACCCGTCGACCGGAATCTGGCCGCCGAAACCTTCGAGCGGCTCTCCCGTCTTGGCGTCGAGTGCATGGAGGAAGAAGCCCGGCGTGACGAGGTAGATCACGCCTCGGCCATCGAGCTCCCCGTACGCGACGCCGCGTCCGTAGTTCTTCCGGGGCGACAGCTCCCACCGCTCGGTGTAAGGCTCACGGAAGGTCCACAGCGTCTCGCCCGTCGCGGGGTCGATCGCCGCGACCGTGCGCCGCGTGCCTGCCACGGTGTACACGATCCCATCCGCGTAGATGGGCGTTGAACGCATGATGAAGTCCGGCGCCGGCGAGAAGTTGTCACCGCGCCAAAGCCAGGCGACCTCGAGGTTCTCGAAGTTGTCCGCGTTGATCTGCTCGAGCGGTGAGTAGCGCGTGCTCGACATATCGGCGCCCCAGTAGCGCCATTCCCCTTCCGGGTTGCCGTTGTTCTGGGCGGCGGCCGGGTGGGCGGTGAGGAGGGCAGAACCGCACGCGATGATCGACGAGATCAGGAGCCTCTTGGGCGCCCTCGCAAATGCTTTGAAGCTCACGTTTGCCATTCGGATCCCTCTCGGGGTGCGTTGTGCAGGGTCGGATAGCTTGCGGTTCGGTCGGGCGGACCGCTAGGTGGGCGCTCATCGAAACATTCGGCCGCCCCAGTTCTGTCGCCAATATCCAGCATCATCAGGGACTATCACGCGTCTTGCCAATTCTTGCCAACGCACTCAGCATTCGGGATGGCGACGATGAACATCTCCTTGCCGGAGACCCTCAAGGGCTTCGTGGAGGATCAGGTGCAGGCTCGTGGGTACAGCACGAGCAGCGAATATGTCCGCGAGCTCATCCGACGGGAGCAGGACCGAGAACGACTTCGCGGTCTGCTGCTCGAAGGGGCGACCTCCGCAGACGCACTCCCCGCCAACACCGAATACTTCGCCGGGCTCCGCGATCGGGTGGGGCGCTCACCCGAGGGGTGATCCGCAAGCCGATCATCCTCAGTGAGGTTGCGGTTCGAGACGTCGACGATGCCATCTCACACTACCTCGGCGAAGCCGGGGGAGACGTCGCATCGACCTTCGTCGATCGTCTCGAGCAGGCGTTGGAGCATATTGCTCGACACCCGGAATCCGGCTCTCCGCGGGTGGGCATGGAGTTGAACCTGCCTGGTCTTCGTTCATGGCCCGTGAGCGCGTTCCCGTACCTAGTCTTCTACAAACCTCGAAGCGGCCACATAGATGTATGGCGGCTACTCCACGGGCGACGCGATATGCCGGGGTGGATGCGGGGAGAGTAGGACTAGCGCTTCAGAGTCCTAGTCCTGGCTAATCAGCGGATACGCCTCGGGTCGCCAGGGCGTGCGTCGAGCGCCCTGATCGTGCATGATGGCGCCGCTACGCATGACGCATCGCCCCTGCCCCACGGACCCCGCAGGACGTTCATCATGACAATGACAGCCGCCTGGCTCTTGGCGATCTCCGCCGTGACGATGCCCCAGGCCGACACCATCCCGCTCCTCATCCGGAACGGAACCGTCTACGACGGAACCGGGGCCGAGGCGGTCCAGACCGACATTGGTATCGATGGCGATCAGATCGTCTTCGTGGGAGATGCGGATGCCGAGGACATGCACGGGCTTCGGGAGATCGACGCCTCGGGCCTGATCGTCACGCCCGGCTTCATCGATCCGCACGCCCACTCGGCCGGCGCACTGGCGTCCGACGAGCGAGGCCCGCGCGAGCAGCTCAACTACCTCATGCAGGGCGTCACGACGGTGGTGACCGGAAACGATGGGGGCGGGACGTACGAGATCGCGGAGGCTCGGCAGGAGATGGAGTCGCCCGGCATCGGCACCAACGCTGCGCTGTTGGTCGGGTTCGGATCGATCCGGAGTGACGTAATGGGGAGCCGCGATGAAGCTCCAACCCCTACCGAGCTCGAGCGTATGAAGTCGATGGTCGACCGCGCCATGCAGGAGGGAGCGGTCGGGATGTCGACGGGCCTCTTCTACGCCCCGCAGAGCTTCTCCACGACCGAGGAGGTCATCGAGCTCGCGAAGGTCGCTGCGTCGTACGGAGGCACGTACGACACGCACATGCGGGACGAGAGCTCGTATTCGATCGGTCTGCTCGGCGCGGTCGGCGAGGCACTCCGAGTCGGGCGCGAAGCCGACATCACCGTGAACATCAGTCACATCAAGGCGCTCGGCGTCGATGTGTGGGGTCAGAGTCAGCAGGTCATCGAAATGATTCGCGCAGCCCGCGCCCAAGGTCAGCGCGTGACCGCGGATCAGTACCCGTACGAAGCGAGCGGCTCGTCGCTGAACTCGTCACTCCTGCCGCGATGGGCTCAGGCCGGCGGGCGTGACTCGCTCATGGCGCGCTTCGAGGACCCCGACACTCGCGCGCGTCTCGAGCTCGACATGATCAACAACCTACGCCGGCGGAACGGCCCAGACGCGATTCTCATCACCGGCGGCGACGACGAATCCATCCGCGGCATGACGCTCACTCAAGTCGCGATCGAACGAAGGCAGGACCCGCTCCAGGCCGCGATCGAGATCATCAAGGAGGGGGGCGCCGGCATCGGCTCGTTCAATATGAACGAGAGCGATATCACCGCGTTCATGGCGGCCGAGTTCGTCATGACCGGATCCGATGGCTCTGGCGGACATCCGCGGCTTTATGGCGCCTATCCCAAGAAGATCCGGCAGTACGTACTCGAGGAAGGCGTCATATCGATGGCGCGTTTCGTCCATGCATCGAGCGGGCAGCCTGCCGAGGCGTTCGGCCTCGAGGGCAGGGGTAAGATCGAAGAGGGTGCGTTCGCAGACATCGCGGTGTTCGACCCCGAAACGATTACAGACCGCTCGACGTTCCTCGCCCCGAGAGAGCTGGCCGTAGGGATGATCTATGTGATCGTGAACGGCGAGTTGGCCGTGGATGGGGGGGAACCGACGCACACGTTGTCGGG
>Ga0066376_10002725_pt1 | contig 16288 bp, 14 predicted proteins | sample Knorr_S15_td_Bot_FD_77009 | JGI IMG/M metagenome (GOLD analysis project Ga0066376, IMG submission 77009) | Marine microbial communities from Southern Atlantic Ocean transect - Knorr_S15_td_Bottom_ad_5009_LV_A | ecosystem: Environmental > Aquatic > Marine > Oceanic | place: Southern Atlantic... | reverse complement strand
GGGTCTGACCCCATAAATGGTAGAATGTAGGGATGGCAATGTACACAACTGTTGAAAATGCGAGAGTTGGGATTTTGATGGGTAGCAGTTCAGACTGGTCAACGATGAAGAAAACGAGCGAAATGCTTGATTCGTTCGGGGTTACACATGAGTGCAACGCCATTTCTGCACATAGAAATGCGGAATTACTTCGAGAATACCTCTCTGGTGCCGAAGAACGGGGTATTGAGCTCTTCATCTGCGGGGCGGGTGGTGCAGCACACCTTGCTGGTGTTGTTGCTGCTCACACCCAAAAGCCCGTTCTTGGGTGTCCAATGCAGGCATGGTCACTCGATGGGATGGATTCACTCCTTTCAACAGTACAAATGCCAAAAGGCATTCCAGTTGCTACCTTTTCAATCGGTGAAGCAGGAGCAATGAATGCTGCCCTTTTTGCTATTCAAATGCTAGCGATGAGCGATTTTGACCTCTGTGAGCGGTTTTCTGAATATAGAGAAAACCAATCTAATTTGACAACACCACTCAATTAATCACTTTTTCTATTGCTTTTTTGAGGTCCGAGAACCACAATATATGGCTCACAACCGCGTTCTGTATTGTGGTGTTTATCGCCGAGCCGATGCTGCAAAAGCGATGTATTAATTCGAACAAAAAGCCCATATATGAACGTATGGGAGAGAAGAACATTGGAGCCATTTCATGCTATTGAATAACAAAATCATTCTTTCCGGATTACTTATTGTGTCCATTTGCTCAGCCACATTCGGTAAGCCAAAAAAATTTGAAGAGGTAAGCGAGGGATACACAAAAGTGGTCTCAACTGTAGATGGCACCTCTCCTTTATTTGGCCTTTGGAAAAATGTGAAGGACCAACAACTACTTGCAGAATTGCCAAGAGGATGGGAGCGAAAAAAGTTTTTTATTGCAGTCACTCCTTCAGCGGGTGTGAAGTTTGCTGGTTTGCAAGGGAATGAAGTCTACATCTATCTACGCAAGTACGGAGATAGAATTGCTTTTATCACCCCAGAGACTTCAGTTCGATCGACAGGAGATAAATCCTCGAAAGATTCTGTAAATACGATTTTTACTGACAAAGTTTTACTTGATGTTCCGATTATCGCAACCGGTCCTGGTGGACAACCTGTGATTGACTTAGATAACTTACTTGTGGGCAACGCTACGAAAATCGCCGGTTCAGTAGCAAGCGGTGCAAACAGCAAACTCGCTTCAATTAAAAAAGCAAAGTCGTTTCCAAAAAATCTCGAAGTTGCTTTTGAAATGCCCACTTCTGGTGGACAACTCACAACGATTCACTACTCCATCAGCGAAGTTCCAGAAAAAGGAAGTTACAAACCAAGGAAAGCAGACGAAAGAGTTGGTTATTTTACAACCTCATTCCGCGATCTCGGTCAATATCATGATGAGGATAAATGGGTGCACTATGTAAATCGATGGGATTTGCAAAAGCGCGATCCAAAGTTAACACTCAGTCCACCAAAGGAACCACTCGTCTTTTACATTGAACATACTGTTCCTGTTCGGTATCGACGGTGGGTTCGAGATGGTGTGTTGTATTGGAATGATGCATTTAAAAATATTGGTATCGATACTGCAATTGAAGTCTATTACCAAGATGCAGCAACCGGCGCGCACATGGATAAAGACCCAGAAGATGTTCGTTATAACTTTTTACGTTGGTTACATAATGATGTTGCAACAGCAATTGGACCTTCGCGTGCTCACCCCATGACCGGCGAAATCCTCGATGCAGACATCGTCCTTACAGATGGTTGGATTCGTGCCTATTGGCGTTGGTACAACCAACAACCAAAATCAGCTGAAGCAATGGCAGCGTTGAATCCATCTGACATTCAATGGTTAGAGCAATATCCAGAATGGGATCCACGGGTTCGTATGGCAGATCCGATTGAACGTGCAAAGATTTTGCAAGCACGAAAAGATGGTGAATCACCCTCTTCCACAATTGATCCAATCCTTGCAAACGATGAAGACCTTGCAGCAATTGCAGGTTGGCTTGGCGATGAAGACAGGCACTGTCTAGCCGCATACCAACTCGCAAACCAAATGGCATTTGCTCGGCTTGGGCTTGAAACATTGAATCTCCTAGAACCAGGTGATGCGCCTGTTAAAAACGACCGCGCAACAGCGGATGAACTTGACGGCATCCCCGAATGGTTTATTGGACCACTCGTGTCAAGTCTTGTATGCCACGAAGTAGGGCACACACTTGGATTACGCCATAACTTTAAAGCGTCAAGTTTGTACACACTTGAAGAAATTAACTCCGATGAAATTCGGGGTAAAAAACCCTTTACTTCTTCGGTGATGGACTATAACCCAGTGAACTTCAACATGGATACAGGCGATGTTCAGGGCGACTTCGCGATGATTGGCATCGGTCTCTATGACATGTGGGCGATTGAGTATGGTTATACATCTGGAGATCTTAAGGAAGTATTGAGTAAATCAAATTTACCAGAACACGCATACTTAACAGACGAAGACACTGGTGGTCCAGACCCTCTTGCTAAGCGATACGACTTTAGTAAGGATCCGCTGACATACGCCGAAAATCAAATGCGAATTGTTGATAAATTGAGAGAGGATTTACTTGAACAATTCGTAGAAGACGGTGATAGTTGGTCAAAAGCTCGTCGTGGGTATGAAACCACACTACGGATGCAAATCGCTGCTGCGAGCATGATGTCTGATTGGATAGGTGGTGCTTATACCAACCGTAACAAGAAGGGTGATTTTGTCGACGGTGATGTACCACCAATTCAAGTTGTTCCAGTAGAGCAACAGAGAGCAGCGCTTGAATTCATTATTAACACAATATTTGAAGAAGATGCCTATGGTTTATCACCCAATTTATTGACGCATTTTAATGTGGACAAGTGGTACGGAGGCGGGGGCGAACGTGGGGAAGCAACATGGCCAATCCATGATCGCATCTTGGGTACTCAGGCATCTATTTTGTCAACAATTCTTGCGCCAAGCAGATTGGGCATGGTCTATGACAATGAATTTATGGTTCCAGCTGATGAAGACGCCCTTACTGTTGCTGAGATTTTCCAAACGCTCATGGATTCGATTTATGTAAACCTAAATGAGACTGAAGGCGATTGGACGAATCGCACTCCAATGATTTCATCTATGGACAGAAATCTTCAAGCAGAAATGACGGATCGCCTTGTCGATTTGTCTACAGGTCGCGTACGAATGTTTAGACCTGTTCGAACTCTTGCCCTGTATCACACACGGCAGTTACACGGTCGAATCGCCAAAATCATAAAGAAGAATCGCAACAACATGGACACGTATTCACTCGCACATCTGCAAGACATGCATGAACGGCTTGGAAAAGCCCTTGAAATTGTGTATACGATGTAACTAGGTGAGTGGAAGTAGTTCTTGTCGCCAGGTTCGTGTTGAAATAGTGTTTCCCGAACAAACTTTTGGCATGGCAAGGTGAAGAGTGACCGGTTGTTTCAATTCGATAGTCCCATCCACTTCGTGTGGTCCTACTCGCATTGCATTACCCGCCCAATCAACAGTTATAGATCCACATGGATGCCCCTCACGACCCCTTAACAATGTGCCATGACTGTGTGGATAATAACTTACAGCAACCATTTTTAATTCCACGACTTCTCCAAGCAGATTGTTTGGCACGGAAATAGGCTGGTGAATGATGCCGACATCTCCGCCATCAGCAATGAACGCTATGTGTACATCTGCAGCGCCAGGTACAACGACAAAGGATTCATGAGTAGGATGAAGGTGTACGATGACAGATGCAGAGTTTTCGAATCTATTTTGATAGTAGATTAATAATTCTGGACCTGAATCAAAAGAGCGTATTACAGGAAAGATACAGACGCCATCAGCCTCAAAGTAATGTGAACCAACAAGGTCGATTAATACATCTGGCAGTTTGTCTTCCAACAATAGCGCGTATCCAAGCCAACCGCCAATTCCAAGAAAAGATCCGGTTGAAATTATTCTCATGAAGTACCCACCCTCTGAATCTGCGTAAATCCAAGCCCAACCAGTCCATAGAAAAGTAACCGCGAGAAGAAGTACGAGCACAAAATTGCGTTTCTCATGCATTTCTTGGTACCTTATTCTTTTGTCCTGCCGCATGGGGAGTTCACTTTGCGGCGAACTTTTCCTACGCCTGTATTCTACGCAGAAGAAGACTTTTTTTATGAAGGATTACTTGAAAGATGAATTTTAAATCTCCACCATCGACACCAGTTGAAGCAGTACAGCGTTGGTTCGACCATGCAGAATCCGTTTGCAAAACGCCGAACCCTCTTGCTATGGCATTATCAACGGTTCATTCTGATCGGCAGCCTTCTTCAAGAATGGTGTTGCTCAAGGGTTTTGATAAACACGGTGCGGTCCTTTATACGAATTATCAAAGCGAGAAGTCTAGAGATATTGAAGAGAACAATTCGGTATCCCTCTTGTTCTATTGGGATGACATCCAAAGACAACTTCGAATTCAGGGTCACGCTACAAAACTAACAGCGGAAGAATCCGACGCGTACTTTGCAACACGGGATAAACTGAGTCAGGTCAGCGCATGGGCGAGTGACCAATCAGAGCCACTTGAAGATAGAGTAACTTTAATGGAAAAAGTTGTCGCTGTGACAACAAGGTGGGAAGGTAAGGATATTCCACGCCCAGAGCACTGGGGCGGGTATCTTGTTTCACTTGACATGCTTGAATTTTGGCAAGGAAATGAAGGCCGGCTACACGACCGAATCCGTTACACATGCACCGACGGTGAATGGACTTGGCAACGACTACAACCTTAATAATTACACGTTAACTAAAGCGAATCTCTATTCTGAGGGGTTAATCAGTCGTTGTGCCTCATCGAGCAAATCATCGGGTAGCAACGGTTCATCAGGCTTGATCATTGGATTATCATTGTCTTGAATTGCCTGTTCGTCTAATCCAAACTCTTTCCGCCACTCATTTGCATGAGCCCTTGAAAGCCCTGAAGGGCGGTGGACTCTCTTTTTCTTTGATGTTGAGGCGTCATCAACAAGCGTTTGCAAAAACGCTGCGGATCCCAAGTGCTGGGCACCATTCTTTTTGATTGAGCGGATGATTTCTCGGTCGCTCGTGATGACTAAAATAGATCGAGCGGAAGAGGAGTTAGCCACTCTGTCAACGATTTCATCGTCAGCAGTGCGATGTGGTCCAGTGAATATGGTCTGTAATTTGGGGCCAACACCACCAATGTCTGACGGCGTTCCATCACAAACAAGGGTGATTCTCTCGCCAGCCCAGCGACTCCTTTGAATCAACGTACAAAGCCCACGAGTACCAATTCCAGCCGATTCTGGAGGTAAGATTCCGGTCTGGTGAAGCACATTCCAAGTATCAATGATCAATTCCATGATTCTGCCTAGGATATCGCCTCTTTAAGATAACACAACCCCTTGGTGTAAAGTGGGTTAAGCAGATCCAACCAACCCCTTGCACTGCACCTCTATTTGCGTTCTAATACGTGGCTCAGTACTGTTTTTAATAGAAGGCGACTACATTTATGGCAATTCGAATCAAGGCAAGACAAAATGAATCTGCAGGGCAAATGCTCCGCCGATTCAAGAAACTCTGTGAGAAGGAAAATCTCACAAAGGATGTTAAGAAGCGTCAATACTTCGAAAAGCCATCCGAACGCAGGCGTCGCGCACGTCGCAAAGCCGAATCGCGTCGATATCGTGAACTGCACTTTCCGCAGCAACGAACTCGCTCCTAAGCGAATGACAATTGATCAAACAACACATCGGAGATTCGCAGCGACACTGTCGCCGATTTCTTTTTCAAAAGTGCGACTGAACATCGCAAAGGTAAATAACAGGAACGCACGTTTTGCGTTACCGAATATTGGAGATACCCAACAATGAACCTTCTCATGCTTGCTCAAGAAACTACAACAACAGGACTTCCTGATTTGTTTTATTTAGCACCGATTGGTGCTGTAGTCGCGCTCGTAATGGCAATCGTCTTTAGTAGAGGCGTCATGGCTCAAAGCGAAGGCGAACCAGAAATGATAAAAATTGCAGAGCACGTTCGTGCTGGGGCAATGGCATATCTAAAACGTCAATACAAAGTTGTATTCGTTGTCTTCATGGTACTTGTTGCAATTCTTGCGTTACTTGGTTTCGCAGATATCCAACCAATATGGTCAGCAGTTGGAGTTCCAATTGCAGGTTTGTTCTCCGGGCTTTGTGGTTGGTTCGGTATGAAAATGGCAACCAACGCCTCAGCACGTACGACGTGGGCAGTGAAGCAATCACTCAACGAAGGTCTTAAAGTTGCATTCCGCGCAGGCGCAGTGATGGGTCTTGTTGTTGTTGGCTTTGCGCTTCTTGATGTTTCCGTATGGTTCTACCTCTGGAATGAAGTTCTTCCAGTAAGAGAAAACGGTCTTGTTGAAATTACATCCATCATGTTGACCTTCGGTATGGGCGCATCAACCCAAGCATTGTTCGCACGGGTTGGCGGTGGTGTCTATACCAAAGCAGCGGATGTAGGTGCTGACCTTGTTGGTAAGATTGAAGCGGGTATTCCCGAAGATGACCCAAGAAACCCAGCAACAATTGCAGACAATGTAGGTGACAATGTTGGTGATGTAGCAGGCATGGGCGCCGACCTGTATGAAAGTTATTATGGTTCCATTCTTGCTACGATGGCACTTGGTGCTGCAGCTGCGATGGCAATTGGAGTTACAGATTTTGGAATAAAACTCGCAGTTGCGCCAATGGCACTTGCAGGTCTTGGCATCTTTTGTTCACTCGTAGGCGTCTTCGTTGTTCGCGCAAAGGAAAATGCATCCTTTAGTGAACTTCTAATTGGTCTTCATAAGGGCGTGTACGTCGCATCATTCCTGATTGCAGTTCTTTGTGGTGGACTTTTCTACTTGTTGTTTAAAGACGTCGACATTGAGGGCTTTAACTGGTGGGGTCCTTGGGCTTCCATTCTTACCGGTTTGGCTGCTGGACTCATCATTGCATATTCAACTGAATATTACACATCCTACGAACATGCTCCAACAAGACGAATTGCTCAACAGACTGAAACAGGGGCAGCAACAGTCATCATTTCCGGTATTGCAGAAGGCATGATTTCAACATGGGCGCCATTGATTGTCATTGTTGTTGCAATCATTTCTGCCTTTACATTTGCAGGCGGTAATGAACATTTCCTCTTAGGTCTCTATGGCGTTGGTATTGCAGCGGTGGGTATGCTTAGTACGCTTGGAATTACACTCGCGACAGATGCGTATGGTCCAATTGCAGACAACGCTGGTGGTAACGCTGAGATGACCGGTCAACCACCAGAAGTCAGAGAACGAACTGATATGCTCGACTCGCTTGGTAACACAACTGCAGCAACTGGTAAGGGATTCGCGATTGGCTCTGCAGCATTGACGGCACTCGCCTTACTTGCTGCGTACGTATCCGTTGTACAAACTAGTTTGGATAAGAAAATTACTGAAGACATCGCTCTTGTAGCAGAAGCTGAAAACACAGTTGCATACTTAGGAAATGGTGAGTTTGTTGCAAACATGAACGGTGAGACATTCGGTGGGCTCTTGATTTCTTCAGACAAAACCAAGAAGGCAATCGAAAATCTTGATTGGACTCAAAGAACACTTGCCGCCGATTTTGCATGGAGTGAACCCGAAAACACGCACGCGGTTACTGTTGGTGGTGTTGACTTCACTCTTGTTCCATCACGAAAAGCCAAAATCAAGCAGGTGCTTTCTTTCTACGATGTCACCATCATGAATCCTAAAGTACTCGGTGGTATTTTCCTCGGAGTGATGCTTGCATTCGTCTTCTGCGCTCTTACGATGAACGCAGTAGGCCGCGCTGCATATCAAATGATGAATGAATGTCGCAGGCAATTTGGAATTATGAAAAAAGCGTTTAAGAAAAATGGAATGAGTGATGATGAAATCGCGGACCCATTGAATTGGCCAAAAGAACAAACGATAGTTGATGGGATTGCATATCCAGACTATGGTCGTTGTGTTGATATTTCCACAGCAAGCGCTCAAAAAGAAATGATTGCCCCAGCGATTCTAGCAATTTCCGTTCCAATTATCGTAGGTTTGATTCTTGGAGTTGGTGGTGTCATGGGTCTGCTCGTAGGTGGTTTGACAAGTGGATTCGCTGTTGCGATTTTCATGGCAAACGCAGGAGGTGCTTGGGACAATGCGAAGAAGTATATTGAATCAGGTAAGCATGGTGGTAAGGGTTCCGACGCACACAAAGCAAGCATTGTTGGTGATACTGTTGGTGATCCCTTCAAAGACACATCTGGTCCTGCATTGAACATTCTGATTAAATTGATTGCAATCGTCTCGGTTGTATTCGCTGGGCTTATTGTGAACTTTGGTCCAACAGTTGCAGGATTCTTAGGACTCTAAATGATCAATACAAGTTCTGAAACATCCAATCACTCCGATTCTGCAACGTTCGCAACGGAAGCAGGGCGTTTGCTCACTGAACGTCATTGTGAAGATGTTGTCCTTCTTGATGTCACAGGATTGAGTCAAGTCTGCGATTTTTTACTCATTGCAACAGGTACAAGTGACCGTCAGATGAAATCGGTTGCATCAGAAATGGCCTCAATGGGTAAAGAAGTCAATTTTCCAGCATTTCGAAAAAATATTGATACAGGTGCGACATGGATTGTTGTCGACTTTATCTCAGTTGTTGCCCACCTGTTTGAACCCGAGCGACGTGCATACTATGATTTAGAAGATCTATGGGCGGATGCCAAACGTGTAGAGATACCTACGCAGACGCCAACACCTGAATTCTAAGGAGACTGCAGATGACAAAACGAAGTGCTTGCCAATATGTTCTTTGGCTTTGCATTGTTGTATGTCAAGTATTTGCAGTTGAAGAACCCCGACTCTATACAGGGTCAATCCAAATACCTACATTAGGCGATTTAGGCATGACACTTGGTATTCAGGATTCGGACGAAGGAACATTTATTCTGCTCACAGTTCCAACGCAGGGAGCAACAAATGTACCACTTGAAGCAATCTTCATGGAAGATGGTTCAATGACGGCATCGCTCCCGCAGGCTCAATTGACATTTGTTGTAAAGGAAAACGTGGGTCAAACACGATTGACAGGACATATGGAACAGGGATTAGTGTTCCCTATCGATTTTGAACGAGTTTCTTCATTGCCAACATTGAATCGTCCCCAACACCCGATAGGTCCATTTCCGTACAAAGACAGAGAAGTGACAGCCTTGCATCCAGATGGACACATCCTCGCAGGTACACTCACTATACCCAAGGGAAGGGGACCATTCCCCTGTGCAATTTTAATCAGTGGTTCCGGTATGCAAGATCGAGATGAATCATTGATGGGACACAAGCCGTTCCTTGTAATCGCAGACTATCTCACTCGAAATGGAATTGCAGTGTTGCGATTTGATGATCGCGGTGTGGGTGGGTCAGCTGTAGATAACCCCGACGATTTGAAAACAGTGACCTCAGAAGACTTTGCAACAGACGCAGCGGTGATGGTCAGTGCATCAAGAATGCACCCAGAAATCGATTCACGCAGAGTTGGTGTCATAGGGCACAGCGAGGGTGGACTCATCGGACCGATGGTTGCTGTCAACGATGACAAACTTGCATTCGTCGTCATGCTTGCCGGACCAGGAGTAACAGGCTCAGAACTACTCCCCGTGCAACAAGCATTGTTTTTGCAAGCAGAAGGAGCGAATCCAGAATTTATTGATACCGTTGTCAATGCATCAATGTCATTGTATGAGTTGATGGAAGCAGGCGCGAGCGAAGAAGAATTACGAGAACTGATGGTGGAACTTGTTGAGGTGCAATTTGCTGTTGTAGGATTAGAGTTGACCGAAGAACTCTTCGAATCTTCAGTGGATGAAGGACTAGAAACAATGACATCACCGTGGATGCAATTTTTTCTATTCCATGACCCTGCTCCAGTTTTAGCACAAGTAGAGTGTCCAGTTCTTGCAATGAACGGCACACTCGATGTTCAAGTTTCGTATAGACAAAACTTACCAGCAATCGAAGAAGCAATGTTTGAATCTGGCGGTGACATTACGATAGTTGAACTTGAGGGTTTAAATCACTTATTCCAGCCAGCAACAACGGGCGCAGTTTCCGAATATGGAGCCATTGAAACGACGTTTGATCCGGTTGCTTTAGAAGTAATACGAGATTGGTTATTGGAGGTGACAGATGTCGACTAGCGAAAAGAAAAAAAAACCTATTGTCCTTAACGATTTAATATTTGTTGGGTTCAACAAACAAGTCATTGCTCTTGATCGGTATAACGGTAAAAAAGTATGGGAGTGGAAATCGCCTGAGGGTTCTGGGTATCCTGCCATACTGGTAGATGGTGATCGACTTATTGTTTCGGTTCTGGGCTATACGTATTGTCTAGAACCAACGACAGGCAGTTTGGTTTGGGAAAACGAACTCAAGGGACATGGCACGGGCATTACATGCATCGCTTCGGTTCGGGGGTCTTCATCTGGTGGTGCAGAAGCGCAAATTGCCGCCGCCGCTGCTGCTGCCGCCGCTTCCTCATCTGCGACAATTTCGACATGAGTTTCGGACTTTCACATGGTAAAACGCTTGATGTAGGTAACGTCGGGATTGAAATGCGCTCCCTACCGCCATGCGAAGAGGGACGCATCGACCCCCGGAAGTGGTTCATGGACAGTTCTGCACCATTTGAGATTGAAATCGGTTCAGGCAAAGGCACATTTCTTATACAAGAAGCGACACAAAGACCTGAACCAAATTATCTCGGTTTTGAATGGGCATCAGAATTCTATCGCTACGCTGCAGATCGAATTCGCCGAAACCATCTCGCGAATGTTAAAATGATGCTTGGAGATGCCACCGAGTTTTTACGGTTTTGGTGCGCAGAAAAAGTCGTAGATGTTATACATTTGTATTTTAGTGATCCATGGCCAAAAACGAGACATCACAAACGACGGGTGATTCAAGATACAACACTTGAAACATTTCACCGTGTATTAAAACAGGGTGGTATGATTCACGTCATGACGGATCACGACGATCTTTGGCAGTGGTGCGAAGAACATTTTCAGAGACACAAGAATCTCTTTACGCAAAGTATATTTTCTGGTGTCCCATCAGCAAATGAGGGGGAACTCGTTGGAACGAACTTTGAACGAAAATATCGGCGCGAAGGAAGACCGTTTCACGCGGTAACTTTAACGAGGGTGGATTGATGCATAAAGAAGGAATAGATCCAGAGAACGTTCAACCTGAAGATATTCTTTGCGACTTTTGCGGAGATGCTGCGTGGTCTATGGGGAAACCATGCATAGAAGGGCATCAGGGGAGTATTGTGTGTGGATCATGTCTCGCCACGGCGTACATAGCTCTGGTTTTAGTGGGCGAGGAACAAGAAACCACTGAAAAGTGCAGAATGTGTTTGGAACACAGAGAGGACCCTGTGTGGTTAGGAAATATAGAACCACTTGCCCCAATTTGCAAAAGGTGTACGAAACAATCTGCAGGTGCATTAACTAAATCCAAACATTGGGATTGGTCTAAACCAACAGAGCCCTAACAACGGTTATCTTGGGTGAATATGAGATCACGTTTAAGCCTTGCAAATAAATGCCTCGTCATCTTTGGTTGTGCCATTGTCGTGATTATTGCGAGCACACTTGCTGTTCCATGGGCAAGATCATCGGCTCTGGTTCAAGAATACCAAATTGAAGTTTCTCAACAACTAGCAGACTTATGGATGCAATCCATAGTTATTACAAAGGAATCTGAAGATGAAGATGAGGAGGTTACGATTCACCTTGTCTACCTTCTTGAAATTGGGAATGGAGATGCCACCTTTATTGAAAGAGCAAGAAATAGAATAATGAACCCAGATGAAGACAAAATTTACTATGTCGAATCTGAGGAACGAAATGAACAAAATTATTTTCAATACGCTCGTTCAATTACACATTCAAAACTATTAATGATTCGTCAAGAAGGTGTGACAAATTTCATCCCTGTAGTTACTGACCCGAGTTTATCTGACCCAATCGAAGCGATGTTGATTGTAGAAAGAAAGACACGGTTTGCACAAATTCAGATTGCAACAAGTAGAAACTGGATAATTGTTTCGGGATTGGTTGGTAGTGTCTTTTCTGCTCTTATTTTCTATATTATTCTAAAACGCCTGATATTTTCACCAGTACGAAAATTGCGACGAGTAACAGAATTGGTGCAAGGTGGAGATTTGACAGCCCGCTCAACTCTTGAAACCGGTGACGAGTTTGAAGAACTATCCATAGCGTTTAATGAAATGTTGAAACGAATGGAAGTTGACCAGCAAAAACTGCAAAAAATGAACGAATCACTCGATCTCAAGGTTGAAGAACTTGCAGAAGTAAATATTGGTTTATTCGAATCAGGAAAACTCAAAAACGAATTCATTGCAAACGTAAGTCATGAATTACGTACACCATTAAATTCAATTATTGGTTTTGCCGAGTTACTTGAAAGCATGCCCCTCAAAACAGAGGAAGATCGAGCAAAACGCTTACGTTACTTGGGGAATATTCTAGCAAGTGGACGTTCACTGCTTGACATGATTAATGAACTTCTGGATATGGCAAAAATTGAAGCAGGAAGAATGGAAGCGAATCTTGAGCCAACAAGCATTTCGGATTTGCTAGAGGGTTTAAGTGGAATTATGCGACCACAAGCAAAGACAAAGAATGTCACAATTACACTCGATATAGAGAGCGAACTCCCAACTGTCCAGACCGATCCCGGAAAACTCCAACAAATTCTGTACAACTTTTTATCCAACGCGATTAAGTTTACTCCCGAAAGTTCGATTGTTACAATTTTCAGCAAAACTACAAATACTCGTTCTCAAAATCCTTCTGTTCAAATTTGTGTACAAGATTGCGGTCCCGGTATTCCTGAAGACATGATGGATATGGTCTTTGAAAAATTCAGGCAAGTTGATGCAACACATACACGGGAACACGCTGGAACTGGACTTGGGCTTGCAATTTGTCGCGAACTTGCAGAATTACTTCACGCAAACCTATCTGTTCAATCAAAGAAAGGTGAGGGTGCATCGTTTTACGTTGAAATCCCTGTTACCTTTGCACCAGAAACCCCAGAACCGTTGATGCCGACATGAGAATATCCTTAGAAACAATATTGCTTGGCATGAAGAGTTTGCGATTGCACGCTCTTCGCTCTGTACTCACAAGTTTGGGAATAGTACTTGGTGTAGCATCTGTGATTGTGATGGTTTCAATTGGTGAAGGAAACAAGCAGAGTGCCCTTCGCTCGATTCAATCTTTGGGGGCGACGAATATTATTGTGCGTTCAGAGCGACCACCCGAATCACAGCAATTAGGATCAGAGAGTCGTTCTTTTGTCGCAAGTTTTGGCATGACAAGAGTCGACCTTCGTAGGCTTGAAGAGTTCGTCGATTCCGACACAATTATTCCCCTCAAGGCTGTTGGGTCTGAAATTTCAAAAGGTGCTTCAAGAACAACAAGCCAAACATTTGGGACAGTTCCAATGTTGCAAAAAGCAGCAAATCTCCGCATTCAACCAGGAGGAAGGTACCTTGTCGAAGAGGATCTTAAGCGAAGGGCACCCGTTGCCGTGATTGGTTCAGAAATTGAAAAACTGTTTTTCCCTCTCGAAGATCCAGTTGGCCAACAAATTAGAATTGACTCCAGAGTATTTACGGTTGTTGGTGTTCTTAAGCCTGTTGGATTAGCGGGGGGTACGGGTTCCGCATTAGTTGGTCGTGTGTTAAACAAAGACATACACATTCCGCTTACGACTGCAAGGTTGGAATTCGGCGATCTTGTTTTTAGGCGACAGTCGGGTTCCTTTAGTGGTGAGGAGGTAGAGATATCGGAAATTTACATTACCGCACCCTCGACAGATGAGGTTGTTTCAATGGCAGAGCACATCAGAGCAATTCTGAAGGTCGGGCATCCCAAGATGTCTGATATTGAAATCATTGTTCCGTGGGAGTTACTTGAAAATGTTCGTCGCACGACCGCAACAATGAACATTCTTCTTACAGCAATCGCAGCAATCAGTTTACTTGTAGGTGGTATTGGAATTATGAATATCATGCTCGCCACAGTTGTGGAACGCACAAGAGAAATTGGGATTCGTCGAGCAGTTGGCGCATCAAGAAGTGATATAGCAACACAGTTCCTCATTGAAACCGGAAGTTTGAGTTGTGCAGGAGGTTTATTGGGAATCTTTCTTGGTGTTGGAATCTCAATCGGACTTGAGGATTTCTTCCCCTATATTATGGAACTGTTCGGTTGGCTTTCAATGGATGAAGTTGGAGTAAAACTGGAAACACAAATTACCATGTGGTCTATTATTGTCTCGTTCCTTGTAGCAGCTGGTACCGGTCTTATCTTCGGTATTTACCCAGCAATTCTCGCGAGTAAGCAAGACCCCATTGTCGCCCTTCGTCACGATTAAGAAGAGAGGAAAATGCAATGTTATGTACAGTAGTCATGGTGTTTTGTTTGCAGACTGGGGATTCTTTGCAAGGTGTTACGACGGATGATTACTTTTCATTGTCATATCTTTCAAGTTGTGCAGTTTCACCAAGTGGAACATATACAGCGTGGACCGAGGGGCGATGGGATGAATCACTTGATCGACGCAATACGGATATTTGGATTGCAAAGACATGGAATGGTAGTAGCACTCGGCTTACATTTGATGAGGCATCAGACGATTCGTTGCAGTGGGGCGATACCGACAAATGGCTCTACTTCTCATCTCGCAGAGGGAGTAGGGGTGATGACCTTCCTTCGAATGGGAAGAAGCAAGTGTGGAGAATCAAACCAGACGGGTCGCAATTGATGGCAGTTACCCGCCTTGATTCCGGAGTTGTTGATTGGTTACTCTCTGAAGACGGAAACTCAATTTATTACACCCTTGACGACGAAACGCAACTCGATGATGGCTGGGAGTCACTTCGATTAAGCCATGAAGAAGTGGAATATGGACACGGCATTATTGATTACTCCGAAATTTGGCGATTAGACCTTCAAACATGGAAACACGAAAAAATTTGGGACGAGGAGCGTGTCATTCGATATTTTGTACCTTCTCCTACAGGTCTACAGATTGCAATCATCACAACTCCCGACAACCGACTCATTACAAATGAAGGGTGGTCAACAATTGGAATCTATGATGTTGCGACGAAGGTAACAACACTTTTGGATGACACGTTATGGCGAGCCAAAGCACCATCGCCCTATGGATGGGTAGAATCGCCAGAGTGGTCAACTGATGGTTCGCGTCTAGCGTTTAGTGTTGATTTTGACGGATTTCCACGCGAGATGTTCGTTGCGACATTTGAAGGAGAAAACACTGAACTTCAAAAGGTACAACGGGTTGAGGAATATACACTTGGTACATCGCCTGTCTGGGCTCCGCGGACGTATGACTTACTCCTCATTGCAGAACAAGGAACTCGTAGACCATTGTTGAAAGTCACCGAGGTTGGCAACGGGCAACAGGGTGACACGACTGAAATCATCACAAATAATCTCATCTGTTGGGACTTTAGTATCGCAAAGGAGACAAGCGAGATAGTTGCGCTGGTTGGTTCATCTTCTTCACTGACAAATGTTGTCCTTGCCACCGATGATGCAAACCATGTTCAGGTGATTGCAAACCCAAACGCCCATATTGAATCATGGCAACTCCCTACGGTGCAAGTGGTCACGTGGAAGGCTCCAGACGGTACAACAATCGAAGGCGTACTGGAAACACCATTTGGATACAAATGGGATGACGAAAAACTACCGTTGTATGTTCATTTGCATGGTGGTCCAACGTCTTCCGAAACATCTACCCTAGTATTTTCAATGTATGGCAGGGGATTACTCTCCTCAAATGGCTGGGCTGTCCTCTGCCCGAACTATCGTGGCTCAACGGGGTACGGCGACAAGTTCTTGACGGACCTCATCGGTCGTGAGAATGATATTGAAGTACAAGACATTCTTGCTGGTGTGGATGCAATGATTAAACGGGGTTTTGTTGACCCTGAGCGACTTGCAGTTGGTGGATGGAGCAATGGTGGGTTCCTTACAAACTGCTTGATTACAGCGACAGACAGATTTAAGGCGGCAAGTAGTGGTGCAGGTGTGTTTGACCAAACAATGCAGTGGT
>Ga0066376_10002723_pt1 | contig 16291 bp, 17 predicted proteins | sample Knorr_S15_td_Bot_FD_77009 | JGI IMG/M metagenome (GOLD analysis project Ga0066376, IMG submission 77009) | Marine microbial communities from Southern Atlantic Ocean transect - Knorr_S15_td_Bottom_ad_5009_LV_A | ecosystem: Environmental > Aquatic > Marine > Oceanic | place: Southern Atlantic... | reverse complement strand
TGCTACAACCTGTTATGCCGTCATCCTGTGAACGACTTTTAGATCAGGTGGGCGTCGACAAGGATCAGCGCCAGTTTGCACATATTTCCGCCGACTATGCGCTAGCCCCCGGTTATGAAATTGAAAAACCGGAGGGTGTTTTTCCACGTATTCAAGTTGATGAGGACGCTTCCTCTTAAGCAGCGGAGACTTCAGCTATGCTCGAATACAAAATCATACTCACCAACCTGTCCCTTGATATGGAGATTGGCGTTTATAAACAAGAGCATGGCGTGACTCAGGAAGTGTTGGTCAGCGTTGAAGCAAAGGTAGAGCTTAACAATAAAAACATTGAGGATGACATTGATAACGTGCTCAATTACGCGACCATAAAAGACAAAATCGAAGCGATCGCTGCCGAGGGGCATATCCACTTGGTTGAAAGCTTTGCAGATAAAATTCTCACACATTGTATGGACGATAAACGTATAACGGAAATGAAAGTACGCGTTGAAAAAACAGAAATTTTTGAAAATGCCGAGAAAGTGGGCGTTGAATTTAAACGCACACAAGCTTAAGTAAATACCCATGTTAATAGATTCACATTGCCACTTAAACCATATCAAGATCAAAGATAAGGGGACGCCAAGCCAGCTTATCAAAGATGCCAATGCCCAAGGTATAAAGGGTCTTTTGACCATTTGCTGTCAAATTCAAGATGAGTTTGATGAAATTCATTCAATTGCAAAAGCGCATGACAATGTTTGGTGTAGTGTTGGCACGCACCCTCACGATGCCGGAATTGATGCCGAAAAAGCTATCACCCAATCACAGATAGAAGATATTGTAACCGGCAACCCGAAAGTCGTTGGAATAGGGGAGACAGGCCTGGATTATTATTACGAAAACAGCCCTCGCGAAGATCAACAAGACTCTTTTCGGAAACATATCCGTGCCTGTCTGGCCACTGACACACCTGTCATTATTCACACTCGTGACGCTGAACAAGATACTATTGATATTTTAAAAGAAGAGGGGCAGGGGAAATTAAGAGGTGTACTTCATTGCTTTAGCGGAACCAAATGGCTCGCAGAGCAAGGGCTTGATTTAGGATTGTATATTTCTTTCTCTGGCATTGTGACTTTCAAAAAAGCAACCGAGCTGCAGGAAGTTGCAAAAATGACGCCTTTGGATCGCATCTTGGTGGAAACGGACGCCCCTTATCTTGCTCCCGTTCCTCTACGCGGTAAAACTAATGTTCCGTCCAACGTAAAGCACACCGCAAAATTTATTTCAGAACTTAAGAATATATCTGAAGAAGAAGTTTCAAGCCATTCTACTAAAAACTTTTTTACGCTATTCAATAAGGCGGAAGATACATGGATTACAAAATAACGATATTAGGCTGCGGTAACTCTTTTGGCGTACCCAGACCAGGAAATGAGTGGGGAGACTGTGACCCTAAAAATCAAAAAAATCGCCGCACAAGATGCTCTCTACTTGTTCAGTCAAAAACAACAAACCTTGTCGTTGACACAGGACAAGATTTCCGCGAGCAGATGAACGCTCATGATGTCAAAACCTTAGATGCCGTTCTTTACACTCATGCTCATGGCGATCATGTAGCGGGCATTGACGATGTACGGGTCTACGCGCAAGACAAAGTAAATTCAGGAAAATTTCCTGTATACTCAAGTCAATCCTGCCTGACAGAACTCAAACGCAGATATAAGTACTTGTTTGAAACAGTAAACCCTTCTTATCCTGCGCTATTTCGAAAGGAGCTCGTTAAAGTCTATGAACCGTTTAGAGTAGGGGATATTGATATTACGCCACATCTATTAAACCACGGGCGTATAACTGCTTTGGGCTACAGATTCGGAAATACGGCTTATTCAGTTGATATGCTGGATCTTGCTAATGACGATATGAGTATCGATCATTTAAAAGGTATTGATACATGGATAGTTGACGCCGGAGGTTTTATGTCATCAACAAACCCCGTTCACGCCAGTTTTGAACGCATTTTCGCACTTAATGAGAAAATAGGGGCCAAGCGTGTTATTCTTACAGTACTTTCACATCTTATTGATTATGATAGCGTCAACGCCGATTTACCGGACGGCTTTGAACTTGCCTATGATGGTCTTATACTGTAAAAAAGTTAGCTAATTAACATTTAAAACCAAACATTTACCAATGACATCTCTTCTTGACGACTTAACAGAAACAACTGGTAACGCATTTGAAACACTAGGATTAAACAGGATGCTCGGGGCAGTTCGCGTCTCAGACAGACCGGATCTGGCGCAGTTTCAATGCAACGGCGCAATGGCTGCAGCAAAACAGGCAGGAAAAAACCCCCGTGAAATTGCCTCAGATGTTGTTTCAGAACTACAAAAAAGCCCATTTATCGACAAACTGGAAATTGCCGGTCCTGGGTTTATCAATATCAATGTTAAAGCTGATACATTATATAAATACGCCATCGAAAGCCTGAGTGACAATTTAGGAATCGACAATATCGGGCAGGGCGCAAAAGTTATATTTGATTACGGCGGACCTAACGTCGCAAAAGCAATGCATGTAGGGCATTTACGCTCTGCAATCATAGGAGAGGCGCTGAAACGCGCCTATAATTTCGCAGGATACGATGCTATCGGAGATATTCATTTAGGTGACTGGGGCACGCAGATGGGAATGGTTATTTCTGAACTGGAAAATCGACATCCTGACTGGCCATATTTTGACGATAGCATCACTGAATTCCCGCAAGAAAGCCCTATAACCCTACGAGACCTAGAGGAAATTTACCCGGCAGCCTCTGCTGCATGCAAGCAAGATGAGCAAAGGCTGGAGCAAGCAAGGCAGGCCACGGTGGAGCTTCAAAACGGGCGTCCTGGCTACAGAGCTTTGTGGAAACACATGGTTGAAGTGTCTATCGAGGCTATAAAGGCCAACTATGCTAGGCTGAACGTACATTTCGAGCTGTGGAATGGCGAGGCGTCGGTTCATAATTTAATCGCCCCAATGGTACAGGATCTTAAAGAAAAAAAGCTGGCTGTTACCAGTGATGGCGCCTTGGTAATGCACGTTTCTAAAGACAGTGACAGCAAGGAAATTCCCCCGTTAATATTATACAAAAAAGACGGCGCCGTGATGTATGGCACAACAGATTTGGCCACGTTACTTGAACGAGAAAAATATTTCCAACCTGAAAAGGTCACTTATGTCGTAGATAAACGACAAAATTTGCACTTTGAACAGGTTTTCAGAGCCGCGAAGGCATCTAAAATTACACCCGAGAAAACCGATTTAACTTTCATCGGTTATGGCACAATGAATGGCACTGACGGAAAGCCTTTTAAAACCCGCGAAGGCGGCGTAATGAAGCTGGAGGATCTCATAAAAATCAGCCATGAGAAGGCTTTACAGAAAATGAACGAAGCCAACATCACTGGAAAATTCGACGAGGCGCAAACAAATGACATTGCGCATAAGGTCAGCATTGCCGCCGTTAAATTTGCAGATTTACAAAATCACCCAAACTCAGATTATGTTTTTGATCTGGATCGCATGACGTCCTTTGAGGGAAAAACCGGACCTTACTTACTATATCAGGCCGTTAGGATAAATTCGCTTCTGGAAAAAGCCGATCAGGATGATATAACCGCACATCAAGACAACCTGCCGGAACATCTCGTATCACAGGAAATTGACTTATTGCTGCATTTAACGCAATTTTCGGAAAATACGCTTGGGGTTGTCAAGAATAACTCACCCCATGTTTTGTCTGACTATCTTTACAAGCTGGCACAGAATTTCAGCTCGTTTTATTCCAACTGCCATATTATGTCGGAGGAAAACGATGTTACCCGCCAGTTCCGCTTAAAACTCTGTCAGATGACACGCGCGCAAATGGTGGCCGGGCTAAATATCCTCGGCATTGATGTCCCTGAAAAGATGTGAGGTTCGAAATGAAGCAATCTGGAAATGTACTTTTTCTAATTTTAATCGCCATACTGCTATTTGCGGCGCTTTCTTATGCGATTACACAGTCGACAAGAAGTAACGGTGACGGCGCAAATAAAGAAAAGATCGAATTAATAACCTCCCGTTTGTTTCAGTGGTTTGCTCTGGCCGATAGCACAGTCCAGAGAATGAGGCTGGTCAGCAATGTACCTATAGACGGCTTTGACTTCAATGTTATTGGAAGTGGATGGTATGATAAATGCTCTGATAGTTCTTGCGTTTTTTATGACCATAGAGGTGGTGACATGCCCAAATTCGATTTTCGAGACGAAGCGTTCTGGCTAAACGGCTCAGGCGCGTGCACAGGCTACCCAAGCTCTTATAATGAAGCCGAAGCTCATGTTGTACGGATCAAAAACGTTGGTCATGACGATTTGGGCGATGTAGTTCTTTACAGGGATTGCGTGAGCTTAGAAGTTTGTAGAGCCTTTAATCGAAAAGTCGGGCTCGGTAACGTAATTCCACTGGATAGCGGAAACGAAAGATCTCAGTATAACTTTGTAGGCGGACCAGAATTTCCTGAACCTTCGGGCACTGGTATTATCGGCGATACAGCCACCGAACTTGCCGGAAAAAAGAGCTTCTGCTTTTTTGACGGTTCTCACGGTGGTCAAAGGACCGTTTTGATACATACAATTATTGAGAGGTAAACAAAACAAAAAGCTATACCCCCTCTTTATGACACTATATTTTATTTTACATAATATATATTATCACTCTTTTGTTGTCTTATTATCCTTGCGCCCTTTCTTTATAAATTTTATATATTCCAATATGAAGACAGCCAAAGATAAAACGCCTTTTGATACAGCCATTCAACTACAACACAATGCTGCGAGCCAGAATTTTGAATGGCCACACATCAAAGACATAGTTGATAAATGCCGTGAAGAGCTCGAAGAACTGGAGCAAGCTATAGAGGCACAAGACCAGAAAAACATTGAAGAAGAGCTCGGAGACCTTTTATTTGCGCTGGTAAACATTGCGAGAAACACTGCGACCGACCCATCAGAGTCACTCTCAAAAGCAAACGCTAAGTTTCTCAGCAGATACAATGGGATGATAGATGATGCTAATTCTTTAGATAAAGATTTTTCTCAGCTTTCATTAAGTGAAATGAAAACTCTCTGGCAAGCACAAAAAGCCAAAATACTCTAAGGCAACGAGAGGACTGCTATATAGTATCAAATAGCTTATAAAACTTATCTCGCATTGCCGGTTCAATTTTTACTTTAACCACTTGCTGCCCCTGCTCTTCCATATTGATGCTTAACACATTCGCATGCTCGTGAAGCCATGCCAGCTCTTTTCCCTGAGACGGCTTAAGCGTAACAACATCCTCAACATAATGCCTCTCAAGCATTCGGGTGATTTGAGATAGAAGGGTATCCAGATTGTAACTATTCAGTGCTGAAATAGGCACAATATTTTGCCGTCCGGTTAAATTCTCCCGCTGCTCTTTCGGCAGCAAGTCAATTTTGTTCCAGACCTCTATGATTCTGGAGTCAGTTTGATAATCAACTCCCAGATCCGATAATATTTCAACCACATTTTCTTTTTGAAGGTCGCTGTCATCGGCAACGTAATCCCTTACATGCACGATTATATCCGCATAATCAACCTGCTCAAGCGTTGCCTTAAATGCTTCAACGAGATGCGTGGGCAAATCAGTAATAAACCCAACAGTATCTGATAAAATCACTTCTTGTCCGCTCTTTAATTTCAACGCCCGCATAGTTGGATCCAGCGTTGCAAAAGGAAGGTCTTCAGCAAAAACATCGGAGTCTGTCAATGTGTTGAAAAGGGTCGATTTGCCCGCATTTGTATATCCGACAAGAGCTACGATCGGGTATGGCACCTGCTCCCTACTTCTTCTTTGCAATTCCCTTGTCTGGCGCACTTTTTCAAGATTTTTCTTCAACTGGGTAATTTTTTCATCAATCAAACGCCTGTCAATTTCAATCTGACGCTCCCCCGGCCCTCCCATAAAGCCCGCACCGCCTCGTTGCCTCTCAAGGTGCGTCCAAGACCTTACCAGACGTGATCTTTGATAATTCAGTGCAGCCAGCTCCACCTGAATAACCCCTTCTTTAGTTTGGGCTCGCGCTCCAAAAATTTCCAAAATCAAACCTGTCCGGTCGATAACCTTAACATTCCAGAGTTTTTCAAGGTTCCTTTGCTGGATTGGGGAGAGTTGAGCATTAACAATGGCGACAGCAGGAGATAGCCCCTCTATTATCCCTGCAATGCGCTCGGCAGTACCTTTACCCAGATAAAGAGGTGGTGTTATCTGGGTAAGATTGACGGCTTCGCTATGAAGTATCTCCAGATGTATTGCCTCGGCCAGCCCCTCAACCTCCTCAATTTCGCGCTCAACTGAACGCGCCTCGGGTTCAGGGGTTTTTAGCCTCGGGTGAATAATCACCGCTGTGTTGAAAGTTATACTGCTCATAAATAACGTAACCGCAATACCTATTTAGCGCGGTTACACTATAAGTAAAAGGTAAAAAGCTTAGCTTTCTTTGGACTCTTTGGAATCGTCACTATCTTTTTCGCCGTCCCACATCGTAATCGGGCCACCAGGCATTATTGTAGAGATTGCATGCTTATAAACCAGCTGAATATGGCTTTCCCTTCTAAGTAAAAGAGAAAAATTATCAAACCAAGTTACCACACCCTGAAGTTTCACACCATTTACCAGAAACACGGTGACGGAAGACTTTTCTTTTCTGATCGCATTCAGGAAGACATCCTGCACATTTTGATTTTTTTCGGACATTTTTTATACCTTTTTATTTAATTTTACTGTCACGCAACAAATATTAATCCTAGTTAATGCACTTTGAAGGTGACTACAACAGTTATTATAAAATTTTTATTCATTAAAAATATCTAATAAAGCCGCGATATTCTCATATGCCGCAACCTCTCCGCAATCCAATGCGCCCGCTGTTAGAATACAATCAACTCCAAGCGCCTTAGCACATTCGACATCTGTAGTGGTATCACCAAAATATAACGCGTTTGCTAGTGCCTCTTTACCAAGGTTTGCTTGCTCAAGAGCCATATAAACCGGGTCAGGATCAGGTTTATCATTCGCGGCTTCTCCTGCTCCAACAATTGACAAAAAGTATTTCTCCCAACCTAGGGCAGCGACCTCTTTTATAAGATATCTATGCTTTTTATTGCTGACCAGGACCATAGGAATTTTCCTGGATGACAGCATTTCCACAAAGTTTAGAGCATTATCGAGAGGAGCCAGGCCCGTAAGATGATTTTCTTCTACATATTTATAGAGGTGATCAAGCCCCTCCTCTGCCCTCTCACCATACAACTCAGGATATAATTTCAGGGATGAGTTATGCATATAGCTTTTATACTCATCTAAGGTCCAGGGCGTATGGCCGAGTTTTTTACGGGCATGGTTATGCGCATCATGCAAAAGCCCCAAAGTTGAAACAAGGGTTCCGTCCCAGTCGAAAATGATTAAAGAAGGTTTTGTATTAAAAGTCATAATTAAAATAAATCCACGTCTACGCTAAAGAGTCTCTCAACTGTTGTTCCAAATCCTTCCAGTGCAAAAATAACAACGAAATCACCAGGTCTTATAACTGTGTCACCATTAGGCATTATAAAGTTTTCATCGCGTATAATCGCACTTATATGAATTTCATCAGGAATATCCAAATCACGCAGAGGCGTGTTAATAATACGGCAACTTTCTGAAGCTTCAGCTTCTATAAATTCTGCAAAACTGTTCCTTAAATTGGTCACAGCCTTAATCCTTCCGCGCCGCACATAACGCAAAATCTTAGACACAGTAATGTCCTGAGGCGAAATAATAGCATCAATGTTTATGGACAGAAGTAGATTCGCATAACTTCCACGCGTCACCAAAGCCATGGCTCTTTTACAGCCAAACTGCTTTGCCTCAAGCGCTGACAAGGCATTAGTTTCATCATTGTTTGATACAGCAATAATCGTTTCAGCCTTATTAATGCTGGCCTCCCTTAACATCTCAGGGTTGAGGCCGTCACCGTGCAGAACAAGCGTATCATCCAGATTCTGGCTTAAAAACTTCGCGCGCTTCTTATCCTGTTCTATAACCGTTAAGTTTTTTCCACCGCTTGAGTTCTTAATGAGCTGTGCTGTCTCAAAACCGACATTACCTCCGCCTATAATTACAGTTCTGCCCGTGCGCTCCCCGGAATACCCAAAACTTTTCATGGCACGCTCCACGCTACCAGCCTCAGAAACAAAGTAAACCTCATCGCCTGCATGTAGCTGGGTTTTTGCCTGAGGAACGAAGGCCTGCCCACCACGGATTATTGAAACAATCTCGGCTGATACATCCGGAAAAAGCGACCTCAACTGCGCCAGAGGCGTATTTAATATAGGACAATCCTCCTGACAGATAACACCTATTAGAAAAGCTTTGTTATCATGGATAGGTATAACCTCTGTAGCACCAACAATCATTAATCTGCGATGGATTGCCTTGGCAACTTCTACTTCGGGTGAAATAATGACATCTATGGGCATGTGATCCCTACTGAACAGGTTAGTCCATGAAGGATTTAAAAAGTCCTGACTGCGAACCCGGGCAATTTTCTTTGGCACATTAAAAAGTGAATGAGCCACCTGGCAAGCCACCATATTAACTTCATCAGTATATGTCACCGCGATAATCATGTCGGCCTCTGCGAGGCCTGCATTAGATAAAACTTCAGGGCTGGCCGCATTTCCTACAAGACCATTCACATCCAGGTCAGACGTTATCTTTTCGATAAGAGCCGGATCTTTGTCAATAATGGTTATGCTATTGGTTTCGCGGGACAGATAGTCTGCTATACTATATCCGACCTTTCCTGCACCACAAATAACAAATCTCATTATCCCGCCTTTACCACATTCTTTGTAGTGTCGTTTACTTCTTCTGTCTTATTGGTATTTATATTCAGAGACCGAATTTTCCTATGAAGTGCAGAACGCTCCATGCCTATAAAATCGGCTGTCTTAGAGATGTTGCCACCAAAACGCATTATCTGTGCCTGTAAATAGGCTATTTCAAAGTTCTCTCGCGCCTCACGAAGCGGCAGGTCAACACAGTTTGCCAGTAAGCCATCATTTTCAATATCACCTTCTTCTTTTTCAGAAAGATAGTCAGGAAGCTCATCAGCCGATATTTTATCCTTATCTGCGAGGCCTGTTATATTAAGCCATTCGACAAAATTCTTAAGTTGCCTGTTATTTCCGGGCCAATCATATGCGCGAATTCTTATCATTGCTGATGACCCGAGTTGCGAGGACAGATTTTTATCAGTTTTAGAAAACTCACCATGAAAAGCATCCATAAGAATTTCAATATCCTCCATACGCTCCCTCAATCGAGGCAAGCTTAGGGGAACAACATTTAAACGGTAAAATAGATCAGTTTTAAAACGCCCCTCTTTCACCTTTTTTTCTAAGTCAGGTGACGCAAGAGAAATTATCCTTACATCCACTTGTTCATTATTAACCTGCCCGGTTTTAAGATACTGGCTCAACCTGTCCTGCATATATGAGGAGAGTCGGCCTATTTCATCAAATACAATCGTTCCGCTCGAAGCGCTGATCAGCGCATTATCAAAACGTGACACTGTGGCCTCATCGTTGGCCTCGGTACATGGCACAATAATGCAAGGTTTATCTTTTCGGGACGAGTTTTGATGTATAAATCTTGCCAGGTTCTTCTTGCCCGTCCCCTGCTCTCCCGTAATCAAAATTCTGCTGTTTGAGACCGCCGTTCTTAAGGCTTCTTGCTTTAAGCCTGTTATGATATTTGATTTTCCGGTTATACTTGTGGGTTGTGTCTTTGAGGTTTGCCGGAGATTTTGATTTTCATCCTTAAGCTTAGAAAACTCAAGAGCTCGCTTTAACATCACTAGCAATCTATCTGTTTTGAAAGGCTTTTCCAGGAAGTCATACGCCCCGTTTTTTATGGCGGAAACCGCTATTTCTATCGTAGAATGTCCACTTATCATGACCACAGGCATGTTGGGTGTCTCGTCCATAATTTTGTCAAGAAGTTCCAGACCATCACTGGATCCGGTCTGCAGCCATACATCCAAAATAACCAGATCGCATTTATATTGTGAAAGCTTCTCTTTTGCCTCTTTCGAAGAATTGGCGTACAGGGTCTCATAGCCCTCGTCTTCGAGTATCCCCTGTATTAGGTGGCAAATATCCCTTTCATCATCGACAATTAAAATTTTGGCAGTATTCATCTTTAGGAAATTTTTCTTCGTTTAGAATCCTTATTTGCATTTATCTATTATTATCCAACGGAAAGTGAAGCGCAACCACCGCCCCGTAATTACCCTCTTCCCAATCACTCAGGCTCTCAACCATCCACTTTTGACGGCCAAGTCTTAAAGAGCCATTATGTTCCTCCATAATCTTTTTAACGATGGCTAGTCCCAAGCCAGTCCCCTTCTCTTTATGCGTCACATACGGATCAGTAAGCCGCTCTCTTTCAACATCCTCAGGAAACCCTTTACCTGTATCCGCTATGACCAGAACAGCTTCACTGTCATGCTCAACAAGCCAGATATACAGCTCTTTATCTGCCGCATTCTCCATGGCATCTATGGCGTTTTGTATTATATTCGTTAGTGCCTGCCTGATAAGGCCCGTATCTGATAAAACTTTTACAGCTGTGGAATTTTTGAGATATCCACGTTGATTAAAACCAACCCCCTCATGCGCCTCACTTTGCAGTATTATGACATCACGAATGACTGTTTTTATATTTTCTAGCTTCAGACTGGGCTGCGGCATTCTGGCAAAGGCAGAAAATTCAGTTACCATGTGATTTATATCTTCGACATGACGCCCGATGGTCTGTATGCATTTTTCAAATACCTCTCTGTTTTCCTCAGGGATGTTATCGGAAAACCTTCTTTTTATGCGCTCAGCCGAAAGCTGAATGGGTGTCAGGGGGTTTTTTATTTCATGGGCAATTCGTCTGGCAACATCTGACCAGGCAGCTTTCCTCTGCGCAGATTTTAGTGCTGATATATCATCGAAAGTAATGACGAAAGACATATCGCCATCCTTACCCCTCTCGGGAACAATTTTGACAACAAGATCAAGCTTTTTGCCATGAGGTCCTATATAAGGGATATCGGTCCCTAAACTTGGACTATTGCTTTTCCCTGTCTTTTCAAGAATATCTTTCAAACCGGGAATCAGCTTTTCAAGATTTTGTCCCATCAATTCGTTTTCAGAAAGCTCCAGCAATTGCGCTGCCGCGGCATTAGCCAGCAATATTTTATGCTCTTTATCAAGACTCAGAACGCCTGATGAAACCCCGGACAATACGGTTTCCGTAAATTTCCGCCGCTCATCCATCTGACGGTTAGCCTGAATTAAATCCTTATGCTGTGTTTGTATCTGGCCAGTCATACGGTTAAAAGACCGCGCCAGCAGATCAAACTCATTCAGGCCTGTCTTCTCATCAACGCTAACATTTAAATCTCCCGCCCTTACCTGCTCCGAGGCGACAACAAGTCTCTCGATAGGTCGTACCAGACTTCGCGCCAGATTAAGGCCAAGCCATACAGCCACCCCTGTCAGAAAGACAGAAAAGACAATGTAAATAAGTGTAAGTGTATTGCGTAAGCCGGAAGACTGCTTTTCAAGCTGCTCATATCTCGCGGCAGCATCTCGCGTACGGTCTATACGAGACAGCACAACTGGGTCAACAAGTCGTCCAACGGCAAGATAGCTGTTCGGGTAGCGTTGCAATTTCACAACCCCCCTCACCCTGTCGTCTTCAAGGCTGGGAAAGACAACAACATCCCCATCATCGGTATCCCTGAGCGCAAAATCGGGTATAGATGATGGTGCGAGCGTAAAGGTCAATGATGAACGCGCCGTCACTCGACCTTCTTCATCAAATATAATTGCTTCTGACAAGTTTCTTATAAAAGCCTGCCTGTTTACTGCTTTTTCCAAAGCTGGCTGGTTATAACTTAAAACTTCTGCCTGCATATCAATATCTTTTGCCATAGCCAGTATATCAGCCCTGATCGTGCTTTGATGTTCGTGCAGATAAGAGGTTGCTATTTCCTGAGATTCCACAATTGCCGTTTTTATTTGGTCTGAAAACCAGCTCTGTACGCCAATATGGAAGAAGAAAAGAGAAAACAAGGCCATAAAGATTGCAGGCAGCAAGCTTATTAAGCTAAACAATACAGCCAACCTGAAATGAAGTCTGGATGTATGGGATGTCTTCCTTTGAACCTTGATAAAGACATAAATTTTGCGGATCAGCAAAATAATGATCAGGCTTAATATAGCCACATCTAAAGATATCAATATATCCGTATAAGGCGTTAAGGCACGGTCAGCAAATGAGAAAAATGTAAAAATCAGACAGGCAAAACCTGCTAAAAATAAAAAAGCGAGGATTTTTTCGCTTCCAAGAAAGCGTTTTGCATTTATTTGTGGTAATAAAGACATCATTGTTAGCGATACCCTATCTTGAGCCAACACTCAATAACGAAAAATTATGAAGAAACGTATTAAAAACTCTAAAATTATACAGGCAAGCTCACTCGATTTTCAGGAACGGTGGAATGAACACCGTATTGTGCTGTCCTTACTGTCTTTCAAAAACCCTTCTGTGTTGCTTGCGACCTGGTTTGGCTGCGGGGCAATTTTCCCAGGCCCCGGCTTTTGGGGAACACTTGGCGGGGTTCCGCTTGGTGTTGCCTTGCTATTATTCTTCGGGCCGGTGTCGTTGCCAATAGCGGCTGTTATACTTTTCATTATCGGTCTCAAAGTTTCGAAAGACTTTGAGCAAATCACGCGCCGCCACGACTCCTCCATTATTGTTATTGACGAGGTCGCTGCCCTCCTCCTCGCATTTACTGTGGCAACCCCGACCCCTCTCGGCATTGCTGTGGCCGTTGCACTATTCAGAATTTTTGATGTTGCCAAGGTTTGGCCTGTTTCATATTTTGATGATCGGGTACCGGGTGCATGGGGCGTAATGCTAGACGACGTTTTTGCAGCCATCTATACAATGATCGTACTAGGAATATTAAGCTATGCTGGTATCTCCCTCTGAGCTCATTGATATACTGAAAAGTCAGGGGCTTAAACTGGCCCTGGCCGAGTCATGCACTGGCGGTATGATCGCAACAAGCATTACCGATGTACCTGGCTCTTCTGCTGTTTTGGAACGGGGCTATGTAACCTATTCCAATCAATCAAAAATTGACTGCCTTGGCGTGTCCAAAGCAACTCTTGCCAATCAGGGCGCAGTAAGTGCAGAAACGGCAAAAGAAATGGCCACAGGTGCACTGAATAACAGTCAGGCCGATATAGCACTTTCAGTTACCGGAATAGCAGGCCCAGATGGCGGCACGACAGAAAAGCCCGTCGGACTTGTTTATTTTGGACTTGCCTATAAGAAATCAAAAGAAGTAAAAACATTCGAAAAGCGTTTTTCTGGCGATCGTTTTGACATTCGGTCACAAGCCAGTAACTTCGCCCGTTTTATTTTAGAAAAGCATTTGTGAAAATTTATTTTTGGCCAAGCGTATAGAAAATGTTACAGAAAAAAACATCACCACTGAAAATACTGGAAATTTCTGGAGATACAGGCAGCACTGAGGTTATAGCCAGAAATCTAGCTAAAGTTTGGAAGTCTGAAGGTCACGAGGTTGAGGTTTATGCGCCCGTAAAAAGTCGTTTTGATTTTAAAGCAATAAACTATTTATACAAAAACAGAAAAAATTTTGATCTCATTCATGCTCATCTTGGCCGAGCTTGTATGCTGGCAGGTCAAATGGGCAAAGCATTGGACATACCTACTATTGCTACACTTCATGGATTCCAAAAAGCTAAGCATTATCGTTACATATCTAACTTTACTGCTGTTTCAGCCGCAGTGAAAAAGCATTTTGTGGCTCAAGGAGTACCTTCTGAAAATATTCAGGTAATCCATAATGGCTTTGATCCCTCTATTAGAACTGAAAACAGCGCCTACCGGATAGGTCATCTGGATAAAAATGAATTAGGTTTGAAAAAAATAATAGGAACTGTGGGAACCCTAACCCAAATAAAAAACCAAAAACTTCTTATAGAAGCCATGCCGCTTGTAATAGAAAGTTTTCCTGAGACAATATTGCTTATAGCAGGAGAAGGAGAGCTTCGCTGTGAACTTCAGAAACAAATCAAAAAGCTTAATCTCGAAAAACATGTCTATTTATTAGGCCATATAAATATTGAAAATTTTTACCACCAGATCGACCTATATGCACAAGCTAGTATAAGGGAAGGATTTTGTATGCCTCTTCTAGAAGCGATGGCATGCGGAGTCCCTGTAATTACAACGCCATGCGCAGGTCCTGAGGAATTTATTACAAATGGAAAAGATGGGATTATTCTTGACGAAATCTCTCCGACAGTCATGTCTGATAAAATCATAAGATTACTTGAAAACAAAGAACTAAGAGAAAAATTAGGACAACAAGCCTATAAAAATTCAGAGCGTTTAACATGGGAAAGACAAGCAGCTCTCTATGAAAAAGTAATTAGAAAGGCAATAAGATGAACTCCATACTCCCATCTTTTGATAGCGCTTCAGAACGCAACTTTTACCTAGCCTTTACTACGTTTATAATAGCACAGTTTTTCATTACATATGACAATATATGGGACTGGATTTTTTATATAGCGGTTATACCCGCTTTAATTGTGTTCTGTTACAAAACCCCTTTTAAAAGACAAAGTTTTTTCACCACTGAGTTAGTTATTTTATTAGTAACAATGTTCTGGCTGAGCCTAACATTGTTTTGGCAGGATAATTTGTCTTTTCCTGAAGGCTTGAAGTTTATTAAGCACCTGATTTTCTCTCTTATATTTATTTTCAGTTGCTATTGTTTCTTTATTCGCAACAGTAATGATAAAAATTTATTCTTTTGGAAAGCGTCTATTTCTGCGACTTTAGTAGGATGTTTAATATCTTTGTCATTATACCTTTTAAACAGCACAGACTTTAGCACTAGAATGGAGCCTTACGGGCAATTAGAGCAATCAATACTAGGAGCTAGTGTGTATGGCATATTTGGCCTTTTTTCACTTCATTTAGGTTTAGAGAAAAAAAATTTAAAAGAAAAAGCATTCTATTTTAGCGCCTACGCATTCATACTGGTTTTAATCCTTTTGACTTATAGCCGAGCCCCCATAGCTATCTTCGTAACCACATCCGCCGCCCTCCTGTTTATCAGGCTTCCCCGCAGGGTAGTTTTCAGATATGTTCTGCTGGCTTTCCTCACAGGAATATTATTAGCAATTATACCTTTTACTAAAACTATAATGTTCGATTACATTGACGCGCTTTTAGAGAGAGGTCTGTCTTATCGCCTTGATGTATGGGGTTGTACTTTAAAGATGATCTCGCAAAAACCCTTATTGGGGTATGGTGCTAGTTCTCCTTTTGTATGTTATGTGGAGGGGTATAAACTTGCACACCCGCATAACTTATTTCTGGGAATTACGTATACCTCTGGAATAATTGGGCTTTTTCTGTTTTCTATATTTTCCGCAGTTTTCACAATCAATATTATTCGCAAAAGTCATGGACAAAAAAGACTGTTTTATACAATCATAATTACTTATTGTTTTCTCTCTGTACTAACGGATAATCCTAGTTTCATTACAGCACCAAGCCCTTTTTGGACCTTTTTTTGGCTGCCTTTAGTATATGTTTACACAAAAACAAAATATCCAGAAGAAACTGATCGTTAACCATACAGCTCAGCAGCACGATTTTCAAAAGAGCTGACCATTCGCTTTACAACTTCATTAAAGAAACCGGTCGCCAGTTTTTGCAAAAAAACATTCTGAAACTCAAACTCTACAGTAAAGTGGATAATGCAGGTTCCATCGCCTTTATCCTCAAACTTCCATCGATTTTGTAAATGTTTTAAAGGGCCTTTTTGATATTCAATATAAATGCAATCCGGACGTTCCAGCACAACTTTGGAAGAGAACCTTTCACGAAACATTTTATAACCAATAACCAAATCAGCATAAAATACATCCGGCCCATCCCATTTTTTTATGCGGGATGCCACGCACCAAGGTGCGAAGTCTTTATAAGTGTCTACCGAAGCCACAAGATCAAACATTTGCGCCTGTGAATACGGAACATGTTTTTGTTCAATATGTTGAAGCATAGCGGGTCATGATGCCTCATTCACATAGAATTACAATACATTATATT
>Ga0066376_10002720_pt1 | contig 16303 bp, 12 predicted proteins | sample Knorr_S15_td_Bot_FD_77009 | JGI IMG/M metagenome (GOLD analysis project Ga0066376, IMG submission 77009) | Marine microbial communities from Southern Atlantic Ocean transect - Knorr_S15_td_Bottom_ad_5009_LV_A | ecosystem: Environmental > Aquatic > Marine > Oceanic | place: Southern Atlantic... | reverse complement strand
TGAATAAATTTACGAGAAACCACAGGTGTTGTGGATGAGAAATAAAGACCAATTTCCCAAACCACCCTTTAACATATTCTGCAAATGCTATTTCCGTTCCCGAACTACTCAAAAATTGAACATATCTTGGAAAAATGAGAACAAAAATCATCGCAAATACTAGCGGAACTAATAATCGGAACGAGCGCTCATTTAAAAATTCTCTCGTCGTTCTACTCCCAAACGCAAAGCATGTTCCCATTCCTGCTATTAAAAATAACAATGGCAATCTCCACACATGAGTAAATAAAAGGAATAGGCTTAACCACATCCCACCCAGTTGATCGTTCGCGTATCCGTATACGGTGATCCCAATCTCATCAAATCCAATAGCAATGTGGAATATGATGAGCAGTCCAAACACAATGACTCTGAGCCAGTCAAGATCATACCTGCGGATCCTATTCTTTTTTTCCGCCATGTGGTGTGTTACTATGGTTTGAGAAAACGTTACCGAAAGTCCATTATCCCTTTGGGAATTAAATTGGTCATGGAATTTGAAGATGAAATACATATTCAACTACCAAGAGAAGAATTATGGGATCTAGTTTCGGATCCTGAGGCTCTAGCCTCATGCGTCCCTGGTGCAAAAGAAATAGAACAACTCTCAGAAACCAAGTATCGCGGAATTATCGAGAGGGGGATTGCAGGAATCTCAATCAACCTCATCGGAGAGGTCGAAATGACTAAACTCAATCCTCCCGAAAATTTAGTTGCATTAGTCGAAGGACAAGATCCAAAAACCAATAGTAGAATGGATGCTACAGCGGAGATGTCTATGGAAGACAATGGGGATGGGTCTACAACACTAACATACCATGTTGACGTAGAATTCACCGGTAGGCTCGCAACACTTGGGGCAAGAATCGTCAAACGAAAAATCAATTCTGATATAGGATTATTTTTCGACAATCTACGTTCTAGAGCAGAGTCTTAACTTTCGTTTTTTACTTTATTATTTAAAATATTGCCAAATTACAAAGAATCATCTCTTACTGTAACGTAGTGGTTATCATAATGGACCCTAAACCCTTTACCAGCCTTAGAGACCACATCGAAGCAATTGAATCTGCAGCATTGCTACAACATATTGACAACGCACATTGGAACTTAGAAATAGGGGCTATAACTGAACAAGTTGCCTTTTCTGAAAAACCACGTGCTCTCCTTTTCGACTCAATTGTTGACTATGATCCTGGATTTAGAGTGGCTACCAATTTACACGTATCACGGGACCTACAAGCACTAGCACTAGGAATGCCTCTTGGAGTCAGTGGAGTAGAATTAGTCAAGCATTGGCGATCCCGTACTTCCAAACTAGAGCGTCTTCCTCCCCTTGAGGTCAACGACGGCCCCATACGCGAAAACGTTCTAACAGGGGATGACATTGATTTATTTTCTTTTCCAACACCCCAATGGCGTGCCCCGGACGGTGGAAGATATATCGGAACTGGTGATGTCACCTTCACAACCGATATTGAGGGCGAATGGGTAAACGCCGCACCTTATCGGGCTCAACTTTTTGGCCCCAAAAGAATGACAATAGAAATAGCAGAAACCCATCATGGTAAACAACATCTTAAATCTTTTTGGGAGGCAGGAGAACACGCGCCTATTGTCATGGTCGCTGGACAAGATCCATATACCTATGCAGGTGCATGCACCCCTCTTCCCGCACGCTATCCTGAATTAGAATATTCAGGGGGATTGATGGGAAAACCAATCGAGGTCATTATGCATAAAGAAACAGGACTTCCCATTCCTGCAACTGCAGAAATTGCAATCATCGGGTTTGTACCTCCACTGGACGAAGATTCCGAGGACGAAGGTCCCTTTGGAGAATGCACCGGATATTTCACACATGGTGGACGTCACCCCGTAGTAAATGTAACTGAAATATGGCATCGAAACAATCCTATTCTCCAAGGAAACCCAACCATGCATGGATCTGCAATGAGACATGCCTTGGGTGCAGAAATACTCACTAGCTCTAGAATGTGGGATGCAATCGAAAATGAAATTCCAAATATCCAAGGTGTGTATGCAATATATCAACAATGCCAACAAGGCGCTCATATCACTGCAGTATCTATTAAACAAACATACGATGGACATGCCAAACAAGCTGCAACTTCCATTGCTGGTTCTCTGGCAAATGGGACTCTAAGTCGTGCAATTATTGTTGTAGATGAGGACATTGACCCTTCCGATTGGGAAGATGTTTTATTCGCATTTTCTACTAGATGTGATCCTTATGAAGATATTGATATAATTAGAGGGATGCCAAATTCGCATCTTGATCCAAGAATACCCCCTGACCAGAAAAAACAAGGCGTGAGGACAACTTCAACCATGTTGATAAACGCATGCAAACCATACCATTGGAAGGATCAGTTCCCCCAAACTAATTCTGTAGACGCCTCTATGAAACTAGATATGGTTGATAAGTTCAATCTTAACGAATGGTAATATTTCTCATTTCATCTATCTTGTGAGATTACATCCACAAGGACCGGCTTTCCAGTTTTCATTTCGTCCCATGCCTTTTGTAGAGTGGGTCTCAAATCCTCTGGTTCTGTAACTGGCCCATATCCTGAAACTCCCATCGATTCAGCGAGTTTTGCAAAATCGGTTATCGGATCATCTAAACCTGTTCCAATAAGCGCCCTCTCCCGACTCGAATCTCTCCCCCTGACTTCTGCCAATTTCATCCGATGATTTGTGGAATTGAAGAGGGCATGGTTATTGTGAACTACAGTAAATAGGGGTATCTTGTAGTGTCCTATTATCCATAGTGCACTTGGGAATTGCAATAAACTCCCATCTTGTTGTAGGTTTATTGGAAGTTTCCCACTATCAAGATAAGCTAGTGCCCCTCCTATGGCACCTCCAATGCCGTACCCAACACCCCCGCCACCCGAATCTCCTCCAAAGTATTGATCAAATTCATCAATCTCCCAGAGTTTATGTGGCCAGCCTCCATACGCAAGTCTGCCATTGACAAGTATCCAATCATCCTCTTGTATTACTTCCCATATTTCCTGCGCCAAACGTGAAGGTGCTATTGGCTTTTCATCCCAAGTTTCTTCGATAGATGATCTCCATTCTTCTCTTTGTTTCGAATGAATTTTACCCATTTTCTGTGCCCGTTTCTGTATCTTGTCCTCGATTTCTTTATTACCTCCAATCTGTTTTACAATGGCGTCTCTCAATGCGGGGATTGCCAATTCGCTATTTGCTAGAATGGACACCTCTGTTTCCCTAATCGCATAATATTCTGGAACCAAGCTAGATGATTCTAAATCATCAGTCCCAATTGTTATTATCTTGTATTCCCCCTCAATTTGATCTATCATCGTATGAGTTATTCCAATCTCCTTCATCATGCAATAGTCTATGTCCCACACATCAATCGCAAGAAGCACATCAGCGTTTTTGTAAACTTCAGTCCCTGACAGGTCGAGTGGATGTGTATTCGGAAAATTATAACGACGCATCCGCTTATCTACTACTGGTGCTCCTAGAGTCTCTGCTAGTTCTATGAGTGAATTAACTGCAGCCCTTGAATCCCCTACCTGATCAACAAATATCACTGGCAATTCTGCATCAACTAATATTTCAGCCGCCTTCTCTATTGCATCTGGATCTGCTCCCATTCGGGACGGTGCCATCAATTTATCCAAATTTGGTATTTCTATAGGACTCTCTAGGTGGCATTCTTGAACTTCATGGTCCAATACTACATACACTGGACCTTTTGGGGGTGTATTCGCGATTCTGTATGCCCTTGTTATCGAATCTGCAACGCCATCTATGTGGACTGGTTGATCATCCCATTTGGTATATCCTCGAACTAGATTTCCTTGCCATTGAGCCGTGTGAATCCAATCTATCCATGGTCTCCGTTTCGATTTGCGCATGGGGCCTGTACCTGAAAGAATCACAATTGGGACCCTATCTGCATACGCATTGTATATCCCCATTGATCCATTTAAAGTCCCCACTACATTGTGCAAAATACAAAGTGCAGGTTCACCTGTCGCCTTGGCGTACCCATGAGCGATTGATACTGATAAAGACTCATTTGGTGTAGTGATCACTTTCGGAACGTTGTCGTTATAGTTTACTATGGACTCCTCCATCCCTCTGAAAGATGCCCCTGGATTAAATGTTACAAAATCAAACCCATATGCTTTAATCAAATCGGCAACAAAGTCAGACCCCCATTCTTGGGATTTTACATCAACTTCTTGTATTTCCCTTTTCTTTCTATACTGTTTTTCATTTCCCATATTGTGAATCATCTGCTTCTTAACTATTACTTTATCGGTTGTTTACGCCCTTTTAGCTTCTACTTTGCCAATCGAATTCCATGACGCAGAGTCTCAATCCCCTCTATGTATATTTCTACGATATCTCCATCGGAAACTAGTCCAGGTTCCACCGGAGTACCTGTTGTGAATATATCTCCTGGTTCTAAAGTTATGTACTTCGTTATCTCTGCCAATATTTCTCCCATAGAAAATAGTTGTCCCGAAAAATCTGTGGATCTTTCCACCTTGCCATTGATTTTAATCTCCATATTCGGACATTCTGGTACTAAATCTATGGAAGCCATCACTGGGCCAATTGGTGTTGCTGTATCGAATCCACTTTTTCGAACAGCTCCTGGATCGTCCTCTAATTCTTCTCCAATAGATATATCGTCCACACAAGTGAAACCTGCTATATATTTTTCCTCTTCTCCCACCTTTACATTTCTACATTGTTTTCCTATTATGACTCCAATTTCTCCTTCATAAACTGCAGATAATCCTGCAGGAATTTCAGCAATCTTGTCGTGACTAGTAATCGTATTCGGCGTTTTAAAAAACAAACGTGGGCGATTTGGAGTCTTAACACCCAATCGATCAATCAAACCCTCATAATTAAAACCTGTGACTATTATTTTGCTAGGATTCGACGGCGGAACTATTTCTACCTCTCCCGAATCATACACTTTACCACAAAATTCGATTGTTCCATTTTTCCAAATACCTTCTCTAATATGGCCCCCGTCATCTCTAAATCTTACAGATCTCATGCTATTGTAAAGGCGCTATTTGCCTTAAATCTTGACTTATATCCCTTCATTTCGACCGCAGTTGATATTCGCAACATTTAATGGAGCAGACCGATCAATTCTAAGACAGATGTCAGCAATTAGCATTCTGATTTTTATTATAAAAGCTATTGTAGAAACCGGAAAATCTATTGCAAGTTTTATAACTAAACCAGACAAATTAAGTAAATTAAAAAAGTTGTTTCCAGACCTATTAAGTAAATTAAAAAAGTTGTTGTCACGATTCAACATGGAATGGTTTCCTGCGATCGTAACACTTCTGATTTTTGTCATGTTCACTTCACTCGTCGCTGTGATGTTTTTCGGAAGTACTTATTTCGCCCCTACTAGGGATGAAGCAATTACTTTTAAAAAGATCGTAGACGTGTTGTGGGGACTTGCGGGAGTCACTATATTTTACAATACCCTAGTTATTGGTATAGGCGCTGGAGCAATGGGTACCTTCATTGGGACCATATATGCATGGATTCTTGTCCGAACAAACGCCCCCGGGAAAAAGTTTCTTCGCATTTTGGCGATTATTCCTCTCACCATGCCAGCACTGGTCAAATCTATTGGATGGGTGGCAATTCTAAGCCCTTCCATTGGTATATTTAATAAAATGGGTAAGGAAATTTTTGGGATAATTCTTTTCGATCTCTATACTCTGGAAGGTTGTGTATTCGTTATGGGTATCTCCTCTCTATCTCTCTCTTACCTTTTAATGGAACCTGCTATCCAATCCGTATCTTCTAGCTTAGAAGAGGCAGCAAGATCAACTGGGTCTAGTATCTTATCGACATTTTTAACAGTCACATTGCCTCTATTAGTCCCTGGTATGATGTCCGTTTTCTTACTTTCTTCTATCTACTCTTTTGGTAACTTTGAATATCCTTTCATATTCGGATCTTCAAAAGGTGGAATCGATACATTCGCCACCATTATCTTCAAAACAGTGTTCTTCAACATTTTCCCCAGATATGATCTAGCAACGATATACTCCATTGTGTATGCGGGAATTGCTGTCTTTATGATCTGGATGTACCACCGTTTAACGAAGGACAGTTTCAGATTCCAAACTGTCACCGGAAAATCCGAACGTCACACAAAACATGACCTTGGAAAATGGCGAATTGTTGGGACTTTAATCTGTTTCTTCTTTGCATTTATAGCTTTCATCCTACCTTTGATCGGTGTACTTGCTCTAGCGTTCGCACCAAATCTTTCAGAGTTGTTCGAACCCTCTATGTTGACAACTAGAAATTTCACCCAGTTCGTTGGAATGGCTGGTATCCCTGAAGCCACTTGGAACACATTTCTAATTTCCTTTGCAGATGGACTTGGTGTCGTTATTCTTGGTATCTTCATATCTTACACAGCACTTAAATCCGACATCGTTATCCGAGGCCGTAGGATCAATCGTGCTGCGGATTACATAGCTACAATTCCTCTTGGGTTGCCCCCAATTGTTTATGGTGTAGCTATTTTCTGGCTCATTCTAATTGGTCCATTCAAACACCTATACGGTACCTTGTGGCCCATGATCTTTTCCCTTATCTTGCTTAAAATCCCTCATGGGACGCGGATGATATCCTCTGCATTGATAACCATATCCGATGAACTAGAAGAAGCATCTAGAATTAGTGGAGCATCTTGGTTTAAAACCTTCCGCGGCATAATAACTCCTTTACTCAAAGGTGGTATTTTGAACGCATTTTTATTTGTGTTCATCGATGCTGTAAAAGAAGTTAGCGCAGTCGTACTTCTTATCACGGCAGGAAATTCTGTTTTAATGACTGTGTTACTGTTCCTATACAACAACGCACCTAGTGCATTACCGATGATTGCAGCAGGATCTTTGATCATCATGGTATTCCTACTATTCGTTGTCGCAGTCCAATCTAGACTCACGTTTGACGCATCTAACTAATCTCCAATCTGTTTTTTCGTTTAGATCTATATAGGAGGACCTTTATTTTCAGTTTCCCTCTTATGCCATATGATCGAAGAGATCAGAACGCAGAAAGGCGTGACTCCTTCTGCTCCCATCTCCCAAGCCATACGGGCCGGAAATTTTATTTTCATTTCAGGTCAGACGGGCAGGGATCCAAAAACCCGAGAAATAGTAAGCGAAGATGTTGGTGAGCAAACTATACAAATTTTTAAAAATGTTTCAAATGTTCTTCACGCTGCAGGCTGTACTCTTGACGATGTAGTTCGAAATACTGTCTTTTTCACAGACTTAAAAGACAAATCTTCTTTCGATACTGCATACCGAGAAATCTTCTCTCCTCCTTATCCTGCACGAAGTGCTATTGGCATCAGCGAAATAGCACCCGGTGCGAAAATAGAAATTGAAGTAATAGCTTTCAACCAACGAGTTTAATGTTTCTTGAATCTTAGCTTAAAAATAATACCTCAAGTCATCTTCTTCGGGTTTTCTAAAGAATAATGTCTACAAAATTTGCATCATCTATTGCTCTTAACAAAGAAAAGAGGTCTTCCCTCAAATCAGTTGGCCACAACGTGGTTAAAGTGGATATGGATGATAAAATAACTGGAAAAGCAAAATATGGGTCTGACATCCAACCCGATGGTGTTCTTCATGCTGCAGTGGTCCGATCGAGACACGTCCATGCCATTATCCAGTCTATAGATACGTCCGCTGCAGAATCGATCGAAGGCGTAAAGGCCATAGTAACTCGAGATCAGCTATTGGGCCAATTTGATAACCGTGTCCGATATTATGGTGATGTCATTGCAGCAGTGGCTGCAACCACTCATGAATTAGCTATAAAAGCTGCAGAATCCATCATCCCCACTTTTGAGCCCCTCCCTTCTATCCACGACCCAAAAAAAGCAATTCAATCTGGATCCCCTAAGGTTCACGACGTCAACAATCCTAATTTTGGTCAACACGGTCGGCATGAATTCGTAGTTGAGAACCGTGAGTATGTACAAAATATAGATGATTATCATCATATCCATATCGGAGATGTTGAAAAAGGATTCCTTGAGGCCGATTTTATTTTTGAACATGAATATGTATCCCCACGAGTAAACCCTTGTAATCTAGACACTCATTGTACCATCGCTGAATGGGATGGTGATACTGTTGTTTTCACAGAAACCCTCGGTGCTCCTAGTAGATCTCGAGACGAAATTGCAGATTTGCTAGGTATGCCCCATGAACAAGTCCGAGTTGTAATGCCACCCGTGATTAGTTCTAGTTTTGGGGCCCGATCTATCCCCCAATTATCGTTCGAACCTGTCGCAGCAACTCTTTCCCGTGAAGCAGGTGGTATTCCTGTAAAATTATGGTTTGATAGGGAGGAAGAGTTCACGGCGACCGACCATCGTCATCAAACTTTTTACAATATTAAAATGGGAATAACTTCTGAAGGCCTTATCACTGCTGCTAAAATAAACCTCGTTGCTGACACTGGCGCATATCCAAATGGAGTTGGGCATATTGTTCTATCAAACGGTCTCAGTCGACCCCTTGAAATTTACAAAATCCCCCATTATGAGTTCGAAGGAGTGTCCGTTTTCACTAATAATCTTATAGCAGGGGAGTTCCGCGGTATCGGCTCTACTCAATTAGGGTATGCACTTGAATCTCATATGGATGAGTTAGCACGCAGGGTCAATATAGATCCAATCGCTTTCCGTCTCGCCAACTTTGTCGAAAAGGGATATGCTCGCCCAAATACTGGAAGACCAATTGAGAGTTGTGGTTTGGTGGAATGTGTAGAGCGCGGATTGGAAACTTTCAAAAAAATTCAAAGTGGCCCCACTGACAACCCTGAAAAATTACGCGGATGGGGAATGGCAGCTGGAACTCACACCACTGGACTTGGGGCTGTGGACAAAGATTCTTCTGAATCTAAATTCATTCTATCTCCCAATGGGTCTCTTTTAGTTGAAGTTGAAGTATTGGATCATGGACAAGGAACTGACACTGTGATGGCACAAATAGCAAGTGAAGAAACCGGAATTGAGATTTCCAATATCACTGTGCGCCACTATGCAGATACTGATTCTGCAAAAGCCTATCTGGGTTCTATAGCATCTAGAAGCACCTATATCGCGGGATTGGCGGTCCAAGATGCGGGAAGAAATCTACTTTCGGCTATCAAGACCATTCTCCCTCTCTCCTATGACCCTGGGCAGCATACAGATGTCTCTATTGCTAACAATTCTATATCCTTTGGATCTCACAACATATTACTTTCAGATCTCTTTGAAGAATCCCTGGTCTCTACTGGTTTCGCCGAATCTGAGCTTAATCCACCTTCATACGGGGTACATTTTGTCGAAGTAGAAGTTGATGCATTGACAGGGCATGTGGACATTCTTTCCTATGTCGCTGCGCAAGATGTTGGTTTTGCCATTAACCCAAAAATGGTAGAAGGTCAGTTAGAAGGTGCAATCTCCCAAGGAATTGAATTTGCCCTTTGTTCCGAGGTCAAACTCGATCGTGGCATTCCCTTAAACCCAAATTTAGCCGACTATTCTGTTATCTCTGCTTGGGAAATGCCCAGGACTCTCGTTTGCGAAATTATTGAATCAAATGAAGAGTCAGGACCTTATGGGGCAAAAGGAATTGGAACACCTGCAATGCCTCCCATCGCTCCTGCTATCATCAACGCCATTCGAGACGCAACAGGAATTCGATTCAGTAAAGCACCCGTTGAATCAGAACACATCGCAATGGCGCTCTTAAAAAATAGAGGAGATTCCGCATGAATTCTTCTCCTCTTCAGTCATATCACCTACCCCTTGATCTGGTTTCTGCACTAACTCTATTAGCTGAACATGAGGGATCTGCAAAAATAGTTGCTGGCGGTCAATCAATCATGTTACTCTTACGTCAGGGCTTCTTATCCCCCGAAACATTTGTAGATATTAGCTGTATTCCTGAGTTATCAGAGATAGCTACCATAGACGAAGCGATATATGTTGGAGCTGCAGCCACATACTCTTCACTTGAAAGTTCTCCCGAGATCCAACCATATTCTGTATTAACCGATTCCCTCCATGTCATAGCCGATCCTCAAATTAGAAATTTAGGAACAATCGGAGGGGCACTTGGGCATGCAGACCCTTCTCTGGACATAGTCCCTCCTCTTCTTTGTCTAGATGCAAACGTAGTTCTAAAGTCTCTTGATGAGACCCGTATAGTCTCTCTCTCCAATTTTCATCAAGAGTATATGACGGCGGATTTATCAAAAGACGAGCTTATCCATTCCGTCACTTTCAACAACCTCTCTGGTCCTCATGGGGGCGCCTATGAAAAAGTATCAAATGTAGAAGGTGGTTGGCCAACGGTCGGTGTAGCTGCACAAGTCGTTCTGGATGACACTCTTAGCATTATTTCTGATGTTAAAATAGCTTTGGCAGCTGTTGGAGACACGGCGATTCGATCACCCTGTATGGAAAAATCCTTAATTGGTTCTGTTATCTCTATGGACTCTATATCCAAATCTTCCGAGCTAGTCTCTCAGGATATCGATCCCCTCGATGATCTATCTGGATCTGCAGAATACAAGTCACATCTTGCAGGTGTTTTATCCAAGCGAGCTTTGATCAAAGCTATCAATCGTGCAGGAGGTTCGCTATGAGGATCAATTTTGAATTAAATGGAAAATCTGTTTTAGCAGAAGTTTTACCACACCAACCTCTTCGAGATATTCTTAGATCTCAATTCGATTTAACAGGTGTCAAAGTTGGTTGCCATTCCGGTCGTTGCGGAGTTTGTTCTGTTCTTCTTGACGACCGTGTGGTCAAATCTTGCTTGCTTATGGCTCCCAAAGCTAATGGACGTTCCATCATCACCATTGAGGGGCTATCCAATAACGGAGAGCTTCATCCTGTACAACAAGCATTCAAAGATAATTTTGCTTTGCAATGTGGATATTGCACACCCGGATTTATCATGGCAACTGTAGATTATCTTTCCTCTTCTCCTTCTAATCCTCCTCTCCGTGATGAAATTAAATCTGCAATTAAGGGAAATGTCTGCAGATGCACTGGATATGAAAAAATTATATCCGCAGTTTCTAGCGCAATAACCTCTTCTGAAAATTAAACACTCTATACCTCCAATGGGGACGGAGGGATTTGAACCCCCGATCGGCTGATATCTCCGGTACTACCTCAGTTCTCCAGAGGTTCGTCACCATAGAAAACGATCAATTTTCTACTCAGAATGTCCACTGGTTTTCGTCACCGGGTATTGTATTCCTCTGGAGTCAGCCGCCTTTCCGGGCTAGGCCACGTCCCCTCGTGCTTTTTACTTTTCCCACTTATAAAAAATCACCTATGCCTTTCCACAGAGTTTATCTTTGTTCTTTATCACTTATCCACTGTCACTATGCAGATCTATGATCTCACTCAACCTTGGGACGATAACTGTCCCTCTTGGCCTGGATATCCCAATGCCAAAACGTACTATATCAAAAGACTCAAAGATGATAAAGTCAATGCGCAGATGTTGGAAATACCCAATCATTGCGGAACTCATCTTGATGGACAAAGACACTTTGTAACCAATGGGATTGCAATAGGAGACGAGCCCCTAGATAAGTTGGTAACCAAAGGAGTAATTGTTGATATTTCAAATCGAGTTGAGGACTTTTCTGTATACACCAAAGAAGATCTCTTAGCACAAGATGTGGAGATCAAAAAAGGAGATGCATTAGTTGTCCACACTGGTTATCATCGATTCGCATACAATCAACCCGATGGAGATGAAGAACGATACTTCCTCAAACACCCTGGACCAGATCTAGAGTTTGCAGATTGGTGTCTCGAAATGGAATTCAAGTGGTTAGCAATTGACAATGGTAGTATGGACCATCCGATGAACGGGGCAATCAGAAAACACCGTCCAGATATAGCACGATTAGCAGAAAAGAAATTAGGCGATTTAGATGCCTTGTTCCCTGAGGAAACCTATCACATTATGCACAACAAACTATTCCCCTCTGGTATGATTCATGCTGAAAACCTTGGCGGGGACATTGAACAATTATTGAATCAGCGCGTTTTACTTGGATGTTTCCCGTGGCGCATGATCGATGTGGAATCCAGCCCTTGTAGAATTGTTGCCTGGCCCGGGATGGGGTAGTAAACCGAACCTTATTCTGGATTCCACCCTACAAATTCATCTTCTAATGGGACCTCTAGTGCAAATAACATTTGAGCCGTGGCCAAATAATGACTCGCTAGCATGGCAATTCCAACTATCTCCTTATCATTATATTTTTCTCTCAACCTTTGATGAATCTCATTTGTCACTTTCCCTCTCACGAATGCTTGTGCATACTCTAACACCACACTAATTTTATCATCTAGTAATTCCAACCTATTCTCTCCAATAATTCTCATTTCTTCAATACTCACTCCTGCTTTTTGCCCAATATCATAGTGCTGCTGCCACTCATATTCCGAATTTAATTCTCGTGCCACTGCAAATATAACTAATTCCCTATCCTTTGCTGATAATCCACATTCCTTCCATAGGGTGGAACCATACAACATATACGATTTTAGAATGGGGGGATTATTCCCCATTGTACGAAATATATTTCGTTCTCCTAGTACGTCCTTTCCCATCAAATATTGGTATTCTTCTGGTAAATCTTTTTGATTCTTAAGATCCACTCGTGCCATATTATCCACTTATTATCCCTTCTTCCATTAACTTCTCTATCTCTTTTTCTTCCATTCCTATTATTTCTCGAAGCAATTCTACTGTATGTTCTCCCAGTCGGGGTGCGGGTATTTTGTCAATCTCATCCACTTCAGAAAGCCGCATTGGGGTCCTGGCAAACGTATGGGTCCCATAGTCTGGATCAACTATATCTACTAACATTTTCCTAGCTTTCACTTGCGGATCTTCAAATATGTCCGAAGCAGTCTGAACCGGACCCGCGGGGACTCCACTTTCATTCAATAAATTAACCACAGAATCTCGTTCTTTATCTGATAGCCATATTTCCATTGCATCGCGTATAAGCGAGTCATTCTTGGCCCTTTGTGGACCATTTATAGTCCTATCATCTTCAATTAAATCTTCTCTCCCTATGACTTTGCATAACCTTTCCCATATGATATTATCTGGGACATTCACCGCAACATATCCATCAGTCGTTTGAAATGCTGCTCTTGGTCCTTGATGTCTTAATTTTCCTCTCGGCTGCATTTCTCCTGTAAATGAATGCAACATCACCATTCGCTCATTTAATGATAACATACAATCATACATTGCAGTATCTACAAATTGTCCCATTCCTGTTTTCTCTCTCATGAACAACGCCAACATGATACTATATGCCGCCACCAAACCTGAATATAAGTCCGCCAACCCATATATTGTCCATTGGGGGGCCCTATCTTCAAATCCCACTTGCGCCATTATTCCGCTCATGGCCTCTACTACTATGTCAAATGTCGGCCGTTCCGTATTCGGCCCCCTATACCCCTCCAATTGGCCAAATCCTGATATCGCAGAGTAAATTATAGCTGGATTAATTTGCTTAAGATCTTCATATCCTATCCCGAGACGATCCGTTGCTCCAGGTCGCATATTTTCTACTACTATATCCGATTTCTCTACAAGACTTTTGTATATGCTCTTCCCCTCCTCTGACCGAAGATCAATCACTATACTTTTTTTATTCCGATTATATGCCATAAATCCTCCCCCTGTTGGATTCTCCTTTTCAGTATCTGGATACGGGGCTATCCCTCTCCTCGGATCTCCCTTGCCTGGCCTTTCAACTTTAATCACTTCTGCTCCCATATCTGCTAGCAACATGGTACAATATGGGGCACTCATATACTGCCCCAAACTTATAACTCGAACATCTTCAAGTGGTTTCATTTTTTATCATCTCGTAGCTGTCCATTTGATATAATGGATTTCCATATATCCTCTGGGGTTATTGGGATATTTCTAATCCTATTACCTGTCGCATCCTGAATAGCATTTGCAATCGCCGGAGCAATTGCTACTATCGGAACCTCTCCAATACCTTTTGCTCCATATGGTCCGTCTGCTACGGGCTCTTCTAACACTACCACTTCAATGCCGAACGGATGCTCATGAATGGTTGGAATTTTGTAATCCGAATAGTTTGCATTGATAGTCCTTCCCGTTTTCCCATCATAAATCACTTTTTCATATAGTGCCCCTGCAATTCCCATACTGATTGCCCCGACAATTTGCTCGTTGACCAGTTTTGGATTGATGGCCTTTCCAACATCAAAAACAGCTATCATATCTGAAATAACCACCTCTCCCGTCAATTCGTTAATCATTAACTGTACTGCAACCGCCCCTTCTGAATAGAAAGAGTTCACACGACCTGGTTTACCAGGTTTGGGATCTCCCGCTTCGATGACCCAGGTATCTTTTCCAATGATCTCCCCGCCGCGTTTTAAAAAGTACCCAGATTCATAAATGGCCTCAGTGAAGACATCTTTGACCTCAATTCCTGTATCTGGGTCTCCTTTTGGATATACTCTACCATGGCTCGTTTCTAGATCTTCTGCGGGGACTTCAAGAATCTGAGAAGCGTGTTGGAACAAGTCATTTTTCGCATCGGCACATGCCATTTTAACGGCATTTCCCATATTAAATGTGGATCTACTTGAGATTGATCCTTGATCAAACGGAGTGACACTAGTATCTCCCCGAACGATGATGACTTTATCAATCGTCGTTTGGAACTCTTCTGCAACAATTTGAGACATTGCAGTGGTATTTCCTTGCCCAATTTCGTCTGAACTATATCGGAGCTCAATCGACGCATCTGGATGAACCTTGATGATTGCAGAGGATGCTGTTGGGGCGAGACTGTATTTATTTATTAATGCGACACCAGTACCAGAAGCCCAAGTTTCATCGGAGGGTTCAGGGGTGGGAAGGTTTGCCTCCAATGTTTCTAAAATGGCTTTGGAAGTAACATGATTTCGTTCCTCGTTAAACGCGGTGACTTCACCTTCTTGTAGTAAGTTTTTTCTACGGAACTCGATCGGATCCCAGTTTCGATCCCGTGCAATTTCATCGAGTTGGCTTTCAAGTCCAAATAGAACTTGACGGTTTCCAAAACCACGATAGGAACCAGAAACTGGAGTATTGGTATAAACAGCATAAGTATCGACTGAGATATGAGGAATTGAGTAGCTATTTCCAACACCGAACGTGCAGTTTCTTGCAACCATAAATCCTGTTGATGCAAAACCACCTCCAGGGAGAATTGCATCTACTTTTCTGGCCAATATTTTTCCGTCTTTACTTACGCCCGTTTTTACCTTGATCCTCATTTCCCCACTTACTGTTGCATTTTTAAATTCTTCTTCGCGGGTGTGTGCAACCCGAACCGGACGGTCTGTAACTTCTGCTAATCGACCCGCAATTGGCTCGAGCATCGGGCTTTCTTTTCCTCCAAATCCGCCTCCAACATATGGTTCAATTACCCGAACTTTTGCTGCGGGTTTTTGTAAAATTCGAGCTGTAGTGTACCGAATTTTATGGAGTGCTTGGCACGAAGACCAAAGGATAAGGTTTCCATTTCCTTCGGGTTTTGCAACAACCAAGTGTGGCTCCATTGGGGCGTGTTGCAATGGGGCAGTTCGATACTCGTCCTCATATATATAATCTGCTTGCTCAAACCCGACCTCAATATCCCCATGCCGAACCACATAATGCTGGTATACATTTGGACGATCTTTAATGAAGGTGGGTGGAAGTACTTTTGCCACTTCATAGCTGTGCAAATCGGGATGGACAATTACGGGTGGATCTTTTCTGAATGCTTCTTCGCCGTCAACAATGGGCTCTAGTCGTTCGTATTTCACTTGAACTGCGTTTGCTGCTTGTTCGGCTATTTTTTTTGTCTCTGCTGCAACTACTGCAACAAACTGTCCTTCAAATCGTACTCGGCCTTGTGCAAGGCACGTTTGATCAAACACACCATCTCCAAATTTAATATCTGGAAAATCCGCTTGGGTCAATACTGCATGAACGCCAGGAATTTCTTTTGCTTTACTCGTGTCAATTTCAATAATATTTGCATGCGCATGAGGACTTTTTACAAAACGTGCATGAAGCATGTTCGGGAAATCTATATCATATGTGAATTCTGCCTTTCC
>Ga0066376_10002718_pt1 | contig 16312 bp, 17 predicted proteins | sample Knorr_S15_td_Bot_FD_77009 | JGI IMG/M metagenome (GOLD analysis project Ga0066376, IMG submission 77009) | Marine microbial communities from Southern Atlantic Ocean transect - Knorr_S15_td_Bottom_ad_5009_LV_A | ecosystem: Environmental > Aquatic > Marine > Oceanic | place: Southern Atlantic... | reverse complement strand
TTCAAGATCAAGAACTCCCCCAGGGCTTTGTAGACCCGCGCCATGCTCTGCTTGACCGGCTGGCGGGAGAACAATGCACACCACACTACGGAAATTGCGCCGTACCAGGCGGCACCGGCCAACAGTAGCAGCTGGCGGGCGGCGACGTCTTCATCCACGCCGCCATGCTGCTCGATATTGATCATGGAGTAGATCGAAAGAATCAGCGTGCCGGAGGCAATGGTCGCGTAACGCTGGCCAATCGCTCCCAACATAATCAGCGTGAAGGTGGATACCGCCAAGCCCGCTGCAAATAGCCACGGCCACGGAAACAGCCACTGCACCACGAACGACGCCGAGGCAAAGCAGAGCAGCGTGACCACCAACGCCTGCAAACGCCCTTGCCAGCTATCGTCGGTCTCTGAGAGAGCGCTGGCAATAATGCCCAGAAACAGCGGAATCACCAGCGCCACATCCCCCGCCAGCCCGCTAAACAGCAGCGCCCCGCTGAAGGCGATAAACACCCGCAGGCTGTAGGCGAACTTATCTAGGGTCCAAAGGCGGCGCAGGGAAAGGGAGAGGGGCATAGAGGCTCTTGTGAGTTTGCTGTTGTTAGACTTTAGTATAAATAGTATGCCGGTACGTGGCTATGGTGTGCCGTTAACGAAAAACCCCGCAGCGTTTGGCTGCGGGGAGCAGGTTGCCTGCGGCTGGGCGTATGGCGCTACAAATACTTCAACAATTTTTGCAGCTTGTTCATATCGGAGGAGTCGCCGACGAGGCGGACGTCTCCTGCCACCATGCCGTCCAGAAACGCCTGCTGGGTAGGCTTCTTGAGAATGCGCAGCGCCGCGTCTTGGTCGCGAAAGCGCAGCTCAAGGTCTAGATCGACGGGCAACCCCTTGCCGGTGGAGATGCCGTTAGGCGCCATCCGGTAGTAGCGGGCGGTGCTTAAGTCTTCCGTAGCGACACCCCAGTCGAGGCCGCGCATGCGTTCAAGCTGCTCACGAAAGCGCGGCTTGCGGCGCAGGGCTCGCTTGAGCATAAAGCCCAGTAGCCACAGCGTCAGCGAAAGCTTCATTAGGAAACGGCGTCCTTGAGCGCTTTGCCTGGCTTAAACGCGACGTTTTTGCTGGCCGGGATCTGCAGTGGAGCGCCGGTTTGCGGGTTTTTACCGGTACGGGCAGCGCGCTCGCGAACGGTAAACGTACCAAAACCGATCAGCGCTACATCTTCACCTTTGGCAACGCTGTTGGTGATTTCGTCCAGGATGACATTGAGGACTTGGCCAGCTTTGTCTTTGGAAAGGTCAGCACTTTCAGCGATGGCTGCAGCGAGTTCAGGTTTGCGCATAAAGGAATCTCCCTTGTGGAAAACAAACATCAATGTTGTTGGTAGCCTACCCAGCAGGCAGCGCTTCTTTAGCCTAGTCGTGAATGCGGCGAAAATCAGCCTAGCAGGCCTGGGGCAGCTCTGGAAAGCTCCACTTTCCTTCTCACGCAGCCGCCTGTCAACGCAAAACCAATCAAATGTCCGTCTTTATTTTCCGCTAACGCGGTGAAATCATTGCCGTCGCCCTCAATCCGCCAGCGCTCTGGGGGCTGAGTGGGTGGGTAGGCCACCACGGGTAGCAGCGGGGTTTTCACCACGACTGGCCAAGCGCCGAAGCTAACAGACGTTGGGGTGCCGCCAAGGGTAGCTGCCAGGGCTTTGACGCTTGCTTGCAGCGGCTGCACATACATGGCGTTCACCCCATCAATACACGCGGCATCGCCCAACGCATAAATATGCGGCTGGTTGGTGCGTAGCTGCCGGTCAACCTGAATGCCGCTGGGGCTGACGCTCAGCCCTGCCGCTTCAGCAAGCTGCGTGCGAGGTGCCAAACCGGTCGCGAATAGGATGATATCTACCGTATGGCGCTCGCCATTGTCGAGTTGCAGCGTCAAAGCGTTGTCTGCATCTTGGGATAATGTCTCTAAGGTGCGTCCAAGCGCTAAACGAATACCAGCCTCTTGAAACGTATCGGCCAGTGCGCTACCCAGCCGCTCAGGGAGTAGGCGCGGCAAAGGGGCGCTCTCTGGTGCAATCACAGTGACTTGGTGTCCACCTGCGTGTAGGTCGTTGGCGAATTCACAGCCGACTAATCCGGCGCCAATAATCGCGATGCGAGTAGGCTGGTTGAGTGCTCCGTGTAGGCGGCGGTAGTCATCCAAGTCGTTGACGGTAAAACAGCGCTCGGCCAGCTCGCTCGGTATGCGAAACGGCGTGCGAGGGGCCGCGCCGGTGGCGAGCACTAGCTCATCGTAGCCAAGCGTTGCTCCGCTGCTGAGTTGCAGTACGTGGTTATCCACATCCAGTTGCGTGACGAGGGTGTGGGTAACGATCTGTGCGTTTAATTCATCGGCGAGCGCTTCAGCGCTGCGCTGGGCGAGCTTGTCAGGGCTCAAGCGCTTGGCGAAGCCTGTCGACAGCAGCGGTTTGCTGTAATCATCACCGCTGTCAGCGCTGACCAGCGTGATTGTGCGCGTATCTCCCTGACGGCGCAGCGCGCGAGCGAGGCCAACGCCTGCCATGCCGGTGCCCACAATCACCAGCGCGGCGTGGTGGTGAGGTGTTCTGGAAGATGTCGTGTGTGAGTCGGGCATACCGTCACCAAACGTCAGAGGAACAAAAGCCTGTAAAGCCACCATGTTACACTAGCCCGCTCTGAATTGACCGCCTTGGAGGCTTAGGTGACCGCCCCTGTGTTATCCACACCTGCGTTTTCGCTCTTCCCTCAGTGGCTGCCCGTGGCAGCCGCTCAGCCAGCCATGAGTGCGCCTTGGTGGCAGTGGGTAGCGTCCACGGATTCCTTAACCGCGCGCCTCATGGCAGCAGGCGAGCCGGGAACATTTCGGGTGCGCTTGCTGCGCCAAACCATTGGCCTGCCCCAGCGCGATGAAGCCTTGGCCCTAGGCATCGCGCCTCGCCGTTACGCGTGGCTGCGCGAGGTGGCGCTGTGTGTTGATGAAACGCCGTGGGTGGTAGCGCGTTCGGTGGCCCCGCTTCACCAGCTACAGGGAAAAGGGTTAGGGAAGTTGGGCGAGCGCTCGTTAGGCAGTTGGCTATTTCAGCAGCCCGATTTGGTTCGTGGGCCGCTGGAAGCCACGGCGACGCCGCCACGTTTTACCCACCAGCAGCCGGGGCTATCGGCCAATAGCTTATGGGGGCGGCGCTCTGTCTTTGAACATGGTGGGCTTTCGTTACTGGTTCAGGAGTATTTTTTATCTACCATGGCGGATGCGCTGGGCCTTCCGTCGCGCTAGGCTAACGCAGCAGCTTTTTTGACGAGGTAAGCATGAGCATGGACCGTTCTCTGTTGCGCCCGACCGGGTGGGCCCGTTTGGCAGATTTCTTACAGTTAATGCGCTTGGACCGACCCATTGGCACTTGGCTGCTGATGTGGCCAACGCTGTGGGCGCTGTGGGTCGCGTCAGAGGGCGTGCCAGGCCGCGATGTACTGCTGATTTTTATTGCCGGGGTATATGTGATGCGCGCCGCAGGCTGCGTGGTGAACGACTACGCCGACCGCCACTTCGATGGCCATGTAAAGCGTACCAAGCAGCGGCCACTGGCCACCGGTCGGATCAGCGAAACCGAAGCGCAGCTGCTATTTGTGGCGCTGGTGGCCGCCGCCTTTATTTTAGTGCTGCTGACCAACTGGTTTACCGTGCTGCTCTCGCTTGGGGGTGTGCTGCTGGCATTTATTTATCCGTTTATGAAACGCTACACACACTTTCCTCAGGTGGTGCTCGGGGCGGCTTTCTCCTGGGCGATCCCAATGGCGTTTGGCGCGGTACTGGGGCATGTGCCGCTGGAAGGCTGGCTGCTATTTAGCGCTAACCTGCTGTGGACGGTGGCTTACGATACCCAATACGCCATGGTGGATCGTGACGATGATCTGAAAATCGGCATTAAATCCACCGCGGTGCTGTTTGGCAGCGCCGACCGTTTCATCATTGGCCTGCTGCAGCTTGCTACGCTGGCGTTGCTTACCTGGGTGGGGTTGCGGGTTGGGTTAGGCGGTTTTTTCTGGCTGGGCTTGGTAGGCATGGCAGCGACGTTTGCTCATCAGCAGCGGTTAATTTTTCACTGTGACCGCGACCGCTGCTTCCAGGCGTTTCTGAATAACCACTGGTCAGGGCTCTTGGTGTTTGCCGGAATTGTTCTGAGCTGGTGGCCTGCAGCTGGCTAATTATGCTGGGTGTCATAGAATTGTCATTAAGTCATGGTGTCATCGTCACAGACATGTCATTGAACTGTTTTGTATAAACGAGTTTTCATAGAACACCGTGAGGCCCTGGATGACCGCCAAGACCGTACTGATTGTCGATGACGAGGCACCCATTCGCGAGATGATCGCTGTGGCGCTGGAAATGGCTGACTATCGCGTGCTTGAAGCGGACAACGCCCAGGATGCCCATGCGATGGTCGTTGACCACCAGCCCGACCTGCTGCTGCTGGACTGGATGATGCCGGGCACCAGCGGCGTTGAGCTGGCCCGCCGTCTCAAGCGCGAAGAGGCCACCGCTGAGCTGCCAATTATTATGCTGACCGCCAAAGGCGAAGAGGATAATAAAATTCAGGGCCTGGAGGCGGGTGCGGATGACTACATCACCAAGCCGTTTTCCCCCCGCGAGTTGGTGGCTCGTCTTAAAGCCGTGCTGCGCCGGGCGACCCCGCGCGGTGTGGAAGACCCCATCGAAATCAATGGATTGCTACTGGACCCAGTGAGCCATCGCGTCAGCGCCCATGGCAAAGCGCTGGAGATGGGCCCTACCGAGTACCGCTTACTGCAATTCTTTATGACTCACCAAGAGCGCGCCTATACCCGTAGCCAGCTGCTTGATCAGGTGTGGGGCGGTAATGTGTATGTAGAAGAGCGCACGGTGGATGTGCATATTCGCCGGTTGCGCAAAGCACTAGGTGAAGCACATCAGAATCTGATTCAAACAGTGCGTGGCACTGGGTATCGTTTCTCTGCTCGGGTGTAATCGTGCGTCTGTGGAGCCGTGAACTGTGGCGAATTATCTGGCTGGCTTTCCTAGGGATGTGCCTGGGATGGCTGCTAGGTTACCCCGGTTTCGGGTTAGCTGCGGGTCTAACGCTCTGTTTGGTGTATCAACTCCGCCAGCTTAGGGCGCTGTTCAAGTGGCTAACGCTCAACCCGCACGATGAGCCTCCTGCGGCAACTGGCATGTGGGGCGAGCTATTCGATCGCCTTTACCGTTACCAAAAAAGCCAGCGCATTACCCAAAGCCGGCTGCGAGCAACCCTCGCGCGTATTCAAGAATCCTCGGAAGCGATGCGTGATAGCGTCGTGATGCTGGATCGCCACGGTGATTTAGAGTGGTGGAACAGTGCCGCCACCGACATGCTAGGCCTGCAAACCGCCCATGACCGCGGTCAGCACATTACTAATCTGCTGCGCGACCCGCGTTTCATCAGCTACTTTAATGCCCGTGAGTACAGCGAGCCGCTCACGCTCACCTCGCCCATTGATGAGCGTCGCATTCTGCAGTATCAAATCACGCTCTATGGTGATGACGAGCGCTTGGTTATGGCGCGGGATATTACCCGCTTGCATCGCCTAGAGCAGATGCGCCGCGACTTCGTCGCTAACGTTTCCCATGAGCTGCGCACCCCACTCACCGTTCTTTCCGGCTATCTGGAAACCTATGGCGATCTTAAAGAGATGCTGCCACCGCGCCTGAGTAAAGGCATTGGTCAGATGGAAGAGCAGACCAAGCGTATGCAGAGCTTGGTGAATGATCTACTGCTTTTGTCACGCCTGGAGATTGACCGAGGCGGCGAAGATCATCAGCCGCTTGAGGTTGGGTCGATGCTTGAGAGCATTCGCCGGGATGCGCTGGCGCTCTCGAACCAGCAGCATAGCGTTCAGGTGGCGTTGGAGTGCGAGGCGCGCCTGGTGGGCAGCGAGCAAGAACTACGCAGCGCCATCTCAAACCTAGCATTCAATGCAGTGCGCTATACGCCTGCTGGCAGCCAGATCACGCTCCGCTGGGTCGCAATGCCCAATGGCCGCGCCTGTATTGAAGTGGATGATGATGGTGAAGGGATTGATCCGGTGCATATCCCGCGTCTTACCGAGCGCTTCTACCGCGTTGATAAGGGCCGCAGTACCGCCACTGGCGGTACTGGTCTTGGCCTTGCCATTGTTAAACACGTTCTACTGCGCCATGATGCACAGCTTCAAGTGGAGTCGTTACCCGGTGAGGGGGCGTTGTTCCGCTGTGTTTTCCCACCCTCCCGTGTCGTTAACAGCTAACACTGTGTCATACCACTCTCCGTCTTGGCTTGCATAACTTATGTATAAGTGTGCCATATTGGCATGCAAGCATGGTCAAACACCGCGCATGTGTCATATGTAGCCAACTAATCATCTACTTAAGCCAGTGCTAGAGGGTTAATCGGCATAGTGGTTGTTTTTATAAGTGTCTGTATATAAACAGATTTTATTTCTATTGAGAGTTTTTGGCATATAGGCTGCTACATACTTGTCAAGGAAGATTACTGCAGGAACTGGTAAGACAAGATGTCACTCTTCCTTAAATAGCGGTATTTCACAGCGATCGAGGAGGCGGAATATGATGTCCAAGGAACTACTCAAGAAAGCTGGTATTTTAGGTGTAGCGTTTGGTCTGGTAGCAAGCCCACTGACATTTGCTCAAGAGCCTGCAGATCCGGCAGACAACATTTCTCCAGATGAGCAGCCGGTCGAAGCTCAGTCTAATGACTCAGCTATGCCGTCTGATCATGACAAGACAGATTTAACCCATGACGAGGGTGATAACGCCAGCGACATGGAACCAAACTCCATGAGTGATGACTCGGATGCTACCTATGACAGCACCGAAGAACTCCCAGAAGAAAATAGTGGTATGTAACGAGTAATATTTCTTTGCAAAGCTGTAAAAAACTCTTACGCTTAAGGAGTGAGCAGCTAGAGAGGCAAGGATGTCTCATCGCAAGGATTCTCAATGATTCAAGGAGTGAATCAAAAGCGATCAATACACTGGTCAGGGTAAATTCCAAGGTTGGATCCCCGCAAAAGGATTGGAAGCCAGATGTAAGTATCGTGTAAAAGTAAGAGTTCTCAAGACCCCGCCCTGCGGGGTCTAATTTTTTATGCCTAACACATAAACCCCAGCGAATGGCATGGCTGCCCTCTTGGCGGGGATAATGAAGCGGTTGGGCAGCAAGGCAAGTGAGTCAATTTGCGTCACTTATCCGACGCATGTGCCATTATTATACAGTATATTTGTATGGGTAATGATTTTGCAGCTTTATATTGCGCGCAATTGAAAGTGAATAAGTTTATGTTTTTTAACAGATATTTAATTTATGTGGTATTTTTGGCATTCTGGATGCCTTGACAAGATGTAAAGTTAGCCATTAGTCGTAGTCGCTTAATTGGTTTCCACCCTACGTCGACTGGCTCAATGTTAAAGGAGTAGTAATTTATGTTTTTCAAAGACAAAGAGTTAGCTAAAAAAGCTGCAGTGTTAGGTGTTGCTTTTGGTTTGGTAGCAAGTCCGATGGCATTTGCCCAAACATCCATTGAACTCAACAAAGACCGCTCTGCAGGACACGATGTGATGCAGCCTAACTCGCACAATACGTCAGGCCCGGCTCAGTACTCTGCTAGTGACTTGACCCGTAATGAAGGCGATACGCTGGACTACTCCACTTCAAGCAGCGTCAGCGATTCCAACAGCGTGGCTACCAGTAAAGCTGGCTATGATGCTAGCGAGCTGAACCGTGATGAAGGTGATGATCTTCGTTGGTAAGCGTTGATATTAATTCCACAAAAAACCCCGCTCCGGCGGGGTTTTTTGCGTATGGCTGCGTGTTCTAACGACGTGCGACAACATCTTGGGTGTCACGGTAGTGACCATCCCACATCAGCACCGCCCCCGCTACGGCGCCAGGAATTAAAAACAGATTGGCAAGCGGGATCCAGGTGACCAGCATGATCAGCCCGCCGAAGGTGAGGCTGGGCCACCAGCGGCGCGAAAGACGGCTGCGCATATCGCGAAACGTGACCTTGTTGTTATCCATCGGGTAATCAAGGTAAGTGATGGCCATCACCCAGGCGGAAAACAGTGCCCACAAGATCGGTGCCAACAGATTGAGGCCTGGTATCCAGCTGAGAATAAACAGCGCCGCCATGCGCGGCAGAATATAGCCCAGCTTGACCAGTTCGCGACCCAGTGCATCGATGGCCGTTTTAGCTAGCCCGCGATCATCCAACGGTTCCCGTCCTGTAGCCTGACGCTCGACTTTAGCGGCTAAAAAGCCGTAAAACGGCGCGGCAATCAGATGTGTCACCATTTTTATTAAAAATACGGCCACCACCGAGAGGCTAACGAAGAAGAGCGGCCAGATAAGCCAAGAGAGCCACTCCAACCAGCTGGGGACCATGGTCATGGCACTGTCGAGCCAGCTATCAAAGCGGTTGAGCACCAAGCTTAGCATGCTGGCATACACGATGAGGTTGACCAGGATCGGCAGGAAAATGTAGCGCCGCAGCCCTTTTTGGTACACCAAACGTGTGCCTTGGCTCAGCGCCGTTATTGCATCCACCATGCTTGCTCCTTAAATAAAAACGCCCAGATGTGTCATCTGGGCGTATTGCAGGAGGAATTACCTGCTAGGTCAAGACTTTTTAAGCACCTTCTGCTCTAAGGTGTCGGGGTCGCTGTGGCGAATATCCAGGCCCTTCACCAGGTAGACCACGTACTCTGCCAGGTTATTGGCGTGGTCGCCCACACGCTCTAGTGCCCGCAGTACCCACATGATGCTGAGGACGGAGCTAATAGAGCGGGAGTCTTCCATCATAAAGGTCATTAGAGAGCGCATGGCGCTGCCGTATTCGTCATCCACCGACTCATCTTCACGCACAACCTGCATGGCAAGTTCGGTATCGAAGCGGGCAAAAGCCGTCAGTGCATCGCGCAGCATTTTACGCACGTGTTCACTGATGTGACGCACTTCGACCAGGCCACGAATGCCGCCGCTGTTTTCACTCAGCAGTAGGGCGTTGCGGGCAATTTTGCTGGCCTCATCGCCAATCCGCTCAAGGTCTGAGGTGGCACGAATAACGGCCAGCACCAGACGAAGGTCCGAGGCAGCCGGCTGGCGACGGGCCAGGACGCGAGTACACTCATCATCAATCTGCAGTTGCAGGTCGTTCACTTGGCGGTCGTTGTCACGCACTTTTTCGGCCAGACGGCTGTCGCCTTCCAACAGGGCGTGAACGGCGTCTTGTACCTGTTTTTCCACCAGACCGCCCATGGCCATCAGGTGGGTTTTCAGCTCTTCCAGCTCCTGGTTGAACTGGCGAGAGATATGCTGGCTGTGGCTATCGCTCGTAATATCCATTGAGCACTCCTGACGTAACGTCGGTTGGGCCTAGGTCATGCGGCCGGTAATGTAGTTTTCAGTGCGTTGTAAACGCGGGTTGGTGAACACTTGATCCGTTGGCCCGTATTCAACGAGTTCACCTTGCTGCAAAAAAGCCGTGTAGTCGGATACCCGTGCGGCTTGCTGCATATTGTGGGTAACCAGTACCAGCGTGAGCTGGGATTTCAGGTTACGAATTAGCTCTTCAATTTTAAGCGTAGAAATAGGGTCGAGCGCCGAGGCAGGCTCATCCAATAGCAATACATCGGGCTGTACGGCCAGCGTGCGGGCAATCACTAAGCGCTGCTGCTGCCCACCGGATAACTGCCACGCGGAACGGTGCAGGCGATCTTTCACCTCATCCCACAGGGCGGCTGAGGTGAGCGCCCACTCGATAATATCGTCGCGTTTGCGCTTAGGCAGGCGCCTCTGCAGGCGCAGCCCAAACGCCACGTTTTCATAGATCGACATCGGAAACGGGTTGGGCGTTTGAAACACCATGCCCACACGGCGTCGCAGCTCGGTAACGTTCATCTGCGGGGCGTGGATGTCCTGACCTTCTAACTGGATTTGCCCATGGTGCGTCACCGATTCATTCAGGTCATGCAGCCGATTAATCGCACGCAGCAAAGTAGATTTGCCACAGCCCGACGGGCCGATGAAAGCGGTGACTCGATGGCGAGGCACGTCAAGCGTTAGGTCGCGCAACGCCGTTTTCCCCGCATAAGCGAGGTGAAACTGGTTGATGCTCAAACAGCAGGTCTCGGCTGAAAATCGAGTTACCGGTGCTTGAGTTGGGTTGGCGGACGATAACGCTAGCATTCGTTCCCTCGTTGACGCCTTAAATAATGACGCAGAAATATGGCAGTTAGATTAAGCACCAGCACAATCAGCACTAACAGCAGAGCGGTGGCAAACACCAGTGGGATAGCGGCTTGGACATCTTCACCGTGAAAAGCGGTATCAAATAAATGATAGCCGAGGTGCATAAACTTGCGCTCTAGATGCAGATAGGGAAATTCGCCATCGACGGGCATTTGCGGGGCCAGTTTTGCCACGCCCACCAGCATCAGCGGGGCGACTTCCCCTGCGGCTCGAGCTACCGCCAAAATCACACCGGTGAGCATCGCGGGGGTGGCCATGGGCAGTACCACGCGGGTCAGCATCTCCAAACGGGTGGCACCCAGCGCCACTGCACCTTCCCGCTGGGCGTCGGGAATACGCGCTAGCCCCTCTTCGGTGGCTACGATGACGACCGGCAGCGTTAGCAGCGCCAGAGTCAACGATGCCCAGAGCAGGCCGCCGGTTCCAAAGGTGGGCGAGGGCAGCGCATCCTCAAAAAACCAGCTGTCGATGGAGCCACCGATGCCGTAAACAAACACTCCTAAGCCAAATACCCCGTATACAATTGAGGGTACCCCTGCGAGATTGCGCACGCCGATGCGCACTAAGCGGGTTAGGCGGTTCTGGTGCGCGATTTCATTCAGATAAATGGCGGCCAGCACGCCAAACGGTGTCACGATGACCGACATCAGGATCACCATCAGCACCGTCCCGAAAATAGCGGGCCAAACGCCGCCACCGGTATTGGCTGCACGCGGGCCTTCGCTGAGGAATTGCCAAATGCGCTCACTCCAGACGACGACTTTCTGCCCCCAGGACATGGCGTTGGGCGCTTGAAAAAGCGTGACGCCCGACAGCGGCTGGGTAATGGTGTGCCCATTGGCGGCGGTCAGTTGGAGTTGTGCGTTAGGGCGCTGGCTGTCGGGCAGTGTCAGGGCTCGAGCGACAAACGCCCAGGCGGCGTCATCCTCAAAATGCTGACCTTCGCTCTCTACGGCCTCCAGGCGGCCAATAAAGTCGCCCCAGGGGGAGCGCTCTAACCGGATGAGGTCGTCGGGCACGGCGACGGTGTCGATATCGTCCAGGGCCACCCAGCGCCAGCTTGCGCCGTCGATATCTCGGTTGCCGGTAAAGTAGAGCCGCTCTATGCCCGCTGTGTTAGGCAGAGGGGTTTCTCGCACCGGCTGGCCGATGACCGTTTCGCCTGAGTGAAGGGTGGCCTCTTCCAGCGCGGCGGGCCAAAAGTGGCCAAGTCCGCGCGTGGCGAGCAGGGTGAGCAGCGTGGCGAGCATCAGCAGCGACAAGGCAACGCTAGCGGCGCACAACCAGGGCCACAGCAGACTACCCATAGCGCTGATACGAGATGGGCGAAATGACCAGCGCATTAGAGTTTACCTCCTAAACGCTGATAGCGCCGCCGCAGACGTTGACGCACCACTTCCGCTAACGTATTGACTAAAAAGGTGAAGATAAACAAGGATAGCGCGGCAAAAATTAGTAGATGGTACGTAAGGCCTCCGGGAGAAGCTTCCGGCAGCTCAATCGCAATAGACGCAGAAAGCGAGCGTAGCCCTTCAAAGGGGCTGGCGCTAAAGAGAGCGGTGTTGCCGCTGGCCATTAACACAATCATGGTTTCGCCCACGGCGCGCCCGGCACCAATCATGACCGCTGAAAAGACCCCTGGCCCTGCTGTGGGGAGCGCCACCTTCCACAGCGCCTGCCAGCGGCTGGCCCCCAGTGCTTGGGCACCCTCCATTAAACTTGCGGGCACATCGGCAAGGGCGTCTTCTGCCAGCGAGTAGATGCTGGGAATCACCGCAAACCCCATGGCAATCCCCACAATTAGCGCGTTGCGAGTGGCGTAGTCCAGCCCGTACTGTTGGTCGAGCAGGCGGCGAAGATCGCCGCCGAACCACGCTTGCTCCATCAGCGGAGATAGCCATAAGGCCAGCGTGACCATGATGGCCAGCCACGGCATCAGCCAGACGCCTGCCCAAGAGAGCGGCAGCCACTGGCGCAGGCGGGCGTTGGCGAGATACCAGAGCCCGCCTGCCAATGCGGCGCTAAGCGGTAGCCAAACGATCACTAGCAAAGTGCTGGCTAAGTGACGCTCTACCCACGGCGCTAGCAGTAGCCCGGCAATAAAGCCCACCACCACGCCGGGGATGGCTTCCATCAGCTCAAGAATAGGTTTTACCCGGCTGCGCAGTCGTGTCGACATAAACAGCGCCGAATACATGGCCGCACCCAGCGCAATAGGCGTGGCAAACAGCATCGCGGCGAGGGCTGCTTTAAGAGTACCCCAGGCAAGCGGTGATAAGGTGCTGAGCGAAAACGCGTCACCAAACGCCAGCAGCGGCAGTGTTTCCCAAATAAGGAACACGCCAATGGCGAGGATAGCCAACAGAACACCAATACCACCGGCGGTGATTAGCCCGGTCGCAATACGGTCGTGGATAAGGCGCAGCGGCTGACGCAAAAAAGGAAGCCGTGGAGGAGTCATGTCGACATCATAAAGAAACGAGTGCCGTAGCAAAAAGTACGTACATGGCCGAAGCTTTATACCCTACGTCATGTTTATGACAGTTAAGTGACAGTTTAGTCGCCAAGCAGTAGAGGTGAGCGCTGGGTCTGAGGCAGAGGCACAAAGCCAGCGGCTTGTACAATTTGTTGCCCTTCATCCGAGAAAATCAGTTCAAGAAACGCCTGCTCGGCGGGCGGCAGTCTCTCACCGGGCGGCAGGTTAACGTAAAGGTAGAGATCCCGCGAGAGCGGGTAGGTATCGTCCTGAATTGTCGCCACGCTGGGGGTAATGGCAGTGCCTTTATCGTTGATCAGCGGTAGCGCGCGTACCATGGGATTTAAGTGGTTATAGCCCGCATAGCCCATGGCGTTGGGAGATTCGCCTACGGCGGCAATCACCGCTGAAGAGCCGGGGTGTTCGCTAATATCGCGGCGAAACTGGCCGTTACATAGCGCCTGTTCCTGAAATAGCCTATGGGTGCCCGAGGCTAAATTTCGGCCGTGCAGGGCAATTTTTCCATAGGGCCACTGATCTGCGGGCAGCAGGTCTTCCCAGCGGCGAATGGGTTGGGGTCCTCCGCAGTCCAGCGATGTGGAAAAGATGGCATCGGCCTGCTTGCGGGTTAGCGATGCCAGCGGGTTATGACGGTGAACCACCAACAACAGGGCATCCCGAGCGACGCTCAGCTCGTGAGGGGGGTAGCCGTAACGTTCGATAAACTGCTGGCGCTCGCTCTCGGTCATCGGGCGCGACATCGGCCCAAAGCGCGTTGTGCCCGCCACCAAGGCGGTCGGTGCGCTGGCGGAACCACTCGCCTGGAACTGCAGCGTAATATCAGGGTAGCGGTGATGTAACGCTTCCCCCCAGCGTAGCATTAGCCCCGCCATGGTGTCGGAGCCAACCGCCCCTAAAGTGCCCCCAACAGGGCTTGGCTGCCCCCAAGCACAGGCGCAAAAAAATAGCAGCCCGCCTGCCAACCAGAGGCGGTAGTGTTGGTTAAACCTCAAGCGATAGCGCTTCAAACCATTGCCCTTCAAACGTCACCCCTCTTATGATTAACTATCGCCAGCCTGTTGCGATGCAGCAACACGACACTCATCCGTATCACCGAGTAACATCACAACAATAACCTTACAAAGCGACCACCTTATGACACCGCTGGACACCGACTTGGACGATGTACCCGCCCCAAAAGGGCAGCTCACCTTAAAGTTACTGGCTTCTCGACAAGATACCAATCTCTATGGCGATATTCCTGGCGGCTGGCTAGTCAATCAAATGGATCAAGCGGCGGAATTGGCCGCCGGGCGCGAAGCCGGTGGGCGCACTGCCACAGTGGCCATTGAAGCGATGGATTTCCTCAGCCCTGTGCGAGTGGGCTCTATGGTGAGCGTGTATACTCAAGTGCAAGACATTGGCCACAGCTCCATCAAAATTGATGTAGAGGTATGGGTGCGCCCGCCCCACGGCCGCCATATTGAAGAGCGCCAGAAAGTCACCGAAGCACGCTTTGTGATGGTGGCGCTGGACGACAATGGGCGTATTCGCGCCGTACACGGCTAAGCTTTCTGTCACTTGTTCTATCTACAAAGCAGCAAAAAGGGCGCCGAGGCGCCCTTTTGTCATTAGCCGAGTGTCATTAGCCGAGAACAGGTTATGCACCTACGTTGTCGCGGCTCTTCAGGTAAGCGTACTCACCCGCATCGCTAAACGGGCGCACCACTTTCTGGAATGCCGAGTAGGATTCGTAAACGCGGCGAGACTCTTCGTCGCTATCTACCTGACGCTGAATGGCCTCTTTAGACGACTCGTACAGCGCGGCCATCACGTCTTCCGGGAAGGTGCGCAGCTGCACACCGTGCTCTTCCACCAGGGTTTCCAGGGCCTGGGCGTTGCGGTAGGCAAGCTCGCTGATCATCGCTAGGTTAGAAGCGCGTGCCGCTTCGCGGATCACGTCCTGCAGGTCTTCCGGCAGCGCATTCCACGCATCCAGGTTGATGGTGCCTTCAAGGACGGCAGAGGGCTCGTTCCACACTGACGTGTAGTAGTAGTCTGCCACTTGGTGCAGGCCAAAGGCCAGGTCGTTATACGGACCCACCCAGTCAGCGGCGTCTAGCGCACCGGTTTGTAGCGAGGTGAAGATTTCTGAACCGGCCATGTTCACGGTGCTCACACCGATGCCGTTCATGGCTTCACCGGCGAGACCCGGCAAGCGCAGCTTCAGGCCCTGCATATCGTCGAGGGAGTTGATCTCTTTTTTGAACCAGCCCGCCATCTGTGTGCCGGTGTTACCCACGGCAAACGGCTTCAGGTTGTGGTTGGCGTAGATCTCATCCCACAGTTCTTGACCACCGCCGTGGTACAGCCAGGCGTTCATTTCAGTGGTGGTCATGCCAAATGGCACGGCGGTGAAGAACTGGGAAGCCGCGACTTTACCGCGCCAGTAGTAAGACGCGGAGTGACCCATTTCAGCCGTGCCAGCGGCGACGGCATCAAAGACTTCCAGTGCCGGTACCAGCTCGCCTGCACCGTGAACGCGAATGCGCATGCGGCCGTTAGAGAGCTGTTCCACACGACGAGCAAAGTCGTTAGCACCGGTACCCAGGGCGGGGAAGTTTTTCGGCCAGGAGGTGACCATATCCCAGGTGTAGGTTTCGTTAGCGCTGGCGGTAGAAACAAAGGGGGCAGCAGCGACACCGGCGGCACCCAGGCCGGCGGTTTTCAAAAATTGGCGGCGTTGCATGGCGGGCATGACTCCGAAATTATAGGCTGTTTTTTATAAGCGCAGTGAGCGCAGTGTCCGCCCGTCAGTATGCGCTAAGCAGCTTTTATAGGACAAGTGTCTGTCTTCCCTTGCCCTTTTTAGGCTTTAAAACGGCGATAGGTTTTAAAGCGGCGTAAGCTTGGCAAACCCGAGCACGAGCCACTTCACGCCGTTACCGTCGAAGCTTACCTGCACGCGAGCACGGGCACCTTCGCCCTCGGCGTTGAGAATAATCCCCTCACCAAATACCGGGTGCTCGACCCGCTGGCCGACATGCAGCGCAGGTAGCTCGCCGTCGCTCTCGATACTGGTTTGGGCGAAGCTTTGCCGCGATGCGGTTACCGGGCGGGAGATATGGCCCCTTAGGCGCACTTCTTCCAGCAGGTGGGGCGGCAGTTCGCGCAGAAAGCGCGAAGGGCGTGGAAACACCTCTTTGCCGTGCAGGCGTCGGGTTTCTGCGTGGGTCAGGTAGAGCTTCTGCATGGCGCGGGTAACGCCTACATAGCAAAGCCTACGCTCCTCCTCGAGCCGCCCCGGCTCCTCCACCGACATCTTATGCGGGAACAGCCCCTCCTCCACACCGGCGATAAACACCACGGGAAACTCTAGCCCTTTCGCCGAGTGCAGCGTCATCAGCTGCACGCTGTCCTCGAACTCCTCGGCTTCATGGTCGCCTGCGTTGAGGGCGGCTTCCGAAAGGAAGGCTTCCAGCGCGGCCATGCCTTCTCCGGCTTCCG
>Ga0066376_10002717_pt1 | contig 16315 bp, 13 predicted proteins | sample Knorr_S15_td_Bot_FD_77009 | JGI IMG/M metagenome (GOLD analysis project Ga0066376, IMG submission 77009) | Marine microbial communities from Southern Atlantic Ocean transect - Knorr_S15_td_Bottom_ad_5009_LV_A | ecosystem: Environmental > Aquatic > Marine > Oceanic | place: Southern Atlantic... | reverse complement strand
TCGCGCACTTGCTCCTCCTCGAGGAGCCGGATGTTGGCATCACTGGCCGTATAGGCCAGCCCCTGCGGGACCAGGTAGTTGCGCCCATATCCAGCCTTGACCTGCACGACCTCACCGGCCTCACCGAGGTTCTCGACTGCCTTCTTCAAGATCAGCTTCATCATTCCTCCAAAGCATCTTTATCGGTGGTGATCTCCGCCACGCGTCCGCGAACGTCCAGCCAAGTGTCACCCACGCCAATCACCAGCGCGCCACCCAGGAGTATGCCTGGGACGAGCAGGAGCCCGACACCTGTTACGACGTACCCGATCAGCGAAACACCGCCACTTATGAACACCACGACGGCCGCGCCACGCAAAGCGTACAACGCGCCCATGAATACCACTGCGTTGGCCCCAACCCTCCCGAGCGGCTCGTCCATGCCTGTAACGAGCAGCACGAGCCCCACGACCAAGACCCACACCAAGTGGTCGTTGAATCGATAATATCTCAGAAGGCTCAAAGAGTTCGCAGAACTCGCCTCCTGTCCTCTACCGCTGGCCAAGCGAACGTAGCTCCACCACACCACGCAGAGAGCGGCCATCGAGGCGAGACCCGTAATCGCCGGAAACATGTGCAACTGGGCATCAACGGCATCATACATCGAAGTGACCACGGCTGGGGCCAGAGCCTCTCCCCCCCGCATCCATACCACACCTTCCAACATCGGGGCGACCGCGCTCTTGACGCGATCGGTAATCGCCCAGTCCAGCGCACTCCAGGCCCCGACGCGAAATGCCATAAGGCACGCGGCGGCACCCGCCGCGCCGAAGACGGCGCCCAAGGCCCGTGTCGAAGGCCTAGAAGCAGGCCAGACCAGCGAGAGTGCGACGAACCACCCGCCCAGCAACAGGGCCCACCCCCGCTCGACGAACCACGCGGCATCCGTGACCCCCGATACGCTGGCGAGCAGCGCGAGCACGATTGCGGCGAACATTGCGAAGCCCCGCAGGCCTTTCGCCCCGACCAGCAACAGGAACGGGATCGCCAATAGCGCGGCCGGATTGGTAACGGAAGCGAAGCAGGCCACCGCGAAGAGTGCGGCGGCGCTCCTCCACCCGCGATCCACCGTGGTCGCGCCTTCGATCGGGCGGGGGTCCGACACGGACGATCAGCCCTCGGTGCGCCGCGTGTACGGGATCAAGGCGAGGTACCGCGCGCGCTTTATCGCCCGCCCAAGTTGACGCTGAAACCGCGCCGAGACCTTGGTCGTGCGCTTGGGCAGAATCTTGCCCTGCTCCGTCAGGAAGTGCGACAGCGTGCCCACGTCCTTGTAGTCGAGAATGAGGATCGGCGGACCCTCCATGCGACGACGACGTCCACGGGGCCCCGAGAACTCCGGGGGGCCTGCACGATTGTGCGCTTCCTCTTCACCTTGTACCGGGGCCTGCTCTTCTTCGTCGTCCGCCTCGTCCTCGTCCTCCCTCTGCCTCGTGGAGGGCGGGCGCGCTTCTCCGAGCACCGAGGCACCATCCGTAGGCTCCCCTTCGTTCACGACCAACATGTACCGCATCACCTCACCGTCGAGCTTGAGCAGGCGCTCGTACTCGGGGAGTGCATCCGGCGCGGCCGTGAATTGAGCGACGACGTAGTAGCCGGCCGACAACTTGTTGATCGGATAAGCGAGCTGGCGGGTGCCCCAGTGGTCGATCGCGGAGACCTCCCCACCTTTGGAGGTCACCAACTCGTGGAGCCGCTGGAGCTTGGCGGTGACGGCGTCTTCTAGGATCGCCGGGTCGAGGATGTACACGACCTCGTAAGTTCGCATGCTTCGTTCCCTTGGTCCGTGGGTTTGCGGGCTCAGTCCTCTCGTCCCTGTAGGCTGCGAGGCCGGGGGCGAAGACGGAGCAGGATATCTGTTTTGTGTGCCGAGTTTGGCACAGCGAAAAAGCTAGTGGATCGGTCGCGGCCGAGGAAGCGCGCCGGTTACTACAGCGCGGACTGAACGGCCGCGATCAGGACTGGATAGCGCGCATACCCCCAGCGGGCCTCTTCTACATTGAGGCGCTCTCGGTTCGTGTGAGCGAAACTCTCCTCGCCCGGGGCGAAGCCGACCGTCGGGATCCCGTGCACACCACACGACCAGCCTCCATCGGTCGCGAACGTCCACGGGCGGACCGTGGCGTCGTCCTCGACACGCTCGCGCCGACCGACCGAACGAGCCGCGGCTTCAACCACCGGATGCGACGGATCCATGAGGAAGCCGGGAGTGAATAGATTCCCGTCGGCGACGATCCCGGTATACGTGACCTGTCGCTCCGTCGCCATGCGCACCTCCCACGCCATCCCCTCGGGGACCGACGGGATGCGCGCCTGTACCGCTTCTCGCACCCGCCGAACCAGCGACTCGTGGTCATCACCGGGAAGGATTCTCCAATCCAGCGCAACGACCACTCGATCGGGGATGACATTCCGGGTCTGCGGTAGTACGTCCACCATCGTGGGGACGACGCTGGCGGCGCCGAGGAGATCGTCCGTTTCTTGAGCCGCCGCGAGGTCACGAACCGCCAATAGCACGTCGCCCAGCAGGTCGAGCGCATTGCTCGCCCGTCCCGGGGCGCTGGCGTGGCCGGCCACCCCGGTCAGGGCGACTTCGACCTCCGCTCTCCCTCGGTGGCCGATGCAGATGTCGCCGTGCGTGGCCTCGCCGATGATCACCACCCCCGGTTTCACCTCGCCCGATTCGAGCAGATGCTTCATGCCGAGGCCGCCGCGTTCCTCATACACCGTGTGCGCGACGATCACGTCGCCTGGCGCCTCTCCGATCATGGACGCGGCAGCATAGGTCTGCAGCGCGAGCGGGCCCTTGATGTCCATGGCGCCACGACCGTGCAGAAATCCGTCACGGACCTCGCCGCTGAACGGCGGCACTTCCCACTCCGCGTGATCGCCCTCCGCGACTACATCGAGGTGGCTGTTGAGCATCGCGGGCGGGGCGTCACCACGCCCACGCGCGACCCCGATCACATTGCCCGCGTCGTCCACGCGCACGTCCGCCAGCCCGAGCGCCTCCATTTCCTGGTGCACGCGACGCGCGACGTCGCCCTCCCCACCGGAAAGGCCGGGAATGGCGATCAGGTCGCTGGCGAACGCCAGCGCGTTCTCGAAGGTGGGCTGTTTCACCATCGCCTCGCCTTCTACACTCAACCGAAAATGCCCTGGATCGTATCGATCAGCCATGACGTGGACTGCGCGTCGACGTCGATGCCGTGATGAGCCGCGAACCACGGAGCGAGCACCAGGGAAACGACGGTCATGAGCTTGATGAGGATATTCAGGGACGGGCCCGACGTGTCCTTGAACGGGTCACCGACGGTGTCACCGATGACGGCCGCCATGTGCGGCTCGGAGCCCTTGCCGCCGAACGCGCCGGCCTCGATGTACTTCTTGGCGTTGTCCCATGCGCCACCGGCGTTGGCCATGAAGAGGGCCATGAGCACGCCGGTCACCATCGCTCCGGCGAGCATGCCGCCCAGGGCGGTGGGCCCCATGAAATACCCCATGAGGACCGGCGCCAGTACCGCGGTGAGGCCCGGCAAGATCATCTCCCGGAGCGCGGCCTCCGTCGAGATGTCGATGCAGCGTGCCGAGTCCGGCTTCGCGGTGCCCTCCATGATGCCGGGGATCTCTCTGAACTGGCGGCGCACCTCGTCCACCATTCCCTGAGCCGCTCGGCCCACCGCCGTCATCGTGAGCGCGGCCACGAAGAACGGCAGCATACCACCGATGAACAGGCCGATCACCACGATCGGATCGATGATGTTGATGCCCGTTTCCTGCAGTCCCACCGCAGCCGAATAGGCGGAGAAGAGCGCGAGCGCCGTAAGCGCCGCGGAGCCGATGGCGAAGCCCTTACCGATGGCGGCCGTGGTATTGCCGATCGCGTCGAGCGAATCGGTAATCGCACGGGTCTCCGGCCCGAGGCCGGCCATCTCGCTGATGCCACCCGCGTTGTCGGCGATGGGTCCGTACGCGTCCACCGTCATCGTGACGCCTACCGTGGCGAGCATCCCGACGGCGGCGATGCCGATGCCGTAGAGGCCGGCGAACTCGAACGAGGTCCATATGGCCACACAGATGAGGATGATCGGGAGCACCGTCGACTCCATGCCGACCGCGAGTCCCTGGATGAGGTTGGTGGCCGCACCCGTTTGACTGGCTTCGGCAATCTTGTATACGGGACCCGCCGCGGTGTAGTACTGCGTCACCATCCCGATGAGGATGCCCGTCATCGTGCCGGCGACGATGGCGATCCATGGACCGGTCGCACCGTAGGTGACACCTGCCGCGGTCGTGTACGTAATGCCCATGGCCTGGACCACGAAGTACATCGCGCCGAGGAACAGCGCGCCGGCGATCCAGGTCGTGCCGTGGAGCGCGTGGGATGGGTCGCGCTTCTCCAAGACCTTCATGGCCGCGATGCCGATCAACGACGCGATGAGTCCCACCATCACCGTGATGAGAGGAAGCGCGACTGCGGCGGCCCTGTGCTCCACCATCGCGGCCGCCGTGGCCCCGATCGCGATCGTCGCCACGATCGAGCCGACGTAGGACTCGAAGATGTCGGCACCCATTCCAGCGACGTCGCCGACGTTGTCACCGACGTTATCCGCGATCGTCGCCGGGTTCCGGGGGTCATCCTCGGGGATCCCCGCTTCGAGCTTCCCGACCAGGTCGGCACCGACATCGGCGGCCTTGGTGAAGATGCCACCACCCACGCGCGCAAAGAGGGCGATCGAACTGGCCCCCATGGCGAAGCCTGAGACGATTTGCGCGAAGCCCGTGAACTCACCCGTCCCGGGCACCGCATCCGCGGCGAAGGCGAGGTAGAGCGCGCCGAGGCCGAGTAGACCGAGGGACGCTACGGCGAGACCCATTACAGCTCCCCCGAAGAAGGCGATGCGCAATGCCTTGCCCTGCCCCTCTTCGTTGGCCGCCGCCGCGGTCCTGGTATTGGCTCGGGTGGCGGCCTTCATGCCCGCGAACCCGGCCGCCACCGAACTCAGGGCGCCGAAGATGTACGCGAAAGCCGTGGTCCTGCCGATCGCCAGCGCTAGCAGAATCGCCACTACGACGACGAAGACCGCCAAGTACATATACTCGCGGCGGAGGAACGTCATGGCGCCGTCGTGGATCTGCTCCCCGATGTCTTGCATGACGTCCGTGCCGGCCGGCTGCTTCTTCACGTAGCCGTAGATCATTGCAGCGATCACGAGCCCGAGAACGCCGAGAACCCAGGCGTAGTCGGTCAATGCGACGAAGTCGGTCATCGATTCAGTCTTCCTGTTTCCGTCGTGGTGAAAAGTCTCATCTATCGGTTGAAGCTGTTCATGGCCGCTTCACTCCCTTCGTTGATCCACAGCTCTACGGCTCCGGTCAACTCGGGCAGCAACGCGACCACAATGTCTTCGTCTTGCTCGGGCATCTCCGAGAGAACCCAGTCTGCGAGGTCCGCGCCATCCGGCTTGAGGCCCACGCCAAGCCGGAGTCGCGCATAGTCGTTCGACTGTAGCGCACCCGCAATGGACTTGAGCCCATTGTGTCCGCCCGCCCCTCCATCGGGGCGAAAGCGGACGCGACCCACGTCCAACGCGGCATCGTCGAGGACGATCAAGAGGTCCTCGGCCGCTTCGAACGACTCGAGGCTCCGGAGCGGCCGTAACGACAACCCGCTTCGATTCATGTATGTGGTGGGTTTCATGAGACGCACCTGCGTCTCACCCACGGTCCCTTCGGTGACGAAGGCTCGGCCCTCCCGCCTGAAGAGGTCGAAACCCCAGTCGTAGGCGAGTCGATCCACGACCCACCACCCCACGTTGTGCCTCGCGGCGTCGTGTTCGGGCCCGGGATTGCCGAGCCCGACCACGACTTTCATGCGCACCTCGGCAGCAACGAGGGATCAGCCCTCGTCTCCCGTCGAGTCCCCTGAGTCCGCGGCATCGGATGCGCCCGCCTCGGGCTCTGCGGCCTCGTCTTCAGGCAGCTCGCCCTCGGCGAGTTCGTCCTCGTCCGTCTCCTCTTCGACGACCTTCGGAATCGCCACGGTGCAGATCGTGCGTTTCGCGTCCATCATGACCTCGATGCCTTCTTCGAACTCGACATCGAAGATGTGCAAAGACTCGTTGAGCCCCACGTGAGAAACGTCGAAGTCGATGGACTGCGGGATCAACGACGGGATGCAACGAATCGCGAGATCGTGGAGGATCTGCTCCAGGACTCCACCGCTGTTCTTGACGCCCTCCGCCGTGCCTGTGAGGTGCACGGGCACGTTGACTTGGACCTTGATGCCCTTCTGAATGCGCAGGAAGTCGACATGCGTGAGGGTCTGTCGGAGCGGGTGCACCTGGATCTCGCGTATGAGCGTCTGGAACGGTTCCTTCTCACCCTCGACCACGAGGTCCACGATCGTGTTGTCGACGCTGATCGCGTGAAACAGATGCTCGGCATCCATCGCGTCCACCGAGAGGTGGATGGGGTCGAGCTCGCGCCCGTAAAGGACGGCCGGCACGCGCCCTGCGGCGCGGAGTTTACGTGCAACACCCTTGCCGGTGCCTTCACGTTTCTGGGCGTCCAAAGTCGTGGTGTTCGCCATGGGTCTTCCTCTCTGATTGTCGGCCCCCAGGCTCTTCCCGGGGCCCTTTCCCTCAGTCGTCCGTCGCTCAGTCGTCCGTCGCTCAGTCGTCCGGCGGGGTCTCGAATAGCTGACTCACCGATTCGTTAGAGTGTACGTGAACGATCGCTTTCGCCAAGAGGTCCGCCACCGAGAGCACCTTCAGCTTCTCGAACCTCTTCTCCTCCGGTACATGGATCGTGTTCGTCACGATCACCTCCTCCACGGGAGCCTCCTGCAGGCGCTCGCTGGCATCTCCCGACAGGAGCGCGTGCGTCGCGGCCGCATACACGACCCCGGCACCGTGGTCCTTCAATGCGCGGATCGCGTTGGACAAGCTGCCCCCCGTATCCACCATATCGTCGACGAGGAGGCACGTCTTGCCCTCCACCTCACCGACCACATTCATGACTTCCGACGTGTTCGCCTTCGGGCGACGCTTGTCGATGATCGCAAAGGCAGCCCCGAGCCGCTTCGCGTATCCTCTGGCCATCTTCGCCGCACCCACGTCCGGTGAGACAACGACCAAATCCTCCAGCCCCAGCTCCCGAAAGTACCTCGTGAAGACCGGGGCCGCGTACAAATGATCCACGGGTATGTCGAAGAACCCCTGAATCTGATGCTGGTGGAAGTCGATCGAGATCACCCGATCCGCACCCGCCGCGACCACCAAGTTCGCCGCGAGCTTGGCACCGATCGCTACACGCGGCTGATCCTTCCTGTCCTGCCGACCATAGCCGAAGTACGCGATCACCGCAGTGACCCACGCCGCCGACGCCCGTTTCGCGGCATCGATAAGCAGGCACAACTCCATGATGTTATCGGCCGGCGCCGACGTGGGCTGGATGATGAATACGTCACGACCACGCGCGTTGCCGTCGATGCGTACGAAAATCTCTCCGTCCGCGAACTGCTTGATCGTCGCCCCTTCAGACGACAGCCCGACCGCTTCACCGATCTCCGTAGCAAGCGGTCGATTGGCTCGTCCGCTGAGCAGGAGGAGGGGTCCCCGCCTGTAGGTGTCGTCCATTACGCCGGGTCTGGAAGTGCGATGCTGCGAGACGCTATCTAGAGAGCACGAAAAGTTAGAAAAGACGCCCCGGGCGGTCAACGCGTCCCTCAGCCGGTTACGATCGGTCGCGAACCGTAAACTCGAGTCGGCTGACGATCTCGGACCGGCCGGCGGTCTTCAGGATGATGCGGACGCTGTAATGCCCCGCATCCAGCTCACCCACATCGAGGTCCAGGTAGTGGAACATCGGGCCGGGCTGCTGGGGGCCGGGCTCTTCCCAAGCGAGCGAGACCTGTTGCGGCTCACCGCTCAAGCGCAGGAAGCGCCCGACGCGACTGATGAGGCTGCGGTCGACGCGGTCCACCGCCACCTCGAAGGCGAGCGTCTCCGGCCGGAAGCCGAGGCCGGAGACCTCCCAGCCGATCGCGAACGTCTCGCCCTGCTGAATCTCGGTTCGGAGAAGCGACAGCGGTACGGCGGCCTCGAGCAGCTCCGGCGCCTCGCGGGTCGGACGCAGCATCAAGAGATCCGACAATGCGGCAATGTCCTCGGGCACCCGACGGCGCTCGAGTCCCTCCCGGTACCGACCGGCTCGGCGCCGAGAAGGACTCCAGACCTCACTGGCGACCACGTAGGACCCGACCGGCGCCTCCAAGGTCAAAACGCCTTCGATGGGACCCACCGAACGCTTCGCCCGAACGGACGGTCCATCCCCCGCCGGATTCGAGGACACTAGGAAGAGCCCTGCGCGATCCCGCATGTCCACCTGCAGTCCAGGCTCCAGCCACGGAATCTCGTGCACGTGGTCCGCGTGGACCGTGGTATCCTCCGGCAGGAAGTGCGTGCCGACCACGACCATGCGGTCACCGCGAGGGAAAACCGCCAACTGGCCCTCCATGGGGAGCAGCTGGGGGGCGTAGGCCGGAGCATACAAGCTCCGGGGGCGCTGCTTGTCCGCGAGCAGTTCGTCGTGTTTGGCCTGGCCCGGGGCCGCAAATGCCGCCCCAGAAGGCATGTAGTCTCTGCGTTCCGGGTGCTTTCGGCCGATGACGTTGTCCGCGCCCAGCAGGCTGCCACGGTTGATGGACCGTTGCCAAGCGATCTCCCAGCCGAAGCGCACAGTCAGTTGCTCGATGTCGCTGCCCCACCGGACGTGGAATGGGTTACGAGCCGTCTCCTTCAGTGTCGAGACCGTCCAGCGCGCGTAATGTTCGGTCTTCCGATCGTTTCCGTCCACCAGATAGAGTGGGTCCGACAACATCCAGAGGCGGGCCAACGCCGAATCGATCGAATCGTTCGAGGCGCCCTGCAAGCGATCGAGAATCCGGCGCGCATCTCCGTCCACTTCGCGCACGGGAATCCGCCATGCCTGCGCTCGCTCGGGATCCATCAGAAGAAGCGATCGTTGGAACGCCCCCTCGGCCTCCACGTATCGTTGCAGACCGTGCAACGCGAGGCCCTCGAGCGCCGCACACCACCACGGATCTACCGCTCGGCACTGCTGCGCCACGGCCAGCGCCTCGTCCCACCGCCCGGCCTCGGAGTGATACCAAACGCGCTGTCCAAGCAGCCACCCATCGCCAGGCAACCGACCTTGAGCAGAGTCGAGCACCTTCAGCAAGCCGGATCGCAACACCTCGATCTCCGGCGCCTCCGGCTCGGGGTACCAGTCCCCTTCGTCGTACCAGGAACAGAAGCGTCCGATGCGCTCGTCACACGCCCCGGCGAATGAGACGGTCGTGAGAGGTAGGTGCCGAATGCGACGACGCTCATACCGGCTCTGGGCGCTTCGCGCTCGTCCCAGAAGGTCGGACGAGTCGGCGGCGAGAGTCACCGTGTCCGGGGTCCCCGACACGACCTGCGCACCCCCCGTACCCGGCGCCGCGAGCACGGCTACGATCAGGGCTGGGCGGAGATCGATCATACGCACAAGCATACACACCCACAGGCCTACGCGCGCACCTTTCTTTCTGACGATTGGCCCGGATGGATTCGAACCATCACCGCCGGTGCCAAAGACCGGTGTCCTGCCATTAGACCACGGGCCAGCTGGGCACATCCTACCCGAGGCAGGGGGGGTGGTTCAAGGCCCCCGGCTCACATGAGCGAGATCGACGGCACTTCGTCGAGGCTACGCGTCGCCTGCACACGCCAGCCGAGCTCGGCAGCCAGCCGCTCCGCCGTCGCCTCTGCCTCCTTCGCGCCGCGCGCGAGCCCGAAACACGCCGCCCCGCTACCCGAAAGCATCACCATCTGCAAGCCGCTATTGCGCAGACTCTCCAGCGCCTCCCGCACCTCCGGGTGGCGGTCTGCGACCACCGACTCGAAGTCGTTCTCCGCGAGCTCTAGGACCGATCCCCAGTTCGTCGGCGCGCCGTCCAGGTCCGCCCGTGTGGACACGACGGTCGACACCCGGCTTCGCGAGAGCGCGGCATAGGCATCGGCCGTAGCCACGTGGACCGGAGGGCAGACGACTACGAGGTGGGCCGCCGGCAACGGGGGCCGGGGCGCCAAGTCTTCTCCCCGACCCCGCGCCAACGCCAGAGGGCTACCACACAGAAAAAACGGCACGTCCGAGCCCAACTCGGCGCCGATCGTCGACAGCGCCTGCGCGCCGACGACCTCACCCGTCAGGTGCTGCAACGCCCTCAGCACTGCGGCCGCGTCGGACGATCCTCCGCCCAGGCCCGCTCCCGCCGGGATGTGCTTGGCGAGGCGGATGCGCACCCCGGTCTCGAGGCCCGCCACGCGACGGAAGGCCTCCGCGGCCCGCACCGCGAGGTTGTCCGTGATCGGCCCCAAGTCGGCGCCCGTGACCTCCAACTCCACGGAGTCTCCCGCCAGTTCGACGGTCAATTCGTCCGAGAAGTCGATGGCCTGAAAGATCGTCTCGAGTTCGTGGAAGCCGTCCCCTCTCGGGCCCAAGACACGCAACAAGAGGTTGACCTTGGCTGGCGCGCGTATCGAGACGGCCTGCCTCACGAGCCGTCCTCCCTTCGCTCGCCCTTCACCTCGTCAGACCGTAGCGGCCGTCTGCGCTCCGCCGGCCGCCGCTTCGCCCTCCTCGGCGAAGCGTACCTCGCCGAGCGAGAGCCCCATCTTCCAAGCGTAGTAGAAGCCGATCAGCGTAATCGGGAGCCAGCCCCCGAAGTGGTACCCGAACGCAAAGGCCAATGCCTGCCCGCCGGCGACACCGTACACCGCGGTGAGCGCGAAGCTGGCTGCGACATGGAAGGTGCCGAAGAAGCCCGGCGCGGATGGAAGGGCGACGCCCCACCCCACCGCCGCAGTGACGAACATGGCGGACACAAAACCGGTGTGGATGTCGAACGCCAGCATCGCCAGCCAGAAAGACACAGCGTGCCACGCCCAGAAAAAGAGGGTCCAGACCAGGGCCAGCCCCAGGAGCTTCGGGTCCCGCATGATCGCGAGCGGGTCGAGGAACGATTCCAGCGCTCCCAGCAACGGCTCGGAGACCCTCTTGGGCAAGAAACGCGCGAACCAAGCGACGACCTTTATGAATCGCTTCGGCATCACTGCCATGCTGACGAGCGCAAGCAACACCAGGCCGACCGTCACGACGCCACTTCTCAGCAGCAATGAGCCGCGGTCCCCGGAAAATGCGTCGGCCGCGGGGGAGTCGGGCAACAGCACGGGCACGACTAGGAAGAGCAGCAGAACGATGCCATCCAGGAATCGCTCCACCACCAGCGACCCGAACGCGCCGCTGACCGTGACCGGCTCGAGCCGGCTGAGGGCGTAGGGCCGCATGAACTCCCCGGCCCTCAGCGGCAGCACGTTGTTGCCCATGAAACCGATGGACACCGCGGCGAACCTGGAGTACAGCCGAGTGTCCGGCTTGATCGGCGCGAGCAGAACCTTCCAGCGCATCGCGCGAATGAAGAAGCCGAACGTGGCCACGCAAACGGAGGCGAAGAGCAGGACGAAGTTGCCCTGCACGATGTTCGCCCACACTTCGGCGGGATCCACGTCCCGGAAGACGAACCAGAGTAGAAAGACAGTGACCGCAACCCCGAAGAGGGCCTTCCCCCCGTGCTTCACACTCGGGCCCGCCGGGCCCGTCGTATGATCCTCGCCATGTCTTTCACGGCACTCCCGATGCCCGTGAAAACCGCACGGGAGATGATGCTGTGACCAATGTTGAGTTCCTCGATCCCTGGGATGACGGCGGCCGGTCCAACGTTCTCGTAGGTCAAGCCGTGGCCGGCGTGCACCGCCAACTCGAGCTTGCTCGCCAGCGAGGCCGCCCGATTCAGGCGATCGATCTCATGCGAGCGTTCGGCGCCCGAAGCGTTCGCGTACTCGCCGGTGTGCAGTTCGACCGCATCCGCGCCGAGCTCGACTGAAGCCCGTATCGCCTCAGGCGTAGGGTCGACGAAGAGCGAGGTCCGGATCCCGGCACCCCTCAGACGGGAGAGCGCGTCACCCACGACCTGGAGTTGCTCGTCGCTACTCAAGTCCAGACCACCTTCGGTCGTGATCTCTTCTCGTTTCTCTGGAACCAGCGTCGCCTGCATGGGCTTCCAGCCACACGCGAGGTCCAGGATCTCGGTGTTCGCGGCCAACTCGAGGTTCACGCAGGTTCGCACGGTCTCCATGAGCAAACGCACATCCCGGTCTTGGATGTGCCGGCGGTCCTCCCTCAGGTGAACCGTGATGCCATCGATGCCGGCCAACTCGGCGAGGACGGCGGCGCGCACAGGATCGGGCTCGTCGGTCCCTCGGGCCTGCCGCACGGTGGCCACGTGGTCGATGTTCAGGTAAAAGCGCATCGGCGAAGATGTCACCATGAGCTCACCGGTTCCACCTCTACGCCCCCACGGCGGCGCAGCCTACCCAAGAGCGGCGCCGGAATCCGCGCCGTGAGCAGCACCACGGTGTTCTCGTCCGTGCGCTCGATGATCTCGGCTTCGCGATAGAGCGCCGCGATGGTCTGTCCATCCTCGACGGGCACGCGTACCAGGACCTCGGACAAGCGAGCGCGAATGCGCGCCACCAGCGTTTCCCTCAAGGCATCCAGCGTGACGACGTCCAAAGCAGATACGAAGACCGCCGGCGTGGGCTCCAGGGCACGGATACGGGCCCGCAGCGCCTCTTCCTCCCCGTGTGTGATTCGGTCGACCTTGTTGAAAACCAGGATCCTGTCGGTGTCGGTGAGCTCGAGATCCGTGAGCACCCCGTTCACCACCTGCCGCTGTTCCTCCCAATCGCGGTGCGACGCATCGATGACGTGCAGCAGCACATCCGCCTCGCGAACCTCCTCCAGCGTCGATCGGAAGGACGCGACCAGGTGATGCGGGAGCTTGCGAATGAACCCGACCGTGTCGGTCAACAATGCCTCGTAACCAGCACCGAGTTCGACGCTGCGCGTCGCAGAGTCGAGCGTCGCGAAGAGGCGGTCCTCGACCAACAAGTCGGCACCGGAGAGCGCCCGCAGCAAAGAGGACTTGCCCGCATTCGTATAGCCGACGAGAGCGGCCCGGTAGCTTCCCTCCCTGGATTTTCGTTGAATCTCACGCGCCTTGGCCACGTCCCGCAGCTTGCCTTTCAAGTCAGCGATTCGCTGCCCGATCAAGCGGCGGTCGGTTTCGAGCTGGGTTTCGCCAGGCCCTCTGAGGCCGATGCCTCCGCGGATGCGCGAGAGGTGGCTCCACATGCGGCGGAGCCGCGGAAGCAGGTACTCGAGTTGAGCGAGCTCCACCTGCATGCGCGCCTCTTTCGACCGTGCTCGGGTCGCGAAAATATCGAGGATCAGTTCGGACCGATCCATCACGCGCACGTCGAGCAGGTCCTCGAGGCCCTTCCCTTGAGCTGGGCTGAGTTCCTCGTCGAAGATCACGAGATTGGCCTCGCGCTCGGATACGAGTGACTGCAGCTCGGCCGCCTTGCCCTTGCCCACGTAAAGGCGTGGATGCGGTTTCGAGATCCGCTGAGTGATCGTGCCGACCACTTCGCCGCCCGCGGTGTCCGTCAGGCGCGCCAACTCCTCGAGGTGCTCGTCGAGGTACCGGACATCCAGCTCGCTTTGGGGCGCGCCAACGAGCACCGCCCGATCCACCGGGGTGCGCATGTCGATGAGCTGAGTCGGAATGCTGCTACCTCCGAGACGGGGGGAGCCCAATGATAGCCAAGCGGTCCCGCGGTTAGAAGCCGCGGTGGGGCGTCAGCCGTCGCCTTGCTCGGTCCTCGGATCCGCGTTCCTGTGATCGGCCGCCGCGTCGGCGGCGGCCTCGACGCGCCGCTGGGCCCACCACTGGAGACGCTCCGCCACGGTCTTTTCGAAACCAAAACGGCCCGGGTCGTAGAACACCTCACCCGCGAGGCGGTCGGGCAGGTACGTTTGCGCCGCGACGCCATCGTCCGCGTCGGGGTCGTACTTGTATGCCTCGCCGTACCCGAGGTCCTTCATCAGACCCGTTGGGGCATTGCGAATGTGCAAGGGGACGCCCTCGCCCGGCGTTTCGCGCGCGCGTGCCAAAGCAGCCGACCATGCCTCGTAGGCTCGGTTCGACTTGGGTGCTGTCGCTAGATAGATCGTGGCCTCCGCGAGCGCCAACTCGCCCTCGGGCGAGCCCAAAAATTGGTATGCGTCCCGAGCGGCTACCGTGACCTGGAGAGCGGCCGGATCCGCCATGCCGATGTCTTCTGACGCCATGCGCACGAGTCTGCGCGCGATGTACAGCGGATCTTCTCCTCCATCGATCATGCGGGCCAGCCAATAGAGCGCCCCGTTCGGGTCGCTTCCCCGGACGGCCTTGTGGAGCGCCGAGATGAGGTTGTAGTGCTGCTCACCACCCTTGTCGTACGTGGCGAAGCGGTGTTGCAGTGCTTCGCGGGCCGCCGACAGGTCGACCGCGCCGCCCTCCCCGACCAGATGGGCAGCCGCCTCGGCCGCGCCCAGCGCACGGCGTGCGTCTCCGTCGGCCGCCTCGGCGATGAACGCGAGAGCGTCTTTCTCGAAGCACACCCCCAGGCCACCCAAGCCCCGATCCATAGAAGCGACCGCGTCCTCGAGAATCGTTTCTAGCTCCTCGGCAGACAACGCATTCAATACGTACACCGGCGCGCGCGAGAGCAGAGGCCTGATGATCTCGAACGACGGATTCTCCGTGGTCGCGCCGATGAGGATCACCGTGCCGGCCTCGACGTGAGGCAGGAACGCGTCCTGTTGCGCCTTGTTGAAACGGTGAATCTCGTCGCAGAAGAGAATCGTTTTCCGCCCCGTCGCCTGCAGTCGCGTGCCCGCCTCCGCGATGATGCCACGCACGCGCGCGATCCCCTCGGTCACCGCGCTGAAGGGTACGAACGTCACCTCGGCCTCGGCCGCGATCAGTCGAGCCAGCGTCGTCTTGCCGCTCCCCGGCGGGCCCCAGAGAATCATGCTCTGCGGCGCGCCGTGGTCCAGCATGGCACGGATCGCCCGACCCTCACCGAGCAGATGCTCCTGCCCCTTGAACTCCGACAACGCCCTCGGTCGCATTCTTGCCGCGAGCGGGGCGTTGGCGTCACCGGCCGGACGCTCAGATTCGAGCCCCTCTTCTTCGGGGAAGAGGTCGAGATCAGCCATCGGCGTTCTCCACGAACTCCTGCACTCGGCTCGCGAGCAATTCCGGGCGATTGCGTGCGGGGTCCGCGAGCACATAGTCGAGCAGGTCATCCAGGATGTGACCGAAGTTTGGGCCAGGTCGCAGTCCCATACCAATCAGGTCACGCCCGTTCAAGGCCAGCGCCCCCACGGACAACGCAGCGCCAGACGCGAGCACAGCGCGGGCCCGCCGCCACGAGGCGACGACCCCGGCACACCCGTCTTCGTCTCCGGCCCCGACCGGGTCCGCGGTTGCGGCTGCGGCTCCAGTCGCTCGCGCACGCGCCAAGCTCAGCCTGGCCACCGCCGCGAGTCGCTCCGGACCCGTCGTGCTCAGCCAGCGTCGAAAGCTCTCGTCGGTCCCGTCGGCCGGAGGCATCGCCCTGGCTCCGGCACGCCTCGCCACCTCGTCGACCTGCGCGTTGGAAAAGCGCAGCCGGGTGAGAATCAGGACAACCGCCGTGGGTTCGAGTCCCCAGAGAAGTTGGGCGAGGCGCATGTGGGGCCGTCCGCGCTGAAGGTGGTCGACGGCGGCCAAGGTCTCGCCCCAGGCGTCGCGAGGGTCGGCCGCCGCCGGCGACGCGGAGAACTCCGGGTACAGGACGGCCAGCGCGCCGGACGAGGCATACAGGCCCAACGCAACGGACGGTTTCGCATCCACTTCGAGAACCTTGATCAGCTCCTCCCGCACGCGCTCGGGGGAAAGCGACGCCAAGTGGGCCACCGACCCACAGATGGCGGACCAGGTCTCGTGCGCGATCTGAAGCCCGAAGCGGCCGGCGAAGCGGAACGCCCGGAGAATCCGCAGGTAATCCTCCGCGATTCGATCTCCGGCGCTACCTACCGTGCGCAACACGCCGGCCTCCAGGTCCGCGGCGCCACCAAAAGGGTCCAACAGTTGTTCGCGGAGGGGGTGCCATGCGATGGCATTGATCGTGAAGTCACGACGGGCGAGGTCGTCCTCCACCCGGTCCGCGAAGGCCACGACCGCGTGCCGCCCGTCCGTCTCGACATCCTTTCTGAAGGTCGTGAGCTCGTACATAATGCC
>Ga0066376_10002716_pt1 | contig 16320 bp, 7 predicted proteins | sample Knorr_S15_td_Bot_FD_77009 | JGI IMG/M metagenome (GOLD analysis project Ga0066376, IMG submission 77009) | Marine microbial communities from Southern Atlantic Ocean transect - Knorr_S15_td_Bottom_ad_5009_LV_A | ecosystem: Environmental > Aquatic > Marine > Oceanic | place: Southern Atlantic... | reverse complement strand
TCGTTGCAACTCGAAGAAGGGGTCAGGCCCCGCCTGTGAAACGCGACAGGTGGAGCAAACCCCGTTGTGGGCGGCGTCTGACCCCAGGGTCCGAGTTCTTTCTCATGAGCGGGCTGCTAGCCCACCGCGAGCTATGTGGGCGAGGTCAGGGACCCGTGAACGCGGTTTCGCGTCGATCGGGGACTTGTGCCGAGCGGACCTGTCCGAGGATGTGTCCGGGAACGGCAAAGACGGCCTGCAGCATGTAGCGGTCCACGGGCGTCATTCCCAGCGCGAGTGCTCCGGGTGCTCCGATGGCATAGGAGGGGTAGAGCGTTTCGTAGGCTTCCTGTTCCAGATCTCTGCGGTGTTCGGCGACGTAGCCCAGCACGTCACCGAGTGCCCGCGACTCGGTGAACAGCGGCACCAGCGGCAGCATGGCCGCCGCCGTGCTGGTGCCCTTCCACTCGGTCTGGGCGATCGCCTTGGCATGGGCCCCTTCGCGGAGTGCGATGGCGGGGTTGTCCGAATAGAGGCGGATGGTGTTGGTGAAGGGGTTGTACGAGTCGCCGCCGATCAAGCGGCCCGGTATCAGCGTGTCGTGCAGTACCCAGATCGTCCCCAGCGTGTACCTCCAGAGACCGCCGACTGATTCGTTGCGATGGAGCCGGGACCAGTCGTCGCCGGGATCGTAGCGGTTGACATGGACCTTGACCCGATCGAGCCCGTTGAGGGCGAGGTACTGGGTCAGGGCCTGTTCGGTTTCGGCCGAGACATCGTGGTTGTCGATTCGGTGGTCCAGGAACAGGAGCTTGGAGGGTGCACCGATCAGCCAGCCGATCGAGTCGACCAGCAGCACCGGCTGACCCCGTTCGACCTGGGCCTCACCGGGTCGTAGGCCGACGTCACGATCGGTTTTCAGGTCGACCCCGGCACGATACGGATGGACGGCACAGCCCAGCAGGGATGTGCTGAAGGCCAGCATCAGGCAGCAGCGGAGCCGCCGTGAGCAGGGAGTGAGCATGTCGAGTGCCCGGTGCTTGTGAGAGAGAGATAGTCGCGGCGAGACGAGACGTTGGGCGCGGCGGACGATAGCGAGCCACGCGAGGCCGGGCAAGAGAGAGTGCCTGGAGGTTGTGTGCCGGGAGCAGCGAGCGGTTCGGTCCGGATGCGGGCCCGATCTAGCCGGTCGCTGTTTCGCGGCGACCTCGCCCGCTCAAGCGGCCGTAGACCAGGTACAGCGTCGGGACCAGGTAGAGGATCCAGACGGTGGCCAGTGCGAGGCCGAAGGTGATGCTGATCGCCATCGGGATCAGGACCTGGGCCTGGGTGTTGCGTTCCAGCAGCAGAGGCAGAAGTGCGGCGACGGTGGTGATGGAGGTGAGCACGACGGGACGGAACCGGCGGCGGCCGGACCTCAGCAGGGCCTCGTCGAGCGAATCGCCCTGGTCCAGTCGTCGGTTGATGAAGTCGATCAGCACGATCGAGTCGTTGGCGACGATGCCCGAGAGCGTGACGATTCCGAAGAGACTGAAGATCGTCAGCGATTGATCGAACAGCAGGTGGCCTCCGATCGCTCCGACGAATCCGAAGGGGATCACGGCCAGGATGATCAGTGGCTGGATGTAGGAGCGGAACTCGAGAGTCAGCAGCACGTACATCCCGCCGAGTGCCAGCAGGAATCCGACCAGCAGGCTGCCAAACGACTCGCGGGTCTCTTCCTGTTGTCCCTCCCAGCGAGCCGTGACTCGCGGGTGGGTTTCGAGCAGCTCGGCCAGGAATTCACCCCGTAGGTCGGCAATCAGTTCCATGGCGTTGGCCTGGTCCTCGTCGACATCGGCGGTAATGGTGACCGCCCGGTTCTGGTCGATTCTGAGGATATCGGCGAAGCCGCGTTCGACGGACACGTCGGCCACTTCCTTCAGCGGCACTTCGCCACCATCAGCGGTGCGGATGTGAAGCTCCTCGAGCTGGTGCAGGCTGCGGCGCTGGTGTTTGGGGTAGCGGACCATCAGTTTCACCTCGTGCCGCCCCCGCTGAAGCCTCATCGCCTCGACACCGTAAAACGCTCCACGGACGCTCCGGGCCAGGTCGTCGAGCCTGATACCCAGCGAGCGGGCGTCGGGCTTGAGTTTGAGTTTCAGTTCCCACTTGCCCGGTCCGCGGCTGTCGCGGATGTCGTAGACCCCCTCGTAGGAGTCCAGCTTCTGCTTGATCTGTTCGGAGACCGATTCGAGTTCATCGATGTCGCTGCCCAGCAGAGCCAACTCGATCGCCCGACCCCCCGGCGAGTTGTTGATCCCCCAGAAAACCACTCGCTCGGCTCCGGGGAACTCGCCGGCCCGTTTCCGCCATTTGCCGATCACCTCGCGGCTGGACTTCTCGGCGAAGATGCGACCCGGGTCGAACTCGAAGTAGATCTCACCTCGCATGTTGTCCAACCGGTTGGTGTAACCAACGCTGCGAAACCGGGTCCGCACCAGAGAGTCGTGTCCCTGGTTGCGGGCCTGCAGTTCCTCACGTTCGATCTCCCGAAACGAGTCTTCCAGTCTGCGGGTGGCCTCATCGATCGTCGCGGTCGGAGTCCCCTTGGGGTACTCGATGTAGGTGTAGACGAATTCCCAGTCGAGTTGCTGGTTGAAGACAAACGGCGTGTGTCCTCCGAAATAGAGTCCTGCTGCAACGAGCAGAGCAGCGATCGATCCGGCGAACATCAGGGCGGGCCGGGCGAGCGCGGTCTTGAGTGTCGGAGTGTAGACCCGGTCGATGAACCGATCGATCGCCCGTTGGACCGCCTGTTGAAAGCCCGGCACGGCGTCGGGGTTCTCGGGCAGTCTTGAGTGGGCCAGGTGGCAGGGGAGCACGAGCAGTCCCTGGGCCAGGGAGATCAGCAGCATCGCCACCAGTCCCAGCGGCATCACGGAGATCCACTTGCCCATTTCACCGGCGACGTAGGCCAGCGGAATGAAGGCGATCACGCTGGTCAGCACGCTGCTGACGACTGCCGGAGCGACTTCGATGGTGCCGTCGATGGCGGCTTCCAGAGGCGAGCGTCCTCGCAACCGGTGCGCGTAGACGTTTTCTGCGATCACGATCGCATCGTCGACGACGATGCCCAATGCCATCACGAAGGCGAACATCGAGTAGATGTTCAGTGACGCTCCGGCGGCGAGCATCACGGCACAGGTGCCAAAGACCGAGACGGGGATGCCCAGCGCGACCCAGAAGGCCAGCCGCACGTCCAGGAACAGCGCCAGCACGGCGAAGACCAGCAGCAGGCCGTAGACTCCGTTTCTTGAGAGCAGTTCGAGTCGATCGCGGGCCTGCTTGCTGTAATCGTCCCAGATCTTGAGGTGGTAGCCTGGTGGCATCGGGCGGGTGGCGACGAATTCGGCGACCTGGTCCCGGATCGTCAGCATGTCCTCGTCGGCGGTCATGCGGATCTTGATCGACATCACCGGTCGATCGTCGAGCGTGGCGACGGTGTCGATGTCGGCGAACCCGTCGCGGATGGTGGCGATGTCTGCGATGGTCACCACGGTGCCGGCCGGGTCGGTCCGCACCGGGATCCTGGCGATCTGCTCGCCCCTGAGCTGCTTGTCGGCGGTGCGGACCAGGATCTCGTGCTGCGGCGCCTTGATCACTCCGGCGGGCAATTCGAGGTTGCCCTTGCGGAGTGCGTCGGCGACGTCCTGGTGGGTCAGGCCGTATTCCCTGAGCGTTTCTTCAGAGACCTCGACATCGATCTGGTAGGGCTTGGCCTGCCAGAGCTGTACGTAGGAGACTTCCGGCAGTTGCAGCAGTTCGTCGTGAATCGTTTCGGCGAGGTCACGGAACTGCCGTTCGGCGACGGGGTCGTTGGCGGGGTCGAGGTGTGGTGGGGCGAGAATGGCGACCGAAATCACCGACTGGTAGCGGATCCTCAGTCGGACCTCGGGCCGCTCGGCCTCTTCGGGGAAGCTGGGGATCGCATCGATCGCCGCACGGATCTCGTTGACGACCCGTTGCGGCTCGTCGACACTGGATTCGAGTTCGGCGGTCACGGTGCCACGTCCCTCGGTGGCCCGCGAGGTCAGCTTGTCGACGCCGACGATCGATCGAATCGCCTCCTCGACCTTCAGGCAGACCCCCTGTTCGGTCTCGGTCGGGCTGGCCCCCGGGTAGACCACTCGAACCTCGACCTCGTCGGGTCGGAATTCGGGGAACCGCTCACGACGGAGCATCAGCATCGAGGCGACTCCGACGGCCAGCGCGGCGACCATCAGGGTGTTCATCGAGGGCGTATTCCGAATCGCCCAGGCGACCAGCGACCTCATGGCGATTCCCCGCGGTGCTCGGATTGTCCCGAGGTCGACTCGGCCGCTCGCTCGCGGACCGGCATGCCGTCGTAGGCGATCTTCAGCGGTGAGACGATCACGCGGTGGCCGGGCCTGAGCTCTGTGCCTGCGGCCGGGACCAGTACCGAGTCACTCAGTACGCGGGCGACGTCGAGCTGGTGAATCACCAGCGTGTTGTCGACGACCGACCAGGTCTGCCGGTTGGGCCGGACCGCCTCGGCGGGGATTGCGATCAGCCGGGTTCTGGGGGAGACCGCCAGAGTGACGGTCACGTACATGCCTCGCATCAACACCGTCGGCCTGGCGGTTGCCGGGTCGAGCTGTGGACGGGGGACGATGACGCGGCAGGGGATGGTTCGTGTTCGCGGGTCGATTCCCTTGCCGCTGAACCGCTTCAGCCGTCCTGAAAAGTGGTGTACCCGGTTGGCCTCGCGGTACGTCACCCTGGCGGTCACCTCGGGCACCTCGTAGGGATTGCCCGGGTGTTTCTTCGTGTCGGATGAGGTCACCGAATCTCTGAGCCAGTGCAGGTCATCGGCTCGCAACCGGCACTCGATCTCGACCACAGCGGTCTCCTCGATCTTCAGCATCACGTCACCGGCCTGGACAAAGTCACCCACCTCGGCGGTGGCGAGTGTCAGCAGCCCGTCGAAGGGTGCCCGGATGCGAGTCCGCTCGAGGTTTTTCCGGGCCTGTTGCAGTTCGGTGAGCAGGCGATCGCGTTTCGAGAGAAGTTGACGGCGGCGGACGGGAAGCAGGTCGTGTTGGTTCTGGAGTGTCCGAAGCTGGTAGCGGGCGGCCAGTTCGCTGCGCCTGGCCCGGTCGCGGTCCGAGCGGGTGGCGGTCTTCTTTTCGAACAGCAACTCGATTCTCTCGAGTTCCTCACCGGCGAGCCGAAGGTCTTCGGTGCCCAGGGCGACCAGGGCGACGACTCCGGCGGTTTCGGTGTTGAGCCTCTCGATTTCGAGGTCGACGGCGCGGACTTGCAGTTGAGCAGTCTGGACGGCCCGTTCGTAGTCACCCGGATCCAGTTGCAAGAGCAGCGTGCCTTGTGCGACATGTCGACCGGCGCGGACGGCTTCGGGTCGAGTCACGATTCGACCGGGGACCTCGGCCGCGAGCGTCACTTCCCGGCGTGGAACGACCTGTCCGGGGACCTCGATCTCGAACGTCTGCTGTAGAGCTCCGAGCACGATCGTGCGGACCGGAGGCGGCTTGGAGTCTGGCGGCCTGGTATCCGGCCGAGCGCGCAAAGAGTCCAGCAGGGCGAATGCGGCGGCACCCGCGGCGATGATCAACAGGGGGCCAATGGCCTGTAGGAGCGACTTGAGGCGCATACGATGGGTGTTGTGAGACAGTTGGTCCGGTCCCTGGGCGGCAGGTCCTCGCCTCCGAGCGCGGGACCACATCAGCGGTGATCTCGCACGGGAATTGCTCGATCACCACCGTTTCATCGTCTCATCGTAAAGACGCCGGACGACTTCGGTCCAATTCCCACGCGGCGAGAAATGTCAAGAAGGGGTATTTGCGGGAATGCTGACTCCTGTGCTGGTTGCAGCGATTGAGAGGCCCATGACGATCACGGGTCGATCGCGGGTCGATCGCGGGTCGATCACGGGCCCGTTGAGGGCACTGTGCTGCGTTGACCGGGTGTGGGGGTGCTTACAAAGATGAACGCCTGCCGCGAGTTGACCTGCAGGCCTGGTACGAGGTTTTGAGATGACTTGGGAACGAACGGGGATTGTGAATCGTGTTCAGATTGTGCTGTGCCTGGTGCTGGCCGGTTTTCTGGTCGGGTTGCCCGGTGCGGTTGCCCAGGACAAGTCGAAGCCACTCTCGGGCGAGGTCCCCGATTCGTGGTCGAAGCACCTGGTGTGGCGATCGATCGGCCCGGCCAACATGGGTGGTCGGATTGTCGACCTGGCGATCAACCCGTCGGACCCGTCGATGTTCTGGTCGGCGACCGCTTCGGGTGGTCTGCTGAAGACGGTCAACAACGGGACGACCTTCGAGCACCAATTCGACAAGCAGAGCTCGGTGTCGATCGGTGCCGTGGCGGTGTCGGCCTCGGATCCCCGGGTCGTCTGGGTCGGCACCGGTGAGAACAACCCTCGGAACTCGGTGTCCTATGGCGACGGAGTCTACAAGTCGACCGATGGCGGCAAGACCTGGAAGCACATGGGCCTGCGGCAGTCGTTCCAGGTAGGCCGCATCGTGGTGCATCCCAGCGATGCCGAGACCGTGTACGTGGGAGCCCTGGGCCGGCTGTACGGATCGAACGCCGAGCGAGGCGTGTTCAAGACCACCGACGGGGGAACGACCTGGAACAAGGTCCTGTTCATCGACGAGGAGACCGGGATCATCGACCTGGTGATGCATCCGACGGATCCCGACACATTGCTCGCCGCGGCCTGGCAGCGGCGGCGGGACGGGTTTGACAGTTGGCCGGGCAACGAGGTGAAGGTCGCCGAGGGGTACGGTCGTTACGACCCGAAGGTCAAGTGGGGTGAGGGCAGTGGGCTGTACCGTACGACCAACGGGGGTCGGAAGTGGAAGAGGATCACCGCCGGGTTGCCCACCTCGAAGCTCGGCCGCATCGGGCTCGACTGGTACCAGAAGGACCCCGACGTGGTCTTCGCCCTGGTCGACTGCGAGAACATCGGCAAGGGGCCCGCTCCGATGGCCGCCTTCCTGGGTGTGGTGGGTGAGGCGGATGGCAAGCTGCTGCTGGTGACGCAGGTCTACCCGAACAGCCCTGCGCAGAAGGCGGGAATGATGGTCGGCGACGAGATCTCGGCGGCCGACGGCGAGGCGATCGGAGGTTTTGACGGGTTGCTGGAGGTATTGAGGAAGAAGAAGCCGGGCGATTCGCTCACGCTGAAAGTGAAGCCGGTCAAGGGGCAGCGGGACCGGAAGTCGGGGGACATCGAGGTGAAACTGACCCCCCGGCCGGGTACCGGCGGTCGAGGGCGTGCCCCCTTGAGCCGGGTCTTCATGGGCATCCAGGGAGCCGATGCCGAGGGGGGCGCGCGGATGGACCGGATCATCGCCGAGGGTCCCTCGGAGAAGGCGGGATTGGAGCCCGGCGATGTGATCACCAAGGCGGCCGGGAAACCGATCGCCAACTACGCAGCACTGATCAAGGCGATCCGTGCCAGGAAGCCGGGTGACAAGTTGCCCGTGGAGCTGATCCGCAAGGGCAAGACGGTGAAGCTGACCATCACGCTGGGCACCCGGCCGGGGCTCTCCGCCACTCGCCCCTATACCTTCTCGCTGGGAGGCCAACGACCCAACTCGCAGGATCAGCAGGGGGAGAATGGGTTCGAATTCGGTGGCGTCTACAAGTCGACCGACGGCGGCCGGCACTGGAAGCGGATCAACAGCCTGCACTCACGCCCGATGTACTTCAGCGTGATCAAGGTCGACCCCAGTGACCAGGATCACGTCTTCGTGCTCGGTGTCGGCCAGTACCATTCCTCAGATGGTGGAGTGACGTTCAGCGGAAACTTTGGCCGCGGCGTGCACGCCGACGGTCACGCGTTATGGATCGACCCTCGCGACGGTCGACACATGGTGATCGGCTCCGACGGCGGCACCTACGTCACGTGGGATCGCGGCAAGAGCTGGAACCACCTGAACCAGATGGCGATCGGCCAGTTCTACCACGTGGCGATTTCGCCTCGGAAGCCGTACTTCGTCACCGGTGGGCTGCAGGACAACGGCACGTGGTTCGGCCCCAGTCTCGGCCGCCACGGCACCGGCCCGATCAACTCCGACTGGTACTCCGTCGGCGGCGGCGACGGGTTCATGTGCCGGGTCGATCCCGACGATCCGGACCTGGTCTACTTCACCAGCCAGAACGGCAACATGCGTCGTCGCAACATGCGGACCGGCCAGATCGCCTCGATCCGCCCGGCCCGTCAGCGGGGCAGGCCGCCGTACCGGTTCAACTGGAACTCGCCGTTCATTCTCTCGCACGCCAACTCGAAGATCTTCTACGCCGCGGGCAACCACGTGTTCCGGTCGTTGAATCGAGGAGCCTCTCTGAAGGAGATTTCTCCCGAGATCACTCGGACCAAGCAGGGTTCGGCCACCGCACTCTCCGAATCACCTCGCAACCCCCAGGTGCTCTACGCCGGGACCGATGACGGAGCGTTGTGGGTGACCCGTGACGGAGGCCGCGGTTGGAGCGAGATCACGGGGAACGTGGGTCTGAAGGGGCCACGTTGGGTGGCGACGATCGAGGCATCTCGGTTTGTCGACGGGCGGGTCTACGTCGCCTTCGATGGCCATCGTTCCGACGATGACGACCCGCATGCGTACGTGTCCGAAGACTTCGGCAAGACCTGGAAGTCGTTGAGGTCGAACCTGACATGGGGATCGACTCGTTGCCTGCGCGAGGACGTCGCCAACCCGAACCTGCTGTTCCTGGGCACCGAGGTCGGGGCGTGGTACTCGATCGATCGAGGCGGGCACTGGAACCGGTTCGGGGGCGGATTCCCGACGGTGGCTGTGCATGAGATTGCCGTGCATCCGAAAAACGGCGAGATCGTGGCGGCCACGCACGGTCGCAGCCTGTGGGTCTGCGACGTGACGACCCTGCGGCAGGTGCGTGCGTCGCAACTGGCCAACAGCACGCTGCTTTATACTCCCGGCACGGTCGTCCGCTGGCAGCGGCATCCGAGCCGGGGTCGAAACAGGAACCAGTTCCGCGGAACCAACTCGGCCACATCGGCCCGCATCGACTACGTGCTTGGGAAGAAGGCCAAGAAGGTTGAGCTGAAGATCGTCGATGTCCGCGGTCAGGCATTGCACGTGGTGAAGGGGAAGACCGAGCCGGGTTTCTACCGCGTGAGCTGGAACCTGAGGCGGACCGTCAGGCGGCGAGGCAATGCGGGGGGCAGTCGAGCGGTCGGGCCGGGGACCTACCGCGTGGTGCTCGTTGTCGACGGCAAGACGTTCAGCGACACCCTGACGATTCAACGGGACCCGAGTGCACCCTCGGACGTGGCGGCGCGGTACTGGGAGTTCGAGTCCCAGCAGCAGACCGCGTCGCAGAAGCTGAAAGCGACCCGCTTGAAGGAGGAGTTGGGCCGGACCCGCAAGGAGCTGTAGGTCAGGCTGTGCCTGACATCACAAGCCTCCGTCGCAAGGCACCAACGGTCGGGCTGGGACGTCGTTCGTGAAACACAGCCATTGATGTCAGGCACAGCCTGACCTACTTGGGGCCGGGTGGTTCGATCAGGTAGGTCTGGTTGCCGAGGTTGACGAGGACGGGTTCACTGAAGGCGAGGTACTTGGCGAGCGTACCGCTGTGTGCCGCGGCGAGGTCGAAGTAGGTCTTGCTGTACTGGGTGACCCGGATCGCCCGTTTCTCCTGCTCGACGGTGACCGCCGAATCTCGCCACTGGTTCTGCTTGCGGAAGAACGACTTCTGCCCGATGTTGCGAACCGTCACGTTCTTCTGCGGCCGACCGCCTCCCAGGCCACCGTCCGCGACGTCGGACAGCGGTCTTCCGCCGGCCTGCACCGCGCTGGGTACGGTCGTCGCCTGCTGGAACTTGCCCTTGGCGTCTCGCTGGGCGAATCCGGCCCGTCCGCTGGTCAGGGCCAATTCGCGGGTGGCGGTCACGCGGGCCCGTTTGCCGTTGTCCAGCGCGGCGAGACTCGTATTCTCATCGGCCAGGAACGACGTGTAGGGGGTCATGACTCCGTGAGCGATCGAGAGCCGCACGAGTTCGTCGATCAGTTCCTGGTTGGTTCCGTTCAGGTCGAGATCATCGATGATCTCGCCGATGCGACGCAGTGCCCAGAGCTTTTCGACAAAGCCCTTCGACTCGTCGCGCGACGACTTGGCCAGGGTTGTGGCAAAGCTGAACGACATGCGTTGGTCACCGTTGGTCCCCTCGAGCGTCACCTTGACGCGGCCCGAGCTTCGGTAGCGGCCGACCCAGACCAGCTGTTCGCCTCGGAACAGGTCGGTGAGTTCACGGGGGTAGGTCCTGGAGATTGCCGCGGCCGCGTCGGCCCTGGCGACCTCGTCGAATTCGAACCCGACACTCAGGTTGGTCAGCAGCGGAGCCCCGATGCGGTCGAAGAGTTTCGAGACCTGCACCTCGATGTCCTCGTTGGGCCGCACGTAGACCGACTGTCCGCGGTGGTCTCGCGAGAGCCGATCGAGCAGCCGGCCGTTGACGTCGAAGCCGACTCCGAAACTGTACATGCGGGCATTGACGGTGTTGGCCGCCCTGGCGTGGGCCGCGATCTTCAACTCGTTCCGCTCACCCACCGTCGGCAGCCCGTCGGTGAGGAACAGGACGTAGCTGGGTCGTTTCTTGTCGACCAGCATGCCCAGTGCGGTGGTCAGTGCGCCGTCGATGTTGGTGCTTCCACCGGCGAAGAGCCCGTCGGCAAAGCCGAGGGCCGCCTTGCGGGTCTTCTCGTCGGCCCGCTGCAGCTCGGGCCGGAAACTCTCGACCTGAGTGTCGTAGGCCACGATGTTGAAGGTGTCCCTGGGACCGAGTCGACCGATCAGGTATTTCAGGGCCTCGCGAGCCTGCTCGATCTTCTTCCCGTTCATGCTTCCCGAGCGGTCGATAACGAAGACGACCGTCTTGGGGGCCGGCTTGGTCTTGTTGAGTTTGACCTGGGGGCTGGCCAGCAGCAGGAAGTACCCGTCTTGCTTGGGGTCGGGGCGGTAGCTGACGAGGTTCATCCCGACCAGCCCGTCCCTGGTGCCGTACAGCAATCGCAGATCATCGGGGGTGGTGACGTTCTTGAGCGTCAGCTTGCCGGTAGCGTGGTTGTCGTCGGGCCGCTTGATGTCGACGGAGTGCGAGGGGCTGAAGACGGTCTTGATCGGGGAGCTGCTGTTGATGCGGACGTTGATGCTGAGCGTGCCGATGGGCCGGTGTGAGTGCTTGAGTGTTCCGATGGGCAGGCGGAGATCGATCAGCCCGTTTTCCTTGCGGAGCAGCTGCGAGTAACGGATCTCGACCCGACGCTTGACTCCCGGCGGGATCGGAAAGACGCGGGTCTGGAACAGCCCCTGGCCCATGTATTCCAGCAGTGCCGGGTCCTGCCGACGGCGGACGATCGACTCGTAGATCCGCCGTGCGTCGGCCTTCTTCATCAGCCGACCGGGCAGTTCCTTGCCATCAACGATCAGCGTCAGGCTGTCGATGGCCGCATCGGTGGGCAATGGGAACAGGATGCGGGCTTCGAGAGTGCGGGACCCGATGTTTTCGAACGTCTGGGAGATCTGGACCGAGGCGATCTGGTCGCGGATCGTCGCGTTGACGTCGACTGAGTGGATGCGGTACTGGGCGGGGAGAGGTCGAAGAATCCGCCGCGGCCGGGGCCGCACCACGACGTCTCCTTCGACGACGATGACCTGGGCGGCGAGGGGTTGCGGCCCGCTCGCCACGATCGCCAGCACCAGAAGCGTGAATACCCATCCGCCGAGATTGCGTTGCATGGACCAGTCTCCCCGTGTCCGAGTCTGAATCGAGTCAGTCGATTGGGCCCGCGGTGGTTGTTCGACGAGGCGAGGGGTCGCGGAGTTCCCCGGCTGCGTGGGGAATCTGAAGAAAGGTGCGTCGAGGGACTGGCTCACGCCCGTGGCGGGTGCCTGTCCCGGGTGGATGATACGCTGAGAGAGACACGAGCATTTCGCGATCGGGACAGGCACCCGCCACGGGCGTGAGCCAGTCCCCGCAACCGTTCTAGGCGCGGATCTTGTCGACGGCCTGCATGGGACGGTCGCTTGGTCCCATGCGTTGCGAGACGCCCATGCCGGCGAGCATGGTGTTGTAGACGTCCAGTCCCTCGGCTCCGACGTCCATGATCTGCCCGGTCTTGAATCGCCGGTTGGCTCCGGTGATGGCGTGGAAGACTCCCGAGAGTTCTCGCTTGACGTCGTTGTGTCGTCCGTCGCCGGACTCGGTCGAGATGGTAATCAACGCGTTGTCGAGAATCGTCCTGCCGTTGACGTCTCGAGATTCGGAGTCGTCCAGTCGTCCGAGGAAGTAGGCCACCTCGCGCATTTTCATGTGTGCGTGTGCCCTGAGTGCTTCGTTCTTCCGTTTCTCATTGAACTTGTGCCACCACTCGTGGCTGCAGCCCTGGTCGCCTCCGGCTCGTTGCTGACCGGCGTCGTCGAAGTCCCAGATCTTTTTTCCGCCAAACTGGTATTCGCCCTTGAGGCGGATGCGTTCGCCGGCGGCCAGGAAGGTCAGCGATCCGAATCTCACCCGGTCGGTCTGGATGGCGAGTGCGTAGAGATCGGCCATCAGCCGCCATTCTGTGGAGAGTTCTTCGAGTGTGATGTCGATGCCCTGTCCACCGGGGTCGGCGGGTCCGCCGTGTGGGATGATCGATCGCCGCGGCAGCCTGGGCCCGTTCTTCTTCTTGTGTTTCATCGCGAAGGCCCGCTGTTCGAATTCGCGGATGCGGTCGAGGTGATCGGCGACGCGGCTGCGTGAGCGGGCTCCCAGCGGGGACCGCTTGCCGGTGTAGAAGCGGTAGTCCTCGACAACCGAATCGAGGATGCTGCGTTTGAGCCGTTGTCGCCGGGCGTCGGCTCCCCCTCCGGCGATGGAGATCGTGCCGAAGACCCGTTCGAAGAGATCTCGAGGCTTCTCCTGCATCGTGGCGGCGACGGTGCCGTCGGGATTGAAGCTGTGCACGTAGCGTCCGACCCGGCTGCGTCGGAAGAACGTCCCACCGATCAGCGTGGGGACCATTCCCTTGGGGAGCCCCTTGGGGTAGCGGCCTCGTCGGACCATCTGTTCGATTGATCCGCCACCGGCCTTGGCTTCGCCATCGGGCGGCTCGGCCGTGAAGGCCCCGGTCGCTCCGTCGTAGTGCGCATTGATGCCCTTTTCGTCACAACGCACCTGGTCGACGTTGCGCATGATCAGCAGCTTGCCGGAGAGCGGTTTCAGCGGTTCGAGCACTCCGCTGAAACCCTCGGTCTGCAGAGGCGAGGGGACGCCCAGTCCGAAGAAGATGTTGAAGGCGCGGACGGGAGGTTCGGCGGCAGCGGCGGCCTGGGCCGGCCTGCTGATCATCTCCTCCAGCAGCGGAAACCCCACGGTTGCCGTGCCGGCTCCCCGCAGCATCGTGCGGCGACTGATGTGATGGCCTGACATGGCGAGTTCTCTGCGAGCAGGATTTCAACCTACGGGGCCGGCTTCTTTCCGGTCTCCTGGCCCGCTGTAGTCTGAGTATCGGACTGAGTGCGGGTCATCATAACCAGATCACTGGTGACCAGGGCGGTGACCAAGTCGCTCCAGCTGCCGCCGGCCTTCCAGGCGGCCTTGTGGATCGAGCGAACCGAGGCGGCATCGGCGGCGCCCAGCGGTCGGCCGACGGCGAATTGAGCCAGTTTCCAGGTCATCGTCGCCCGGACCCGCTCGCTGCCGGCCAGCAGGTTCATCAACTCGGCCGACGTCTTGAAGGGGATCGGCCGGGATGCGCCCGGCATCTGGATCGTGCCGTCCTCACGGAGCCGGTTCCCGTGCTCGTCGACCTCGCGGAACCCGCCGACTCCGTCGAACTTCTCGAGCGCAAAGGCGATCGGTTCGAATCTCTTGTGGCACCCGGCACAGGCGACGTTGGCGAGTCGTTGCTCGGAGACCTTGCGATGTGAGAGTCCGGACCGAAGCGGCACGGGGGTTGTGTCCACGCTCGGCGGCGGATCCTTGACCTGGCCGCGGAGGAGATGATTGAGCACGAACAGGCCGCGGGTGACCATCGAGGCATCGTCGCCGCCGATGGTCAGCGTGCTGCCCTGGGTCAGCAGACCGCCGCGGGATGCGACGCCGCTGAGGTCGTAGCGCTGCAGGCCGGGACCGCGGGGCTTGAGTCCGTAGTGACGGGCCAGCTTCGGGGTGGCGTAGGTGAACTGGGCGTTGAACAGTTCCGAGAGCGGACGCTTGCGTTTCCAGGCGAGGTCGTTGAAGAACGCCAGGGTCTCGCGTTTCATGTCTCGAGCCAACTCGGGATCGAACCCCCCGAAACGGTCGGGGTCGGGCTTGAGGTTGTCCAGTCGATCGAGGTTGAGCCACTCGGAGATGAACCGTTCGGATTGCCTTATGGCTCGAGGGTCCTTCAGCATCCGAGCCGCTTCGGTGGCGATCCGCTTGGCGCTGCCCAGTTGGCTGGCCTGGGCCGCTTTCATCAGCTGCCGATCGGGTGGAGCGCCCCAGATGATGTAGCTGAGCCGCGATGCCAACTCGAAGTCGTTGACCGGCCAACTCGACCCGTCGCCGCGCTGCATTTCGACGCGGTAGATGAACCGCGGCGATTGCAGCATGGCCTCGATAATGAAGCTGACTGCTTCCTTGAAGTCGCCACCGGTGCTGGCCACCGTGGTGGCGATCCCGCTGTAATTGGTGACCTCGCGCTCTTCCAGCGGACCGCGGAACAGCCACTTGCCCATCGATTCGACCAGTTGCCGCATGGTGGCGTCGGTCGAGAGTTTGCGGCTGCGTGAGAAGCGGGCGGAGAACTTCAGCACGTCGAGCTTCCCGACGATGATCTCGGCCAGCCGGGAATAGGCTTCGATGTGCTTGAGATCGACTCCGAGGTTGTAGGCGGTGTTGCTGAACCCGTCGGCGCGGATGTCGGGTGGCAGCAGCTTGCGGGCGTCTGAGGCGATGTCGATTCCCGTGGCGCTGCGGACCGTCTCGATGTACTCCTCGACGGTCAGTCTCTGGATCCAGATGCCCCCGCTCCGCGTGGCATAGACGGCCGGGTCGATCAGGTCTCCCGACCAGGTGGCTCCGTCATTGATCCAGGTCGCGATCATTTTCTTGTCGGCGTCGGTGAGCGGCTTGGCCTTTTTGGGCATTTCGTTTGCCGCGACCCGTTTCCAGAGCCGGCTCTGGGCGGCCTTGCCCGGCACGATCACCTTGCCTCCCTTGCCCCCCTTGGCTGCCGTGGCCTTGTGCGAGAGATCCAGGCCGCCCTTGGCGGCGAGGGAGTCGTGGCAGTCGAGGCAGTGCCTGGCCAGCAGCGGTGCGATGCGGGTTTCGAAGAACTGCTGCCTCTGCTGCATGGCGAGTTCCGCCGGTGGCAGGTTGCTCGCGGTCGCTCCGGCCCGGTGGTTCTGCTGGACTTCCCGGGGCGAGAGTGCGCGGCTGTAGAGGGCCACCAGGTGCAGCGAACCGAGCCAGGGCCTGTCGCCGCTTCCTTCGTTGGCCAGCAGCAGCCGGAAGCGAGAGTCCCAGTTGCCGAGATCGCCGCTGATGCGTTTGGTGGCGGCGGGTTTGCCGTTGAGATAGATGCGGGCGGTGCCGCCGGGGTCGCGGGTGTAGACGACGTGGGTCAGGGCCACCGATGCGGTGCCCGGGCGGGTGGAGGTCGAGGGTTCCCCGTTGTTGGAGGTGGCCGTGGACCGCAATCGCACGTTGTACAGGCCGGCTTCCTGGCCGAAGGTGATGTCGCGGACGTTGGGGTTGGCACTGATGGTGACGATCCGGGCCGGGCCATTCTGGCGGTTGTTGGCCGGGCGGATCCAGGCCTCGAGCGTGACGGCACGTGACTTCTTGATCGAGTTGATCAGCTTGACGGCGGGGCCGGTGGAGGCGATGCGGGTCGAGGAGCGGATGACCAATGAGCCGCTCTGCCACTTCACCGTCGCGGGCTTCTCGATCACCAGGTTCAACGGCCGGCCGACTCCCGAAATGTCGGTGATCAGGTTGCCCTTGCCCTCGGCGAAGGTGTAAAGAGCCTGGAGGCCGCCGGAGACACGCTGAGCGTGTGCGACCGTCGGGAACACGAAGGCGACGGTGACAAGGAGCAGGGCGAGACTGAAGGCCGGGTTGGGGCCGAGGCGGCTCGTCTCAGAATTCTGTGATCGCACGGCCGCACTCCGGTTGATCGATCGAGGCCCGCTTTCCTCAGGCTGGATTCTCGCCGAAGATGTGAGTCGTGGCAAGCACGCTGGGCAGACCCCACCGGACATGTCATTGAGTGCCCGTCTCGGAGTATTATCGAT
>Ga0066376_10002715_pt1 | contig 16325 bp, 17 predicted proteins | sample Knorr_S15_td_Bot_FD_77009 | JGI IMG/M metagenome (GOLD analysis project Ga0066376, IMG submission 77009) | Marine microbial communities from Southern Atlantic Ocean transect - Knorr_S15_td_Bottom_ad_5009_LV_A | ecosystem: Environmental > Aquatic > Marine > Oceanic | place: Southern Atlantic... | reverse complement strand
TTGATGTCCCAATCCTCGAGAACCAGTGTGGATTAATATAACAACCTGGTCCTGCGACAAACCATAAGAATGTGCTACTTCATCTTTAAATATCTCTACCACTCGTTGAATTTCGAGAAAATGGTTCCCAGATCCAAGAGAACCAACTTGGTTTTTTCCTCTTTTTTTTGCTCTAAGTGAAATCTTGGTTGGATCAGCATCTAGTCTCCTGCCACGGTCTTCGCAAAAATCCAAATCTTCTGGTACGGCATAGCCATTAGCTAGAGCCCATTCAACTCCCAATGATAGAATTTCTTCTATGTCTTTTAAAGAAGTGTTGAGGACACCTCCCTTTCCTAGTCCTGTTGGGATTTTACTAAAGAGGAGTTCCCCGAGTAATTCTTCTTTTCCACGTAAATCTTTATAAGAAAGATTGGTTTTTATCATACGCACACCGCAATTGATGTCATATCCCACCCCGCCCGGAGAAATACATCCATTATTTGCATCAGTGGCCACCACTCCACCAACCGGGAAGCCATATCCTTGATGGCCATCTGGCATGCAAATTGCATACTTTTGTATTCCTGGTAAAGATGCTGTGTTCTTTAATTGTTCTAGCGTTTTATCTTGAGATATTTGTTTCAATAAATTTTCACTTGCAAATATTCTTGCAGGGACTAGCATATCTCCGGATCTGGGGATTTCCCATATGAATTCTTCTATTTGATTGAGAGAGATATTTCCCGATTCGAATGTGGTCATTATGCGTATATTATGGTCTTAGAACATATACCTTCGTTACGAAGTGGGATGAATTATACATCAAACACGACGTACAATCTCCATCCTTTTGGTGTTTTTTCAATCTTCATATCAGAATATGTGACGGCTTTGATTTCACGGGAATCTATGGTATCAAGGGGGACCCCATAGTAGATTCCTTCGAGATTCCATATATCGCCTTTCTGAGTAATGGATACTTCGTGGTTTGTTGGTAAAACGTTGTAGACATCTCGTTCATAAATAAGCATGTCAAGAAAATCAAATAAAAGAGATTCTGTCGATTCTGAAGATATGTTTAAATGGAATTTTTTGTTTCCAGAAATGGAAGTTGGAGAGTGTGCTCGGGATAGTCCTTCTGCGATACCAGCAAATGCCTCTTCGAGTGTGGGTGCTAATGATTCGACTGCGATGTCTGCGGTATGGTCTCGGAGATGAAATTCCATTATAGACTGTTTTGAATATAAGAAATGGTTTGATTTAGTTGTCTGCATTTTATATCGATGTGAGAATGATAGCAAATGCTTCGGCAGAGCAATTAGATAGAAAAAGATGCAGTTATGATAATGGACACATTTACAGAACTTAGTGGAAAATAATTTCGAGGTACTACAGATAGAATCAAATAGTAGCCGTATGTTGAATGAGGCATGGTTGCTTAAAGAAGGGATACGTCGAGAAGAGAATTTATTGAAACAAAAATGGGGATTTTTTGCGCAAATGTATCATAGGGCAGAAAAATCTTGGTGTGTTGACTCAAAGACTAAAGAGGAATTAGGTTTTATCGCTGTTCAAGAAAATGGATATATCTTTTTTATTGCAGTGGGTATGAATCGTCGTGAAGAGGGGATTGGAAAATATTTGGTCAATTCATTAGGAAGAAAATATGATTGCATTACGTGTCATGTTAGAACTACAAACATGGGTGCTATTGATTTCTACGAAAAGATTGGATTTAAGAGGGAAGAGTTGGTTCGACGTTATTATGAAGATAAGGGGGATGCGCTATATCTAGTTTATTTTCCGGATTTGGAATAGTATAGAGAAAAAAAAGATTTTTACTCATTGGTGGTCTGATATCTCGGGATGGAAGATAGAACTAGAGAATATCTTCGTGGGCGTTTTGGGGATTATTATCGATCGATGAACCCGTACAATCCACCTTCTGCAGAGCGCAGAGAATGGGGATTCATTCCATGGACTGCAGGAACTGGGACCATAATGAAACGACATCAATCTCTTCTAGATATGGGCGGATTGCAAGAATTTCTTGTAGTGAATCGTCCGAAACATGTCTATTTTTCTGCAGGAGTATACCAAAAACCAGGTACTCCATCAATGGTTGGAAAAAACTGGATGGGATCTGATCTGATATTTGATCTGGATGCAGACCATCTTCATTCTTTTTCTTCAGAAGGAAGAACTTATGCAGAAATGTTACATGCCTGCAAAAAAGAATTATGGAAACTGCTTGATTTCTTAATTGAAGATTTTTCATTTCCAAATCTGGAGATAGTTTTTTCAGGAGGAAGGGGTTATCATGTTCACGTTCGCCATGATGCAATTAGAGAATTGGATCGTTCTGCGAGACGGGAGGTGGTGGATTATATACTTGGAGTGGGTGTGGAACTTGAAACGATAGTTCAAATTAAAACGGTTGCGGGGATAGGGTTGAAAAATCCTACAAAAAAAAGAAGTATGGGGACAGGAGGGGGGTGGGATAAGCGTGTACATAGAGCCATATTAGGACGTATCGATGAACTGCAAGATATGGAAAAACAAAAGGCGCAGCTCGAACTGCAAGAATTTGAAGGGATAGGTGCTAAAAAGGCTCTAAATATTTTATCCATAATGGATAAAAAATATAAGGAAATTGAAATAGGAAATATAGACGTTCATCCAGATTTTGTTACATGGATTAAGAAATTAGTTCCAAGTGTTGTAGAAAATGAATCTGCATCAATCGATGAACCGGTGACTACAGACATACATCGTTTGATTCGTTTGCCGCTGAGTCTACATGGGGGGACAGCATTGCAAGTGAAACCGATAAAATATGAAAAATTAGATGGATTTGATCCATTAGAACATGCAATACCAGATCGATTTAGGGGAAGAGATATCAAAATTTCTGCAGAGGGAATGGAAAACCAATCGGTAGAACTTGGAGGAGAAACGTTTACAATCTCAGATGGCATCAATATAATTCCGGAGTATGCCGCGATGTTTTTAATGACTCGTGGAAAAGCAGAGAAAGTAAAAGAATCTAAAAATTAACTAGTACAATGAATTTAGAAGATCTACGAGAGATCCAGATTGAAGAAAGAACTAGAAGTGACCTACAACCATTGTTAGATTCATTTTATACGGATGTGTCGAAATATATACAAGATCTTAGGGTTGAAAGGGAAAATATTTTGGAAGGGAGTGTTGATGCAGTGGATGCCAAAACGGTTCGCAGGATAGAAGATGAAATCAAAACAGCTGGAGAAGTGGTAGAAGCCATATATGATCGCCGGGTTGGTAAAATCCTAAAGGGCGCTAGTCTCACAGCCGCAGGATTGGGAAAAAGAGAAGGAAGCTTGGCAGGAGTAGAAGTTGAATTGTTTAGAAGCCTAGTTGAGTTATTACAAAAGAATAGAATAAAAATTTTAGAACGAATATCTTCAGAAAAAGGAGACAAACCTCAACGAGAAATAGAAACAAACCAAATAAATGAAGAGGCGCCCCTTCAAGAAAATATAGATCAGAAAGGAGAGGAAGAAACATCTAACATTACAATTAAAGTTATGCAAGAAGTGGGAGAGATTTATGGAGTTGATGGGAATACATACGATCTTAGAGAAGGTAAAATAATTTCGCTTCCAAAGGAAAATGCACAGCCATTGATAAAAGCAAAAGTTGTGCAGGTCACGGATGAAATTGAATGATAGGACAGGAGAGGATAGAAATTAGTTGTAACGGTCGTGAAGTGTAATTTTAGCATAAAATGACGAAAACTTTTTGGTCCGAGAGGAGGTTTTGGTGGACATGGTAGCCAAAAGTGAAGCTAATAGGTCGCATATAGCGTGGTGGGTTTTAGGGTTTGTTTTAGTGATGTTACTGGCCTTAGTTGTGTATAAATTCATAGGGACATTTGTCGTGGGTTTGTTTATATACTATATATCAAAACCCGTATACTCCAGATTAAAACGAGATATAAAATCGTCTGGATTAGCTGCATTTGCTACTTTAGTAGTGGTGGCTCTCCCGATCTTATTGATCATAGGATATACACTTACTATTGGGATTCAAGGGTTTGGTAAATTAATTCAGCAATATCAGATTGAAACTTTGGCTCGGTACTTAGGTCCGTATATAGAAATATCCGCATTGACTACTCCGATTGAGCAGATATTTTCAAGAGGGATTATAGAAGCAGTGATAGGGGGCGTGGAAAAAGTTACATCGTACATTGCAATAATTGGTAGTCTGATAATCCACATGTTTTTGGCGCTATCCATTGCATTTTATCTCCTTAGAGATGGCCCAGAGTTGTCTAAATGGATTGTTCAGAATTTTGCAGATGGCGAGGGGGTATTTGAAAAATACATGAGTAGTGTTGATCGGAGTTTCAACCAGGTTTTTGTTGGGAATATATTGAATGTATTGATAACTGCAGCCATAGGAGTAATAGTGTACACGTTTGTATCGATTTGGTTCGGAGAAGGTTACACTCAGCTCCCATACCCAGCAGTACTAGGGATAGTTGCGGGGATAGCAAGTTTGGTACCGATAGTGGGTATGAAAATAATCTACATTCCGACGACATTGTATTTATTAATACAGGGGGCACTTGCAGGGGGACAAAATTCATTTTGGATCCTTCCTATTGTATTTTTGATAGTATCTTTTGTAGTCGTAGATACGTTCCCTGATCTAATAATTCGTCCATACATTTCGGGGAAGGATCTACATGTAGGGATGATTATGTTTTCCTACATATTTGGATCCATAATATTTGGTTGGTACGGCATATTTTTGGGCCCAATGATCTGTATACTTATTTTTCATTTTGGGAAATTAGTACTTCCAGAAATGGTGAGCGGAATCGAGAGAGAGGGTAAAAATGTAGGATCTAAGAAGAAAAGAACGGGTCAGAAAAAAATTGGACTATAAGGGTATATTTGACTGTAAACTTGCTGCGTGAATTGTGTTGTACATAAGCATTATCCGGGTCATTGGGCCCACACCACCTGGGACTGGAGTAATAGCTTTGGCTTTTTTACTCGCACTATCAAATTCGACATCTCCTACCAAATGGTATCCTTTTTCGCTGTCGTCTTCTACTCGGTTAACACCGACATCTATGACGATTGCGCCATCGGATAGCATAGATCCGGTGATAAATTCAGGTACACCAATGGCAGCGATTACAATATCTGCTTCTCGTGTTTTATTAGCTAAGTTATGTGTCCGGGAATGACAAAGGGTCACGGTGGCATTTCCACCAGGCGACTTCTGTAGTAGTAGGTTTGCTAGAGGCTTTCCAACAATATTTGATCTTCCTACAATAACTATGTCTTTTCCAGAAGGGTCTACATTAATAGACTCAAACAGTTTTTGAATTCCATGGGGGGTGCAGGGTTTATAACGAGGATTTCCTGAAACGAGTAGGCCAACATTCTCGGGGTGGAATCCATCCACATCTTTTAAGGGATCGATGTGGAAAAGAAATTCTTGTTCGGGTATATGAGAAGGGATGGGCATTTGGACTAAATATCCATGTATGTCAGGATCGGAATTCAGTGTGTCAAGGGTTGAATGGAGTTCCTCGGGGGAAGAAGTGGGGTCGAGAACTATGTCAGTAGCATTCATTCCGAGTTCTTCGCAGTCACGTTGTTTCATAGAAACGTATGTTTTACTTGCAGGATCTTCATTCATTAAAACGGTGGCCAATCCGGGAATAATTCCAGAATCTCGCAAGGTATCGATTTTACTTTTGAGATCTTCTTTAAGTAGAGCAGCAACCGCGTTTCCATCAATAATATGGACCATTGAAGAGGATTTGACATGGATATGCTTCAAACCTTGGATTTGCAACAGAAGAGTAAACTATAAATCAAAAATTAAGTGTAGAGAGGATGATTTTTACAGAGTGATTCAACTTCTTTTGAAACAGAAAGTTGCATGGAAGTATCGTCTGGGTTGTTGATCATTTGAATAATGAGGTTGCCTATGACCGTACAATTTTCTTCTGTAAAACCACGAGTGGTCAGTGCGGGCGTTCCGGCTCGAATGCCACTAGCTAAGAAAGGAGATCGAGTTTCTCCAGGAACCGTATTAGCATTGAGAACTATACCGACAGATTCTAGATTATTTTGAACTTCTTTTCCAGTGAGATCTGGATGGGAATTCCGTAGATCGACCAAAACTAAATGAGTATCGGTACCATCAGAAACCAATTTTAACCCACCGTCTTGAAGTGATTTTCCGAGAGCTTGTGCGTTTTTGACTGTTTGGGCGGCGTAGTTAGAAAATTCTGGAGTGAGTGCTTCTCCAAAACCAACCGCTTTTCCCACTATATTATGTAAAAGTGGTCCCCCTTGCATTCCCGGCATGACTGCAGAATCTATTTTAGTGGCATGTTCTTCGCTGCACAATATGATCCCTCCACGACCTGAACGAATAGTTTTATGAGTAGACCCAGTTACAAAATCTGCGTGTTTGATGGGGTTGGGGTGTTGTCCTCCAGCGATGAGTCCGGTTATATGTGCCATATCGGCTAGATGATACGCACCAACATCATGCGCTATTTCTTGAAACCGGTCCCATTCGACGGTTCGGGGGTAAGCAGAAAAACCAGATACAATTATATCGGGTTTGAAATTTTTTGCAATTTCTTCCACAGACTCATAGTCTATATAACCTGTTGATGAGTCTACTTCATAATGTTGAATATCATAGAAACGTCCGGAAAAATTTGCAGGGTGCCCGTGGCTAAGATGGCCACCATGTGTTAAAGACATAGACAGGATTTTATCTCCAGGACTTAGTACGGCGAAATACACACCCATGTTGGCTTGGGTCCCAGAGTGTGGTTGTACATTAACATGTTCAGCGCCCCAAATTTTTTTGGCTCGGTCGATGGCCAATTGTTCTAGTTGATCAACGTGTTCGCATCCACCATAATATCTAGCTCCAGGATATCCTTCTGCATATTTATTTGTTAAAATGCATCCTTGAGCTTCTAAGACTGCTTGTGAAACGTGATTTTCACTAGCTATCATTGACAACGTATTTCGTTGGCGTTCTAGTTCTGCGTTTAATAGTTCTGCAACGAGAGGGTCTGATGTATGAATATGTGGTTGGTCCATTGGGTTTGTTTGAAGATGTGGTAGAATTTAAACCCTTGTTTAAAAACTATAGAGAGTCTAATTGTAAGTCTTGATAACTAAATCTAGTTACTAAATAAATTAAAGAAAGTCCGGGTGCGAGAATTGAACCCGCGTCTCGGGCTCCACAAGCCGGAAGGATAACCACTACCCTAACCCGGACACGGATCAGAGTACTTGATCGTGGTGGAAGTACGTTACGACTCTGAGGGAGATTTTATTAACACGGAGAGCGGTAAAATAATAGAAGTGTCGATTACAGAACGAATTTATCTCAAGAATCATTCGCAGATATGTGCACAGATGGGTGTCAGGATGCCAAAAAAAGTATTTAGTGGGGCGACTCTTGATCTTCTCTTTACAGGAGAAGTTGAAAAAATAGATGAATCTTTTCGTGCGTGCATATACGCATTTGCAAAGGATTTTTTGGATTGTAATTGTGAGTCAAATCCGTATTGTGAGCATCCAGAAAAAAAGTTTATGGAATACATACTCAAAGTAAGGGGAGAGGGAAAATCTCCAGAACAAATTGTAGACAGAATGGGAAAAGAATACATGGTATATTCATATCCAGCAGATATTGTCTCGTTTCTAGATGATTCTATTAGAACATTAGAAGTTTTAGAAGCTATTGCAGAAACGAAAGAAAATAGAAAAATGAGAGAAAAAGTTAGAACAGCTAAAAATTTGTTGGTATAGAAAAATCAGAGACTCCAAGAATCAATAGCGTCACTTTCTGCATCTATGTCTTCGAGAAAAATAACTTCAGATTCTTCTTCTCGCTCTCGTAGAGCAGATATATATCGCTTGTACTCGGCGAGCTGTTCTCGTAGGTGTCCTGCTTCTAACTCAAGGCGTTCGTGATCGCGGAGAAAGCTCGTTGGGACTTCGACTCTGGGGGGGAACCCAGCGTCAGAATCCGTCAGAGGATCCTCGGGGACAACTCTAACCTGACCCTTTCGTTCTACGAACATTCTAACATAATCACGGAAGACCGTAGATAGAGACATTCCTTTTTCTTTCGCTATGTGTTGAAGAGATTCGAACGTCTGTTCATTGACACGGAAAGATATGGTCTTGTTTTTGTTTGTTTTTCTCATAGTGGATGAGACTAGGCCTCCAACTATTTAATTGTTCGTCAGACCCACCCTGCGTCAGACAGAGGAGCTACAAAGGTTCTGTCAAACTTTCTAATGCTAGTAAAGCGGCGTCGTGGTGGATCGTTAAATCCTCTCCATAATGTGTTTTTGCTTTTTCTGCATATTGAGTGGGGTTTTCTCTGAAAGAAGAGATGCGTTCTAATGTCTGTATTGCTGTTTCGGCAACCCAACGGGCTCTAGTCAAAGAATCTACTTCCGTTACAGATTCGGGTCGAATGGATACAGTTAATCCGTCGTCCTCTCTGGAATAGACGTTGGGTTTTCCGGTCACAGCAACATATGTGGGAGGATCTAGTTTTCGGAGGACACTTGTAGAGTTGGGTTGGTATTGTCCAGAGTAAATATGGAAGATCCCAGTGGGGTCTGATATGCGACCATGCCACCATTCGGAATCGTTTCCTATGTTGTCTAGTTGGGTTAATGTGCCAACGATAAAAACGCGATTTGCACGTATTCCTGTTGGAAATAAAACATAATTTGGAGCACGTTCATCTTCAGATTCTTTGAAAGTATGAGTTGCTACATTGAATTCGTTTGCAAAAACTCTCCGGGCAACTTCACGAGAAACAGAAACACTCATTAGATCGACCTCGCTTGAATCAAGATTGAATCCGTGTCAATTGGCTCCGAGAGGGGTTGTGCTTCATTTGCGATTAAGTATCTACTGAATTTTGGTCCTTGGATTTTGTAATATTTTCCGATGAGCATGTTACGCATTTTTGTAAGAACTACGCCTGTATCAACAGCTTCTGTTGCCATTGCCTCAGCTTCGGTGAGGTTGATACCAGTGAGAAATTCAGTGGTTTGTTCATTCAGTATAACTTCAAATACATTGATTCCATCGTCTATTACACCTTTTAGGCGTAAATCGTATTTTCCATCTACTTCTCCGTGTTCTGCGCAGGTACCATTTTGAAGAACACGTGTGCAAGAATCGGTTGTGCATCGTTTGATTAGTCCACTTCCAGATTGGATGTCTACAAGTGCTCCTTCAATGGAAGTTGAGCCGTCCCCAATTTCGATGTCTTTGTTCAATGGTTCTATTATTGTTGTTCGGTTGAGTTTTATGGAAAATCGGCCGCCCCATTCATCAGTTACAACATTTTTTAGAAGGTAATTCTCATTGGTCTCAAGGGTTGGTAGATTGGATTTAGACCATTTGGTAAATTTAATCGTCCCAGTTTCATCCCCAGCCAAACCAACTTGATCGATAGAATCGCTGGTGGGATCCCAAAGATCGACTATCTTGATTTGAAGGTCTATCCATTGTCCAGATGAATTGATATCCGCGACTTTAACCTGAGAATTGGGTTTATTGGTAGATGTGGTGGAACTTTTGTATTCTGGTGTATTTCGATTAACAACGCTCCGAATGGCCTCTTCTAGAGGAACGCTATATCCCTCTACGAGAGTGCGTAATTGTGTCTCTATTTCATCTATTCCAATTTGAAATGTATCTGAATGTCTATCATGTAATTCTTCCGCTTTCTTACGTAAATCAATCATATTTATCACAATCTCCGCGTTTTTTTAATAGGAGATAGTATAGTCTTTGTGTGAGAGTTTAATAATACTTCCCAAGTTGAGTGAAAGTGAAATTAAAAGAGTTAAGATCCCCAGAAATCCTCCCGACTACCAAGGTTTGGTCGGGATGGTTTAGATGATTTTTTTGCAGGGGGCCCTTCGGGAACGGTAGGTTCCTCGATCTCCTCAACAATCAAGGGTAAGCGTTCTAGTTCTTCTGCACGAGCATGGTTGGATTTTACACTAGTGATTTTTACGAGAGATCTGGCGTCTGGCAAAACACCATCAACGAAAATAACAAAACCGTCTTCAGTGTGCCCAACCCCGGCTCCACTTTCGTGTATGTCAGTGACAGTGACTACAACTTCTTCACCTATTTTGACGGGTTGTTGTTTTAATTCGCGGATGGGGAGACTGTAGTGATTGCACCATTCCATTCCGCTCCGTTTTGCATAAAATTGACATCCTAAACCTTGAAATCGCTCAGAGAAACTAGGGCATTGTGCCTCAATGGGACAATTCGGCATACGGGATGTAGTTATTCTGCTGCCTAAACGCTTTCTTTTTACGGGGTTCTAGAAAGGGAACATTCCAAATTTAGTGTTGACTTGATACGCAAATGCAATCCATGGTGGAAAGATGACGGTTGAAACTAAACACTTTTTGCAAATGAATGGATAGCACAAGATAATGGTTATCACGGAGATCCCTAACAGGTTGAGTGAATGTACTACATCTCCCTACCTATTGCAACATTCAGATAATCCTGTTGAATGGCAACCTTGGAATTTAAAATCTATTGAGATGGCTAGGGAACTCGATAAACCGATGATAGTTTCTATAGGGTATTCTGCATGCCATTGGTGTCATGTTATGAGAAAGGAATCATTTGAAGACCAAGATATCGCGTCTATCATGAATGATAACTTTGTTTGTGTCAAAGTAGATCGAGAAGAACATCCTGATGTCGATTCTTTTTTTATGAAAGCTTGTCAGGCTTTGACTGGCGGGGGTGGGTGGCCTTTAAATGCATTTGTTGACCCTCATACTTTGAGACCATTTTACGTAGGGACCTATTTTCCAAAAGATCCAAGGTTTGGGCTGATTTCATGGGATCAGATTCTACTTGCAATGGCAGATATATGGAATAATGATAGACAAGAAATATCATCGGAGTCTATGGAATTGATTAAGCATTTAAGTGAAAATATAAATGAAATGCACAACTCAGTATTGAGAATTCAAGAGGTTGTTGAAATGGCAACAAAAAACTCAATTAAACATTCTTTTTCTACATTTGATGTGGAAAATGGAGGTTTCCATAAAGCACCTAAATTCCCACATCCAATGGAACTTGAGTTATTGATTAGGAATAGAACCGATGAGACTGATGTCATGATTGAAAGGTCGCTAGAATCTATGGCAAATAGAGGGTTGTTTGATCAAATAGGCGGTGGGTGGCACCGTTATTGTGTGGATGAAAAATGGACAGTTCCACATTTTGAGAAGATGCTTTACGATAATGCCCTTTTATTGAAAATATATTCACAGGCATTACGTGAAAAAATTGGTAACTTGGAAACAAAAAAAAGAGTAATTGGCCTAACTCTGGAATGGATTGTTCGTGAGATGTTAGATTCAAGAGGTGGTGCTTGGTCGACTATAGATGCAGATTCTATTGACCCTGTGGGGATTGAAAGCGAAGGTATTTTTTACTTGTGGACTCCTGAAGATGTGAAACTAATTCTAGATGTAGATGATTCAGAATTTGCATTTAATAAGTGGGGAATCAGAGACAAAGGAAATTTTGAAAATAGTGGAAAAAATGTTCTTTCATGGGTGGAAGATGATTCTGTTCAGATGGAAAGTGAAGAAATAATTCGTAAAAAATTGCTAAATGGACGTTTGAAAAGAAAACGCCCCATGAAAGATAATAAAGTCATAACATCATGGAATGGTATGTTATTAGAAACTTGTTCTAAAATGAAAAATGAAAATGCAATTTTTATTGGGGAATGTGTTTCTAGAGGGCTAATGGAACGTTCTACTAAGAAAGATGGATCTGTCATACGTTCTTGGAGAAATGAAATTGACGGTGGAGTGGGTTTCCTCGAGGATTATGCTTGGGCAGCGTTAGGGCTACTTCACTGGGGAATACTGATGGATGATGGGGAAAAAATAAAGCGTTCATTGAAGATTACAGAAAAACTTATTGAAATGTTCGTGGATGAAAACGGAGGGTTTTGGTTTACTTCTAAAGATCATGGATACCTCCCCATACGTCAGCGATCTGAGATGGATTCTGCAGTTCCGAGTTCGACTTCTATTGTAATTACACTTTTTTCTACGCTGTGGAATATATTCCCCGATAATAAGAATTCAGATTTATGGATAAGATTGGCAATGGGATCGATAGAAAGTATTAGTTCTTCACTAGAATTGAGTAACTCAAATTATTGGGGAATGCTTAATTCTAGCGAATGCCTGTTCAAACCATGGTCGATATGGTTTTTTCACCATGATGGCGAAGAGCCAGATTTTGTTTCTCGCCTACGTCAAGAAGCTAGTGAAATGCAATTGGTTTTTTCAAGTAGAAATCCTATCGGGCAAAAAAATAGAGGAGATTCCAAATGGAAAGGATGGCTGTGTGAAAATCTACATTGTGAGGAACCAACAAATAGAGAATCGGATATAATGTGGCCACCGATTAAGAATATATGAATGAAGTTCACGAAGTTACTTTGGTAGTGAAGAATATAGATGAACCAAAGAAATTTTATGAAGACATACTAGAATTAAAAAGGATAAATAAACCAAGTAGTAGGGAAGAATTTGGGGCCATGTTTTTGGTTCGAAGTATTTTCAATCTACCATTTCGATGATGCATTTGATGCTGTTTGGTCTTCTGGATCGATAGAATTTGTTTCCCAAAAATCGGGTAAAAATAACGCTTACGTTCCCAAAAACGTAACATCTCTGAGATCGATTATGAAGACATGTTGTTAATCCTATGTGTTGACCTAGATGATGATCTTGGTAGAAAAACTGGGATTAAGACTCCGGTTATTGGACGGCAAGCTGTTGAGGATGCCGCACTTGCTCTTGCTATAGAAGATCCTACAGACACGGATGGAAATGTCATGTTTCAGGGTTTACAGCTTTATGAAAAGACGCTGCCAGATTCTGTTGAAATAGCAGTGGTAACAGGAAGTGCTAGAGGAGATATAGCTGCCGGGAGGAAAATTGGAGAGGAAATTGAAGAGGTTCTCAATAGAATGTTTTCAGGGGAGAAAGTGAGGACGGTAGTGGTAACGGATGGTGCACAAGATGAAAGTGTCATGCCCATAATTCGGTCTAGAGTGGAAATCAGTGGAGTGTACAGAGTGGTGGTTCGCCAAGCAGAGGGACTTGAATCGGCGTACTACACGGTGAAACAATTTATAAGAGACCCAGAAACAAGAGGAACTTTATTGCTACCACTTGGTATTTTACTTTTGATATATCCCATGTCCATTATCTTTGAAAATGTGGCGGGAAGTAGCTCTATTTTAGGTATGGGGGCTACGGTAATGGGGATTTATGTGCTATATAAAGGGCTGGGTCTTAGAGATTCAATCCGACAAACAGTAGAGAATGCAAAACAGGACTTGTATACAGGTAGAGTTGTACTGGTTGCATATGTGGTTTCTGCCATCATAATTGTCATTGGTAGTCTAGAAGGATTTTATTTAATAGAAGAAATGGGAAAGGACTCTAGGGTTAGTATAAATGTGGTGAATGTCATTGGTGCTTTTGTTTTTGGAGGGGTTCAATGGTTTGGTTCTGCAGGGATTGTTTGGAGCTTGGGTCACATAACAGATGAGTATTTGAGTGGTAGAATGAAGTTAAGATATCTGAATGCCCCGGTTTATGTTGTTTCGATCGTGGGTGTACTTTATGCGGCTAGTGGGTATATGATAGGTGCGATTACACTGGAATTTTTGGCTATGGTATTAGTGGCAGGGACTATTCTTGGGTTTTCAAGTACACTGATATTTTCAATTATAGAAACTAAGAGAGAGATTAATACGAACGAGTGACGGCGAAATTAACTAATTCTGAGAGATAATCGAGAGTAGTGGTATTTGTTGTTGGTATCCCTCTCAAAATGCGCAAAGCACTATTAGCTTGTAGATGTGCTCTATAGTTTGCTTCGAATGGTGAAATACCAGCTACACGGAGTAAAGATGGACGTTCCAGCATGGCGTCTTGTCCGGTTGGTTTTCCCAATATTGCAGAATCGGCAGTAGCATCTAAAACATCATCACGAATTTGGAAAGCCATTCCAACAGATTCAGCGTAGTCGCCTAGAGCAGTGATTGTGGATGGGTCGGATTGGGCAGAAATTCCACCTAATTCTGCGGCTGCGCGGAATAAAGATCCGGTTTTTCGGCGAACCAAATCTAGATATTGCTCTTCGTTTTGAGGAGGGGAAACTAATTCCATTGCTTCTCCACTTCCTAGGTCAGCCATTGCGTTGGAAACGCACAATAATGCTAGAGGATTGGTAGAAAATAACTTGAATGCCTCTCCAATTAAACCATCGGAAGAAATAACTGCATTGCTATGACCAAATTTAACCCAAGAGCTATATTGATTTCTTCGAAAATGTGAAGAATCGATTATATCATCAATGATAAGCGATGCTGTGTGGATCAACTCGATTCCAACCGCGAAATCGATTGCTTTTTTTGAGTCCCCACCTGCAACTTCACAAGAGAGCAATGTGAGAGTTGGTCGGATGCGCTTGCCGCCGGATAGGGTAGAATATTTTATAGAATCGCGTAATTTTGGCAAACTGATTTCATCGATTATTTCAGAGATATGATTTTCGATTAATAATCGTTGATCAGTGGAATTGTTCACGTTGGAAGGTAGAGGAGAAGAAACAAATAGATGGCGATGGACGCGGAGAGAGTAGACGGAGTACCCTAACTGAACTCTTCTATCAAAAAGGGAAGTATTTCGAAAAGATCTCCTACTACTCCGTAATCAGATACGCCGAATATAGGAGCTTTGGGATCTTTGTTAATTGAAATTATCACTTTAGAATTTTTTATTCCGGCTATATGTTGGACAGTACCAGATATACCGATAGCCAAATAAATGGTTGGGGAAATTTTTGTGCCGGATTGGCCAACTAGACGGTCTTTTGGCAACCATCCCGCATCTACGATTGGCCTAGAGGAAGAAACTGTTGCGCCCATGGCTTCCGCTGTGGAAAAGATTAGTTCTAAATTTGTTTCTTCCCCAATTCCACGGCCAACACTTAGTAATAAATCAGAGGTAGAAATGTCAACATCTCCGATCGGAGTTTCTTCATAATTTTTGACTTTGAAATTAATAGGTTCCTCAGTTATATCGAGATCGATGGGCTCAATAGGAGCATTTCCGGGAGTTGTATCGTTTGGCCAAGCTCCAGGGCGAATAGTTATTATTGCAGGTAGAGACGAAGCTATCTTCGCATGAAGTTTTGAAGAATACATTTCATGAAGGATTTCTACTTGGTTTGTGTAATTAATTGCAATTGCGTCGGGTAGAAAGGGAAGGTTCAGAATAGATGCTACTGCAGGGGAATAATCGGCCCCGGTGGAAGTATGTAAAGAGAGAATTGAAGAGGGTTGTATCTTGTTAAATAAAAATGAAATTGCTTTTACATAAACATTGTGTGTATACGGCAGAGAAGTAGACAAAGTGTGGATTTTATGAATTCCAGCTATATTGACATCTTGGGCCAGATTGTCCGAGTTTTGTCCAATGATGGCAACATGTGCTTCGGTGTTGAGAGTGATTGCAAATTCAATTCCTGCGTTTAATAATCCAAAAGTGTCGGTGTTTAGGACTCCTTGTCTATGTTCAGCTATGATTAAAATGGGAGACATTTAGCCACCTCCGAAGCCAAGATCTTTGATAATAGTGGCTATTTGTGCAGCTTGTTCGTTTGGGTTTCCTTCAAAAAACTGGATTGCACTATTAGAAATGGGAAGAGAAAATTCAATGAAATTTATTTTGGATTGGAATTCATCGGGGTCGGAGGATAGATCACTGAAAGAGAGTACTTCCAGTTCTTTTTGTTGGGCTTGTTTAATTCCTCTTAGGCTGGCATAACGAGGTTCGTTGATCCCGGTTTGAATAGTGAAAACAGCAGGCAGAGTTACCTCAGCCAATTCATCTATTCCATTTTCGAGCTCTCTTCGCACATGTGCAACGTCTCCGGATAGCTCAAGATCAGTAACTAGTGTTGCCCAATTGAATCCGACTTCCGCTGCTAGAGCCACCCCAGTAGAACCCCAACAATCATTGCTAGATTGAGCTCCAGTTAGAATTATGTCAGGAGAGACGATGGAAACAACTTTGGCTATAATTTTTGCTTTTAGTTGGGGGTCGAGGAATGGCAGTAATTCTAGTTTTGGGTCCCATACTCTAATTGCTTTAGTGACACCTTTCGCTAATGCCATTATAATGG
>Ga0066376_10002714_pt1 | contig 16326 bp, 13 predicted proteins | sample Knorr_S15_td_Bot_FD_77009 | JGI IMG/M metagenome (GOLD analysis project Ga0066376, IMG submission 77009) | Marine microbial communities from Southern Atlantic Ocean transect - Knorr_S15_td_Bottom_ad_5009_LV_A | ecosystem: Environmental > Aquatic > Marine > Oceanic | place: Southern Atlantic... | reverse complement strand
TTTTTGCTTGACTTCAGTGGAATGAGCGTCTTTAATGCCGCATACATTGCGCGCAAACTCTATGGTCGCAATTTGCATTCCGTAACAGAGGCCAAGATATGGAATATTATTTTCGCGGCAGAATTTGGCAGTTAAAATTTTTCCTTCAACGCCTCTCGCGCCGAATCCGCCCGGCACTATAATCCCGTCATAATTTTTAAGCTCCGACACGGCTCTGGGAAATTTTTCGTAGTGATCGGAATTAAGCCATGTAATATCTGGTTTGCGGTTATGAGCCCACGCGGCATGCTTGATAGCTTCGATTACAGATAAATAGGAATCCGAAAGCACAAAATCGCCCGTCTCAAAATACTTGCCCACCACGCCTATCTTGACTGCGCTGTTCGCACCTTTTATTGTTTTGACCAAGCTTTTCCATTGCGACAAATCCCTTCGTCCGCGACTGCGCATTTTGAATTTCGATAAGATACGATTCCCAAGATTCTCTTCCTCAAAATTTATCGGCACTTCATAAATACTCTCTACATCGGGTGCCGAAATTACGTCCTCCCGAGACACGCTGCACGCGACAGAAATCTTACGTTTGCGCGGCTCATCGATGGGTACTTCAGCGCGCGCAAGAATAATATCGGGCTGGATGCCGGCAGAATTTAATGTACGCACCGCGTACTGCGTCGGCTTCGTCTTCATTTCGCCTATCATCTTAGGAATAGGCAAATAGCTCACCAAAACAAAAAGAATATCTTTAGGGCGACGCAAGCGCATCATCCTTGCGGCTTCCAGGAACAGTATATTTTGATATTCTCCAACTGTACCTCCGATTTCTATCATGACAAAGTCCGCTTTGCTTTCCTTTGCCACCTGCGTGATTCTACGGATCACTTCCTCGGGAATATGCGGAACCACTTCAACGGTCTTTCCTCCGTATCCAAGATTGCGCTCGCGATTGATCACCGCCTGATAAACGCGGCCGGTTGTGATATAATTTGCGGAATATATATCTCTATCCAAAAATCTTTCGTAATTTCCCACATCCTGATCGCATTCTGCGCCGTCCTCCGTAACAAAAACCTCCCCGTGCTCAACAGGGTTTAAGGTTCCGGCATCCACATTTATGTATTGGTCAATTTTAATCGCGGTTACATTAAAGTTCCGCGATTTGAGTATTGCCCCTATGGAGGAAGTGGCAACACCTTTGCCGATGCCACTCATAACACCTCCGGCAACAAAAATAAATTTAGCCATTTTCAGCTTCAACAATTACCCGTATCTCCACCTCCAATCCATGGTCAAATTCTATCATCACGGGAAACTCCCCAAGCTCTTTTATTGGCTCTGCGATTTTTATCTGCTTTTGAGATACCTTAAAACCTTCTGCCCCCAAAACGGAAGAAATTTTTTGGGGGTTCACAGCCGCATAAAGCTGGCCGTCCTCTCCAACTTGCATGGGTATTTTTAGCTCATAACCGTCAAGCTGTGATGCCGTCTTCTCGACGCCCGCAAGCTCTTTCTGTGCTTTTGCTTCCGTTTCCGCGCGCATTTTTTCTGCCTGCTCAATTTCTGCGGACGACGCCGGCTTCACTAAGATTTGCGGAATTAAAAAATTTCTCGCGTATCCGTCAGCGACTTCTTTAACGTCCCACTTTTTCCCTAAATTTTCTACGTCTTCTAAAAGAATGACTTTCATAATTATCTATAACTTGCCTAATTGCTAATTAATTTATATCACAACCCCTCAACCACTTCAATAGCTTTTTCAAGCTGTACATCGCCCTGCTTATCGAATATTTCCTGCGTCATCTCAACCGCGATATCCGGCTCCAGGCCATTGTCTTCTATAGAAAGCCCATCGGGCGTCAGCCATTTGGCTATTGTAATTTTTATACTTGACCCGTCCCGCAGATGCACAAGCTCCTGTACCGATCCCTTGCCGAATGTATTCTCGCCTATAAGCACAACGCCCTTGTGATCGCGAAGGGCACCTGCCAGAATTTCCGAAGCCGAAGCAGAACCTTTGTTTATAAGAATGACAATCGGATACTCTGCCATCGCCGAGTTCCCGGAACTCATATACAGCTTATTCTTGACTCCGTGGCCTCGTTCCTCTATCACGACAACTTTGTCTTTCTCAATGAACCAGCCGGTTATATCTACCGCAACTTCCAAAAATCCTCCGGGATTATTCCTTAAATCAAGAATCACTCTGTCGGCACTCGACTGCAATATCTCCTGGACGATATTTTCAAAATCTCCCGGCGCTGTTTCTGTGAAGTGACTAAAGGCAATATATGCTATCTCGTCCCCCTTCTTTTCCCATTCAATAATTGGAATCTTGATAGTATCGCGGACAATCGAGATTTCAAGATTCTCCTCTTCTCCCTCTCTTTCGATGGTAAGTACAACAGCACTCCCCTTTCGGCCGCGGATAATCTGCACCGCTTCATCCAACGGCAGGCCGTCCGTATCCGTGCCGTCAACATACAATATTTTATCACCCGCTTTAACCCCGGCTCTATCGGCCGGATTGTCTTTAAGAGGAGATATTACGGTTAGCATGCCATCCCGGATACCTATTTCCGCTCCTATCCCCTCGAAACTTCCCCCCACATCTTCTTCGAATGTTTTTGTGTCCTCCGGCTCCAAAAATACGCTATAATCATCCTCCAGCACCTTGAGCATTCCGCTCATAGCTCCATAAAGCAAGTCGTCGCGATTTATATTATCCCTGTCTACATATTTTTTAGCAATTACATCAAGGCCCTCTTCAATTAGTTTAATAGTTGGCTTTTTTGTAAAAATTTTAGAAACATCCGTGAAATCGCCTATGCCGGACACGGTTTGATTTGAGCCAAGGGATCTGCCTATTATAAAACCGCCGCCAAGCCCCAGGGCAAGCACTATGAAAATAAATAATAGGCCTGAATTTCTTTTGTTCATTTTGTATTCTATTCTACTATGCTTTTAAACAATTCTCTAATCTGTGAGTAGTCCCCGTCCTTGGGAAGAAGCACAAATCTTCCCTCTACCCTATCTTCCACGAGCAATCCATCATCGCTTGTATCAAGCACCGCTTTTTTTAAATCCTGAATTTTTGCTTTTTGTATAATAAAAAGCAATTCTTTCATTTGCGAAACCCCTATATCGGATCTTACATTATTTTCCAATGTATCAAGTATGCCAAAAATTTTTACGGGATTCGCGATTACGCCCAGATTCAGGGCCTTTGATTTTATCATAGATATCACCTCCTGCTGACGGCGCATTCTGTCGAAGTCCGAGCTTGAGTATCGGGAACGCGCGTAGTAAAGGGCCTCCTCGCTATTCATAATATTTTCCCCTTTCGGCACGTAGAACTCCCACCCCGCTTCTGTGGTTGTCGACTCTTGGCGAAAGCGCCAATATCGCTTACCCTCTTGTCCGTCGTGTATCCACTGTTTGCCTTCCACAAACGGCGTGTCGCGGTAGATCACAATTCCGCCAATCTGATCGATTATTTTTTCAAAACCCTCGAAATCCACACTTACGACATGGTCCACATATACTCCACTTATAGCAGATACAAGCGCTCTTGTCAGCTGAAGTCCGCCGCCGCCATATTGCCGTGCCTCTCCTATCGCATAAGCCGAGTTTATCTTTTCCATCCCATATTCGGGAATATCCACATATAGATCGCGCGGAATCGATATGAGCGCTGCCCGATCGTTCTCCTTGTTAAAACTGGCAAGTATAATTGTGTCCGCAAGATATTCTCCGTTGCTTCCGCCTTCGCTCCGATCCTCGCCGTCTTGGAATCCGCGTATTCCGACAATAAGGATATCAATGCGATCTTCCTCCGGCTCGGGCAAAGAATCAAAGATAGCGGCTGTTTCCTTCCAAAATCCCGAACTATTATTTCCAATGATAGTTACTGTCCTTCCGCCCTTATACACAAATAAAGCCGCGAGCCCTATAAAAAATATAATCGGGATAATTATGAAAGTCCTTTTTTTTAATAAAACCATTTTTCCATCGTCAAATCATTTATTCGTTTTTTTGCCATAATAATTTTTCTTTTTTTGACTGCCCTTGGCAATAGGCGAAAAAATTCTAATGCGGATTTTGCGCCATATTTTTCAAAAAATAAAACATATGGCCACGAAAAAAATTCTTTAATAAAAATTTTATGAAAATGTTTCAGAAATAGACGGGGCGTCTCATTCTTTACCTGCATCAGGCGTTGATTGGCAAAGGAATGAGATTTAGCAAACTTGCTTATCCCTCGTCGCGCCCGGATAATCTGCAAGGGATTTTTTGCCGTCCCCTCCCCCGCAGAACGGTCATGATGCGCAATAGCCCTTGGCTCATACATCATTTTCCATCCGGCCCAGCGCATTCGCCACGAGAGATCTATATCCTCTTTATATGCAAAAAAATCTTGATCAAAATACTCAAAGCGATCCGAATGTTCCGAATGATTACTCGATATGGGAATCTTTGTATCTTCTAGTGCGGCCTTTCTATACACCGGGGCTGCGCCATCAACACCCCACATCTCCTCACTGCGATCGAACTGTCCTAGATCCTCGTCGCCTTGTCCCCTATTTACCACTCGTCGATTTTTAAAAAATAAAAGTCCGGTAGTATCAATTTTTCCGGTACGGGGATTGAGAAGCTTGCCCTGCACAGCCGCGATATTCGCGTCTTGGCTAAATGCTTCTACTGCGTATTTTACATAATTTTTATCAAGCTCGCAATCTGCGTTAAGGCATAGCACAAAATCACCAGAGGATCTCTGCATGCCTGCGTTGTGGCTGCCTCCAAAACCAAGGTTCACAGTATTTTTTATAATCGTAAATTTTACGCTGCTTCCGGACTGTTTATAAACTGCCTCGGCAACTTCCACGGTTCTATCCGTTGACGTATCGTCTACTAAAAAAATCTCAATTGGACTGTGCGATTGATTTAGGGCGGAACTAAGAGATTTCTCTATATTTTTCTCCTCATTTCGCGCTGCGATGGTTATAGATACGAGCATATAATAATGCGACAAGTGTTACGAAAAGTAGAAGCACTTTATCGTTTAATAGTACAACATCCACCATACTATACGCCATTACCCAAAGGAAATAAATGGCAAAGAAGCCGGCAAATGTTGATAATATCAAATCTTCATTTTTCAAAAATACTTTTATTGCCCTCCAAAGAATTTCGAGGAACATAAACAACAATATTATCGCGGCTAAAATTCCCATTTCTGATGCGACATCAAGATACAAGCTATGGGCGGAGGCGCCTTCTTTTGTCGCGGAAACATTTTCATTTAGCACCACGGGATAGTTGCCGATACCTACGCCAAGGAACGGCCGCTTTGCGATAGACTCGAATGTCGATTTCCAGATTTGTATACGGCCCAAGTTTGAAAGTTCGCGAGCGCTGAACGAAGTTGATATGCGCTCAAAGCTAGTTTTAGAAACAATTCCGCCCTGCCGCATCTGGGAAAATTTAAGGAGCTGGGAAGAAACGGGAAATAGAAGGGCGAAAATTATAAATAAAATAATGGTGATTTTTATAACCGATAACTTTTTGAGGTCTGACCCCTGCATCTTAAAAAATTTCTTTCCAAATATACCAAGTATTAACAATATAGCAAACACCGGTACTGCTCCTATCCAGACGCCCCGAGTCCCGGAAAAAATTATTGCAAGGAGGGCAAAAATTACGAAGGCGCCGAGAGTTAGTCGAGTTCGTCCCCTACTCATCAGGAGAAATGTTAGCGCGACCGGCAAGGCAAGCACCATAGACAATGCAAAAGAGTGAGAGTCGGGAAAGAAGGAAAATACCCGAAGCGTGGCCTCTGCTTCTTCGTAATAAGAAAACCAAGTGTTGGAGTACGAAAGGAGCACGCCAAGATTGGCGCCGTAAAAAACCGGAATCACGTGAGACGCCCACCATTGCCAAAAGATATATAGCGGCACAAAGAGTATGGCGATAAACTGCGCGTACGCAACCGAGAGTGTCAGCACAGACCCCGCAAGCGCATATTTCAACACATCAACAAAGTCCTGCTTATTCCTCACAACTTCCCGGATAACAAAAAACAACGCGAAAATATTTGCCAGATAAAGAAGTTTCTTGATTCCAAAAATCGGCTCAGGGGCAACGAATAAAGACAACATTCCTAGCACAAAAAATAATCCGACCAGAACACCCAATCTTGCGAGAGGACTTCTTGGGTATTGCTTTATGGCGGATTTGAGGGCTGTTTTGTCTCCCTGCGGGAGATCTCCCGGAGGGAGAGCAGACAGCCCGAGCCTCGGAGCCAGTCGCTGGACTGGCGAGAATGAGCCAGAAAGCAATACCCAAGAAGTCCCTACAAACACCCGTAAAAATAATATAGCCACGATTATCCTCCACGCCGCCATTGAATCAAACGATTCTGTAATCGGCAGGGCGGTGTAGAACGGAATCGAAAACACAGCAAAAAGCACCGCTTGCTTCAACGGCGCAAATATCACAAAAAACGCAAAAATCCCAACCAAAAAAAGCGCTGCCTCTCTCGGCAACACCCCAAGCATCATAAGCATTACAACCAGAACCTCTATACCAATCATCACAGCAAGCGGATTTGCAAATTTTTTCACAAATTTCCTAAATTGCATATAGCACCAATATTATCATATATTTGTTAAGCCGCGTAGAGTATCACTTGCGCATTTTTGCCAGGAGAATTTTTTTACTCGCGCAAACCCTCTCTCAATAAGCTCGTTGTAATATGTATTAGATCTAACAAGGTACCCAAGTGCGCTTGCAATTTCCTGCGGATTTTCCGGATGCGCAATATACATTGCGGCATCGCCTGCAATTTCCGGTAAAGAGGCCTTCTTAGTAATAATTGCCGGCGTTCCACATGCCATACTCTCAAGAACCGGCAAGCCGAAACCCTCGTACGAGGAAAGCCACAAAGTCGCAAACGCGCCGCTATAGAGATGTACCAAATCTTCATCGCTTGCCTGCTCTCTCCACACGACCGCTTCTCGGCCCAATACTTGATTTACTTTGACGACAAGCGCGGCAATGTCTTGAAACGGCTTAGTATGATCTTTGCCCACTATCAAAAATTGAAAATCCGGATATTGTTTGCCAAATTCAGCAAACGCTTGAATCTTTTGCGGTAAAAATCTACGATTAAAAATCGATCCGACAAAAAATATATATTTATCGCGTATGCCATATCCTTGCCTAATCTTGCCCAATCGGTCGGGGTCTGACCCCGACCGATTGAAAACGAGGTCAGCCGCAAGCGGGGTTATAACAATTTTTTCGGAATTAACCCTGTAGTATTTGAGAATTTCACTTTTTGTAAATTTTGACGGGGCGAAAATAGCATCAGCTTTTTTTGCCGATTGCTTTGATGCCCACTTGAGTAAAATTTTATCCTTCCACGACGGCCATGAATACTCACTAGGTCGCGCCTCGTAAATTATGTCGTGAATGGTAACTGCAATTTTTATACCTACTCCGGTATAAAACGGCAGAACATAGTCGGGACAAAATAAAACGTCTACGCCATCTCTCGCTGCCGCCCGCGGCAAAATCCAGTGCTTAAAAATAACATTACTCTTGGCATTGAAATTTCGCAAAGTCCAACCTGTCGTATGTTGGGATAATTTATGGATATCCTCCGGGATTGCGCTTTTAAAATACAAAAAAAACTCAGTGTCCGTCTGAGATTCCCACTCCCGCAGAAGGTTCGCAAGATACCGGCCCACACCGGTTCTTTGCCCCTCTAAATTGTGACAATCAATCCCTATTTTCATATCTTCCGTATTTACCTCTATAAAAATCTAAAACGCCTCTTGTCATTGACGTTACCCAAAGACGTTTTGATGGTATAAGAAAAAATTTTGGTATTTGTTTAAATAAAATCCATGCACCGATAAAGTATGATGTAGCCTTTTGAAAAATATTGCCGTTGAGCTTGGCGAGCATTAGGGCATTGCGGGTATGATAATAAATATAACTTGGCGAGCCCTCCTTATTTGTCGCTGAAACTTTATGCCAAACTTTGCTTGCCGGCACAAGCACGCACTTATAGCCCGCCTTGCAAGCACGCAAGCACCAGTCCACATCTTCATAATACAAAAAATATTCCTCTCGCATCTGGCCGACCATCTCAACAACCTCTCTTTTTATAAGCATCGCGGCTCCCGTAATATAATCTACCTCATGATTCATGATTCCTAATTCTTGATTCTTGATATGCTCCCCCTTTGTTAGCCATCTATTTACCTTCCCTCCATTAAAAACCACGTCATTCGTACCATATTTGTAAATCTTTGATCCCAAAATCCCATAGCTTGGATCGCTCTCTGCGGCTTTCACAAGTTCCGTCAAAAAATCCGGCGCTACAATCGCATCGTTATTCAGCAGCATTATATAATCAGCGCCGTGTTCCAGAGAATACCTAATGCCCACATTGTTACCACCGGCAAAGCCGAGGTTCGTGTCGCTGTATATTGTATGTTGTATACTGTATGTTGTATGGACGCTCCTTATCTTTTCGCGCTCCTCTTCTTCGGATCCGTTATCTACAACAATTACCTCGAAATTGTCATATGTAACTTTCCGCAAGGACGCCAAACACTCCCGGGTCTCATTCCAATTATTCCAGTTGAGGAGAATAATGAAAACTTTTTGGGTTGACATACGAATTAAGCATAGCAAAAAACGGCTCATTTGGCTATTTGAGCCGTTTTTCGGTTACAAAAATTTATCCCGATATTACCACTTCTTTTCTTCTTCCCCTTCCGTGCCCTCTGCTCCTCCGCCGGTTTCAGCGGGTGCGGCCGGCTCTACTGCCGCTTCCTCCGAGGCACCTCCTTCCCCTTTCTTTTTCATGAAGAAGAAATAATAACCCGCACCTCCTGCAGCCATAAGCACTACCAAAATAATTAGTAAGTTCATATTTTAACTATTTATCGCAAACAGACCAATGACTATCACTTATAGGCAGTAATCTGCAAGCCATATTAAATAAACGATAGACCGTTTAATTTATTTTATTATATCATGCAACACAATTTGGCAACTGTGGATAACTAAAATTTAGCCCTCTCCCGCAACACAGCCAATGGGAAAAAAATCACAGCATTAAATATGCGCCCGGCGCGCCACGGTTGCATCACAAGGCGCCAAAGCCACTCTATTCCAATATTGCGAAATATTATAGGCGCGCGTCGCACACGGCCCGAAATAAAATCAAACGACCCGCCCACGCCCATCGCAATTTTTACCGTAGGGTATTTTGAGATATTATCATATATCCATTTTTCCTGTCTAGGGGCGCCAAGCCCGACGAAAACACAATCGGGCTTGTATATTTCATTTATAAGAAAATCCTTACGCGCATTGTCGATATCCTCTAGGGCATAAAATTTAACATTCTTAAAATTCTTTTTGAGATTGACTGCCGCCTTTTTCGCAACTCCATTTCGCCCTCCAAGCAAAAGCACTTTTATGTGGGGCCTGCCTGCCGGCAAGGCAGGGGTTGAACCCCCCACATACCGCAAAAATTCATACATAAAATCCACTCCCGCAATCCGCTCCTTAAGACATCTCCTTCCATACAGCACCCTTGATGCCCACATAAGCCCCACTCCATCGGGAATACTTAGATCGGCCTTATTGAGTATTGCGCGGTACGACACATCGCGCTTTGCCTGCAATACAATTTCAGGATTTGGCGTTACGATGTAATGTTGCTTGCCGTCGCGTAAAAAACTCTCTGCTTTTTCAAGCCCCTGTGATAAGGTGATATTATAAATCTCCGTGCCCAAAATAAGCATCACTCTTATCTTAAATCTTAAGCCGTAAATCGTAAATCTCGCATGTTCATCCTATCCGTAATACCACTGACAAAAATACCGCGCCCCGCACCCCAGGCGTTCGATTATTTTGCATCAGATAAAATATCTATCGGAGGGATTGTCCAAATAAAAATTGCGCATAGGTCTCTCTTGGCGATAGTCATATCGTGCGTACCCGTAGGACAAAAAAAGCAATCCATAAAAAAATCCTCATTCCAAATTAAGCCGATCGACAAAGTCATAAATAAGAACGCAGTCATCCCCAGGCATCATATTGAGCTTGTTTTGTGGACAAGCTCATACTTCTACTCATCTCTCGGGCTTACCATGAAAGCTCTGCTCCCAAAATCATTTACCAGGCCGACTAAAAAATTTCTGGCGGAGCTTGCCGCACTCCCGCCCATCCCCCGCGCCGGGCAAGGAGAAACCCATAAGCCGGTCGTATATTGGAACCGCGATAGCGCGGAAAAAATAAATTATTACACCTCAAAAATACGCGCGGCCCTGAAGGACGGTAAATATATTCTTTTCCTTGTTCCGGAATTGTACAAAATTTCATATTTCAGTAAAAAAATTCCCCTGCTTTCGGATGAAAACTGCTTTATTGGTACGCGCTCCGCGCTTTCCACGCCCCGCCAAAACCTTGGCCTTATTATTATAGACGAAGAAGAGAGCCCCTTTTATAAGTCGTTTGACCAGCAGCCATATATAAATGCAAAAACTGTCGCCCTAAAACTTGGAGAACTCACCGGCGCCAAAATAATCTTGGGGAGTAGTTTACCATCGGTTGAATCGTTATGGGCAGTTAAAAAGAAAAAATATACGCTGAAAGCATCGAGCTCCAAGCGCGAGGCACCGGACGTCAAAATAGTAGATATGCGCCAAGAATTAAAGCATGGGAACTATTCGATATTGTCCGGCGAACTGCAGACACGACTAAAAAATGTAATCAATAACAACGAGCAGGCGATTTTGTTTATAAACCGTAAGGGATTGAGCACGGGCCTGCTATGTAGAGATTGCGGACATCTTATAAAATGTCCTAATTGCGACGTCCCCATGGTATATCACAATACAGCATACGGTATACGACATATGGCATACATTTTAATATGCCACCATTGCGGACAAAAACAGAGGCCGCCTACGCTCTGTCCCGAATGTGAGAGCTACAGAATAAAATTTATTGGCACCGGCACTCAGCGAGTTGAGCAGGAGCTTAATAAATTACTGATTCGGGATCCCGCAAAAACTAGGAACTATAGAATTGGGAGGATTGATCTGGACGTGGCTCCGACATTAGGCTATCAGCAAAAAATATTCCAAGATTTTTCAGACAAGAAGTATTCGGTATTAATAGGCACCCAAATAATGCTAAAACCGGAGCTCTTAGGGCAAGTTGACCTTGCGGCTATAATAACTATTGACCCCATACTGTCATTTCCGGACTTCCGAATAAATGAACAAGTAATACGGCTCGTAAATAAATTACGTACATCCACTTGTAACCAATTATTATTACAGACATACTCGCCTGATAATTACGTCATTCAAAATGTCTCAAATATTTCCCTGATGTCTGAAATAGAAAATCGCAGAGAACTGTCTTTGCCCCCGTTTTCTCAACTTATAAAACTGGTCTATGCTCACAAAGACCCTGCAAAAGCTGAGCAAGAGGCAAAAATTTTGAAAAATAAATTACTAGTACAGTGGGATTCACTGCTTCCCAATATACGATATACAATATACGATATACAAATTTTAGGTCCTGCTCCTGCTTTTATTCCGAGAACCGGCAATAGATATGTCTGGCAAATTATGCTAAAATCAAAAATAAAGGATCTTACTTTACGCAATCGCCTGTTGCGAGTTGTGCCCGGTGATTGGAAAATTGATGTGGATCCAATTGAAACACTATGATTCGCAAAGTTATTCAGGACCCAGACCCTATACTTCACAAGAAAACCCTGCCGATTACGGGCGGTTTTGAATCGCGCTTCATGGAACGGCTTACTGCCGATATGAGAGATACGCTAATAGAGCAGGATGGCGTGGGCCTTGCGGCTCCTCAAGTAAGCGAGTCCTTGAGTGTTTTTGTTATACCCGATGATCTTGCGCCGGAAGTGCGAACACCCTTCGCTCCCCTCTCGTTCTTAAAACCGCTTCGGCCAACCGTATTTATAAACCCGGAAGTCGTTTATCATTCCCAAGAGCGCGAGGTAATAGAGGAAGGATGCTTGAGCATAAGGGGAACATTTAAACAAACTCCCCGATCTTTAACAGTAAAAATAAAGGCCCTCGATTATCGGGGGCGCAAATTCACGGTTTCCGCCACGGGCATTCTGGCGCGAGTCTTCCAGCACGAGACAGACCACTTGAATGGAATTTTATTTACCGAACGATTATGACAGAAAAAGATCTCAGAATTATATTTTTGGGTCGCCAGTCCGGTCAAATCGTTAAACAAAAACTGCAAAAAGCAGGTTTTGCATTTGCTGACCCGGAGAGCAGTCAGGCAGATTTGATAGTGGTTGGATTCTACGGTGAAATTCTTTCCAAAAAAATGCTTGCGATACCGAAATACGGCGCACTGAATGTTCACCCATCTTTGCTTCCCAAATATCGAGGCCCTTCTCCGGTGCAAAACGTAATCCTTAACAACGAAACCAAAACAGGGGTTACAATTATTCTTATGGATGAAAAAGTGGACCACGGACCCATGATAGCGGTAGAGAATTTTGAAATCGGAGGTAAAAAATTTACTACTCCCGAATTAACAAAGGAGCTCTGGGAGCTTGGAGGCGACTTGCTCGTGAAAACAATTCCCAAATGGATCGCGGGAGAAATAAAGCCCATTCCTCAAAATCACGAAAATGCTACATATACAAAAATCCTCACAAAGGAGGATGGGCACATTGACTGGGCAAAGTCCGCTGAAGAGATAGAAAGACAAGTTCGAGCGTTCAGTCCGTGGCCCGGAAGCTTTACTATTTGGGGAAACAGACAGATAAAAATACTTACCGGCCAAATATTGAATTCTACCGATAAAGAATATTCGGCCGGCCAAGTCTTGCGATACCAAAAAGATCAGCTTGCAGTGAAGGCAGGTACCGATATTTTTATAATAGACAGATTGCAACTTGCGGGAAAAAATGAAGTAACTTCAAAAGCATTTCTGAATGGACATGCAGAGATCGTCGGAGCAACGCTGCATTAATCAAAATCCGCATTATGTGAATAATATAAAAAGGGAAGCATTGCTTCCCTTAATTGTTGTCGTCGACTCCCTCGACTTCTTCACGTAAATCTATTCCGGTATCTTCCTTAATCTTCTCTAGGATAAATTCCAGCGACAATCCAAACCCCTCGGTTTGGATTTTATCGGGATAAATAGGATACGTATTGGATACTATTCCCACCGGGCAATATTCCCCTCCGCATCTCGTAAAAATACCGGAACCCAGATTCTCCACAGTCGCAAAACCATTTATTATAAATACCGGAGAGGACTCACTTGCGTAGACGACTATCCCGGGCGAAACTCTCTTGAGGCGTGACAATAGATCGCCGGTAAACACGTCACGGAATACATACTGAGAGTACGAGATAAGAATATCCGTATCTGTCGGTATTTCCTCCGGCCTTACTATGCGTAAACCCATAAGGTCTGACTGATCTTTGAGCGGGGGCGTAGATCTCTTCAAGAGCGCGTATCCCTGTTTCCAGTCAATGCGCTCAACATCTAGAATCTGCATCCTCCCCACTATATCATCAAAGAACTGATTCACGTCCCGTCTTTCCAAAAAGTCCGTAAGGCGTGCCAGGACACGCTGGATTTCGTTTATTTTCTGAAAAGTTTCCTCATCGCTTAGTTTTTCGCCGTCCAACAATTTTTGAATATGCTCGTGGTTCCCTCGAATTTGTTCTATTTCCACAGCAAGCTTACTCATACCTTGTCTGTGAAAAAATGTTCTCAAAGAAACAATAAATGAGTCGATCTCAGCGGGGTCCATCTCGTTAAAGAAACTGGGGTCGGAGATTTTCTCTAGGACCCCTACTGCAAGTGGTACATCCCGAATCAAACCAAACATTTCTGAAGAAACTGAAAACTTGTCTATAACACCTATACGCACCTCGACGTGCTTCCCGTCATCATTCTCAAAAAGTATGTTTGAAGTGGTATATTCTGCATCCTGCCCAAATCCTTTTCTGGATTGAGTTGTAAATCTCGGGAACAATGTCGCCGTTGTAAGCGCATATTCATCAGAGAGAAACGTGACCTCTCCTTCTATGATCGTCGCCTCACCTATTAAAGCACCCGTTTCATCAACGGCAAATATTACAATCCGTCCCCCGTACCTGGAAAGAGCGCTTGCATCCGGCTTAAGGAGGTCTGTCATCAGGGGCAGCGAATCCAGCCCTGCCTTCCTCAACAGCGAGATAATCTGATATCTATCCAGTATTGTTTGCGATTCTTTTGATACCGGCTTCCTCGTATATAAGGAATCCGTTAAATCAAGGCACGAAAGCGAGGGATCGCGACATGTAATTTCTTCGATAGCGCCCAGTATGAACTCTATCGAGAGCGCACTTCCTAACGTTTCTGTACCCCAATCATTTAGGGGCGCGTAAAAAAATCCGGCAACACGCGGCACGCCATCTATAAGCTCATATATTGCGCCGCCGACATCATCTTTGCTTAGATTGGACTCAAGATCTAAAAGTTCGCCCCTTTCTCCCGAAAACCCAATTACAAAAGCGGGATCAATGCTTTGCAGAATAGGGTATGGGGTGTCTGGCGCGAATATACCGAAGTCTGTTGTGCCTATTTTATACAAAACATCTTTAACTTCCAGTAAGCCCGAGGATCCTGCAAGGAATGGCAATCCTTCCGGTACGGGAAACTTAGTATCGTCCGGCCTTTCAAACATGGCAAAGCTGCGAGTTTCATCGTACCCTTTAAACTTCAAATACTCGTACTCAACCGGATTGTTCTCATCGCCGTCAAATTTACCGCCCCATAGAATCCTATATTTATGCTCTTCTATGGGCATCCTTTCGCCTTTATCGGTTGTAGAAAAAGGATAGACAGACATTGACGAAACTAGAACTCCAACATATTTATCCACAAGAAACGCCAGGCTTCTGTCGATCGGCCCCTTGCTTTCGTTATCCACATCTGACGAAATAAAATTTTCGAACGGACGGATCCATCGATTGTCCATGCCCTGAAGCGCATTTGTAAGATAAGCAAGGTCATACGATGAATCGGGCAAACCATCCGAAAGTGCTGCGATAAGACGCTTGGTTAAATCGTGGTCTGCCTCCGGGCAAATCACTGTATATTGCTGGGTCTGGACCTCAATCTCCGTAATTTCCTCAAAAAAATCGATGACTCTTTCGGCTGATACGCCGAACGCCTCTTTCTCTTCGCCTCTTCCCGCATACGACCCGGCTATGAAACCGACAAGCTTTTTCGCGCCGCATTCCGACAAAAATATGGGTGACGCATAATCACCGCCGGTTACAGTACCGTTTATTGCCAAAATAGAACGCTCGTAATCAATACTCGATATCGATGCCCTCTTTTGGGTGGGGTATGTACTGAATCCTGCCCGGTTTTTTCCAATAAAAACAAGGTTGCTGGATGCGAAAATTTCCGGATCGCTCTCTTCCCCTAAGTCCTGAGTGCCAAAAGGCAAAAGTGCGGGGTGCGGTCGAACCGGATCCCCTACTCTTTCAAAAATCTCCAGCACAAGATAACGGCTAGAACCGACACTTTCTCCCAAAATTTCAAATTCGGGCCGTTCGTCGGATTCCGGACCTGCGCTAAATTTAAGTGCCATACCGGGAATGAGATTTCGTTTTTGCAAATCGCCGGGTAAGCCGGGAGCTATAGACTTCGACGCGAGAACAGACGTCATCACGTATTTATCAATAAGGAGAAATGCCGGATATTCCGGACCAAACTCTATGATAGTATTCTTGTCCTCGCTATAGAGTACCGGCACCACAGTGGGAAGCAACCGCTCTTGACTAGTTGTCCCGTTTATCTCTTCATGTAAAATATTTGCTGTAGGGCTCTTTGTAGCGTCAGCACCAGCATATGCGGCTAAAACATCGCTAAGTGTGCGGAAAGGATCCTGTATGGGTACTGGCGTGGGTGAGGGAGTAGGCGCGGGCACGGGCGGAGGCGTAGGTGTCGGGGTAGGCGAAACGGCTATAGGAGCGGCTGGAGGAACAGGCGAAAGATCAGGCAAAGGCACAGGTGTACTTGTGGGTAATGGCGCGGGCTTTGGCGTATATGTAGGCAAAGGCAGGGGCGTTGCGGTAATTTCCGGAATGGGCGCAGGTATTTGAGGTATCGGCGAAGATTCCGGAGTGACGACCACTCCTTGGCATGCAATAATCGAAAACAAAGAAATCAACACGACAGCGATAAAGTAATTTCTCACTTTCATAATTTACCTCTCGGAAAATT
>Ga0066376_10002712_pt1 | contig 16342 bp, 17 predicted proteins | sample Knorr_S15_td_Bot_FD_77009 | JGI IMG/M metagenome (GOLD analysis project Ga0066376, IMG submission 77009) | Marine microbial communities from Southern Atlantic Ocean transect - Knorr_S15_td_Bottom_ad_5009_LV_A | ecosystem: Environmental > Aquatic > Marine > Oceanic | place: Southern Atlantic... | reverse complement strand
GGATCCTCTGGTTTGCCAGCGTGGTTGCCGCACACTATGCCGGCCTGCTGCGTGCGGGGTCGGGTAACTTGCCGGTGCCCTTCGGCGTCGCCGTCGCCGTCCCGATCGTGATCTTCTTCGCCTCGTATTGGGCGGTTCCGCGCTTCCACGCGGCGGTGCTCGACGTCGATCTACGACTCGTAACCGGCTTCCAAGCGTGGCGCGTCGCAGGCTTCGTCTTCCTGCCGCTGCTCGCCTTCGGCCATTTGCCGGGACTGTTCGCGTGGCCCGCCGGGCTCGGCGATGTCGCGGTCGGGCTTGCGGCACCGTGGGTCGTGTGGCGGGTCGTCAAGGACGGGAACTATGCCACGACGCACGCGTTTGCCGCCTTCCACTGGCTTGGCCTTCTGGATGTCGTCGGCGCCCTCGGCACCTTCACCGTCGCCTCGGGAATCATCCCAGGGCTGACCAACCCCACAAGCGTGGTGATGGAGGAAATGCCGCTCTCCCTGATCCCAGGCTTCCTCGTGCCCGCCTTTGTGATCTTGCACGCGGTTGCCCTACTGAAAGCCCGGGCCCTACTACGCCGGGCCCTGTGATCTCACTGAGCGGATACAGCGCAGAGATGGAATCGCCCGTAGTAGGTGATCCAACCCTGCAACACCGGGTTGAACGCACGGGCGATCTCCTCAAGGTCACGGTCGGCCCGGTTGCGGAGATTCACCGCCGTCCGTACCCCGATGCGCCACCCGACACCCTCGTGGCGTCGCTCGCTCTCGCCCGTGCCCAAGGACGTGGCGGGGGTACAATCGCGACACGCAAAGACCGAAATCAACCCCTTCGCGAATAATGTGGCTAGCGTTGGCACGCGGCGCGCTCCAGCGTGGGCCGTCAAGGAGACGACACGATGAACGAGACACTCCAGAGCATGTTCCGCAACGTGACCGACCAGGTCTCCCAGCTAGTGGGCGGCTACCTACCCAACCTGCTCGGCGCACTGGGCATCCTGGTTGTCGGCTGGCTCGTCGCCCTCGTCGTGGCGGCGGTCGTGCGTGGCGCGCTGAAGCGGACCACTGTCGACAACCGCCTTGCGGCCTGGATGGGGGCCAGCGAAGAGGTCGAGGTGGAACGCTACGCGGGGAAGACTGCCTACTGGATCATCATGCTGTTTGTCCTGGTGGCCTTCTTCCAGGCCCTCAAACTGACGAATGTGACCGAACCGCTCAATGTGCTGCTGACCCAGCTCACCGGGTTCGTGCCGCGACTCATCGGCGCCGGCACGCTGCTCCTGGTGGCGTGGCTGGTCGCCACCGTCGTCAGGAAGCTCATCTCGGGCGCCATGTCCGCGGCCAAAGTCGACGAGCGCCTCAGCGGCGAGGCGGAAGTTGAAGGCGAGACGGTCCCCGTGAGCAAGGCGCTGGCCGATGGCGTGTACTGGTTGATCTTCTTGCTGTTCCTGCCCGCGATTCTCGGCGCCCTGGCCCTCGACGGCTTGCTCGTCCCGGTGCAGCAGCTGGTGGACGGTCTGCTTAGCTTCCTTCCCAACATCCTGGCCGCCGGTCTGATTCTAGCTGTCGGCTGGTTCGTCGCGCACCTCGTCCGCCGGGTCGTGACCAACCTGCTGGCCACACTGGGAGTCGACCGGCTCGGCGACCAGATGGGCGCCGGGCAGGTACTCGGGGCCACGCGACTCTCGGGTCTACTGGGGCTGATCGTGTACGTGCTGATTCTGTTTCCAGTCCTGATCTCGGCGCTCAACGCGTTGCAGCTCGTCGCGATCACGGAGCCCGCCAGCAATATGCTGGGCACGATTCTCGACGTCATCCCCTCGCTGTTTGCCGCCGTGGTGCTCATCGGCGTCGCCTACTTTGTCGGACGCCTTGTCTCCGGGCTCATCGGCAATGTGCTTGCCGGCGCTGGATTCGACAATATTCTTGCGCAGCTCGGCTTGAGCCGACCCACCGAAGACGGCCGCACGCCATCCGCGTTGGTGGGGACTCTGATCCTCGTCGCCATCCTGCTCTTCGCCTCGGTCGAGGCGGCATCGCTGCTGGGCTTCGTCAACCTGGCCGAGATGCTCTCCGGGTTCATCGCCCTGGGCGGCCAAGTGATCCTCGGGCTGGTCGTATTCGGCATCGGCCTGTATCTGGCCAACCTAGCCGCCACGACCGTGCGGGCCAGCGGCAGCGCACAGGCACCTCTCCTGGCGGCCGCGGCCCGCGTGGCGATCATCGTCCTGACCAGCGCCATGGCCCTGCGACAGATGGGCTTGGCGAACGAGATCATCAATCTCGCCTTCGGAGGCCTGCTCGGCGCCATCGCCGTCGCGGTCGCGCTGGCGTTCGGCCTCGGCGCGCGCGACGTCGCAGGCCGGGCGGTCGAGCGGTGGACCAGCAACCTGGGGGACCGACAATAGAGTGCGTCCAGGGGTAAGAATCTCCGCTTCAAGCTCTACGCGCGACTGCGGATACGGATTCCCCCCTGAGATCATCAGTCACGCCGTCTTGGGCTTGATCCAGTTTCGTGGACGGTTTGACTATGCAATCTTGGCCTGGCCGCAACTCTCGAAGTGCGACCGAGGTCCCGAGGCCCGGTCAGCCCGCACGCCGATCAAGTCCCCGTGTGCGTCACGAATGGAGTAAACTGTCTGGACACTGCTTTTCTGAGATCTGCTCCCGGCGTCCTGCCGGGCCGGAAGCCCCAGTCCTCACCTAAGCCATCCTGAGTTGGCGAAGCGTGTCAGTGCACGCTCCGCTGCCGCGAAGTCGGCACCAATCGGACGCCGTCAGGCCGGGGACAGCGTGCCTGTCCACCACCAGTCAGCCTGGCTGGAGCGCATTCTCCGGGTCCGATTTCTCGTGGTGGCCACTTCCTCCTGGCGAACTGGCATTCGCTGACCGCCGGGTGGCGTCGCCCTGACCGTGACTCTCACAAGTGTGTGAGCGGTCGAAGCGACGGAGGTCCCTTCAGGCGTGACCCCAGAGGGAGACGACCTCGATGAGAGCGGGGACACGAGACCAGCGGTCGTTCGTGCATGGGGGCAAGACGTGTCGTCTTGGCGTCGAATGGACGGCCGGACCCGTCTGAGACGGCCTGCCCCGCGATGACGACCGAGGACCTAGCGACAACCTATATGACACTCAGGGACGCCACCATCACCGAACATCAGCCGAACTACCTCGCGCCACCACAGAAGCCGAGGGCATCCGCGGTCGTTTATTGCGAGGGCAATTTCGGCGGCATCGACGGCAAGACCGCGAACGGACTGGTACGCCACTCGGAGAAATACGAGATCCTGTCGGTCATCGACAGTGAGAAGGCGGGGCTCGACGCCGGCGTGGTGCTCGGCGACGGCGCAACGGGTATTCCCGTGCTGCGTGACCTTGCCGACGCGCTGGCGCACGCGGGGGCCACACCGGACTACTTTATCGTCGGAATCGCGCCGGCAACCGGCCTGTTGTCGGCACACGAGCGCGCGCTGGTTCTCCACGCGATGGAGCTCGGGATGAGCATCGTGAACGGGCTGCACGAATTCCTGGGCGATGATCCGGAATTCCTGGCGATGAGCGTGGCGAGGAACGTGACGATCCTCGACGTGCGAAAACCTCGCGCCAACAAGGATCTGCGAATCTTCAGCGGTCGTATCGCCGAAGTGACCTGCCCCCGCATCGCGGTACTGGGCACCGACTGCGCCATCGGGAAGCGCACAACGGCCACCATCTTGACCCGCGCCCTGAATGCTCGCGGCATGAAAGCGGTCTTGGTCGGTACCGGCCAGACCGGGCTGATCCAGGGCGCGCGCTACGGCGTCGCACTGGATGCCATCCCGTCGCAGTTCTGCTCGGGCGAACTCGAGGCCACCATCGTCGAGGCGTTCGAGACCGAGGCACCGGATGTGATCATCGTCGAAGGCCAGGGCGCGCTGAGTCATCCCGCCTACTCGACGTCGAGCCTCATCCTCCGCGGCAGCCACCCGCACGGCGTCGTGTTGCAGCATGCCCCCGGACGGGCCCATCGCTGCGACTATGAACTGATGCCGATGCCGACACCCGCCACTGAGATCAATCTCATCCAGACCTTCGCGGACACGACGGTCATTGGCCTCGCGATCAATCACGAGCACATGACGGACACCGAGGTCACCGCGGCCATCTTCCGGTACGAGCGCGAGCTGGGCATCCCGGCCACCGATCCGTTGAGCCGGTCGCCCGAGCGGCTGGCCGACATGGTGTGCGCGGCCTTCCCGCAACTCGAGGAGACCCTGACGGCCGCCGTGCGATGAGCACACCGCGACTCGAGGTCGACCTCGACAAGATTCGCCACAATGCCCATACCCTGGTCGGACGCTTGGCCGAGCGGGGCATCTCGGTCACCGGCGTCACGAAGGCCACCCTTGGCTCACCCGCGATCGCCGATGCCCTGCTCAGTGGCGGTGTGCGCGCACTGGGCGATTCGCGCATCGAAAACATCGAGACCATGCGCCGCGCGGGGGTCCAGGCCACGATGATTCTTCTGCGCACCCCCATGCCCAGCCAGGCGGCCCAGGTTGTCGCGCACGCGGATGTGAGCTTCAACACCGAGCTCGCGGTCGTCAGCGCGCTCTCGTCTGCCGCGGGGGCGGCACGGCGCACGCACGGGGTCGTGCTGATGGTCGAGTTGGGTGATCTTCGGGAGGGCATCATGCCCGCCGACCTCGAGCACGCGGCGCGGCGGACGCTTCACTTTCCGCATGTGGCGTTGAGAGGTATTGGCACGAACCTCGCGTGCCGTAGCGGCGTGTCACCCGACGCCCGGAACATGTCCGAGCTGGCTGCCCTCGCCGAGTCGCTCGAGACGGCGCTTGGCGTGACGATCGACATCGTCTCTGGCGGGAACTCCTCCAACCTCGATTGGGCTCTCGGCGCGGGCGACACTGGACGGGTCAACGACCTCCGGCTGGGTGAATCGATTCTGCTGGGTCGTGAGCCGCTGCATCGTCAACCAATCGACGGATTGCATACCGACGCCATGACCCTGGTCGCCGAGGCGATCGAGTCGAAGGTCAAGCCGTCGCAACCGTGGGGGGTGATCGCCGAAACGGCGTTTGGGAATCAGCCGCCGCCTCGAGACCGAGGCGACATCTCGCAGGTGATCTTCGCCCTCGGGCGTCAGGACACGGACCCAGACGGACTCCGCCCGCCTCCGGGCCTCACAGTTCTCGGTTCCAGCAGCGACCATCTCATTGTGGACTCCGGCCACGAACGGATCCGGGCAGGCGACGAAATCTCGTTCCAACTCAACTACAGCGCGCTGGTCCGAGCCATGACCTCGCCCTTCGTTGACAAGGTGGTGGCCACACGCTCGAGGGCGGGGCCATGTCACAGGCTACACACGTAATACAGGGTCGACAATGACTACTCAGTGCCCGAACTTCAACCACAACCGCACACACCCGTCCGTAGGCTTCTGTCCCACTTGCGGCAAGGTCGTCAACCAGCACCTCCCAGTCAGGCAGTGCAGCGAACACGCGCATGGCAACGCACGTAGACGCCGAACCAGGTTCTGCGTTGATTGCGGCGAACAACTCATCGACTCCTAGCAGCCAGGAGCCGGCGCCGCGAGACTCGTCGTCACCGATCACCCAGGAAAGCGATCCAGCGGAAAGATCGGCCTTGGCACGTTCCGGTATGTCAGGCGTTCATACTGCGGAGTACACAGGGCGCCGCTGTCGCAGACCACAACTTGCCCGGCGAGCGGTTCAAACGCGGCGCGAAAATGCTGCATCGATTTGAGCGCGATCACGCGTTTGCGTGCCGGCTCGATGCCGAACGCTTTGAACTGCTGGAGGTCGAGCATCTGTTTGGCGATCGTGACGATCAGGATCTCGATGCCCTGAACCCGCAAGACAGCACTCGGGCCATGAGAGCGAGCGAGCCCGCCCAGGATCGGTCCATCCCCCACGAAGCGGCCCTCGCTGATCGAGACCACTTCACCTTCGAGCATCAGCGGGCCGCCCCCAAACGCCGCGTCATTCTTGCCGCCGATGGCAAGACTCGTGGGCAGGCCGGTCTTCACCTCATGAAGCGTCCGGGCTGCCTCACCGTCCACCATCGGTCCGAAACATGCGTCGCTCACGCCGGCCCTGAGCAACGCGCCAAGCAGCGCGGTGGAGTCGCCGTAGGCGCCCGCGCCGGGATTGTCGGCGTAGTCAGCAATCACAAGTGGACCCTGCCGGGGGTCGAATCCGGCGGCGACGGCGGCGGCGGCCTCCACGGTGAGGTAGTCGTTCAGCGTCTCATGGCGCCGCATCCAGATGTCGTCGGCCAGTGTGTCGGCGAAGGCAATGTGCCGGTCGCGATCGCCCTGCCCGGTGACAAGAACGGTCGGTCCGACCTCGGCGATATCGGTGCTGGCAAAGCCGGCGTTGATACTGACGGCGAATACGTCGGTCTGCCTCTCGTAGTCGCTGGCCGAGGCCAGGCGCGCGATCATCGGGCCGACATCGGTGCGCCCGCCGTTCGTTTCCTCGAGCATCGGGCGACTCACGCGAGTTGTATAGGGTTTGATCTCGCCCGTCATCGTTCGGTGCAGGATCGCGCCCGCCCGGCCGCCGGTTTCGCGCATGTCGATATGTGGGTACGTTCGGAAGGACACGACAATATCGGCGAGCGCACACATCTGCCGACTCACATTCGCATGGGGGTCGAGCGTGATGGCAATCGGGGTCTCGCGACGGCATGCGGCTCGAATGCGGCGCAGAATCTCGCCCTCGCCGTCTTGGCAGAACTCAAGGACCATCGCCCCGTGGAGACCCAGGAGAATCCCGTCGAACCGACCACGCTCGACCGCGGCGACGATCGGGTCGCACAACCACTCGAACGCCGCGCGCTCCACTCTCCCGCTCGGGCCTGCCGCCGCGCTGAGCACGTGGTCGATCTGCCAGCCATGGGCCCGGCCAGCATCGAGAAAGCCGGCGAGCTCTGTATTCGCCTCTCCTCGCGCGGAGATGGCCTCGTCGCCGATCAGAACATAGCGATCCCTGAACGCCTGTTCGCCGGTCTCGTGGCGACTGAAGGTGTTGGTCTCGTGCGCAAATTCTGCCGTGAGCACTCGGAATGCCATCAAGCAGCTCCGTGAGGGTCGACCATCTCGGCGGTCATCACAGTGGAAGGACGGCACGGATCGCCGCCCGTCTCACACCACGCTTCGGCACAATAGTCGGCGCAGTAGGAGGCGGTCAAATCTCTGGATGCTGATGGATCGGGGACCGCAGGAGAGGCGTGGGCGCGACTCGCGGCGGGAGCCATCTCAACCCGCGCGGTCGCTGAGGCCTTCAGAACGGCCCGTGTGCGACGAATGTGCGATAGATGACCGTCGCGACGACCACTTCCCCCGGCTCTCGCGCTAGGATTGTGGGCGTCAACCGAGCAAGTTGAAGAAATCCATGGCAACAGAGCCTGAGACGTACGCCGCACGCCTACAGATCGACTACCCGGAAGAGCTGGACCGCTTTACCACATTCTTCCGGCTGATCTGGATCATCCCCATTGGGGTCATCTTGGCCCTGCTCTCGGCCGGCGGCGACGCTGAAGCCGTGACGGAGACCGGGGAAAGGGTAAGCGCCAATGCGGGCGGAATCGCGGCAGGTCTCGCGGTCGCGACGGCGCTGATGATCATCTTCAGGCAACGTTATCCGCGTTGGTGGTTCGACTTCGCGCGTGAGTTCGTACGCTTCTCAGCGCGAGTCAGTGCGTACTTCGCGCTACTGACCGACCAGTATCCGTCGACGGTCGAAGAGCAGTCGGTGTATCTGGAGATCGACTACCCCGACGTCGAGCAGGACCTGAACCGCTGGCTTCCGCTCGTGAAGTGGTTCTTGGCGATCCCACACATCATCGTGCTGGCGTTACTGGCGATCATCGCATTCTTCGCCGTGATCATCGCCTGGTTCGCGATCCTCGTCACCGGTCACTACCCCCGGGGCCTGTTCGACTTCGTCGTGGGCCTCGGCAGATGGGGGCTTCGCGTGCAGGCGTATGCCTTCCTGCTTGTAACCGACCGCTACCCGCCCTTCAGCCTGAACTGAGGCATCACGAGCTGATCGTCGCGCCAGGCACCCGCTCCGCTGAACATATCCGCCAGCTCACGGGTTCTCGTGCGGAGCCTCTTTGTTCTGTTTTTCAGAGTCGAATTCCTTGGGTATCACGTCGAATTCTTTGAGCTTCTTCTCCAGGTTGTTGATGCGTTCTCGGTTCATGATCCCGAAAGCCAATGCCGGCAAGGCGAACGTGAACGCCATAATGCCAAAAACATCCGTGATCCCACTCCTCAGAAATTGTGTTCGCGAACTGTCTTGCCATCTCGGCACTTCTGGATCGGATTCGTCATGCGGGCTCCCAAAGTGAGGTCAAGGCGTCGTTGGCAACGCGCCACTGGCGTTTCTTTTCCTCGAGTTCAGCCAGCCCATCTCTGCTAATCGAATAGTATTTTCGCTGTCGGCCCGTGGGCGATGCCTGCCAGTACGGGCTAATACACCCCTGCTTCTCCAGCCGGTGCAGGACCGGATACAACATGCTGTCCGTCCATTTGAGTTCGTTTTTCGTCAATGCATGGACTCGCTGAATGATCTCGTAGCCGTAGGAGTCGCCTTCGTTGAGTATCGACAGGATGAGCGCTTTTGAGGTCGCTGCGACGAGTTCCCTATCAACCATCGCAGTATTATGCATCACAGCGTTATGTATTCCAAGGGTACGGTCCCAGAACTGTGACGCGTCAAATAGATGTGGACCCGACGTGACCGCCCTCATCGGGGAAGGGGCCATGGGACAGGTCTGGCAGGCGACTGACACCCAGCTCAACCGCCAGGTCGCGCTGAAGATCCTGCCCGACGCCTTATTGATGACCCCAATCGCCTCGCCCGGTTCCAGCGCGAGGCGCAGGGGCTGGCCAGCCTCAACCACCCGAACATCGCCCAGACCCATGGCATCGAGGAAGCCGAGGGGACGCGCGCGCTGGTACTGGAGCTGCGCTACAGGCCCACGCCACCGCTCTGGAGGCATTCAAGGGGCTGCCGATGGGGCAAGACGGCGCGCTGATCATCGAGCATGTTGCTAGGTTCGCCCCTCGCGGAGTGGCGGGAGTTCCTGCAGAAGCGCAAGTCGAGATGACAGACATTCGACGAAAGGGAGTCATAATCGCTACAGTCTTTCGAGCCCCGACAGATCGCGAGGCGACCCAAACGGAGGTAGTCATGCAGAGATGGATGCGCACGGTGGTAGTAATCGTGGTCGCGCTCGTTGCGCTCTCCCCCACGCCCGCGGCGGCGCAGGCTTCCGGCGATGGCTGGTCGGTGTCGCGCACGCCTGACGGTCAACCGGACCTCGAAGGCGTCTGGGCGAACAACAGCGTCACGCCGCTTGAGCGGCCAGACGCGTGGGCGGGAAAGACGACGCTGACCGACGAGGATCTGGCCGAGCTCAAGGCGGCGGCCGCCGAGGTCACCGCCAGCGGTCTGGACGCCCAGTTCGGCGACCAGCTCGTGCAGGCCGCGCTGGCCGGAATCAGCGACGCTGATTCCTACGACACCACCGGCAACTACAATCAGTTTTGGCTCGCTGACCGCAATTTCGATCACGATCGGACGTCACTGATCACCGATCCTGCCGATGGGAAGATCCCGCCGCGGACATCAGACGCTGAACGCGCCGGGCGAGGCGTGCCACCGCCGATCATCGCACCCAAGGCTGACTCCTGGGCGGACCGGCCGTTGAGCGAACGCTGCCTCACGTTCGGAGTCCCCAATCTGTTGGCCGGATACAACAGCTACTACCAGATCATTCAAAGTCGCGACCACGTGGTCGTTCTCATGGAGATGATGCACGACGCGCGCATCATCCCCCTCGACGGGTCACCGCACGTGAGCGATGACATCCGGCAGCTGCACGGCGACTCGCGCGGTCACTGGGAGGGCGACACGCTCGTCGTCGAGACGACGAACTACTCCGACCTGGGTGTGTTCTGGAGCGCGGCGGAGGGGTTTCGCCTCACCGAGCGATTCACGCGGGTTGGTCCCGACACGCTCCACCATGAGATCACCTTCGACGACACGACGACCTGGACGCAGCCCTGGACCATTCTGGTTCCCTTGAAGCACAGCGCGGAGCCGATTTACGAGTACGCCTGCCACGAAGGGAACATCGGGATGGAAGGCATCCTCTCCGGATATCGCGCGGAGGAGCGGGCGGCCTCAGGGGTGAGATAGGTTGCAGCTGTGCGGCCGACTTGAACCAGCGCATCGGGCGATACAGCTGCCGGCTCGGTTGATGCGAACCTCAGCGCGATCGTTTTCGTACTGCCGGTACTGTGGACCACGGACGGCACGTCGTGGCACAGGCTATAGGGGGTAGGCTTGCTGCCCTTGCTGGGGACGAATGAGCGTCCACATTTCATGTATGAACAAGGAGATTCTTCCGATGCTTGCACGTTTCCTTTTGACCGCGTTCGTCGTACTCCTCGCCGTGCCCGTGGCGGCACAGGCACCTGACGGCTGGATGGTCCGCGTGGACCGCAGCCAAAACGCCCAGGACCCGGACGACACCGAGAACCTGTCTTTCATGACCATGGGTAGCGGGTTTCACGTGACCGGGGGCCCAGCCGGAACCTTTTGGAATGATGCCAACACCGGCAGCGGCGACTTCACGCTCTCGGGCAACTTCAGGCTCATGAAGCCCAGCGGCCACACGAATTACTACGGCCTGATCTTCGGCGGGTCCGACCTCGGCGCCGCCAATCAGACCTATATCTATTTCCTGGTCGGCCAGAACGGAAGCTACCTCGTCAAGCATCGCGTCGGTGACGAGGTACATGACATCCAGGCCCGTACCGCCCACGACGCCGTGAATCAGCCGGGAGCCGACGGACAATCGACGAACGCGCTCGAGGTGCGGGTCGCCGGCAATACCATCTCGTACGTCGTGAACGGGCAGGTGGTCCACACGACGCCAAAGACCGGAATGAGCGCCATGACGGACGGACTGGCTGGCATACGGATCAACCACCAGCTGGACGTCCACGTCGATGGCTTCGAGCTGCAGTAGGCGAATGCGGATTCTGGGGGATGATGCGTGACGCGCCACGGACGGAAGACAAGCTTGCCCTGACTGTGGGCACTGGTGTTGCCCTCGGCGCGGGCCTGGGGCTCGTCTTCGGCGCGGCTTTCGGCAACGTCGGATTGGGACTCGTCTTCGGCGCAGGCATCGGGACCGCTCTTGTAGCGGCGTTCAGGCGCTCGAAGTCAGACGGCTAGATCCCGCCTGGGGACAGCCGTCGTCTCGGTCGGATATGCCCCAGAAGAGAGGGCGGAGACATGTGAACGTCAACGAGTAAGAAGATGGGACCAGTCGGCGCGAGCAGCGTTGGAGCTGGAATCGCGATTGGCGTCGCACTGGGCGCGACCATGGACAACGTTGGGGCAGGACTCGCCATCGGTATCGCCATTGGCGCGGCGTTGGATGCCGGTCGACGGGGACGCAGGTCGGGCGCAAACCCACGCGATCAGAACGGGTCCGACGGTCCAACGCCGAGTTAGCGGCCCGTGGCTGTCGGTCGCAGGCAGCGTCCCGTGGGACGGCCTGCCGAGCCGCAGCAATCGGCCAAGGTAGGGGCTTGATGGGGCATAGGATGGCCGGCTAAGAGGACCGCTTCGGCGCGCGGGTGATCTCCTCTGAGGTCCGCAATGTCGTTCGGGTAACGAGGAGGGGGCCCATGATGCCATCAGCGCAACCCATGTCTGCCGCAAAACGACTCCTTCTTGGTAGGGTGTTTCCCTGGATCGTCGTCCTGGTCGGGGTGTTGTCGATGTACCTCGGCATCGAGAACACCCTCATGGCGCGCGCCAGCGCGGCCTGGCCCTCCGTAGAGGGGGCCATCATACGCGCGACCGTTGCTCGGGATTCGAGTGCCGACAGCTCGGGTGCAAGCGGGACTTGGCGCCCGATTGTAGTCTATGCGTATGTCGTCGACGCCATGAGACACGAAGGGCAGCGAATTTCCTATGGCGATTACGCGACCGCCGAGCGTGCTGATGCGGAAAGCGTTGTCGACAAGTAACCCAAAGACACTCGCGTCCGCGTCTACTACATGCCCGACGATCCGCGCCAAGCCGTGCTCGAGCCGGGCGCATCCGGCATTCCATGGTTCTTTGTCGCGCTCGGCTTGGTGTTCTCGATCACGGGTGTCTTGCTCGTCAAGTTCCTTCCGAGGTTGGTCCCTAGCGGGCAGAAATAGCTCAGGCAGAACCCACCGCGAATCGAGCCGTTCAGGGGGACAGCCCGGTTCGTGGACTCCCGACGGCGCGCGGTTGACCTTCTATCGGGCGACCGGCACCGGTGAGGACAGAGATCTGTGGGTGTTGACCCGGGACGGCGACGCGGTGAGTACGGTCTCCACGGAGGGGGGAACTGAACCCGTCTGGTCGCGTGACGGCACGCAGCTGTTCTTTCGCAACGGCTCGCGAGGAGTTGAGGGAACGAGTGCCAGCTCCGTAACCATGGCCCTCTCCCCCGGCACCCGCCGCGGCGTCTACGAAGTCTCCGCCAAGATTGGCCAAGGTGGCATGGGCGAAGTGTACCGAGCCCGCCAATTGGTTCGACGAACTCAAAGCGCGGGTACCGCTACCCTGACCATGCCTCTGCACCCCGGCACCACACTCGGCCCCTACGAGATCCTCGCGCCCTCGGCGAAGGCGGCATAGGGAGTCGCGCGGTCATGGACGTGACCCTCGACATCAGCGATGCCGAGCCGCCGATCGTGATCCCGGGTAGAAGCCCTTGACCAAACCGTCCAAGAAATCGGTGGAAGACTACTAGCGTCGGCGTGAAGCCGTCACTGGACCTTGACCGAGGGGGGCATTTCTTGAATAGCAGGACGCCCCGGAGGGTGCCCACGGGAGCGGGCGAGACTGGTTCCCAAAACGTTCATCCCAGCCCGAGACAGACGCCTATCCGCACGTCGCCGTGCGAGTGCTGGCCGGGGATCACCGACCAGCTTGGATCCTCGTGGCAAGCGCTTCTCGAAGAAGCCGTCCACGCTGTTCGCGAACCGCTTGCGCCTCCTGTGTGGCCCGCGCCTCTAGCTCGGCCCGAAACCGGGCTTGCTCGACGGCCCGGCGGGCGCGCTCCGCGGCGTTTCGCTGCTCCTCGAAAAAGCCGGCGACCGATTCGACCTGCTGCCCTGTGGCGGCATCCCAAATCGACTGTTGTCCTGTCCATCGGTCGGTGCGCACTATCAAGGGCTGGTCCGGGGTCGCGACGGTTTCCTCGTAGCGAAACACGCTCGTCAGGACCAACGCGGCCAGCATCAGGACGACGCCAACCCGAACGGTCAGTTTCATCGCTCTCAATATGGGGGCATTCCTGTGATGTGGCAGGACTCGCCGCGGGGCTCGGTGATCCTATGTTTCTATATTGACACTGATCTTAAGGGGTATGGCTGTAGAGAGTGAGGAATCTGGGTTGAACCTCGAGGCTCGATAGTGAGAACATCGCACGTGAACGAGGGAGGTGGCGGATGTCCGATGATGATAAAAGGCGGGCACTGAACGTCGATGCTCTTCGGGGCTACCTCGCCACAGCTTTCCCTGGACAAACCGTCGTGGAGTTTTCGCCGCCAGATCATGGCGGGATGGGGTTTCGGGTTGAGGGTCCGCGAAGCTACCTCGTGGTCGTCACAGACGAGTATTTGGATGACCTCGATCCACTCGAAACTGTCAGGCACCTGAATCAGTGGGACTTGGCGGGCGCCGTCAAGGACGCTCATGACACCCAAGCGATAGAGCTAAGGCGGGACGGCCTCCACGTCGAACCAGTATCGAAATACTGAGTGCGGTCGCACTGCTGGCTTGTCGTCGCCCTACGGTGGCATCTGGGCCTCAGCGAGTGGGCTGCTAGCGGCCAACAACCCGATACAGACCGGCCCGGCTGCGCAGGACGAGGTCGCCGTCGGTGACGGCGGGCGCCGCCACGAACGCCGCCTCCGTGAGGGTGTTTGTGGCCAACAACTCGAACGTTGGTCCCATACCCACGACAAAGACCTGCCCTTCTTCGCTCGCCAGGTAGAGCTTCCCGGCCGCCGCGACCGGGGACGCCTTGAAATTACTCGGTCCTGGCAGCCGTTCCCGGTAATGCACGGCGCCGGTCGTCGCGTCGAAGTTCGTGAGCACACCACCATCGGTCAGGACGTAGAGCTGGTCTTCAAACAGGACGGGCGACGGCGTATACGAGTTGGCCTGTCGGTTCTCCCAGACGATGGCATCAGTCCCCGTCAGGTCGCCTCGTCCTCCCAGGCGGATCGCCATCAGGTTCGGAGCGATGAACCCGCTCATCACGAAGACGAGGTCGCCCTGCGTGACCGGTGCGGGAATCTGATTTCGCCCGAGCCCGGCGGCCTCCCAGAGCGGTTCGCCGGTTTCGAGATCATAACTACGCACTTTCGTCGTTGCCGCGACCACCACCTGGGCCCGCCCCCCATGCTCGACCACCAAGGGTGGCGACCACGAAGTGCCCTCGTCGCGCTCGACCCGCCACAGCTCCTCGCCTGTCGTCTTGTCGAGCGCGAAGAGGAAGGAGTCGCCCTCCTGGTCGCGTTTGACGATCAGCCGGTCCTCATGCAGGACCAGCGGTGTGCCTTCGCCGAACTGCAGAAACATCGTGAGCCGGCCCAGGTCTTTCGCCCAGACCAGCGTGCCATCGAGTGTGTAGCAGTAGAGCCCGCGTGACCCGAAGTAGGCGAAGACATGCTCGCCGTCGGTCACGGGCGAATTCGACGCAAAGCTGCCGTACTGCGGATGATGCCCCTCGTGCGGTGTCGCCTCGGTCGCCGTTCGCTCCCAGACGACGTCACCGGTAGCTCTGTCCAGACTGAGCAGCACGAACCGATGCGCCGACTGCGGTCCGGTGTCACCGTGGGGGCCACGCCGACGCCCGTCGCGTCGCGGCTCGTTCCCGGCGCCGCCCCCGGCGCTCCCCGAGACCACGGGCACGGCCGTCGTGACGAAGATCTGGTCACCCCAGACGACGGGGGCCGAGTGACCCCGTCCCGGAATCGCCACATGCCAGGCGACCCCGTCGTTGTCGCTCCAGGTGACCGGGGCCCCACTCCGGCTCAGGCCCGTATCATCGGGGCCGCGCCAAGACGGCCAGTCCTGAGCGGCGGCGGGTCGCGCGAGCCCGAAGCCCAGGACGAGGGCCACCAATGCGGTCAGGCGTCTGCTCTGCATCTTCGTCATCGACTAGCTTGACGGTGTTCACACCCGGGGCGTTTACCGGATACAGGCCACTCGTTCGGATTGGCAGCCCTACGTCGACAGCGCTCGAACGAGCCCAGGGGGTTCGACTTGTGCAGCGTGCCTTGACTTAAAGTGCACTTCAAGTTGTAGCCTACTGTCAACTCACAGGAGGTATGCCATGACTGACATGCGAGAGCACTGCAATCTGTCCGATGAGGACCACGAGGCACGGTGGAAAGAGGTGCGACAGAAGCTCCTTCCGCAGGCGCGTGGAAGGGAAGCGCTGGCCGATGGGGTGGTCCTGCTCTTCGACGCGACCCCTGCGCTGCGTGAGGAACTCGACGCCTTCGTCGCGTTCGAGCGTGAGTGCTGTCCGGGGCTGCGGTGGTTTGTGCAGGATGCGGCCGAAGCGCTCCGCCTCGAGATCCGCGGAGTCGACCCCCACGCGGCCATTTTTGCCGGCGTCGGCCAGCCCAATGAACCAGACACCCTCACCTCAGCGGGCGCCCCACCACCGGTCAGGCGCGGATGGAAGCAGATCCTCCATTCGGCGGGGCTCGGTACGGTGGGGGCATTGGTCCTGTTCTGTGCGGTCCCTCTTGGCGCGGCCGGCGTTTTCGGTGTGACGATGCTCAGCGGACTCGACAATCCTTGGGCGATCGGCTCTGGTGCCGTCGTGTTCGGGGGGCTTGCCTGGCTCTGGGAGCGCCGGCGCAATACCGCGCGCGCGAAGCCTGGGTCCGCGGGTGACTGCGGCTGCTAAGCCGGGCTGGTGCGATACCTGACGATGAACGTCGTCGAAGCCTTCGGCACGGTCGCCGTCGTCGCGATGCTGGTCTTCTACGCGCTCGAGGCGCGCGCGCCATGCTTTGTGTTGCTGTTCGCCAGCGCCTGCGCGGCCTCTGCCGCGTACGCCGTGCTCATCGGGTCCTGGCCCTTTGCCGTGGTCGAGACGCTGTGGAGCCTGGTGGCCGTGCGGCGCTGGCGGGTCCCTAGCAGGCTGCTGAAGAACGCGGCTGAACGAAAGCGTCTCTGCGCATCATGCGGGTACCGACCATCCGACGAAGGTTCGCGAGCGTGTGCGCTGGCCCCGCTGGGGGG